>Ga0164302_10000263_pt1 | contig 14065 bp, 13 predicted proteins | sample Whisoiple_202_MG_FD_109714 | JGI IMG/M metagenome (GOLD analysis project Ga0164302, IMG submission 109714) | Soil microbial communities amended with pyrogenic organic matter from upstate New York, USA - Whitman soil sample_202_MG | ecosystem: Environmental > Terrestrial > Soil > Agricultural... | reverse complement strand
TCGAGCGCGTCCTCGACGTGGATCGCCGTCGTGTCGAACAGCGGCACCGACGCGTCCTGCTCCCCCACCAGCAGGCTGATCTCGGTGCAGCCGAGGATGATCGCCTCGGCGCCGCGCGCCACCAGGTCCGCCATCACCTCGCGGTAGCGCTCACGGGACTGCGCGCGCACGACTCCCTGGCACAGCTCGTCATAGATCACGCGGTGCACCTCGGCGCGCTGCGCCGCGTCGGGCAGCACCACGTCGAGGCCGTGCTCGTGCAGCCGACCGGTGTAGAAGTCCTGCTCCATGGTGAAGGCCGTCGCGAGCAGACCGACCCGCGTGTGGCCGGATGCGCGGACGCGCCGTGCCGTGGCGTCGCCGATGTGGAACAGCGGGATGGGCACCGCGGCGCTGACCTGGTCGGCGACCCGGTGCATCGTGTTGGTGGCCAGCAGCAGGCCCTGCGCTCCCGCGCGCTCCAGACCCCGGGCCGCCTCGACCAGCACCGCGGCCGTGCCGTCCCAGTCCCCGTCGTGCTGCATCCGCGCCACCGGCGCGAAGTCGACGCTGTGCAGGACCAGGCGGGCCGAGTGCAGGCCACCGAGCCGGTGCGCCGTCCCCTCGTTGAGCAGGCGGTAGTACTCCGCCGTGCTCGTCCAGCTCATCCCGCCCAGGACCCCGAGAAGCCGCATGGGACCGACCCTAGCGGCGGGCCCTCCGGAGCCGGCCACGCCTCCGGGCGGCATACGCGAAGGCCCGCCCCCACGAGCGGGGACGGGCCTTCGAGCGGCATGCCGCGTGGCCGGCGCTCAGACCGGCGACGACTCAGTGGCCGTGACCGTGGCCATGACCGCCGGCGGTCTCGGACTCCTCTTCCTTCTTCTCCACCACGAGGGTGTCGGTGGTCAGGACCATCGACGCGATCGAGGCGGCGTTGCGCAGCGCGGAGCGGGTGACCTTGACCGGGTCGATGACGCCGGCCTTGATGAGGTCGACGTAGTCGCCGGTCGCGGCGTTCAGGCCATTGCCGGGCTTGAGCTCAGCGACCTTCGAGACTGCGACGTAGCCCTCCATGCCCGCGTTCTCGGCGATCCAACGCAGCGGCTCGGCCGCGGCCTTGCGCACGATGTTCGCGCCGGTGGCCTCGTCGCCCTCGAGACCGAGCTCGTCGATGGCAGCAGCCGCGTGGATGAGGGCGGAGCCGCCACCAGCGACGACGCCCTCCTCGATCGCGGCGCGGGTCGCGGAGATGGCGTCCTCGATGCGGTGCTTCTTCTCCTTGAGCTCGACCTCGGTGTGGGCGCCGACCCGGATGACGCAGACGCCGCCGGCCAGCTTGGCCAGGCGCTCCTGCAGCTTCTCGCGGTCCCAGTCGGAGTCGGTGCGCTCGATCTCGGCCTTGATCTGGTTGACCCGGCCCTCGACGTCGTCGGGCTTGCCCGCGCCGTCGATGACCGTCGTGGTGTCCTTGGTCACCACGATGCGGCGGGCGTGGCCCAGCACGTCGAGGTCAGCCTGGTCGAGCTTGAGGCCGACCTCCTCGGAGATGACCTGGCCGCCGGTGAGGACGGCCAAGTCCTGCAGCATCGCCTTGCGGCGGTCCCCGAACCCGGGGGCCTTGACGGCCACCACGTTGAAGGTGCCGCGGATCTTGTTGACCACGAGGGTGGACAGCGCCTCGCCGTCGACGTCCTCGGCGATGACGAGCAGCGGCTTGCCGGCCTTGACGACCTTCTCCAGCACCGGGAGGACGTCGGCGATCGCGGAGATCTTGCCCTGGTTGATGAGGACGTACGCGTCCTCGATCACCGCCTCCATGCGCTCGGCGTCGCTGATGAAGTAGGGCGAGATGTAGCCCTTGTCGAACTGCATGCCCTCGGTGAACTCGAGCTCGGTCGTCGCGGTCGAGGACTCCTCGACGGTGATGACGCCGTCCTTGCCGACCTTGTCGAAGGCGTCGGCGATGGTGGCGCCGATCGTCTGGTCCTGGGCGGACAGCGCGGCGACCTGGGCGATCTCGTCCTTGCCCTCGATCTCGCGGGCGTTCTCGAACAGGCGGGCCTGCACGGCCTCGACAGCCTTGTCGATGCCCCGCTTGAGGCTGGCCGGCGCAGCGCCTGCGGCGACGTTGCGCAGGCCCTCCTTGACCATGGCCTGCGCGAGCACGGTGGCGGTGGTGGTGCCGTCACCGGCGACGTCGTTGGTCTTGGTGGCGACCTCCTTGGCGAGCTGGGCACCGAGGTTCTCGTAGGAGTCCTCGAGCTCGATCTCGCGGGCGATGGTCACGCCATCGTTGGTGATCGTGGGGGCGCCCCACTTCTTGTCGATGACCACGTTGCGGCCCTTGGGCCCGAGGGTCACCTTGACGGCGTTCGCGAGCGCGTCGACACCGCGCTCCAGCGACTTGCGCGCGTCGTCGTTGAACTCCAGCGTCTTAGCCATGAAAGTCCTTCACGTTGCATTGGTGGTTCTGGGGTGTGCCGGCGGGTGACCCGGCGGCACACGGGGAAAGCGCACACGCCCCGGCGCGGGCCCGGAGCGGGCCGCGCCGGGGCGTGGACGTCACAAGGTGCTCAGCCGACGATGGCGAGCACGTCGCGCGCGGAGAGGATGAGGTACTCCTCGCCTCCGTGCTTGATCTCGGTGCCGCCGTACTTGCTGTAGAGAACGCGGTCGCCGACCTTGACGTCGAGCGGGATGCGCTCGTCGCCGTCCTCGTTCCAGCGTCCCGGGCCAACCGCGAGGACCTCGCCCTCCTGGGGCTTCTCCTTGGCGGTGTCCGGGATGACAAGACCGGACGCAGTCGTCTGCTCGGCCTCGACGGACTTGACGACGATGCGGTCTTCGAGCGGCTTGATGGAAACCGACACGATAGTGACCTCCCCTTTGGGAATGTCGGAGTGGACAGATGGGCTACTGCGGAGCGACCGAGCCCAACGCCGTCGCGGGGGTCGAAGGACTGCGGCTGCCTTAGCACTCGGCGAGCCGGAGTGCCAATGGCCAAATCTAGGACCGGGGTTAGCACTCGGTCAACTCGAGTGCCAGACGTTCGCCCCGAGCGGAACCGCAACGCCGCATACGCGAGAATGCCGCGCATGGACCTCGCCCTGCTGCGCCGGCTGACCTCGGGCGAGGGGTGGGGGCTGCTCCAGTCCCTGCCGCCCTACGAGCCCGGCTCGGAGCTGCGCCTGCAGCAGCGGCTGCGCGACGCCGGGTTCGAGGCCGACCTCGTCGCCGCCGCCCTCAGCCAGTCGCAGCTGCGGGCCAGGGCCCAGGCCAAGTTCGGACCCTTCGCGCAGGGCATGCTGTTCACGCCGGACGGCCTGGAACAGGCCACCAGGCTCGAGGTCGCCGCGCAGCACGCCAACCGTTTCCGCACGGGCGGCATCCACACCGTCTACGACCTCGGGTGCGGGATCGGCGCGGACGCCATGGCGATGGCCGGGCTCGACCTGCGGGTGCGGGCCCTCGACGCCGACGAGGTGACCGCCGCGATCGCGGCGGCGAACCTGCGCCACTGGCCGGAGTCCACCGCACGCCAGGGCCGGGCTGAGGACTTCGTGCCCCCTGCCGGCGAGGGTGCGCGCGGCGTCGGTGCGTGGCTCGACCCTGCCCGTCGCACGCCCGGCGTCGCCGACATCACCGGGCGCACCAAACGGGTCTTCCGCCTGTCGGCCATCTCCCCCTCGTGGGAGACCCTGCAGCAGGTCGCGCGCGCCCTGCCTGCGACCGGTGCCAAGCTCAGCCCTGCCTTCCCGCACGCCGCCCTCCCCGACGGCTGCGAGGCCCAGTGGACCTCCTATGACGGCGAGGTCCTCGAGTGCGCCGTGTGGTGGGGGCCGCTGGTGCGCACACCGGGCCGCACCGCGGCGCTGCTCGGCCGGGGCCGCGCGCCCCTGGTCGTCACCGAGCGCGACATGGAGGGCCCGGCTCCCAGCGCCCCCAGCCTGGCCTCCCTGGGGCCATGGCTCTACGAGCCCGACCGCGCCGTGCTGCGGGCCGGGCTCGTCGGCGTGGTCACGTCGGCGACGGACGGCCACGAGCTGGACTCGGGCGTGGGCTACGTCAGCGCCCAGCGCCTGGCGGACGTGCCCTGTGCCCGCCGGTATGCCGTCGTCGAGGCGATGCCGTTCAACGTCAAGGCCCTCCGCGGCTGGCTTCGCGACCACGGGGTGGACCGGCTGACGATCAAGAAGCGCGGGGTCAGCGTCGACGCGGACCAGCTCCGCCGCCAGCTGCGCCTGCCGCCGAAGGGGCACACCGAGGCCGTGGTGGTCATCAGCCGGGTCCGCAGCCAGCAGGTGGCGCTCGTCGTGCAGCCCGCGTGAGCCACGACGCGTGGTCCGGTCGGCGTGGCCCGGCGGCCTCGACCCGCCCCTGCGCCGGCCCCGGAGCGTGACTCCCGGGCAGCCGTTGGCTACGGTGGGCGCGGCCACCTGGCCCCGACCGCGACCTGACCGACCGCCGCAGACGTCTCGAGGACCCCGCACGTGACCGACGCCCCCCGACCCGCCGCCGGGCGCCACCGCTCCCCCCGGGCCGGCCGAGTCCCCCACTGGGCTCGCGTCTCCCTGACCCTCGGGCACCCCGGCAGGATCGCGCTGAAGTCGCTGGCGGTGACCACGAGTGCTACCGGCGTCGCCGCAGCCCTGTTGGTGCCCTCGGTGTCGTCGGTGTCGTCGGTGTCGTCGGTGTCGTCGACACCCTCGAGCTCGGCACCCTCCGACTGGGCCCTGGTGTCGGAGCGGTCGACCGAGGCCAGCCCCGCCGCCGTGGTCGCGCCGGCGGCGGTGGGCCCGGTGAACCACGCCTCGTTCGGCCTGCTCGGGTTCTCCGCCACCCCGGTACCCAGGCCCGCCCCGGCGTTGAGGAGGGCCGTGGCCGCGCCCCGCGCCGACCAGGCGGCCTCTCGCTCGGTCTCCTACGCCCGCAACGGTCTGGCGGTCGAGAACGGACTGACCCGCAACGCCATCGCCGTCCTCAACGCCGTTCGCGCGGAGTTCCCCGAGCTCTCCGAGTTCGGTGGGGTGCGCCCCGGGGACCCGGGCGACCACGGCTCCGGGCACGCCCTCGACATCATGACCTCGACCTCCCAGGGCGACGCGGTGGCGCGCTACCTCCAGGGTCGGGCCGGCGAGCTCGGCATCAGGTACCTCATCTGGAAGCAGCGCCGCTGGGCCCCGGGTGGCACGTGGGTTCCCATGGAGGACCGCGGCAGCATCACCGCCAACCACTACGACCACGTCCACGTCTCGGTGAGGTAGCGGACCCTCCGGCCGCCCTGATCTGTGCGGGTTGACGGGCCTGACCCGCTAAGGCGCCTCCAGCCGGGGGTCCGCCTGGGCACCGGCACGCTGCACGGCCGTGGCGCCGGCCTCCGCCGCAGCGCGGATGGCCTCAGCGCGGTCGGCACCGCTCGCGAGCGCGGCGGCCAGGGCGCCACAGAACGCGTCGCCGGCCCCGGTGGTGTCGACCACCCGCTCCAGGGGCACCGCGACGCCGTCGAACCGCTCTCCGTCCCAGGAGCACCCCTCGCCGCCGAACGTCACGAGCACCGAGCCCGGCACGACGTCGGAGTCCGCGAGCGCGAGGGCCTCGTGCTCGTTGACCACGAGCGGGTCGGCCAGGGCCGCCACGTCGTGCGGGAGGGCGGCATACGGCGCGGCGTTGACCACGACCCGGGCCCCCCTGCCGTGCGCGCGGCGGGCGGCGGCGGCGACGACCGCCATGGGCACCTCGAGCTGCATGAGCAGGACGTCGCCCTGCCCGAGGTCGGAGACGGGGTCGAGGTCCTCCAGGGTCAGGTCCGCGTTCGCGCCGGGGATGACGACGATGGCGTTCTCGCTGTCGGCGCCGACCGTGATCCACGCCTGGCCGGTGGCGGCCCCCGGCTCGACCCGCACCGCGGAGACGTCGACTCCCCTTGAGCGCAGGCGGGCGAGGTAGCGCGCGCCGTCCTCGTCCTCGCCGACGGCGCCGACCATGGCCACCCGGGCACCGGCCTCAGCCGCGGCCGCCGCCTGGTTGCCGCCCTTGCCGCCGGCGAAGCGGCGCACCGGACCGGTGGCCAGGACGGTCTCGCCCGGTCGCGGGTGCCGCTCGACATCGGTGACCAGGTCGACGTTGAGCGAGCCGAGCACGACGACGCGGCCCATCACGCCTCCCCGGTCTCGAGGGCGTCGAGCCAGAGCCGGGCATAGCGCTGGGCGTCCACCGAGAGGCAGACGTCGACCATGGCCGGCGCGGCTCCGTGCGGGTCATGCGCCAGGTCTCCCGACCAGTCGCGGCGGTCGACGATCGTGCGCCCCCGCGACCAGGTGCCGGCGAGCTCGACCCGCACGGGAAGCCGCTCGGTGCGCACCCCGTCGGGGTCGATGACCGCGCAGACGGCCCCGGCGTCCCCGATGGTGGCCGACGTGCTGGCGAAGCGTTCGCACTGGAAGGCGATCAGGCGCCCGCCGAGCTCGGCCGCTCCCCTGCCGCCGCCCGCCACCAGGGCGTCGGCTTCCTCACGGGTCACCCGCGGGTCGTAGAACACGTCGAGGCCGAACATCGTCACGGGGATGCCGAGCTCGCTGGCGGCATCGAGGACCACGGCAGCCGCCTCGGGGTCGTGGAAGACGTTGAACTCCGCGGACGCCGTCGCGTTGCCGACGTGGGCGGCGCCGCCCATGAAGACGATCTCACGCAGCCCCGCCGCCACCTCGGGGTGGGTGCGCAGCAGCAGGGCGATGTTGGTCAGCGGCGCGAGGGGCACCAAGGTGATGCGGTCGGCCTGCCTGCCGGTAGCCGCCTCGGCGAGGACGTCGCGCAGCAGCTCGACAGCGTGCCGAGGGTCGGGACCGGCCGCCGACCTCGGCCAGTCGAGGTCGCCCATCCCGTCGAGGCCGTGCACGTGCGTGGCGTTGACCGGGTGCTCGAGCAGGGGACGCGCCGCTCCCTGGGCAACCGGCACGTCGAGTCGGCCCGCGGCCTCGAGCACGGTGAGGGTGTTGGCCACGACGTCCTCGACCGGGGCGTTGCCACCGACACAGGTCACGCCCCGCAGGTCCAGGGAAGGGTGACGGGCCGCCAGGAGCAGGGCGCAGGCGTCGTCCACGCCGGTGTCGACGTCCAGGATGACCGGCCGAGCAAGGCTGTCCATGGGCAGGCAGCCTACGGGTTTCAGCGCCCCGCTCCCGCCGGGATAGGTTCCACTGATGACCTCCTCGCGCGATCCGGGCCGCCGCCCCCACCCCCTTCTGGGGGTGCTCACGGTCTGCACCGCGCTCCTCGCAGCCACCGCCTGCGATACCGGCACCGCGACTCGCGACGCCGCCTCCACCTCGGGGTCAGCGTCCAGCACTGCGAGCACCACGGGTGCCACCGCGGCAGCCATCACGACGGAGGCCACCCGTAGGTCGGTCACCAGCAGCGCGTCCAGCACCAGCCCGACGAGCGCCAGCCGGACCAGCGCGACCGCCCCAGCTCCCACCTGCGCCGAACGCCTCGTCGCGGGCCTGACGCCAGCCCAGCGGGCCGGACAGCTGCTCATGGTAGGCCTGCACCCGAGCGGCAGCTCGCGCGAGCTCGCGGCGCAGGTGCGCGCCCAGCGCCTCGGCGGCGTGATCTACCTCGGGGGCTGGGAGGGCTCGGCCGCCGTGCGCACCGTCTCGGCCCGGCTGCAGGCCGCAGCGGCTCCCACCCCCAGGGGCCGGCTCGGCCTGCTGGTCGCCGCCGACCAGGAGGGCGGCCAGGTCCAGCAGCTGCGCGGGCAGGGCTTCAGCACCATCCCCTCGGCCCGGACCCAGGCCACGCTCGGCCCGACAGGCCTCGAGAAGAGCGCTCGCACCTGGTCCCTGGAGCTGCGGCAGGCCGGTGTCAACGTCAACCTCGCGCCGGTCGCCGACACGGTGCCGACCTCCCTCGGCTCGGGGAACGCCCCGATCGGGCAGTACCACCGCGACTTCGTGCCCGGAGACCCCCGGGCCAATGCCGGGTATGCCGCGGCGTTCGTCCGCGGCTCCCTCGCCGCTCACGTGGCGCCGACCCTCAAGCACTTCCCCGGCCTGGGCCGGGTGCGGTCCAACACGGACGTCGCCGCAACCGGCATCACCGACTCGACCACGTCCGCGACCGATCCCTACCTGGGGCCGTTCCGCGAGGGGATCGCCGCCGGCGCCCCCATGGTCATGCTCTCGTCGGCCTACTACCCGAGGCTCGACGCCCAGAACCAGGCCATGTTCTCCAGGGCCATCGTCACGACCCTGCTGCGGGGCCGGCTCGGGTTCGACGGCGTCGCCATCACCGACGACGTCGGCGCGGCCCGGGCCGTTGCCGACGTGCCGATCGGCCAGCGGGCCACCCGGTTCATCGCCGCCGGCGGTGACATCGTGCTCACCGTCAACGCCAGCCAGGCGCCGACGATGCTGGCGGCCATCACCGCCCGGGCGGCGCAGAGCCCTGCCTTCGCCTCCCAGGTGCGGGCAGCGGCGACCAGGGTGGTCGGCCTCAAGACCCGCCTCGGTGTGGCCTCCTGCGCCGGCTGAGGGGCGAGCCGGCTCAGGCCTGGACGACCGTCACCGGCAGGGAGGAGTCCGCCGGCAGACCGAGGTCGGAAGGGGCCCGGCCCTTGAGCACCATCTGGGCGCCGAGCGCGGCCACCATCGCGCCGTTGTCGGTGCACAGCCCGGGCCTCGGCACGCGCAGGGTGATCCCCGCTGCGTCACAGCGCTCCTGGGCCATGGCTCGCAGCCGCGAGTTGGCCGCGACGCCGCCGCCGATCTGGAGGTTCGCCACGCCGTTCTCCCGGCAGGCGAGCACCGCCTTGCGCGTCAGCACGTCGACGACCGCCTCCTGGAAGCTCGCGGCGACGTCGGCGACGGGCACCGGCTCCCCCGACCGCTCCCGCGCCTCGACCCACCGGGCGACGGCGGTCTTCAGGCCCGAGAAGGAGAAGTCGAAGCGGTGCCGCTCCATGTCGCGGCCGGTGGTCAGGCCACGGGGGAAGTCGATCGAGACGGCGTCACCCTCACGGGCCACCCGGTCGACGTGGGGGCCGCCGGGGAACGGCAGGCCGAGGACCCGGGCGACCTTGTCGAAGGCCTCGCCGGCGGCGTCGTCGATCGAGGCGCCGAGCGGTCGCACGTCGTGGGTCACGTCCGGGACGAGCAGGAGCGAGGAGTGGCCGCCGGAGACCAGCAGGGCCAGGGTCGGCTCGGGCAGCGGCCCGTGCTCGACGATGTCGACCGCGACGTGCGAGGCGAGGTGGTTGACGCCGTACAGCGGCTTGCCGAGCGCGACGGCGAGCGACTTGGCCGCGGCGACGCCCACCATGAGCGTCCCGGCCAGCCCGGGCCCCGACGTGACCGCGAGGGCATCGAGCTGGTCGAGGCGCACCCCGGCCTGGCTGCAGGCCCGCTCGATCGTGGGCACCATGGCCTCGAGGTGGGCTCGGCTGGCGACCTCGGGCACGACGCCGCCGAAGCGGGCGTGCTCGTCGACGCGGCTGGCGATGGCGTCCACGAGCAGCGTCTCGCCGCGCACGATGCCCACGCCGGTCTCGTCGCACGAGGTCTCGATGCCCAGCACGAGGGGCTGGTCAGGGCTCACGGTGTCTCTCCCCTCAGGGTGCGCCGCATGATGTGCGCGTCGACATCGCCCGGCTGGTAGTAGCGGCGGCGCGTGGTGAGCAGCTCGAAGCCCGCCTTCTCGTAGAGCCCGCGGGCCGCAGCGTTGTCGCCGCGCACCTCGAGAATGCGGTACTCCGCGCCGTCACGGCGCGCCCGCTCGACCAGCGCGTCGATCAGGCTCCGTCCGAGGCCCCGCCCCTGGGCCCGCGTCGCCACCGCGATCGTCATGACGTCGGCGGTCTCGCCACCGAGGTTGAGACCGGCATACCCGGCGATGCCGTGCTGGTCCTCCTCCACGACGTAGTCGCGGTGCGGCCGCCCAGCGAGCTCAGCCCACCAGGTCGGCTCGGCCCAGGCGTCCTGCGGGAACACCTCGCGCTCGAGGGCGGCGAGCTCCTCGATGTCGGTCCAGCGCAGCTCGCGCAGCACCATGCTCAGCGCCTGCCCTGCGGGGCCGCGGGCAGCGCCGGCTTGCGGGCGTGGGCCGGGGCGGCGTCGGGACGGCGCAGGTAGAGCGGCTCGACCGGGAGGTGCCGGCCCGACGTCAGCTCGGCCAGGGCCACCTCGGCCAGGGCTGCCGCGCTGACGTCGAGCGGGCCGGCCTGCGGGGAGAGGAGGTCGGGGTAGAGCACCGCGCCGCGTCCGACCACGGGTGCCCCGTCCAGGGCCTCGCCGACCGTCGCGGGGTAGTCCACCGCCGGGTCGGTCAGCCGGCGCGCGCGGGCAGGCCGGTCGGCGGCGCCGGGTTCCACGGCATACCGGGCCCAGTAGACCTCCTTGCGCCGCGCGTCGGTGGCGACCACGAACTCCCCCTGCACGGCGCCGGCGCTCGCCGCCTCGTGCGCGAGCGCGTCGAGGCTGCACACGCCGTGCACGGGTATGGCGCGCGCGTACCCGAAGACGCTGGCCGTGACCATGCCCACCCGCAGCCCCGTGAACGGGCCGGGCCCGACCCCCACGGCCACGGCGGCCACGTCAGCGGCGGTCCGCCCGGCTTCGGCGAGGACGGCGGCGATGCTGGGCGCCAGGTGCTCGGTGTGTCGGCGCGGGTCCAGGGTGGAGCGCTCGGCGAGCACCCGGCTGCCGTCGTGCAGGGCGACGGTGATGGCCGAGGTGGACGTGTCGAGGGCGAGCAGCAGCACGCCGCTCAGGGTACTTCGGCGAGGGTGCCCAGCTCGGCCCGGGCCTGCTCGCCGTCCCAGCGAGGGCCCCAGGCCGAGAGGGTGGCGAGCCGCTCGTCGTCGCCGCGCAGGGTGATCTCGAGCCGGTCCTCGCTCAGGCCCTCGGCGAGGCCGTGGCCCCACTCGACGATGGTCACGGAGTCCTCCAGGGAGGTGTCGAGGTCGAGGTCGTCGAGCTCGGCGAGGCCGCCGAGCCGGTACGCGTCGACGTGCACCAGCGCCGGGCCACCCACCAGCGACGGGTGCACCCTGGCGATGACGAAGGTCGGGGACGTGACCGGGCCGCGCACCCCGAGCCCCTCGGCGATGCCCTGGGTCAGCGTCGTCTTGCCCGCACCGAGGTCGCCCGTGAGCACCACGAGGTCGCCGGCCTGCAGCACCGCGCCGAGCCGCTCCCCCCATGCCCGGGTGTCCTCGGCCGTGGGCAGGGCCACCTCCTGACGCCTCACGACGCCTCGTGCCGCCCCCGGCCCCGGGCCCGGGCGACCTTCCGGCGCTTCGCGAGGTCGGTGACGGTGCGCCGCACCCGCGGCTTGCGCTCGATGGCGATGCCCTCGCCGGCCGCCCGCAGGCCCCGCTCGACCAGCGAGAGGATCAGACCGGTGATCACCTCGGGGTGCTCGAGCATGATGATGTGGCCGGCCTCGTTGATGACGACGTGCTCGGCCCCGGGCACCAGGCGGACGATCTCCTGGCTGTGCTCCGGCGGGGTGAGCAGGTCCTGCATGCCGTTGACCACGAGGGTCTCGACGCCGCGGAAGTGCGAGAGCGCCTCGCGCTTGTCGTGGTCGCTGATCGAGGGCAGGAAGTCCGACATCACCGTGAACGGCGTCCCGAAGATCATGTCGCCCGTGTAGCGCACCGCCGCGGGCGACACCGGTGAGGCGAAGCTGTACCGCTCGACGATGAAGTCCTCGACGTCGCGGCCGACGTGGCGCACGGAGTTGAGCCAGTCCTGTCGGGTGCCCAGCCGGTTGAGCAGCCGCGGCCCTGCCCGGCCGATGAGCTTGCCGATCAGCTGCCCGAACCCGAGGGAGACCATGTCGCGGCCGCCTGCGCTGGTGGCGACGAAGGCCGCCGCGATGACGCGCTCGTGGATGATCTCGGGGAACTGCTCGGCGAGGGCCATGACGGTCATCCCGCCCATGGAGTGCCCCACGAGCACCAGCCGGCCCTCGGGCGCGGCCTCGGCGATGACGCTGTGCAGGTCCCGCCCGAGCTGGTCGATGGTGCTGGACTCGCGGGACCCGTGCTCCGACTGGCCGTGGCTGCGCTGGTCCCACAGCACGACGCGGTAGCCGGCCTGCACCAGGGCGCGTCGCTGGAGCACCCACGACTTCAGGCTCAGGGTGTACCCGTGGCTGAACACGACCGTGGGGTGGTCGGGATGGGCTGCGACCGGGTCCGGCTCGTCGACCTCCACGTGGAGCGGCACACCGTCGGTGGCCACCACCACGAGCTCCTTGTCGGGGGTGTGGTCGTAGCTGCCGCGCGGCGTCAGGGTCGACAGGGCCTTCTTGCGGCTCTTGGTCAGCCGGTCGGCGGCGATGCCTGCAGCGGTTGCGGCGCCGGCAGCGGCCAGACCGAGGCCCAGGCCGAGGGCGGTGTTGGCCTGACGGGGGCTCACGCGGCTCCCTCCCCCGAGTACGAGCGGGGCACCCGGGCGCCTACCCGCGTGACGATCTCGTAGTTGATCGTGCCCGTGGCGGCTGCCCAGTCCTGGGCGGTCGGCTCCCCCGCCGCGCCTCGGCCGAAGAGCACGACCTCGTCGCCCGCGGCACCGGGGAAGTCCGCGCCGAGGTCGAGCACGAACTGGTCCATGCAGACCCGGCCGGCGATGCGCAGGTGCCGGCCGTCCACCAGCGCGGGGCCCACGCTGCTCGCGTTGCGCGGTATGCCGTCGGCGTACCCCATCGGGACCAGGCCCAGGAGGGTGTGGTGCTCGGTCGTGTACGTGTGGCCGTAGGAGATGCCCTGCCCCGCCGGGCAGGGCTTGACCGACGCCAGGTGGGCGGTCAGGCGCATCGCCTCCCGGAGCCCGAAGTCCTGCGGGCTGCCGAGGTCCGGGACCGGGGAGAGCCCGTAGACCGCCAGACCCGGCCGCACCAGGTCGTAGTGGGCGGAGGGGTTGGTCAGGGTCGCCGCGGAGTTGGCCAGGTGGCGCACCTCGGGGCGCAGGCCGGCCCGCTCCACCTGGGCGAGGATGCCCTCGAAGCGCTCCTGCTGGGCGCGCACCGTCGGGTGCTGCGGCGCGTCGGCGTAGGCGAAGTGCGAGAAGACCCCGACGAGGCTGAGCACGCCCTCGGCCTGCAGGGCGGCGATCGAGCTGACCAGGGCGTCGAGCTCCTCGCCCCAGGCGCCGTTGCGGCCGAGCCCGGTGTCCACCTTGAGGTGGATGCGGGCTCTGACCCCCTCGCGCCGTGCTGTCGTGGCGACGGCGTCCAGGGACCACTGGGTCGAGACCGAGAGGTCGATCCCGAGCCGCACCGCCTCGGTGAGGTCCTGGCCGGGGACGTGCAGCCAGCTGAGCACCGGAGCGTCGATGCCGGCCTGGCGGAGCTCGATGGCCTCTGGCAGCTGGGCCACGCCCAGCCAGGTGGCCCCGCCACGCAGGGCGGCCCGGGCGCTGGGCAGCAGGCCGTGGCCGTAGGCGTCCGCCTTCACCACCGCCATCACCTCGGCGCGCCCCGCGCGCTCCTTGAGGGCGGCCACGTTGTCCCGGACCGCTCCGAGGTCGACCTGGGCGCAGGCGGGGAGCCCCGGCGGGGCCGGGGCAAAGGTGCTGGTCAGTGCGTCAGCGCTCATCAACGCCAGTCTGTCAGACCAGACCCGCCTCATTGGCCTTGGCCCGGGGCGTGGCGCGGGTCTCAGCGGGTCAGCAGACCGGCCACAGCGCCGGGTATGCCGTGGGCCACGGCGAGCGCGCGCACCGGCCCGCCCGGGTTGGCCTCATCGGCCGCCACCCCGTGCACCAGGGCCGCCAGGCTTCCCGCGTCGATGGGGGCCAGACCAGCAGCGAGGAGGGTCCCGGCGAGCCCAGCCAGCACGTCTCCCGCTCCCGCGGTGGCCAGCCAGGCCGGGGCGTCGGTCTGCGAGCGCACCGGCAGGCCGCGCTCGGTGGGGGCGACGACCAGCGTCGTGGACCCCTTGAGGAGCACGGTCGCACCGGTCACGTCCGCGGCACGGCGCGCGTGGGCCACCGGGGAGGCGGCGACATCCTTCCGGGAGACCTCCTCCCCCGTGAGCCGGCTGATCAGCCTCGCCAGCTCGCCGGCGTGTGGGGTGAGCAGG
>Ga0164302_10000258_pt1 | contig 14118 bp, 16 predicted proteins | sample Whisoiple_202_MG_FD_109714 | JGI IMG/M metagenome (GOLD analysis project Ga0164302, IMG submission 109714) | Soil microbial communities amended with pyrogenic organic matter from upstate New York, USA - Whitman soil sample_202_MG | ecosystem: Environmental > Terrestrial > Soil > Agricultural... | reverse complement strand
CCCAGGACCGGGCCGAGCAATGGTTTCAAACGCACGTCCGCGTCGTCACCATCATTTGCTCGATTTGCGCAGCGTTTGTTCTCCAGTTGGATACGGCCGAAATTTTTCGGCAGCTACGTGCGGAGCCCAAACTCGCAGAAGCGCTGGTCAAGGCGGCGCCCGGCGTGGTGCAGAAGGTCGGCGAAGTTGCCGAACCGTCACCAACGCCGGCTTCCGGTGCACACGAACAAGACCGAAAAAAAATATTCACCGACTTGCAGAAAGACCTCGAAGAAGCCGGCTTTGATATTGTGCCTCGGCCGTTCTTCGGGCGATGGAATAAAGATGCGACGCCAACGTGGGCGCGGGCTGCTTATGTGCCGCGGCCGGTGGCGCTTGTCCTGGCTCATCTTGTCGGGATACTTGCCACGGCCGGACTGCTCGCTTTAGGCGCGCCGTTTTGGTTTAATCTGCTCAAGAATCTCATGAGTCTGCGCCCCGCCTTGGCGACTCTCATTGAAAAACGGCCGACCAGCGCGCCAGCCCTGCCACCCGCGCCGGCTACTCCACCTTCCCCCAGCTAATATCGAAGATGGCCTCCGCACCTTACACAGGTGCGATCGCAACAATTTAGGCAACGCTGCGCAGTCTGTTCTCTTCCGAATCCTGGAGCCGTTTCGAGAGGAACAATTGCTCCGAGGTCAACTCGGTGAGCTCAAGCGCTCTGCGGAAATTATCGATCGCGGCCTGAAAATGGTTTAGTTGCTTTTCGAATTCGCCGAGCACGGCGTAGAGCAGGTAATACGAGTTCAGCTGGTTCGCATTGTGGATCGACGTAACGGCATCGATGCCCGCTTGCGGTCCATGCACGTTCGCGACCGCAACGGCGCGATTCAGGGCAATGACCGGCGAGTCATCGAGTTCCAACAATCGATCGTACAAGGACAGAATCTTTCGCCAATCGGTTGATTCGTAATCGGGCGCTGCGCAATGACACGCGGCGATTGCAGCCTGAAGATGATAGGACGTGAGCGCGTTGCCGGCGGCGGATAGGCTCAAGTGTTGCATGCCGCGCGCGATCATCGCCTGGTTCCAGGTCGAACGGTCCTGCTCGTCGAGCCGCAGAATGTTGCCTTCGGAATCGGTTCGCGCCGGCAAACGCGCGGCGTTGAGTAGCATCAGCGCGATCAACGCGTGTGTGCGCGGCTGATTTCCCACAGGATGTTCCGCCAGCAAGGAACTCAAGCGAATGGCTTCGCGGCAAAGATCCTCCTTGATCAAGCTATCGCCGCTCGAGGCTTTGTAACCTTCGTTGAAAAGCAGGTAGAGCGTTTGCAACACGTTGCCGAGCCGGATCGACAACTCGTCGCCAACCGGAATTTCAAATGGAATGTGCGACTCGCGGATTCTCTGGTGCGCGCGCGTCAATCGTTTCGCGATCGCCGCTTCGCTGGTGAGGAAAGCGCTCGCAATTTCAGCGACGCCGAAGCCGCAGAGCACCTTGAGCGCAAGCGCCGTCTGCGCTTCGGACGGCAGCAGCGGATGACAACAAGTAAACATCAATCGCAAACGGCCGTCCCGGATTTCGTTCTCAAACATCGGCGATTCACCCACGACGGACTCCGATGGCCACTGCTCCATGACCGCGATGATTTGCGGTTCCTTGTCGTGAAATAGTCTTTCGCGGCGAATCACATCGAGGGCGAGGTTCTTCGCGGTCTGCGTGAGCCAGGCCGCGGGATTCTTTGGAACACCGGTGTATGGCCAGGTTCGCAACGCGCGAACTAGCGATTCTTGAACGACGTCTTCGACTAACTGCAACCGAGTGATCCCAAAGATCCCGGTCAGGACCGAGATAAGCTTTCCGGCCTCATGACGAAATAGATGGTCCGCCAGATGAGAAACTTCGCCGGTCGTTGCGGTTCCGGCTTGTTCCGTGGTCGGGCTCACACGTCCACTCTACGACCGTTTCGCCACAGATTCACACAGATGAGAAATCCGCCCATCCGAAACAATCTGTGTTTATCTGTTTTCATCTGTGGCTTGAAAAAGAATTTCTATTTTTCGCTGTAGGCCTTCTTCAAAGTTGGGATGTCGATCTTGTCCATTGCAGCGTTCGAATTGGTTTCCGTGAATCAAGCTCTGGCGCCGGCAAGTTCTCGCTTGGAATATTCCTCCGCGAGTTGCCTGACCGAACAAATCTCGGCCACAGGACGCACTTCGACGACCGAGCCGAATTCAAGACCCGGGCATTGCTTTGCGATCTCGATCGCTTCGTTCTCGTCCGCGACCGTGAGATAGAAATAACCGCCGATCGCTTCCTTTGATTCCGCAAACGGACCGTCAGCGACCATGCGCTGTTTTCCGGAAATAACTTTGCCCTCGTCTTTCAACGGATGACCGCCGGCGCATTTGCCTTCCGCCTTCAACCCCTCGAACCAGGCCATCCAGTCGGAAACGACCTTCTGAAGTTGCGCGGGAGAAAGCCCACGGTCCCAAACATTGCCGCGAAAAAGCAGCAGGTAATCGGATTTAGGTGTTGTGTTCATAATCGTTCCTTTCTTTTCAGTTAGTTTTCAATCTGAAATCTTTCACGCAGCGGCCGCAATCCACAGTTGCTCGGAGGCACGGTCTGCCGCGCGTCGAACCAATTCCGGGTGACGCTGGAATATGGGACATTCCGCGAGGGTCGGGCGCACTTCAACGCTGATGCCGTAACGCAGCGCCGGCATCGACTGCGCGATCTCGACCGCGTCGCTCAGTCTATCGGCTTGGAGCACGACATAACCGCCCACCGCTTCCTTGGTTTCCGTGAAGGGCCCGTCCACGACAAACCGACCATCCGTGCCGGAGATTACCCGGCCCTGGCTGCCGACCGGCTGCGCCGCCTTTATTTTGCCGCGTTCGTTCAGTCCCTCGAACCAAGCCATCACTTTGGTCATGGCCTGTTGGAGCTCGTCCGTGGACAAACCTCTATCCCAATGCGGTCCGCGGAAGAGCAGCAAGTATTCACCTGTCGTTGTTTCTATATTCATGGTTGTTTGTTTTTTGCTTGTTAATTGCAGTTTAATGTTACGACGAACACGCGCGCCTGTTCAGGACAACCATTTTGCGTTTGGGGCAATTTTTTGAAACGAGCTTCCTTGTCTGACCCTCGGCCGATGCGATTATTTTTCTTGGGTCATTGTCCGTTCTTCTGCTTTGATCCGCAGCCGCTTCCTGGCAGCGAGCCACTTCGATAGTCCGATCAAGCTGATCAAAAACCAAAACACCTCGATCAAGAACGCTGAGACATTGAACTTGAAGACGAGGGACAACATGATCAGCAACGAACCCGCGGCATTTAAGAGCGAAAAGCTTAACGCTGAGCTGGGAAGTCTATCGAGCTGCAGGAGCAGATAGGCGATTACAATCAGTAAAACGCCAATGAATCCTGCCATGTCGAACAAATCGAAGGTCATGGTCGTCGTCACCACTGTTTGCTTTCGCGGTGGCGTGCGGTCAACTGCTAGTTCGCCTGCCGCATCAGGCATGGTCACTTTGCTGCTGCCTGATCTTGAAGCGATTTTGATGGCTTCATGGTTTCCAGTTCAAAAAGAATTCCTTCCTTCCTGAAGGATCATTTGAGCGCGGAAAAGCTGGTCGGATCCATAAAGTAACGGTCAATATGATCCGCCAGTGGCCCCTGCGCCTCCGATTCGGCCTTCACTTTTTTCCATTCCGGATCGGCTTGGAACGCGGCCCAATTCTCTTCAGCCTCTTGTCGGCTGGGATGCTCCAATATGTAGATAAATAGATTTTGCGAGCTAGGTGCATCTTCCGGTACCCAATAACCGACGCTCTTCATGTTATGCCGTTTGAAAATCGCTTCGGTGTGATCGCCAAACCGCGCTTTGAGCGCATCCATTTTACCGGGACTAACGTGATACAGGCGCAATTCGTAAACATGATGCGAAGGGCTTGATCCGCGAAGAGTGCTGAAGCCGAGCATCACCGCGACACCACAAAGAAAAGAGAGAAACGTTTTCATTCGCGGAGGATACAAGCCCACCGCTCTGCGGCAATCTATGGTCAGGAAATCCTTTTCGATATCAGTCTGTCGATCTTCGAAGATTTTTTGTGCGGTCGCCCCTTTTTGTAAGAACAAGCCTGGGATGTCGCCTGTCTTTGGTGCTGTGTCACCGCTCAACGAGCCCTCTCTTCACGAGCTCCTAGTTGACCCATGGAGAGGAAAGATGGTGCGCGATAGAGGGTTCGAACCCCCGCCCGCAACGCTTCGCGTAGCGATGCGGGCGCGGTCTGACTTCAATTTTCTCATAGACGCCGCTTTAAATACGCCCGGCCGAATCCTGTCTTAAGCTGCTTCTCGCGCAGTCGTGCCTTTAGTTCAGAACGACAGGCCTCGTAGTACTCCAAAGTTACAGGTAGCCGATGCGCGGTCGCGGACACTTGCCCCGCGCGGTGTTGAGCGAGTCGCTCACACAGATCGAGGGTAGAACCGACATATAGATCACCATCACGACATCTCAACACGTAGGTGTAGAACATGATGGGATCAGAACAGAAATGCGCGGTAGAGGTTTCGAACCTCTGACCCCTACCGTGTCAAGGTAGTGCTCTACCACTGAGCTAACCGCGCGTGAATCAGAAGTGATAAGTGATCGGTGATCAATGATCAGTCAAGACCCACCGCTGATCACCGTTCACTGACCGCCGAGCACTGATGTCGCTCTACTTCATCACTGGACAACTAGGAGGCACCGGACGACAATTCGTTTCCTCGTGAGCAAACTTTTCTTCAAACGATTTCTGAAGCGACCATTTCAAGTCGCCTCGATTATCCCCAGCTCAAAAGCGCTGGTCGAACGGGTCGCGAGTAAAATGGATTTCACTCAGCCCCGGGTAATTGCCGAATACGGGCCGGGTGAAGGCGTGCACTCGCGTGAGAGCGCGAGGCGGATGACCCCGGACTCGCATCTGCTTCTGTTTGAGCTGGACGCGGCGTTCGCGCGAGATTTGAAGCGGCAGTTTGCGAATGATCCGCGGGTGCATGTGGTTCATGGAGACGCTGCCACTTTGCCATATGAGCTGAAGCGGCGCGGCTTCGCTGAATGCGATTACATCCTCTCCGGTATCCCGTTCAGCATTCTCAAGATCGAGAAGAAACGGGCGCTTCTTCAAAAAACCTATGATTCTCTCGTCGTGGACGGCAGTTTCATCATTTACCAGGTCACCAACGAATTGAAGCAGCACGCCACGCTATTCGAGCACGGCGAATCGGAATACTTCCTACAAAACATCCCGCCGATGTTCATCACCGTTTTTCACAAAACACCATCGCCTCGTCGCCGCAGCCGGCGTACTCCGGAACGGAAACGCGTCCCGGGGCTGGTTAGCGTTGGTGCAGACGGATCCGCATGACGGAAAAGCCGCGCCGGATCGAAAAAGATTCGATGGGCGAGATGTCGCTTCCGGCGCATGCGCTCCATGGCGCCTCCACACACCGCGCGGTGCTCAATTTTCCGGTTAGCGGCCATCGGTTTTCGCGACCATTCATTCGCGCTTTGGGCCTGATTAAATGGGCGGCCGCACAGGCCAATCACGATCTCGGCCTGCTCGACGCAGAGCGCGCGGCGTTGATTGTGCAGGCGGCCGAGGAAGTCGCTGAGGGAAAACTCGACGACCATTTTCCGCTCGACATTTTTCAGACTGGCTCCGGCACTAGCACAAACACAAACGCAAACGAAGTGATCGCGAACCGTTGCGCCCAGCTTGCGGGCAGACCGATCGGGTCGCGCGAGCATGTTCACCCAAACGATCACGTCAACATGGGCCAATCGAGCAACGACGTGATTCCCTCAGCGATACACGTCAGCGCCGCCGAAGAGCTGAAGAACCGTCTGGTCCCGGCGTTGGAAAAATTACATGGCGCGCTCGAAGCGAAGGCGAAAGAATTCTGGGACATCATCAAGATCGGTCGGACACATTTAATGGATGCGACGCCGGTCCGATTGGGCCAGGAATTTTCCGGTTATGCGCAGCAGGTTGCTTACGCCAAAGAACGCGCGCAAGAATCAATCGAAGTTTTGCGAGAGCTGGCGCTCGGCGGCACCGCGGTCGGCACGGGTCTGAACCGGCATGTTGATCTTCCAAAGAAAATGCTCCGGCATCTGGAACAACGCACCGGCATTGCGTTCTACGAGGCAAAAAATCATTTTGAAGCACAGGGTGGCAAGGATGCAGTTGTGGACGCGAGCGGTCATCTAAAAACAATCGCGGTCAGCCTGTTCAAGATCGCGAACGACATTCGCTGGCTCGGCAGCGGACCGCGCTGCGGCATCGGCGAGATTCAGCTTCCCGCTACGCAACCTGGCAGCTCAATCATGCCGGGAAAAGTAAACCCGGTCATGTGCGAATCACTGATGATGGTGTGCGCCGAGGTGATCGGCAACGACACGACCATCACCTGGGCCGGCGCAAACGGGAATTTCGAGCTGAATGTGATGATGCCGGTCATGGCGCATGATCTTTTGGAATCGATACGTCTGCTGGCGAACGTGGTCGATGTTTTCTGCGAGAAATGCGTTCGCGGCATCGTGGCAAACGAAGAGCGTTGCCGTGAACTGGTTGAGCTCTCAATGGCGATGGTGACCAGCCTTGCGCCCAAGATTGGCTATGATCGCGCCGCTGAAATTGCAAAAGAAAGCGCGAAAACTGGACGCACCGTCCGCGAAATCGCGCGCGAGAAAAAAATCCTGCCGGAAGAGGAACTCGAGAACGCGCTCGACCCGATCAAAATGACCGAGCCCGGCGGAGCGGGCGGGGACTGACTTGCTTGGCATTCGCCGTGGCATGCTGCGATAGACGGGCCTATGTGGACTTTGGAGTGCGCGGATATGTCCGTGCCTTCAAAGCGGCGACATGTCGCCGCTTTCCAAAATACTGCTAAGCTCGATCTATGGTTGCCAAACTCGAAGGGCCGCAGTTTTCAGGCGGCGCGAACATTGCAATCAAGTGTCCGAGCCACACCTACGAACAGACCGTGGCCTTTTATCGAGACACATTGGGATTGCCGTTGATTGAGGAGGAAAAGGCGGGCTGCATTTTCCAATTCGGCCCGAATCGGCTTTGGATCGATAATGTCCCAAATCTGAGCCATCCGGATATCTGGTTGGAAGTGGAAACCAACGACACGGAAGCGGCAACGTCCTTTCTGAACGTGCACGGCGTCGCAAGACGCGATGAGGTTGAGCAATTAACAGAGGACTTCAATGGCTTTTTCATCTCCGCACCGAATGGTGTGATCCATCTCGTGGTTGGCCCCGAAGAAGTTTAGTTCTGGGGAGCGCCATGCATTACAGCTTTCGCGTGTAACGATCTTTCGTTCGTCTTCGGTCGCCATTACGCGAAGCGGGGTCCTGGCGATTCTGCGAGTTGTGCTTCCAAACTGGCTATCGCCGCTTTCAGTTCCCGAGCCTTCTTGTCCGGCGCTGACATCCGGCCAATCCTACAAAAGTTGAAACGTGAGAACAGTTACAAAACTTTTAAGGAATAACTTCGGCGACCTGCGAGCGCCACCGTCCGACCCAGGTGCTCCAGCCGTAGAAACCCAGCGGTTCTAACAAACCAGCCGCGACCAATGCGTCCACATCCGCGCGGCTCGGCGTGATCTTTTCGTTGGAATCGACGCCGTAATAATCGTCGATGACCATCCAACAATTGTCGGCAAACTTGTCGCGGTAGCACTCGACGTCGCGCCGTTTGGCCGCATCGGCGTCGAGGATTAAGAGGCCAATCTTATCCCGAGTAAGCCTTTCATTGACTGCGTGGATTGTTGCCGCGTCGAAGGAACGCCCTTTAATGAGAGTAACCATTTCCGATACGCGCTGCCGTGCAAGATTCCGTTCCAGGTCGCGTAAGATATTCCGCGTGCCGAGCCGCTTGTGTTTTACGCTTCCGCCCGGCTCGATTGCGATCAGTTTTTTGCTTTGACCCGAATCACGCACGCCGAACGCCGCGGCAATGGTGGCGCCGCCAACGAAGGCGCCGATCTCGAGAATATTTCCAGAGCAAATTTTTGCGAAATGATAAATGAGAATCAGCACGTCCAGATGCAACATGGAATATTTGTCCCGGATTTTCAGCAGTTCCGAGTGAATTCGCTCGTGCCGATACTGCATCAGTGTGTGCATGAGATTGAGAGATTCGTTGCAGTCACGCGCGTGTGGCGCCTCGAGACGCCGCGTTACTTCTGCAGAGACTCGACGATGTAGTCCGACTACAACCAGATCGCGCTTCACCCCATCGAGTTGGGCGATGCCGGGTAACAAACCCCAGCGCTCAAAGCCGAGACGCTCAAACAATCTTAAACTCGGCTCATTATGCCCAAAGATCAGGCCGACAAGTGCGCTGATCGCCAGCGATGGCGCGACAGCAATCGCTTTTTCCAATAATTCTCGCGCCACGCCGCGACGCCGGAATTTGTCATCGACGTAAACGCTGATCTCTGCTGTGCCGCGATACGCAGAGCGTGGCAGGAATTTTTTGAAATCGAGCCAACCAATCACATGTCCTTCAGCCTCGGCGACCCAGAATGGATATTGGTCTGGCGAATGTTCGTGGAACCATGGCAAACGCGCTTCGACCGTGGTTGGCTCGAGCTCGGCGGTTACCAGCCGCGTCGGCACAGTGGCGTTATAAATCTCGATGATGGCCGGCAGGTCGCTTTCGACAGCGTCGCGGATAATCATTTCGTACGGGATACAGTTTTGCACCGCGAGGGCAAGCTCGGCCGCATAGCGAGCTTCCAGCGGTCAGGGCTTATGTTTCTTAACAGGCCTCCGTGTAGCGGCGGGTGAAATCGTCGGCCTAAGCGTGGGATTCGCCGGGGTGGTTGCTGCAGGGCTGGCAACCGGAAATGCAAACGTCGGCGAAGGCGAAGTGGATGCCGGCACGGATGCACCTGGTGAAGGAGAGGTTGTCGCACTCGCAGACAGGGAAGGAGTCGGCGTTGAGCTCGGAGTGGGCGAAGGCGCAATGATGTTTTCCCAGTGATGCAATGGCACGCTAGCGCCGCCGATCTCTTTCACCAGCGTTTCGCAATGTGCCTGAAGCTTTTCGAGATCCGGTGGGCCAACAGTCTTGTCTGCCGTTCCAGGGAAAACGACGTAAGTCACTTTCAGATCGCTCACTGGTCGATTGTAAGGCGTCGAAAGGGCATTGATCTGTTTTGCTATGCGCAGTGACGCCTCTCCGACTTTATTGTTCGGACCGACATCGCCGACGATGGCGGGGTAAATCGCATCTCCAAAGACCACCAGCGCATAATCCCCGGGTTTAACTGGCTCAGCGCTGTGCGTAAATGCGCCAGGCACCACGATAAAAGGATCGGCAGCGCCGATGAGAAAACTGTACTTTTTCAGCGTATCGACTTCAGCACGCAATTGTGTGATCGCATTCCGCAGTTCGCGCTTGCGCACCGGGGTGGTAGTTCCAAGCGCATATTCGTCTTCTGCATGTTTCAACGCTGCTTCGGTCCCGCTCAGGTATGGATTAGGCGCGGCCGTTTTCTTTTGCCAGCGATAACTGGTTGAAGGCTTAAAATTAGTCGGCGCGCCTGTGCCAACGGGCATTCTATCGCCGTCGGACCCGTCAGCATCCACATCCATGTCTGCCTGGAACAAGAGCGCTTTTCGATGCGTCTGGGGATGCTGCATTTGCAAAACAGTTTGGCAATCGAAAAAGTTGTGGCGCGACAGAAGCAGATCGAGACGGCCGAGATTTTCGCGCAGCACTCTGACTTTTGTGTCGTAGAGCTGAGCGTAAAGCGGCGAAACCGGATTGGCAGATAACATCGACGCCAAACCGGGCAACAACCTCGGCAAACTCGGACTGACTTTCGCCAGCTCCTCGATGGTTTTGTTCGGCGAAGGCACGCGTGCCTGTAGTTTCAAATCGAGCACGTAACTGTCTGGCTGCGTTCGTTCAGTCGTGGCATCAGCTCCCGGAATGGTCTCAACCGTGGAGTGAAGTGTGATCCCATTGAACAGCCTGGCTGTGTCTAATTTTCCACTGATCACCGGTGGCCGAGTCGGCGTCGGTGCCGGTGTTGGCGTGGCGAGGATTTCGGCCGGCGCGACGCGTTGCAGTCGCTCGAGCGAGATCCAGCGGTAAAGAATCGCGGCGAAAAGCGCGCAGAATATGACCAGCACGAGCCGCCGCCACGTTCGAAGGGGCATTCTTCCCACGCGATTACTTTTTTACCCAGGCGACGATGGCCGCAATGATGCCAATTACGCTGAGGATCGACATCATTCCCGCAGGCATCACTCTTCCAGTCCGCAGAAATTTCGGAACAAACTGCGCCGCAAGCAACAGCGAGACAATAAGCGCAGTCGCCAACCCAATCGCGCGATGTTCAGGCAACAGAAACGCAGCTACGAGCAACAGCACCCCGGTAATTGAGCCGGCAATGATCGACGCCACGCTGCCTGCCTTTATGTATCCGACAATCCCGCCAATGATTGTCAAAGCGCCGAAAACAATAAAATAAATCTTTGCTGCTTCCATACACTCGCGAATGCTTTCGGAGTTGATTGCGGCTGGCGCACTCGTAAGCCAACAGCTCGTCTGTGTCCAGTGACCTTGTAGCAACGGCTCTGGAGCCGTTCAGTTTGCACACCCGTGACAAATTTCTTTTTCCGCGACGCGCCACAGGCGCGTGGCTACACGATCGATCCTGGCTACAGCGGGCGTTCGCTGGCGTTATTATAGAATTCGATTTGCCGCCCACCGAGCCGACGTATAACGCGCCAGCCATGACTCTCTGCAAACTCGCTGACCTCCGCTTCGGACATCCCTCGAAGAACTCGCAGCTCCGCAGGCTGGGTGACCACGTACTCAGATCTATGTGACAGTACTTTCGCGGCTTTTGCGGCAAAACCTGAGAGATCTGGACGCATGATCTTACCGGTTTACCGATTTTTCGAGCGACTTGCGTTTGCGGAATTTCTCGGTGCCGGCAGCGGTGGCGGACGCTTTTGTTTTCGATTCAACCGCGATCCAAGAACGCGATGCGCCTTACGACTCGGCGAAGGTCCATGTGTGCTCGGTCTTTCCATATTAGTCTAAGTCGTTGTAGAAGCGCTCGCCGCGGCGAGCGCCTGTCCGTTAGTTTGAATGCTTAACACCAGCGGAGCCACAACAATCTCGGCTCACTGGCGCGGGCACGCCAGACGGCTAAACTCTAGAAATGTCTTCGGAAACAATCGAGCTACGCGGGCATATTATCGATTCCCTGATTTTGCCAAAGGTGCTGGATCAAATTTTGACCCACGGCGCGAATTTTAAGATTGTCGAGATCAATATCGGCAAAAAGCGAGCGGACCAAAGCTTTGCCCGAATTGAGGTGTCTACCGAAACCAGCGACGCGCTGGACGAGTTGATTTTGCGTCTTCGCCAGCAGGGCGCCGAGGTGGTCGAACGCGCAAATGCGCAAGTCGCCAGCGCCCCTGCTGACGGAGTTTTCCCGCGCGATTTCTACGTGACGACGAATCAGCAAACGTTCGTGCGCTGCGATGGCAAGGAAATCGAAGTGCGCCCCGCAATGATCAACAGTGCAATCGCGTTTGACCGGAAAAACGGTACGGCGCGAGCGGTTAAGTTCTTCGATGTCAACAAGGGCGACGAGATTGTCGTTGGGCACCAGGGGGTTCGGGTTGTGCCGGTCCAGCGTGCGACAACGCACACTGATCTTTTTCAATTCATTAATACCATCGTTGATGCCGACGAACCAAAGTCGGCCATTATCCGAGGAATCGGTGACGAGTTGCGGCGCGCGCGAGAGGCAGGAGGGAAAATCGCAGTTGTCGCCGGACCGGCCATCGTACGGACCGGCGCCAGCCAGCACCTCGTCCGGTTAATCGAAGCAGGGTATGTTAATCGCCTTTTCGCTGGAAACTTATTTGCCGCCTACGATGTGGAGCGGGCGTTGTTCGGGACCTCGTTGGGAGTGAATCCAGACCTCGCCTTCGCACGAGGCGGGCACGAGAACCATCTGCGCGCCATTAACACAATTCGCGAAGCGGGTGGAGTCGCCGCAGCCGTGCAACGAAAGATCCTGAGCAGCGGTATTCTCCACTCCTGCGTCCTTCATGATGTCGATATTGTGCTCACCGGTGGCATTCGAGACGAGGGACCGATCTCCGGTGTAACAACGGATGCAATCGAAGCTCAAAAAATCATGCGAGCCAAACTCGCCGACGTCACCCATGTGATATTGCTCGCAACACTCCAGTATTCGCTCGCCGTCGCAAGCATGTTGGCGCCTGACGTGAAAACGGTTTGCGTGGACATTAATCCTCCAGCGGTGGAACGGGCGATCGAACACCAACCCTTGCAGTCAATTGGCCTCGTTACAGACGTAGAACCATTTCTTCGCGAACTCGCCGATTGTCTCACTGAATCGCCCGTTCGCGAGTAGATTGATGATCGTATGCGTGAGTTGCTTCTTTGTCCGCCGGACTACTACGGCATCGAATATGAGATCAATCCGTGGATGAGTCGGGCCCGCGGCGCCGATGCGGCACTGGCAAAAAAGCAATGGGAACAATTACACGCCACGCTTTCAAAATTGCGTTCCAACGTTCACTTAATTGCGCCGCAGCCGGGGCTTCCCGACATGGTTTTTACGGCTAATGCCGGACTGACGGTTGGCCGCGAATTCATCCCCAGCAATTTCCGCCACAAAGAACGCGCCGGTGAGCAGTCGTTCTTTGCCAAATGGATGGAGCAACACGGATACGAAGTGCACTGGTTGCCCGAAAATCTTTATTTCGAAGGCGAAGGCGACGCGCTTTTTGGCCGCGACGTACTGTTTTGCGGCTACAAATTTCGCTCCGACATTCAATCGCATCGCGCCCTTGCGGAGATGCTTGGCTGTCTGGCGATCTCTGTGGAACTGGTTGATCCCCGCTTTTATCATCTCGACACCTGTTTTTGCCCGCTGCCCGACGGCGGGGCGTTTTGGTTTCCAGCCGCCTTCGATGAGTATGGCCAGCGCGTAATCCGGGAACATGTGGTCGATTTGATCGACGTCTCCCCTGAAGAAGCGAAGCACTTTTCGTGTAATGCGGTCGTTCTGGAGCGCGACATCGTCTTGCCCGAAGGCGCGCCGCAGCTTGTGACGAAGCTACAAGATCGCGGTTACCACTGCCACGAACTGCCGATGAGTGAATTCATCAAAGCCGGCGGCGCCTGCAAATGCCTCACCATGTTCATGCCGCAACGACAGGTCGTGCCGTGATGGAGTGTTGGAGCAGTGGAGTAATGATTTCCGGCACTCCAAGACTCCACTACTCCATTAATCGGTTCTTTCCCGCTTCGCTTGCAGCGCGATCTCGATTTTTCCGAGCGGCAAGCAATTCATCACGTCGTCTTTGGTGAGCCAGCCTTTGCGCGCGATGCCAATGCCGAACCACAAATCCTGCAAACGCTCAGTGCGATGAGCGTCGGGGTTGATCACACATCTAACACCTTTTTGCTTGGCCAACGGCCACCAACGCCAGTCCAGATCGAGCCGCTTTGGCGCGGCGTTCAACTCAATCCATGTGCCGGTGCGCGCTGCCGCGTCAAGGATTGCGGGAATGTTGATCTGGTAAGGCTCGCGTTTCAGCAGCAGCCGGCCGGTGGGATGCGCCAGCATGGTGACGAACGGATTCTCGATTGCGCGGATCACGCGCGCGGTCATTTCCGCTTCGCTCAAATTGAACACGGAATGAACGGATACGATCACGTAATCAAGTTCTGACAGAATTTCATCGGGAAAATCGAGCGACCCATCGCGCAAAATGTCGCATTCAACCCCGGCAAACACACGAAAGCCATGCAGCTTTTTGTTCAATTTTCGAATCGCGGCGATCTGCACGCGCAGTGCCGTTTCGTCGATCCCATGTGCCTGGATTGAGCTGCGGCTATGGTCGGCAATCCCGAGATACTGCAGCCCCAGCGCCTGCGCAGCTTCCGCCATCTCTTCAATGGAGTTGTGCCCGTCGCTCGCAGTCGTGTGGCAATGAAATGTCCCGCGCAAGTTTTCCTTCTCGATCAGTTTCGGTAGAGAATGTTTCTCGGCAGCTTCGAATT
>Ga0164302_10000257_pt1 | contig 14132 bp, 11 predicted proteins | sample Whisoiple_202_MG_FD_109714 | JGI IMG/M metagenome (GOLD analysis project Ga0164302, IMG submission 109714) | Soil microbial communities amended with pyrogenic organic matter from upstate New York, USA - Whitman soil sample_202_MG | ecosystem: Environmental > Terrestrial > Soil > Agricultural... | reverse complement strand
CCCGGCCAGATGTGGGAGGAGATGGCGCGGCGGATCGAGGCGGCCGGCGGCGAAATCCGGCTCGGTGCCCCGGTCGAAGGCCTCGAGCACGAGGACGGCGCCCTGACCGCGGTCCGCGCCGGTGGCGAGCGGATCGAGGTCTCGGCGGCGATCTCCTCGATCCCGCTGCGGACGACGGTCGGCGTCGCCGAGCCGGCACCCCCGCGCGCGGTGAGCGACGCCGCCGCCGGCCTGCGCTACCGGGACTTCGTCACCGTTGCCCTGCAGGTCGACGGCGAGCCGCCGTTCCCGGACAACTGGGTCTACGTCCACGACCCGCGGGCGCGCGTCGGCCGGATCCAGAACTTCCGCGCCTGGAGCCCGTGGATGACGCCGGACCCGCGCCGCTCGTGCCTCGGGCTCGAGTACTTCTGCTTCGAAGGCGACGAGCTCTGGCGCACCGGCGACGATGAGCTGGTCGCGCTGGGGCGCCGCGAGGTCGCCGAGCTGAGGCTGGTCGACCCGGAGCGAGTCGTCGGCGGCCATGTCGTCCGCGTCCCCAAGGCCTACCCCGTCTACGACGCCGAGTACGCCGGGCGGGTCGCGCGGATCCGCGGCTGGCTCGACGGGATCGAGAACCTGCAGCAGGTCGGGCGCAACGGCCTCCACAGGTACAACAACTCGGACCACTCGATGCTGACCGCGCTGCGGGCGGTGGAGAACCTCTGCGACGGCGCCGGCCACGACGTCTGGGCGGTCAACGCCGATAGCGCCTACCACGAGCGCGAAGAGGTCGACGAGCAGCCTTATAGGGCGGCGCCGGAGACTCCGGCTATGGCCCGGCCGCTGGCTGAGCTCGATTAGTTAGCTGGCGGGGGGCGTCGGGAGGGGGTCCCCGGGAGCACCTCCGCTGGGTGGGGCGAAGTTGGGCTGGCGCCCGAGGAGCCATTGGCCCAGCTCCATGCTGAGTACCCGGGGACCCCCTCCCGACGCCCCCTCAACGGTTATCGGCAGGACAGGGAAGCTTGGTGGCGCGCCAGCGGCCTGAGTGGGCGATGACGTTGCCTTGCGGGATGGGTTTGGTTGAGACTGCGATGCCGTATTTAGGGCGGTAGCGGATCGGGACCGCGGCGATCGGTTCTTCCAGCTTCCAGGCGAGCCCGGTCTGCTCGCGGACGTGGGTCATCCGCACCTTGCCTTGGCAGGCGAGCAGCGCCTCGGCGCCGGTCGCGTCGACAAGGTCGAAGAGGTGGTCGACCGAGCGGGTCTGCCGCTCGACCACCTCGACGTCCCCCGGCACCTGCGCCGCCCGCCAGGCGAAGCCCGCGACGGCGATGACGAGCGTGGCCATGACCAGCGCAGCAGAGCTTTTCCATCCATGAGAGGGAAAAGCTCTGCCGCGGTCGGCGGCGGTGCGGGCGACACCTACTCCTCCTAGGACTGCGACCACGGCCGTCGCCGGGGCGAGAAAGCGGGGGAGGCCGGCGAAGCCTGCGATCGCCATCGCGGCGACGAGGAGGATCCAGGCGCCCGCCCCGACGAGCAGGATCGTCAGCGGGGGATCGGAACCGGCGTCAGGCGCTTTGGTCGACCACGGGTTGACTAAAGCGCCTTGCCGGACGAGGAGAAGGAGGCCGATCCAGGCCGCGGCGAGGGGTGCGGCCAGCGCCCGGCCCAGCACCGCGAGGCCGTCGAGCGGCTCGAGCCCCCCGGCGCGCGCCGTCTCGCCGCCCTCCAGCGGGTTGCCGGCGCCGACGATGTCGGGGACGAACCAGGCGAGGGGGATCAGCACGGCGACGAGGACCGTGGCGACGCGCAGGCGCGGGTGGTGGCCCCGCACGCTCAGGCCGTAGAGCGCCAGGAACGGCCAGGCTTCCGGCCGCAGCAGCGCCGCCGCCGTCCCCAGCCCGAGCGCCAGGCCCCGCCGCTCGTCGAGTGCCGCCCAGACCGCGCCCAGCACCAGCGCCACCAGCAGCGGCTCGGAGAGGCCGCCGGTGAACTGGCGCAGCGGCGGCGTGAAGGAGTCGGCGGTGAGGGCGACCGAGCCCGCCGCCAACGCCGCCCCGGCCCAGCGCCAGCGCCCCGCCTCCTCGCCGGCGAGGCGCGCCGCCAGCAGGCCCGCCAGGAGCGGCGCGCAGAGCCAGCCGGCCCGGGCCACCAGCAGCCAGACCGCCGGCGCCGAATCGCCGAGCAGCGAGAGCGGCGTGCAGGCCAGTACCGGCAGCGGCTTCCAGGAGGGGCCGGCCGCGGTTCCCAGGCCGCCGTGCGCCAGTTCCCGTCCCCAGATCAACCAGGCCCAGGGGTCATAGACCGGGTGGTAGGGGAGGAGGAGCGAAGCGGCGGCCAGGACGAGCGCCGCGGCCACCCCGGCGCGCAGCCCGGCTCTCATCCGATCACGGCGGCGCCGCGCCCTGCTCGCTCAACAGGTAGACGGGCACCGCGGCCACCGCCAGCAGGACCAGGGCGGGGATCGCGCTGGCCTCGTAGAAGCCGTAGGTGGTCTGGGTCCAGATGTCGGTCGCCAGGGTTTTGAACCCGATCGGCGAGAGGATCAGGGTCACCGTCAGCTCCTTCATCGCGTGCAGGAAGACGAGCGCGGCGCCGGCCATCATCCCGCCGCGGGCGAGCGGGATCGTGATCGTGCGGAAGACTTCGGCCGGGCCGCGGCCCATCCCGCGCGCCGCCTCTTCGATCCGCGGCGAGAGCTGCACCAGGGAGCTGGCGATCGGCCCGATCGCCAGCGGCAGGTAGTGGATCGTCATCGCGAAGACCAGCAGCGCGATCGTCTGGTAGAGCGCGGGGACCGCCCGGGTCGCGAAGAAGACGAGCCCGAGCGCGACGAGGATCCCCGGCAGCGCGTAGCCGGCGTGCGAGAGCCGTTCGACCAGGCGGGCGACCGGCGAGGGGTAGCGCACCGCCAGCGCCGCCACCGCCAGCGCCGCGATCGCGCCGATGCCCGCGGCCCAGGCGGCGATCAGCAGTGAGTTGCCGCCGAGCGCGGCGATCGTGTGCAGCGAGGTGCTGCCGGTCGAGATCCCTTTGCTCGCCCAGTAGACCAGCACGCCGACGGGAAGGACGAAGGCGACCAGCACGACCAGCGAGCAGAAGGCGAGCCCCGCCCAGCGCCAGCGGCCGAGCCGGTAGGGCTGGGTCGGGCGCAGCGTCCCGGGGCCGAGGCGGTGCACGCGGCGTGAGCCGCGCACCTTCGAGCTGGCGAAGAGCAGCCCCAGCATCGCGACCACCAGTACGGCGCCGAGCGCCGCCGCCGCGACCCGGTCGAAGCTCGACTGGTAGGCGACGTAGATCTCGCTCGTGAACGAGCGGTAGCGGAGGATCGAGACAGCGCCGAAGTCGCTGATCGTGAACAGGGCAACGAGCAGCGAGCCGGCGGCGAGCACCGGCCAGAGCTGCGGCAGGACGACGGTGCGGAAGACCTCCAGCGGGCCGCGCCCCATCGCCCGCGCCGCGTCCTCCAGCTGCGGGTCGATCCGCCGCAGCGTCGAGCGCAGCGGGATCAGGACCAGGGGGTAGGTGAAGAGCGTCAGCACCAGCCAGGCCCCGAAGAACCCGTAGATCGAGGGCAGGTCCACCCCCAGTGCGTCCTGCACCATGCCCTTCGGGCCGAGCGCCGCGACCAGCAGGTAGGCGCCGACGTAGCTGGGGATGACCAGAGGCAGCGTGCAGAGCACGGCCCAGAGGCGGCGGCCGGGGAGGTCGGTGCGGACCGTCAGCCAGCCGATCGGCAGCGCGATCGCGACCGAGGTGACGACCACCGCCGCGGTCAGCGCCGCGGTGCGCAGCAGGGTGTCGATCGCCCGCGAGGAGAAGGCGGTTTCCAGCGCCGCCGAGAAGTCGCCGGCGATGACGACCGCGAGGTAGGCGGCCGGCAGGACCGCGGCGACGCCGACGATCGCCCCGGTGGCGAGCAGCCACACCGGCGCCCGACGCGCCCCGAGCACTACAGCGCCCCGCTCTCCTGCATCAGTTCGATCGTCCCCTGGATCTCCTTCAGGTCGACGAGGCTGGAGTCGGAGACCGGGATCCTGTTCACCGGCACGCTCAGCGAGGGGTCGGGCTTGACGCCCTTGGCGAGCGGATACTCCTTCGAGCTCGAGGTGAAGAACTGCTGCGACTTCGGCGAGAGCAGCGAGCGGACGAAGGCGAACGCTTCGGGCTTGCGGTCGCTCGATTCGAGCACGCCGACGCTGGTCAGCAGCATCAGCGAGCCGAGACCGCCGGGCGGGAAGTAGACGGCGACGGGGTAGTCGGGGCCTTCTTCGCCGATCGCCTGGGCGACGTAGTAGTGGTTGATCAGGCCGACGTCGATTTCGCCTTTGGCGATCGCGTCGCGGATCGTCACGTTGTCGGGGAAGGAGACGGCGCCGTTGTCGACCATTTCTTCCAGCCACTGCTTGGTGCGGTCGTCGCCGTAGCGGGCGCGCAGCGCGGTCACGTACTCCTGCATGCTGGAGGAGGCCGGGCTCCAGCCGACCCGGTCCTTCCACTTCGGCGCGGTCAGCCCGAACGGCGAGGGAGGCAGTTCGGATTCGGAGACGACGTTTTTGTTGTAGGCGATAACGCGGGCGCGGCCGGTGATCCCGACCCAGCGGCCTTCGGGGTCGCGGTAACGCGCCGGCACCCGGTCGAGGATGTCCCGCGGCAGCTTCGCGAGCAGGCCGGCTTCGGCGACCGCGGCGATCGCCCCCGGCTCCTGGGCGAAGAAGACGTCGGCGGGGGAGGCGTCCCCCTCCTCGACCAGGGTCGCGGCGAGGTCGGCGGTTTCGGCGAAGCGGACCTTGACGTCGCGGTGGGCTTCGGCCTCGTAGCTGTCGACCGCGGGGCCGATCGCGGCCGGGATCCGGCCCGAGTACAGCGTGATGCCTTCGGGGCCGGAGTCGTTGGAGCCGCCGCCGCTGTCTTCGGTGCTGAATCCGCACCCCGCGAGCAGAGCAACCGCGGCGAAAGTCGCCAGGGCGGCAAGTAGCCGCTTCAATTGTGGGGTGGCGTGAATCATGGAGATGGCAGTTAGGTTGCCCTAATCTTATGGATTCGAGCATTTATGGATTACGAAGACTCAAATCGAACCCCCGGATTGCTCTTGCGCGGGCTGCGCAAGAGCTTCGGCGACGTCGTCGCCGTCGACGGCCTCGACCTCGAGGTCCCCGAGGGCGCGATCTGCGCTCTGCTCGGCCCCAGCGGCTGTGGTAAGACGACGACGCTGAGGCTGATCGCGGGCCTCGAGCGGCCCGACGCGGGCAGCATCGAGATCGGCGGCAAGACGGTCCAGGGGCCGAGCGCCTCGGTCGCCGCCGAGCGCCGCCGGATCGGGATGGTCTTCCAGGACTACGCGCTCTTCCCGCACATGGACGTCGCCGCCAACGTCGGCTACGCGCTCGGCCGCCGGCCCGACCAGGCCCGGGTCGAGCGGGCGCTGGAGACCGTCGGCCTCGGCGGCCTCGGCAAGCGCAACCCGCACGAGCTCTCCGGCGGCCAGCAGCAGCGGGTGGCCCTGGCCCGGGCGCTCGTCGCCGAGCCGCGGGCGCTGCTCCTCGACGAGCCCTTTTCCAACCTCGACGCCGGCCTGCGGGCGCGGGTGCGCGAAGAGGTGCGCGAGATCCTCGCCGAGCAGAAGCTGACCTCGGTCTTCGTCACCCACGACCAGGAGGAGGCGCTGAGCGTCGCCGACGTCGTCGCGGTGGTGAACGAGGGCAAGGTCGAGCAGGTCGGCACCCCCGAGGACGTCTACTCGCGCCCGGCGACCCGCTGGGTCGCAAGCTTCCTCGGCGAGATCGAGGTGCTGCCGGGGAAGGCGACCAACGGGACAATCGAGTGCGAGCTCGGCAACCTGCCCAACCGCGAAGGGCATGTCGGCGAGGTCGACGTCCTGGTCCGGCCCGAGTCCCTGGCGATCGGCACGATGGTGCCCCCCGACCGCCGCAGCCAGAAGGCAACCGTCATTTCCCGCAGCTTCTTCGGCCACGACCAGCTGGTCGAGCTCGAACTGCCATCGGGCAGCGTCGTCAAGGCGCGCCGGCTCGGCTTCCCGGCCTGGCACCCGGGGGACAACGTGCGGATCTGGATCGAGGGCCCCGCGGACGTCCTTGCCCGCGAGCCGGAGAAGGCCGCCGTCTAGAGCAGGTCGGCCAGCGCCTCGTCCAGGTCGGGGTGCTTGAACTCGTAGCCGAGCTCTTCGGTGCGCTTCGGGATCACCCGGGCGCCGCCGCGCAGGACCTGGCCGAACTCTTTGCCGAATTTGAGGTCGAGGACGAGGCCGGGGACCGGCATCACCGCCGGGCGGTTGAGCGCCCGCCCCAGCGCCTTGGAGAACTCCTTGTTGGTCGCCGGGTTGGGCGAGCTGGCGTTGACCACGCCGCTGACCTTCTCCTCGTCCAGCGCCCAGAACAGGATCCCGAGCTCGTCCTCGATGTGGATCCAGGCGAGGTACTGGTTGCCGCCCGCGAGCGGGCCGCCGACGCCGAGCTTGAACGGCGGCAGCATCTCCTTCAGCATCCCGCCCTCGGCGCTCAGCACCTGGCCGGTGCGGACGATGACAAGGCGGACCTCGCTGGAGTCGAGCTCGTGCGCGGCCGCCTCCCAGGCTTTGACGACCTCGGCATCGAAGCTCGTCCCGGGACCGTCGCCCTCATCGACCGCCTCGTCACCGCAGTCGCCGTAGTAGCCGACGGCGGACTGGCTGACCAGGACCTTCGGCGGGTTCTCCAGCGCCGCGATCGCCTGCACCAGGTTGTGGGTTCCCTGGCGGCGGCTCTCCATGATCCGCTCCTTCGCCTCGTCGGTCCATTTCTGGTCGATCCGCTCGCCGAGCAGGTGGACGACGCCGTCGACGCCCTCGAAGGCCGCCGGATCGGGCCGTTCCAGGGTCGGGTCCCACTTGTGCCAGGTGACGCGGGGGTTGGCGCTGCGTGAGCGGCCCGGGTCGCGGGTCAGCCCGACGACGTCGTCGCCCCGTGCGAACAGCGCGTCACACAGCGCCCGCCCGATCGTGCCGCTGGCGCCGGTGACGAGGACCCGCAAGGCCTAGCTCGCCTCCACCGTGGCGAAGGTCCCGGTCTCCTCGTCGATCCGGGCGATGCCGTCGCGCTTGGCCTCCTCGACGACCGCCTCGGCGACCTTGGGGGCGACTTCGCGGTTGAAGACGCTGGGGATGATGTAGTCCTCGGCCAGGTCCTCCTCGGAGACCGCCATCGCGATCCCCTTGGCGGCGGCGAGCTTCATCTCCTCGGTGATGCTTGGAGCGCCGGCGTCCAGGGCGCCTCGGAAGATGCCGGGGAAGGCGAGCACGTTGTTGATCTGGTTCGGGTAGTCCGAGCGCCCGGTGGCCATGATCCGCACGTAGGGGGCGGCCTCCTCGGGCATCACCTCGGGCGTGGGGTTGGCCATCGCGAAGACGATCGCGTCGTCGTTCATCTTGCCCAGCGACTCGGGCTGGATGATCCCGGGACCGGAGAGGCCAACGAAGATGTCCATGCCCTCGATTACGTCGTCGGGCTGGCCCTGGATCACGTCCGGGTTGGTGTTGTCGGCGTACCAGCGCTTGGCCTCGTTCATCTCGCCGGATTCGTAGTCGGCGCGGCCGGTGGAAACGGCGCCCTTACGGTCGCAGCCGACGATCTGGGTGATTCCGGAGGCGAGCATCATCTTCGTCACCGCCACCCCGGCGGCGCCGAGGCCCACCACCAGCACCCGCAGCTCCTCGATCGGTTTGCCGGTGATCTTCAGGGCGTTGAAGAGGGCGGCCATCGTCACCACCGCGGTGCCGTGCTGGTCGTCGTGGAAGACGGGAATGTCCAGCGTTTCCTTCAGCCGGTCCTCGATCTCGAAGCAGCGCGGGGCGGAGATGTCCTCGAGGTTGACACCGCCGAAGGTGGGAGCCATCAGTTCGACCGCCTTGATGATCTCCTCGGCGTCCTGGGTGTCGAGGCAGATCGGGAAGGCGTCGACCCCGGCGAACTCTTTGAAGAGCATGCACTTGCCCTCCATCACCGGCATCGCCGCCTCGGGGCCGATGTTGCCGAGGCCGAGCACGGCGCTGCCGTCGGAGACGACCGCGACCGTGTTCTTCTTGATCGTGTACTCGAAGGCTTTGCTGCGGTCGTGGTGGATGTCCATGCAGACGCGGGCGACGCCGGGCGTGTAGGCCATCGAGAGGTCGTCGCGCGTTTTCACCGGGTACTTGTTGCGGACGTCGATCTTGCCGCCCCGGTGCATCTGCATCGTGCGGTCGACGTAGTCGAGCACCCGGGCGCCGCGGGTCGAGCCGATCGCCCGCAGGATCCGCTCCCAGTGCTCGCGGTCGGTGGCGTCGATCGTGAACTCGCGGACGCGCTTGCCCTCCGGTCCGGCGCCGGGCACCAGGTCGACGCCCTGCAGCTGCCCGCCGGCCTCGGCGATCGCCGCCGTCAGGCGCCCCAGGGGCTCCTTGCGGGCGTCGAGCTCGACGCGGATCGTGACGCTGTACTGGGCGCTGACGGCCATGGCGGCTATCGAATCAGATTCGGGCCGCCGGCCCGGTCCGGACTGCTCCCATAGGATCGCCGAGTAATGAGAGGGCGCCTGATCCTTTGTATCTGCCTGCTGGCGTTCGGCGTCGCTGCGCCGACCGCCGCGGCGCGCGAACTTCCCGATTTCCACTCGGCCGGCTTCAGCCTGCAGGGGACGAACGGATACGAGGTCGGGTTCTCGGCCTTCTCCGAACGGCCGGACGGCCGCGGCGACGCCGGCGTCGTGGTGTTTCGGAAGGGGAGCAAAGCCGGCGCAGCCTTCTACCGCACTTCGGCGATCGTCTCCGACGACTTCGTCAAAGCCGACTTCGGGCCGTTCGGGAAGGTCGATATGGCGATTCGCCCCTCCGGCCGTACGCGCAAAGTCCACATCGAGTGCACGAAGCACAGCTATGAATTCGAACCCACCGCCTACGAAGGAACCTTCGAATTCAGAGGCGAGAATGGCTTTACCCGCGCCGCCACGACCCAGGCGCACCTGCCCTCGGCGATCTCCTTTTGCGGCGCCGGCGGTGGATACGGCGAGTCGCGCGGTCCTGGCTCGCCGGGCGCGCACCTGAGCGGCGTCTCCTTCGATCACGGGCGCAAAGTCAGCTTCGACTTCGTCAAGAACCACCCAACCCGCGGGCGGGTCAAATACGAAGCCGAGATCCGGGAGCGCCGCGCCGGAGTCTCGATATTTCGGGCCGTCGACGGGTGGGCCGGCGCCGGCGCCTTCCGCTTTGCCGACGACCTAAGCACCGCCTCGCTGCAGCCGCCCGCGCCCTTCTCCGGTTCGGCCTCGCTCCTCCGCAGCCGCGGGTCGGTCTTTCCTCGGTGGAGAGGCGACCTGACGATTGATTTCATCGGCCGCCCGGACGTGCGTCTCGCCGGCACCGGCGTCCACGCCAGCATCGTCCACGCCTGCTTCGAGGTCAGCGGCGATCCGTCCTACGCGATGTCCTGTCGGCGGTGAGCTCCAAGAGGGTCCTCGCGCTGCTCGGAGTTGCGGCGTGCGCCGCCATTCATGCCGCGCCGGCGATGGCTGCAGGCGAAGCCGAGACGGGTGCCTTCGGTGCCTTCCGGCTGAAGGGGAGCAACGGCTTCTCGATCTTCGCGATCGCGGTCTCGAAACCGAATTTCAAACACGGAGAGCTGGCTCTCTTCGTCGGCGGGAAGAGCGGCTCGGCGATCTACCTGGCGCCGGCGAAGGTCGAGCCCACGGCGATCGAAGCTGACCTCGGCGCCGTCGGGAGGATCGACGTCCAGTTCGAGTCGAGCGGTCCGCCCGAACGGGTCTACGCCCGCTGCGAGGAGAACGGGTCGGCCCTCTTCGAACCAGGCTTCTGGGTGGGGACGATCGAGTTCGAGGGCGAGGAAGGCTTTACCCGCGTCGAGGTGGCGCGCACCAGGGCGACGGTGAACCCGTTTTTCGAACTCGCCGGCTGCGGGGCCACCCTGATCGGCGAATCGAACGGGCGCGGCGTCGAGGGCGCGCGACTGGTCGCCCGCTTCGCCTCGGCGCATGAAACGCGCTTCCTGCAGGCGAACAAGAACCATGACGGCGCGCGCGTCTACCTCGAAGCGGACGTCGAAGAACGGCACGACGGCCTGATCGTTGATCGTCAGGTTGGCGGCTACTTCCCGTCTGCGGCGTTCGGCTTCGTTCCCTCGCTGCGCACCGCGACTCTCGCGCCGCCCGGGCCCTTCGCCGGCCACGCGACCTTCCACCGCAATGCCAAACCGGCGAACCGCTGGACCGGCAACCTCACGGCCGATTTCCCCGGTCGCGCCGACGTGCCGCTCGCGGGCAGGGGCTTCAATGCGGCTCTCGGCCATTGGAACCGAACCGAAACGACGACGCGCAACCGCCGCATCGGCCGGGCCGATCGGCTGTTAGGGCTTTTATCGCTCGACTAGCATCATCTCCTTCGCTCGTGGCCTCGATGCGGAGCAACACCACTCAACGGCGGGGCAGAGGCTCTGTCGCCGCCCTCCTCGCCGCGCTCGCGGCGCTGGTGCTCGCTGCTCCGGTCGCGGCCGCGCCGATCGTCGACGAAGCCGCGGTGGTCTACGACCCGCACGCGGTCGCGACCATCGACCTGACGCTCAGCCCCGAAGCGATCGCCGCCTTGGAAGCCGAACCCTCCGAGTACGTCAAAGGGACGTTCGCGATGGCGACGACCAGCGGCGGCCCTGGGGGCGAAGAGACGACGCTGACCCCGACCCCACATCCGGTCGAAGTGCGGCTCAAGGGCAGCGGCTCCTTCCGGCCGATCACCGGTAAGGCCGCCTTCAAGCTGAAATTCAAAAAAGTGGACGCCTTCCTCGGCCTGCGGAAGATGACGCTCAACAACATGGTCCAGGACGAGTCGATGGCCCACGAGGCGCTCTCCTACCTGGCCTTCGGCGCCGTCGGAGCCCCGGCGCCGCGCTCCGGCTATGCCTACCTGCGGCTCAACGGCGAAGACGTCGGTCTCTACGCCGACGTCGAGACGCTCGACAAGGTCGCCTTGGAAAAGCGCTTCGGCACCTTCGAAGACCCCCCGCAGCACCTCTACGAGGGGGAGAGCGGCGACGACGTGCTGGAAGGCGAGGCCGGGAGCTTCGAAGTCGACGAGGGCGACGAAGAAGACCGGGCCGACCTCGAAGCCCTGATCGAAGCCGTCGGCGACACCGAAGTGCCGTTCTCCCAGCGCCTCGCCGCCGTCGCCGACCTCGGCGAGATGACCCGGATGTGGGCGGTCGAGCGCTACATCGCCCACTGGGACGGCTATGCCGGCCACGCCCAGCCGAACGAACGGCCGAACAACTACTACCTTTTCAGCGACGCTTCGGGCCGCTTCCAGATGCTCCCCTGGGGGACCGACCAGACCTGGGACCTGAATCTGGAAATCCCGCACCGGATCGTCAGCTTCGACAGCGAAGGCGGGCTGATGTTCAACGAATGCCTCGCCGACGAAGAGTGCTTCCGCCTCTACTGGGAAGCCCTCGGCGAAGTCACCGACGCGGTAGAAGCTATGGACGCCGGCGGGTTCCTCGCCGACACCGCGGCGATGCTTGCCCCGTGGCAGGCGAAAGAACGCGAAGACGGCCGCGCGGAGGCGACCGAAACCGAGGTCACCGCCCAGGTCAACGAGTCCGCCGCCTTCATCGCCAACCGTCCCGCAGAAGCGCGCGAGTGGCTCGCGGCCAACGAACCGCCGCCGGTGGAAGAACCACCGGGGGAAGAACCCGAAGAAGAATCGTCGGTCAAACCGCCCGGCGTCGGGCCGACCCTGGCGCCGTCGCCGAGCGCGCCCGCCGTCGATCCGTTGCGCCTCGGCCGGATCGCTAAGAGGCCGCAGGCCCTGGTCGTCCAGCTCGGCTTCTCTGTCGACGGCGAGATCCGGGTGCGGGCGACGACGAAGCTCCGCGGCCGCTCAGTAACGGCGTGCAGCGCCGACCCCGTGGGCGTGACGCGAGGCGCCGCCACGATCGTGTGCCCGCTCAACCCCAGCATCCTGAATCGCCGCGCCGACGGCGCGATTCGCCTCCGTGTGCGAGCGGCTTTCACCACCGCCACGGGCGACCGCACCGTCCTCGAACGCCCCATCCGCCTCGCCGCGCTTTAGGCGAACGCGGGACAAAAGGCTGGGTAAGGGGGGAGAGGTCGAGAGGCCTGTCGACTTTGTCTCCTCGTGGGGGACAAAAGCGACACGGCTGACGGTCGGGTAGCTGAACTCGCCGCCCGTCAGCATGGCGTTGTGACCTTGCTTCAGCTCGAAGAGGCGGGCTTGGGACGCAGGGGCGCTTCGAAGAGGGTTGCGAAAGGTCAACTCCACCGCATCCATCGCGGCGTCTACGCCGTGGGACACGAAGGCTTGAGCTGGCACGGACGCTTCATGGCCGCCGTCCTCGCCTGCGGCGAGGGTGCGGTGCTGAGCCACACCTCCGCCGCCGTCCTCTGGGAGCTCCTCAAACCACTCGATGGCCCGGCCCACGTCACCACGCCACATACCTCCGGCCGCGCCCGCCGTCCCGGTATCCACCTCCAAGACCTCAGAAGCACCGCCTACCTCCCACCGCACCTCGTGCAAAAGCGATCCGCCAAGCCGAGTTCAAGGGCCATCGCCTCGGAGGAATAGCCACCGACCGCAGCCGCTCCGACCTCGAGTCCCTCTTCCTCGCGATCGTTCGTCGCTTCCACCTCCCTTACCCTGAGGTCAACGTCAAGCTCGATCGCTACGAAGTTGACTTCCTCTGGCGGGCTGAGCGCCTCGTGGTCGAAACCGACTCCTGGACCTACCACCGCGGCTCCGTCGCTTTCTACGCCGATGGCGAACGCGACCTCGCTTTGCGCGCTCAGGGCTTCACCGTCTTCCGCTACACCGACGAGCAGCTCGAGAACGAGCCCGAGCGCGTAGTCGCGGACGTTGCGAGGGCGCTGGGCGTGTCCGGCATCCCGCGCGGCTAGAGTCGCGCCCGTGCCCAAGGACACCGCCGCGCCCCAGCTTTTCCTGATCGACGGCAACAGCCTCGCCTACCGCGCCTTTTTCGCCCTGCCCGAGTCGATCGGGACCAGCGACGGCCGGCCAACGAACGCGATCTACGGGCTCGCCTCGATGCTGGTGAAAATCATCGACGAGCACCACCCGCAGGGGGTCGTCGTCGCCTGGGACGCCGGCATGTCGGGTCGCGAGGTCACCTACGACCTCTACAAGGCACAGCGCAAACCCCGGCCCGACCTGCTGCGCGAGCAGTGGCCCCACCTGATGCCGCTGGTCGAGGCTTTCGGCTACACCAACGTCAAGGTCGAAGGGTTCGAGGCCGACGACGTGATCGCCTCGCTGGTGCGCCAGGCGCGCGAGCAGGGAATCGAGGTGATGGTCGTCACCGGCGACCGCGACGCCTACCAGCTGGTCGACGAGGGGGTGCGGGTGATGAGCACCTCGCGCGGGATCACCGAGACCAAGATCTACGACCGCGCTGCGGTCGAGGAGCGCTACGGCGTGCCGCCGGAGCTGATCACCGACCTGATGGGTCTGCGCGGCGACACTTCCGACAACATCCCCGGTGTCCCCGGGATCGGCGAGAAAACCGCCACCCAACTGCTGCAGCAGTTCGGCTCGCTCGACGAGGTGCTGGCCAACGTCGACCAGATCTCCGGCAAAAAACGCAAGGAAAACCTGACCGAGCACGCCGACGACGCGCGGATGTCGAAGCAGCTGGCGACGCTGCAGTACGAGATCGAGACCGGCGTCGACCTCGCCGCGGCGATGGCCTCGGAGCCCGACCGCGGCGCCCTGCGCGAGTTCATGCGCGAGTTCGAGCTGCGGGCGGTACTGGAGCGGCTGGAAGAGGCGCTGCCCGAGGGCGACGCTGTCCCCGGCCGCAAGGTCGAGACCGAGATCGAGGTCGCCTCGGAGGAGGGCACCCCCGAGGACATCGGCGCCGGGCCGGTGGCGCTGGCGATCGACGGCGACCGCTGGGCCGCCGCCGAAGCCGACCGCGTCCTCGTCGGGACCGGCAGCAAGGACGAGCTCGCCGTCGCCCTCGGCGATAAGCCCTTCGCCGCCCACGACGCCAAGTCCCTCGGCGGCGGCCGCCACGGGCTGCTCGCCGCAGCCGCCCGCGCGGGGGTGGAGCTGAACCTTGACCACGACACGATGG
>Ga0164302_10000253_pt1 | contig 14173 bp, 18 predicted proteins | sample Whisoiple_202_MG_FD_109714 | JGI IMG/M metagenome (GOLD analysis project Ga0164302, IMG submission 109714) | Soil microbial communities amended with pyrogenic organic matter from upstate New York, USA - Whitman soil sample_202_MG | ecosystem: Environmental > Terrestrial > Soil > Agricultural... | reverse complement strand
GATTGCTATTGTTATTGTAACAGGCATATCTCTTGACAAGGAAAAAAGATGCTCGAACAATTTAACAAATTTGGATGTGCCAAAGTCATACTTGCAACAGTACCAAGTGAAAAAGCAATGAGCGAAATCCTTGAAGGTCTTGCAGTTAATGGAAAGATTGTCATAATCGGAGCATCTAATGAGCCAAAAGTGCCTCCACTTGTAAATCCAATGACGTCGGTCATTGTTAGGTTTGCCGGCTAGTACTTCAATTGATTCACAAGATACATATTATTTAGTGTTCTCTCTGGTGTCAGGTCAATGAAATCTTTCCTCTAGAACGTGCTGCTGAAGCCTATGGGTTAATGATGTGTGGTAAGGATGGGTTTAGATGTGTACTTACAACAGGTAACTAGAGCTCACACAGGTCACTCATTTCTGAAAAAGGATATTATTTCTAGGTTAGAGCTGCGAATGATTGAATTTGTGACTATCATGAAACAATATCCATCATAATAATTTATTTTGCTAAATCAAAGACAAATTATTGTGACAGTATTTAGAATTTTGATATTCATGTTAACAATATAGGCCCCACCTACTTGAACAGTTTTAGTTTCAGCTATTAATTGAGCTAATAACGAAACAACATTATTAGCTTAAAATGCAAGATATTAATGGAACCTATTAATGGAACCAAAAACAAAGTAATTATAATGAGGGACAAATAATGTTATCTTCTGTTATCCCATCAGTAGATGCAAAGTGGGAAGTTAAAGAAGTTCCTACTCCACAGGCTGGCACCAATCAAGTACTTATAAAAATTCATGCTAGTGGTATATGCTACACCGATGTTCATATTACTAGAGGTAGGCTAGGAGTAAAGTTTCCATATACCATAGGCCATGAGCCTGCTGGAGAATTGTTGCTTTGGGCGAAGGTGTAACTACACGATAAGTTGGCGATAGAGTAGGAGTTCCTTGGCTACAATGAGCATGCGGCAGATGTGAATGGTGTCAGCGTGGCAAATTATCATTCTGTCCAAACCAGATAGCAACTGGCATTAGCACTGCAGGAAGTCATGCTGAATATATGGTTGCTTATGCTGACGCTACTCAATTACTACCAAAAGGATTGACATATGAACAAGCTGCACCAATATTCTGTGCGGGCTATACTGTGTATAGTGGATTGAGATTTGCTGATCCCAGGCCACATGAACGTGTAGCGGTCGTTGGTATAGGAGCGCTAGGCCATCTTGGAATTCAATACTCTAAAGCTGCTGGTTTTGAAACAATTGCTGTCACATACTCAAAAGATAAGGAAGAATTAGCGTACAAACTCAGAGCTGATAGTGTTGTTGCAAATGGAGAAGGATTATTAAAAGAAGGACAGCATGACAGTCTGGGCGGCGGTAGTAGTAGTGGAGTAGATGTGCTACAAGTAATTCTTACAAGGCAACTGCAGACTCAATTAAAGGTCTTAGACCAGACGGACGCTTTGTTTTTAATGGGAGTCTCAACAGAGCCTTTTACAATTTCTCCAGAGATATTATTCAAACGTGCCCGCATCATAGGTTCTACACAAAATGATAGAGAACACCTCTATGAGGCATTAGACTACGTTGCAAAAGGTAAAGTAAGAGTAATGACTGAAATATTTCCATTAGAAGAAATTAGTATGCATATGATCAAGTAGCTAATGGGAATGTACGGTTTAGGCAGTAATAAAGCCTATTAAATAATTAACTTACTTAATACCGTAACAATAGATAGAATATTTGATACGGTATGCAATGGAAAGGCGTGCCAATGTTGATAGCGTAGCTATTGAAAAGACGCGCCCGAATTGCACTGGGTTATTACCCAGCTATTTAGGCTGAGTAGGATAACTACTGTTACTAAATTAGTTCAATAAGAAACAAGCTCTCATCTTCTAGAGTTAACATTGTTAAGCTAAGCCTATATTGTTCTGTCGTTGCAAAACGACCTTGTAATATGGAATGCAATACGTTAGTGAATAATATCAATCAGTCATCTACAAATAATGATACTACATTTGACTAGTGTTGTAGTACATAAGTAACATAATACACATTACTAAATTGAAAAGATTGTTAGTTACAAGCTTGTTGACAACAGCAATAATATTGACCTCACTCGCTGTAGGATCTGCACTCACTACTGGCTCTAACATGGCGCTTGCTGCCTCGACCTCGCAAGAATGCAAAAATGGTGCGGATAAGATAAGCAGTAAAGCCGATGCAAGCCAAACTGGTAATGTGTGTGGAATAGAGCTATCTAGGGATTCACCTACACTGACTCTGAACGGTAAAAAGATTAATGACCAGGTACCAATGGAATTTCCATACCAACCAGCATCCGCATCATCAGGCAAAAATGTATTTGAGCTAGCAAAATTTACATTACTTCAATCAGAAGTAGATAAAGTAAATCAATATTTGGAGGACCACCATTGGACTGTAACTGCTATTCATAATCACCAGTTCTTTGAACATCCTACGCTAATCTATTTGCATACACAAAAACAAGATAATCGTGACAGTCTTTTGCAAGATATAAGAAACGCGTTGAAAAAGATATCATGTGATTGTGTTTAGTAAAGTGAGGTCCAACAATCCCAACTTTTTCTTGCGATTAGTCATTAATCATATTAATAATAGCATTATTTGACATGGGTGACTTCCTATATTTGTTTAATGACTTTTGGATTAACATATATAGTTGCTATTTCTTTAATTGTATACGGTTCCCTTCTGAGACTCGACATATCTTATAGTAGTTGTAGTAATACGGACTCATTCTACTATTACAGTATTCTAGCAGATTATGAATCCCTTCTATCGTAGGTACTCTCCCTTGATGCTTGTTCAATGAATGAGAATAGAGTGGCCTATATTCATCATTTTCAATTTGCTATCCAAAGTGATCTATGGATATAACTTTTGTCTTTGTGGCTACCAAATACAAGATTAGTAAGTATATTGTTAATATAACATTAATTATTGCATTAAATATATACATATCATTAATCTTTTTATTTACTATCATGAGCGGCTAAATCTTAAACTTAATGTTCTGTTGTTATTCTGGCCAGATTACACCCACAGCTAGCGTTGCGTACAACTCTACAGATTTATGTCAATATTACGCAGCACAGATTGTGAGATAACTAAATACTATGATGACAATAGATGAAGGATAGATAAAAAATGTCAAAAAATAATAACACTAAGCAACAACAACGATCCACCTTTCGTAATTATCAATACTTATTCATTGCTGCTGCAGTTGCTACTGCAATAGCCGGAATAGTACATCTGTATATGCCACTTTCACATCCAAGAATGCTTGGGAACCTACCAGTAGCAGTATTCTTTCTAGGTTCCGGAATTGCACAGATATTTTGGATATTGCCTATGATAAAGAGATGGGGAAGAAGATGGTACTACATAGGAATTGCAGGAAATATAGCTTTCATAGTATTATATGTTATAACCAGATTTCCTGGTAATCCTGTTAATGGAAGAGGTGGAGATGTTGATGCAATAGATATGATATGTGAACTAGCACAAGTGGCTTATATAGCAATAACTGCAGTAATATTAGCTAAGGAAAGAAGTATTAAAATAGTTGATAAAGAACAGCTAAGATAATCAGAATGGAATTGTAGAGGCTCAATCAGTACGAATAGTTATGAATTTACTTTTTCTTTTCTAATCGGTTAGATTACCAGGTCTATATAAAGAACGTAAGATCCACAGAATAGAGGTAAAGTAGGTATTTACAGCGCCCTAGCAAATATATTGTTTGTAATGGTACCAAAGATGTATATGATTACGCAATGCTTGAACAAAGATAAGAACATAACCTAGTGAGAATTCCATGATTTGAAGCATTGTTATTACTGTACTGACGTTCCTAATAGAAGCAAGTACAAAGATGGATTTAGATATAATACATCGAATTGAAAAAATCAACTTTTAACCAATTCTTATATCTTTTAGAATGCATGTTAGAAGCACCCGCATTAAGATGATCAATAAAGTAAACCCACGAAGCTAGAGTGGATTTTTCATTCAATAGGGAAGTATTCTTCATTATTGCTGGGGGTATAATAGGAGCCATGGTTATGGCAATTCCTTTGACCTTCTTTTCTACAGGAAGATCCCATGCATATGACCTTGGATAGTATTTGGACACATTGTTGGAGTTCATTCACCTATATCATCTGCTATTATTGCAGGAATGACTATTCATATAGTAGTAGGAATCTCAATTGGGATAATATCAGGTATATTTCTATACAAAACTAACATTTTGAATATAAGTAAGCCATCGAATGGTTTGAAATATGGCCTATTTGTAGGTATACTTGTTTATCTAATCTTTTCCATTCCTGTACAACACTTTGTTTTAAATTTAGAATTTAGACATATATTGGTTCATAATAATAGCAATAATAATATTAATAATAACAATAGCAGTAATAGCAACAATAATAATAGCATAATATTCTCGAATTTTCAAGTATTTTCTATTCTTTATTCGATATTTATCAATCTTTTATTTGGAATCACGTTAGGTTTGTCTGCTTCTTTTTTATCAATAAAGTTTGGTGCTAGATACAGATGTCCTAGCTGTGATATATCATTTTCAAGAATTGATATTCTCCAAACCCATTTGTTGTTTGTTCACACTGATGATTATGATAAACATCAGACAACAAATAGAAAAAGAATCGTTATTTTGGGGGGCGGATTTGGAGGAGTAACTGTATTAAAAAAGCTCCAAACCCATTTTCAAACCGATGTAAGCGTAGATATTGCAATGGTGAGCAAAGATAACTATCTCCTTTTTACGCCAATGCTCCACGAAATAGCATCTGGTATGATAGAAACAAGACATATTGTAACACCAATTAGAGAATTTTGCAATAGATCACGCTTCTATTGCGCTACTGTAAAAAATATCGACTTGGAAAAGAAAAAGGTTTCAATTAGATCTTCCACTTCATCCGTATCAGCTCTTGCTGAGATTATAGGTGGTAGTAGTATCAATTTGTCAACAACAGCAACTAATTTTTTGGAATCAAAAACCCAATCACATCTGTACTATGACTATCTTGTTATAGCACTTGGAAGCGAGACAAAATTTTTTGGAATGTCAGATATTCAACAAAATGCATTTACAATAAAGACTATAAACGACGCTATAAATTTACGAAATCATATAATATATTTACTTGAACAGGCTGATCAATTATTATTGTCGGCATTACCAACTGCTGACGTTGACAACACTTACGGTTATATAGATAATGCCAAGACATTAGCTGAGCTTCAAAAAAAAATATTGACCTTTGTTATAGCAGGGGGAGGCTTTGCAGGAGTGGAAACTGCAGGAGAAATAAATGACTTTATTAGAGATTCTGTAAAAGAGTATTATCATAATATAGAGAGCAACAATATTAGAGTAATAATAGTTCATTCAGGTGATAGACTCTTACCTGAAATGAGTAAGGAGTTAGCAGAATTTGCATTAGAAAGGTTACATAAAAGCGGAATTGAAATAATTCTCAATCAACGCGTAATAGGAGCTACTCCAAATACTGTTAGCCTAAAAGATGGCACAATAATGCCAACAAAGACAATAATCTGGTCGGGTGGTGTAGCACCTTCTTCTTTACTTACCGGCATTTCCTGCGAACATGATCATAAAAGCGGCAGAATAATTGTAGACAAATATTTGGAGTTGTCCAATTATAAAGAAGTATATGCTCTTGGCGATTGTGCTCACATAATAGATCCTAATAGTGGAGATCCTTATCCACCAACAGCACAACATGCGATAAGGGAAGGAGCAAGTAGTAGCAAATAATATTATAGCTTCAATAGAAGGAAGGTTAGGAGATAGAAAAACATTTGATTACAAGACAAAAGGAATGATGGCTAGCATAGGAAAGCGAACTGGCATAGGTAATTTATTAGGCATAGAAGTACAGGGCATTCTAGCTTGGTTGATATGGCGCGGTTATTATTTGGTACATCTTCCAACATTTCAAAAGAAAATAAGAGTATTGGCAGATTGGATTTTAGATATATTCTTTAAACGCGATGTAACAATGCTCAAAACACTCATAGAAGAGGAAGAAAAAGCAAAAGAAGTGAAGAACTCGGATCATCATCGTCATAACTATAACACTTGAATATATTGGCAGGTAGAAGGTAATGATGATGATGTAATCAGGTCATGCACGATTATATCAATAATTAATTTCGAGTTCTTATCTAGCATTATTTTATCACTGAAACATATTTAGAACTTGGTGACATAATTATATTATATGAGCCATAAAAAAGAAATAGAAGAGACGAATCTTAGTACCGACTCAGCTAAAAAACTAGAATTAGATGAACAGCCAAAACCTACTCGAAAAGTTAGTCATCCTGCTACCCCGATATCAAATAAAGACGAACCAAGTATACATGATAAGAGAAAAGGAACAAGAACAATAAAGTAAATTATTACAATTGAACTATAGGATTAAAGTACAATTCCTTCAGCCGTACTTAATTTTTCTATATTTAATTAGCATTTCAGTATTGCAATTATTGTCAATATGTCATCAGCACAGACAAATCACTATCCTCTATTTCCATAAAGTTAAAGATATTATGGTTGAACCTGCGATTAGAATACAGTATTTTTCGGTCTTTAGGACTTTTTGATTGTGGATCGTCGTTGTAATTTTAATAAAATTTAATCAGTATTACGGTCATAGTAGTCGTTCAATTGAATTTATCAGTAATGATAACCGGTGACCAAATCATAAATATAATTGCATTATTCATGGTTATAGCTAATAAGTGATACAATTGTGAAAACAATCATCTTCTAACAAGAGAGATTGTCTGCACCTAGGATAATCTACGATTGATACCAACATGTACCAATATGGAGAACACATAATATACACAGAAAAGAGACGAACACGGATATTCCCAAAATGTTGTACACAAAACGTTTTGGAAATTTCACAGCAATAAATGACCTCTCACTCTGAAATTTGGTGAGATTTTTGGTTTACTTGGTCCGAGTGGATCTGGAAAGACTACCACAATTAATATTATCAGCGGTCTATCGAAACCTACCGGTGGACAGATCTTAGTACTTTGCTATGATATTATGAAAGATACTCGTTCAGTACACGCAGCTCTTAGATCTGTGCCCCGGGAGACAGCTTCTATGAGGAACTTTGTTTGGATAAACATGTCAGTCCATGCCAATCTTTATGGCATACAAGGCCCACATAGTGACAAGTGTATTATTGAGATGCTAAATCTAGTGCAGCTATATGAACGTAAGGATAGTCGAGTTAGTACCTTCTCCGGCGGCATGAAGCGTCGTCTAGCTCTTGCACGTGTATTACTTTATGATCATCAGCTACTTTACCTAGACGAGCCAATATTAGGAGTAGCCAAAAATGCGTCTAGGATGGCACCAATTCCTACCGTTACTTTTACCAAAAACTATAGACTACAAATTGGAAATCAAACTCTAAAGCTAGACTATGAAGTTAACCATCTACCTGGAAATATATTCATGCTCCAAATCAAAATGTGCTCATGCTAGCAGATATCATATTTCCAAGATGGGTTCCAATTCCATATTTGGCAATACCTAAAGATACTGCAGGATTTATCAAAGCTCATGATATAGCGCTGAACAACTATGACTTTGACACACTTGTTGGTGGCCATCTAACTAGACTTGGGACACGAAAATGATGTAATAGTACAGAAGGAATTTGTTTCTGATTTGGAAAAGGCAGCCGCTAAGCGAACCAGGGAGTCCTGCTCAGCAAGATTACGAGCCAAGTAGGACGTTTCGATAATCCTTGGCTGATTTTCTCTAAATATATTGATGTAGTCAACGAAAATTGTGTAAATAGTATGTTACCCAAATGGGAAAATAGACTTGGAGGAGCACAGCAGTTCATGTCAACCCATTGCTTTACTGTGGCTGAATCTATGAGAGTTGATCCTACGGTACAGGCATTACTTCAGAACAGTACGTTTGTATACAAATAACTGGTCCATCTACTCCTAATTCTTTCTTTTCCTTTGTTTGAAAAAATTAAATTACACTGAATGTTAATGGTGAAGCTACTAGTATGGCTGATAATAAAAATTCCATCTCCCAGCATAGCAGAAGTTGTCAAGGCCTTTTTGCTTGCTATTTTCGGTATGTAATTATAAGACAGTTAGGCATAGACTATATTATCTATCGATTACCTATGATATAACTTAGTTACTTAATGTCTTTATTATTAACTGCTCTTTATATACTTAAAATCATAAAGGAAACAAAATTAATATCAGTCTTACCGATAAATGCTTTTAGTCACCACATCAGCAGTGAGTCTAATAAAGATCATAACGACATCAATATAGTTGATTACATGCTTGAAAGCCATTATTACGGACATTGAACAATCTACACTAAATTATTTAACATTGCAGAATAAATCTCTACTTAAAATAACGTCAACGGTCATACTATCAAATTGACTACAGCGCGTTTTTATGTGACAAACGTACGCCAGCAACATTGTTATCATCAATGTACAAGATGTGGAGTAGTGTATGACTGCGGACATATGGATTGCAGAAAACCGTTCTATTATTGCATCTGTCCTTCATGTTATTAATTTTGTTTCTTATCACTAAAACTAGACTACATTACTAGCAAAATGTAATGGCATTACTAGAAACGAGATCGATATTATAATATTCACAGATGTTTGCACGCGACTTGTACAACTGCATTGTAGGATAATATTTAGTGTCCTCATTGAATCATTATATGGTTTGATATCCAAATATCTCTTCAATCCCCCTAGGTTTCTTATCTTTAAACACATCTTTAGGACAATATTGAATTGAAAATCTGGCCATCTGATAGAGTAGTGGTATTAATGCCCGTCCCTTTTCAGTAATATGGTATTCCACTTTTACCGGGATTCCATGATATATCTTTCTTTCTATCAATCCATCTTTTTGCATTTCCTTAAGTCTTGCAGACAGCGTCTTCGCATTAATTTCTTCAATCGAATCAAGAAGTTGATTGAACCTTTTCTGGTTCAGGTAAATCATATTGCGTAATATTAATATTGTAAATTTCTTGCCGATTATTTTGAAGGTATTATTAATCGGACAGTTAGTCATATTCTTTTGTATAGAGGCAATTTCTTTATCTTCCATCAACTTACGGATCTACACCTAATAACTAGATTGGGTTGCCGACTTAAATAGTTACCCACCTTAATCTAGTGGTAATAGGTGAGTTACAGTCAATATGAACAGAAGATAGAGCGTCCTCGTCCATGTCACGCATCAGGCAGCACATGCTCAATATGTGTAAACACAGAAGGAAGAATGAAAAGCAGAATGACAGAGAGCAAGATAGGAGATGAAGTGGCAAACGACATTTATTAAGGTTAATATCGAATTGATTGCGGAAAAATTAGAAAAGGAAATGAAATCAAGACTCACTCCAGCAACCGGTAAGGCAGCTGATGCTCTTATTTAAAAAATGGAAAAACAATGGATGCAATGTTTCAACAAACAGGAGCATAGGAAGAATTTCACAATAAGCTTGCAAAGATCTATCAGGAGGGACAAAATAATAAATATATACAATATACCATCATTGGGGTTAGTTTTTGATTGCGACTAAAGGGAAAATAGATTATTAATAATTGGTCTTATAATTCATCGAGACATATTAAATAATAATCACTATTTACGCCACGATTATAATTATTTTAATACTCAGAGATTTCGGATCACTAGTATATACAATCTGAACTAACGTATAAATAAAATGATTAACACTGGGATCATTGAACAGTATATTGACATCACGAATAAGAAAATGCATTGCGTGTGTACGGAAAAGTTATGTGGATTCGAAATACTGTACTTATCATCATGATGCATTCTTAAATTTAAAACAAAAATATAAGACATGGGTATATGCATATGGACAAATTTCTTGGCAAGAATATCTAAATAAACTAATTACGATGAACGAAGTTGGAGATTGGATAAAAGATGTAATTGTCGTAGAATCAAAAAATTTTTGAATGGACAGAGAATATCTTTCAGAGTTTACTGTAAATTATCTATTCGTAGGTGACTTGATCAGAAAAATATAGAATAGAATATTTGAAGTACCTCTACCTCAACTGTTTGCAGATGTACTCTTTTGAGCAGTTGCTGCTACGGTAGAATCAACCCTCAAAGCCTCTGACATAATAACACAATGCCCTGCCCATAATATCCATGTCTTTTAATAGAAAATTTGCTATTAGGTTATTAATAATAAAGTGGAAGCGACAATGGGTATCCAACTATTGAAATATAGAAATAAAAGCTCTTGGGATGCATGTACTTATGATCAAGTTTCACGTTTAATTCAGTACAGGTGGGGTCAACAGGTGATTAAATGGCGACAATGGCGTGGAAATGAAATTGTTATGGATGCGGGCTGTGGAACAGGCTTACTCACAAAACAATTAACCAAACAAGTTCCAAGAGGAAAGGTATACGCTGTCGATATTGACACTAATATGATAAAACAAGCAAAAAACAATCTTAAATCCTTTGGTAATGTCAAAATAATACAGTCAAATTTTACAGACGTCATGCTTACCAAAAAGATGGATGTCGTTTTTTCTAATTCTGCTCTTCACTGGGTACAGGATCACAGAAAAGCATTTCAAAAATTTTGGGAAATGCTAAAACCAATGAATAGCAATGATATTAAAGACATAAGTGTCAGCAGTAATAGCAATGATAATACTGGTAATAGTGGCCAGATATTAATCCAATGTGGCGGATACGGTAATCTACAGCAAATCATTACCATGTTAGAACGGATTACACATTTAGATCAATTCAAAGAATACTTTACACACTGGAAGCAACCATGGCATTTTGCCAACGCCGAGTATACTAATGAATTGCTTCAACGAATAGGCTATGTAAACACAGCAGTATACTATAGTGATGACTGTGTAACTCTTCCAAACCGGCGGATCTATTCTAAATTTGTAAAAACAGTAGTAGTGAAATCTTACCTAGATCACATATCGTCATATAAAGATAGTCATGACATCGATAAATTAAAGGACATGTTTTTAGAATTGTTTTTAGAGGAAGTTGAAAAAGATAGTAGTAGTAAATTGAATAAGCCCTGGTTCTTAGATTTCGTTAGATTAAATATTATTGCTTACAAACCTCATGCATAGTCGTGCGTTTTAATCAAAACTGAAGAGATTTGCAATGTTAAACTACCTATTAGTGTCACCGTATATATACGATCAAACAATATAGTGATACCTGAATATTTAAGAAGTTAGTTCTGTCTTTGGTGTATTTAGTAACACCAGATTCTCAGCCACGATAGTCCATTTTATACTTTAAAATCCCTGTATATTCTAAATCTAAAATCATCCTCTTGTTAATTGATGATGTAGTCATAATTATCTTTTAATTAATCAGTATTCAAATTTATTATATCTAATAGTCTACATGTGTATGAATGGGTGGTTTGCCGTAGAATCCATTTCCCGCTTTGACTCTTATTATTTGCAACTTATTCTTGACTTTGGTATTGTCTTTAAATTCTTGTGAACACTTACGGTAGCAATTATGATTTATGATTTACTACTTTCAATTACTTCTATTAGTCTAGATTTCTGATGGGGACGCAGGGTTTGAATGTACTTCCAACCTGATTGTTCTAGCAAACTGGAATATTCATCAACAGTTCTTTCTCTTCCAGATGCTGCACACATCATATGAATATCGAAGAGTTTTGAAAAATGTGGTGTATCGTCACCAGGAACTAAATGCTCGGCAATAAATAATCTTGAATGGTCAGGAGAAGATCTGTAAATGTTAGATAGTATATTCCCTAAAAATACAAATTTGTAGGAATAGTGATTTCACAAGCTAATGGATTTAGTTTTGATTTGATCTCCTTTACTAACTGTATAGTACTAGTTGGTTTCTTGATAAAGAAGCCAACATTTAATTCAGGATAATCTTTTCAATTTTTTATAATATATTTCATGGGCAGTCATAAGGCAGTACTTGACGTTGTCATCGTCATTTTAATTTTCCATACAAATCAATCCATTCATCCGAGACATCCTGATATCGATAAGTGCAATATCGTAAGTATCAATCCTGAAATTAGAAAGCCATTTTGGAAGTCATTAAGTGAATTAACTTCGAATCCTTCGTGTTCCAAAATCTGTTCGAAAATAAATGCAATGTAGGATTCATCATCTACCAATAGAATTCTACATCTTAATTTTGGTGTCCTTATAGGAGGACTAATTTCTTCTGTCAGGAGTTGAAAGGCTATAAATTCACATCTCTTGACTGGCCCAGTATAAGGGGTAAAACCGATAGCATAGTCAATGCTTTAAAGTGACACCCTATCGTTTTCATGCCCTTGCTATACAAATATTTTTTAGTTCTCCTCACCCGACTGTACAGTCTTGAGTCAAAATTATATTCCTTATAAAAAAAGAAACTATGAAGAAAAACTATTCTGAATGGTATGAAGATATTGAATAATGACATCTATTTGGTTGAATATATCTTGGTAGGAATAATACTTGGTTATAGAATAACAATACGAGAATCGGATGTGATTATTAAGATCTAGTGAAACAGAAATCTGATATGTGAAGGGCTCAGATTATGTTTATTCGACTACTACTATGTCGAATTACTACAAGTTTATCAGTCCCAGACTCTGCTCCCCATATCTCTCCAGACCTACCAAGAATTTGGTGTACGTCGGCTCCATGACTTGGTAACACAAACACATGGAACTTATCTTGCAAGGGATCAAAACTGAGCAGCGCATTCGCACCAAAATCACTTAACCATACAATGTCATTATGATCCACATATACAGCATAGAGCATTGGATTATTTCCTGGTAGTTGACTCTCTTTCCACATCTTAGATACAGGATCATAACTAGCCAACTGTCCAACATTCCATTCAGTTATCCAAAGATGTCCATAAGAGTCTGGCCATACACGTCGTGCCCCCTGATTGGGTGTAGGAGGTTCAAGTACTGTAGCCTTTCCGGTATGTAAATCAATGCGGGCGACATAATTTCCAGCTAGTGAAGCAAAGTATACCGTACCATTTGGAGTTGTCGAAATGCCATATGGTCTCATTCCACGAGGCGCTTTAAAGACCTCTATCTTTGCCGTTGTGGGATCAAGACGGCCGTAAATTCCACTCTGGCATGTAAACCACAATATTCCACTACGATCAAATGTGGCAGTGTTTAGGTTAGCGTAACCGGAGTCAGCAGGTAATGTAAAAAGCTTGACTTCTTCTGTTTTAGGATCAACACGTAATATGACATTTAACCATCCATCAATAATCCAAGGCGCGCCGTCTGGTCCTACAATGACACCATGAGGTGCAGAACTATTACCCAGTGATATTTGATGACTTTTGGCTGTGGTTGGATGTAATCGTCCCAACTTGCCAGATAGCTGAGCCGTATACCAAACCGTCTTTCTATCATTTGCCGGTGCAACATCATGTGGCCCTGAACCTAATGGAACAGAAAATTCTTGCAGTGTGGGCCTTGTGGGGCTGCGGATAGATAATGGTTGTTCTACTCGTCCTTTAACTTGCACAGACAAAAGTAGGGATTGTTGTCCTCCTACAATTATTGTAAAACAGAGGATAAGCAATAGAAGTAGTGAGTATGCAAATACATCATCTCTATCCATAAATAACCTTCCTCTCCCTTAGTGATGATTGTTTTACATAATATTAGACATTTTCCCTCCTCACTATATGCCAAAAATAAAGCAGAAAATTGACAGTAGATAAATACCACTTTATGTAGAAATGCCCTGTGAAACTTTTTTACCTTTCGAAGCTTTGTCTGTTTAATATGCTATTTAAAATCCACGAATAATAATAATAATATGCTGGCATAGAAAAGACTCGTATGGCTAAAATTGCTTTAATCGTAGGCTCAGTCAGACATCATAGACAAGGTATCAAGGTAGCTCGATGGGTTGAAAAGAAACTTAAAGGCCGTAATCATACTGTATT
>Ga0164302_10000252_pt1 | contig 14181 bp, 7 predicted proteins | sample Whisoiple_202_MG_FD_109714 | JGI IMG/M metagenome (GOLD analysis project Ga0164302, IMG submission 109714) | Soil microbial communities amended with pyrogenic organic matter from upstate New York, USA - Whitman soil sample_202_MG | ecosystem: Environmental > Terrestrial > Soil > Agricultural... | reverse complement strand
CTCCGGGAGCTCGGGACTCGACGAGATCTGGGCAGGACCGGGCAACGATCTCGTCGACGGCGGGTACGACAGCGACTGGGTCGACGGGGAAGACGGCGAGGACCAGATCCGGGGTGGTCCAACCGGGGACGACACGATCCTGGGCGGTGCCGGAGCTGACCGACTCTATGGCGAATCCGGCCACGATGTGCTGTGGGGCGGCGAAGAGAATGACGCAATCGACGGCGGCGATGGAAACGACCAGATCTACGGCGGAAGCGGCACGGACAAGTTGGTCGGTGGCTCGGGTGATGACGTGGTTGCCGGGGAGGAAGGAGATGCCGACCGAGTGTATGGCGTGGCGGGGGATGACACCGTGACCGGTGGTCCGGGAGAGGCCGATTACTGCTCCGGTGGCACGGGTTTCAACGTCGCGTCAGCGGATCATGGCTGCGAGATTTTGAGCGCAATGAGCCCTTGACGAAACGTTCGGAATGCGGTATGCTACTCGACTGCCGCTCTTAGCGGCGGAAGCGGCGGGTGCGTCGCGGGGTGACACTACCATACGAGCATACACCACGAATTGATCACAGTCCGATTTAGGGAGGGGAGAATCTGCCCTCCCACTTTGTGTTGGTTAGGTTTTTGCGAAACCCGCTCGGATCAAACGGTGCGCCGGGTGGGACGCGACTGGAGGAAACGCCAATGTCGGTGAATGGCAAGACGGCAACGATCCTGCCGCCCGTGGTGGATGCTGGCCGCCAGGTGGTATCGAATACAGGTATCAATCGCCGGACCTTTTCACGGATTCCGACCGTGCTCGAGATGCCGAATCTCGTGCAGGTCCAGATTGAATCATTCAACTGGTTTCTCCAGGAAGGACTCAAGGAGCTTCTCGAAGAGATCTCTCCCATCAGCGATCACCATCGCAAGATGGAGTTGTATATCACTGATCCGCGATTCGAGGAACCGTGGAAGCGGCTTCCAACTGAGGATCTTCGCCGGCGTGCCGAGGCCGACCCGCGCGTTGCGGAGATCTATTGCCGTGACCGCGATCTGAACTACGCCGCGCCGCTCTTCGTCTCGGCCCGGCTGGTCATGCGCGAGACCGGCGAGATCAAGGAGACCGGCCCGGACGGCATCTTCCTGGGCGATTTCCCGATGATGACGACGGACGGCACCTTCATTATTAATGGAGCGGAGCGCGTCGTCGTCTCACAGCTCGTGCGATCCCCGGGAGTCTACTTCGAGGTTTCCCAGGATCCGACGACGGGCAAGAATGTCTCGACCGCCAAGCTGATCCCGAACCGGGGCGCCTGGCTCGAGTTCGAATCGTCAAACCGCGAAGTCATCTCGGTCAAGGTCGACCGAAAGCGCAAGATGCCGGTCTCGATCCTGCTCCGCGCCATCGGCCTGGAGACGGACGAAGCGCTGCGCGAAGCATTCGCCGATGTCGACACCAACGAAGATCGCCGCTATATCCAGACGACGATGGAGAAGGAGACGACGAAGAGCCGCGACGAGGCTCTCATCGAGCTCTATCGCCGGCTGCGCCCGGGCGATCCGCCGACGAAGGACAACGCCTCCACGATGCTGGAGAACCTGTTCTTCAATGACCGCCGGTACGACCTGGCCCGCGTTGGCCGGCACAAGCTGAATCAGCGGCTGCATAGCGACAAGCAGGGCACTGAAGATCAGATCACGACCCGAATTCTGACGGTCGAGGACTTGGTCGAGATCATCCGCGAGATGATCCGGCTCAACAATGGTCAGGGTCAGGGCGACGATATCGACCACCTCGGTAACCGCCGCATCCGCGCGGTCGGCGAGCTGATCCAGATGCACGTCCGCACCGGCTTCCAGCGCCTCGAGCGCGGTATCCGGGAGCGCATGACGATCCAGGATCCGGAGACGGTCACGCCGCAAAGTCTCATCAGCACGACCCGGCCAGTCATGGCGGCGGTCCGCGAGTTCTTCGGTGGATCGCAGCTGTCACAGTTCATGGATCAGACGAACCCGCTGGCTGAGCTGACGCACAAGCGCCGGCTCTCGGCCCTGGGTCCGGGCGGTCTCAGCCGGGATCGCGCGGGGTTCGACGTCCGCGACGTTCACTCGTCGCACTACGGCCGTATCTGCCCGATCGAGACGCCGGAAGGTCCGAACATCGGTCTGATCGGCTCGCTCGCGACGTACGGCAAGATCAACCAGTTCGGCTTCATCGAGACACCGTATCGACGAGTCATCGCGAGCATAAATCTCGAAGCCCCGGTGATCGATCCGGTTGGCCAGGTCCTTCGCGACGCAGCGGTCAATCCGGAGAACGGAAAGGTCATCATCGAGGCGGACACGGAGCTGACCCAGGCGAACGTCGATGCTTTGAAGAAGGCCGGCGTCAAGCTGGTTCGAATCAAGGCAGTCTCGAGCAACATCATCGATTACCTGTCGGCGGATAAGGAGACCAACGTCTCGATCGCTCAGGCATCGACACCGCTGGAGGAGAACGGACAGATCATCCCCGACCAGGTCACGGTCCGAGTTGGCGGCAGCGGTCACAGCTTCCCGCAGATACCGGCCGAGCAGGTCGCGTACATGGACGTCTCGCCGAAGCAGGTTGTCTCGGTGGCGACGGCACTGATCCCGTTCCTGGAGCACGATGATGCGAACCGCGCATTGATGGGCGCGAACATGCAGCGCCAGGCCGTTCCGCTGGTTCGGCCACGGTCTCCGATCGTCGGAACCGGCGTCGAACATCAGGCGGCGAAGGACTCGGGCCAGGTGCTCGTCTCCCGCCACAATGGCACGGTCAAGCACGTCAACTCGCGCGAGGTCGTGATCGTCGAGGACGACGGCACCGAGCACACCTATCAGCTCCGAAAGTTCGTTCGCTCGAACCAGGACACCTGCATCAACCAGCGACCAAGCGTCAGCAAGGGCGATCGGGTGCAGGCCGGACAAATCGTCGCCGATTCGTCGTCGACTGAGGATGGTGAGCTCGCTCTCGGCCAGAACGTCCTGGTGGCGTTCATGCCGTGGGAAGGCGGGAATTTCGAGGACGCGATCCTGATCAGCGAGCGGCTGGTGCGCGACGATGTCTTTACCTCGATCCACATCGAGAAGTACGAGACTGAGGCGCGAGACACCAAGCTTGGTCCGGAAGAGATCACGCGGGACATCCCGAATGTCGGCGAGGAAAGCCTGGCGAACCTCGACGAGAACGGCATCATCCGGATCGGCGCCGAGGTCCGACCGAACGACATCCTGGTCGGCAAGGTCACGCCACGCGGTGAGACCGAACTGAGCGCCGAGGAGCGTCTGCTCCGCGCGATCTTCGGTGAAAAGGCGCGCGAAGTGAAAGACACCTCGCTGCGGGTGCCGCACGGTGTTCACGGCAAGATCATTGACGTCAAGGTCTTCAGGCGGGACGAGAGCCCGGATCATGAACTCCCGGCCGGCGTCAACGAGATGGTGCGCGTGAGCATCGCGCAAAAGCGCAAGATCTCGGAAGGCGACAAGATGGCCGGGCGCCACGGCAACAAGGGTGTCATCAGCCGGATCCTTCCGATTGAGGACATGCCGTACCTGCCCGATGGTCAGCCGGTGGACATCATTCTCAACCCAATCGGCGTTCCGTCTCGTATGAATCTCGGGCAGGTGCTCGAGACACACCTCGGCTGGGCGGCCGAGCGGCTCGGCTACAAGGTCGCGACGCCGGTGTTCGATGGCGCACGGGAAGTCGAGATCCGCAAGGCACTCGTCGACGCCGGGCTGCCGGAGGACGGCAAGGTCGATCTCTATGACGGCCGGACGGGAGAGAAGTTCGACCGCCCGGTGACAGTCGGCATCATCTATATGCTGAAGCTCGCGCACCTGGTGGAGGACAAGATCCACGCTCGGTCAACGGGTCCGTACTCGCTCGTCACCCAGCAGCCGCTGGGCGGCAAGGCGCAGTTCGGCGGCCAGCGCTTCGGCGAAATGGAGGTCTGGGCGCTCGAGGCCTACGGCGCGGCGCACATCCTCCAGGAGATGCTGACGGTCAAGTCCGACGACGTTGTGGGACGCGTCAAGACGTACGAGGCGATCGTGAAGGGCGAGGAAATTGTCGAAGCCGGCGTGCCGGAGTCGTTCAAGGTCCTGGTCAAGGAGCTCAGATCGCTGGGTCTCTCGATCGACGTCATCAACGAGGACGAACAGACGGTGGACTTCTCGGAGGACACGTCCCGCGACCTCCTCAGCAACCTCGATCGCATCAACTTGAGCGGCTTTGAACGAAGAGAAGACTAATACCTGGTAATGGGCGGGGTGACGGAATATCGACCGATCACCCCAGCCGCTCTCGATATCGGAGGAAACATGTCGGGCACACAAGGCATCGATTTTCGCAGCGAAGTCGGATTCCGTCCGCAGTCGCCAGGATCGAACCGCGGGTACTCCAGGAACGACCGGCAGGACCGCGGCCGCATCCTTGATGTCAACAACTTCGACGCAATCCGGATCAGCCTGGCATCGCCCGAGGCGATCCGGTCCTGGTCATACGGCGAGGTTACCAAGCCGGAGACCATCAACTATCGAACTCTGAAGCCGGAACACGGCGGCTTGTTCTGCGAGCGCATCTTCGGTCCGACCAAGGACTGGGAGTGCTATTGCGGCAAGTTCAAGCGAATCCGCCACGCCGGCACCGTCTGCGACAAATGCGGTGTCGAAGTGACACGCTCCAAGGTCCGCCGGGAGCGCATGGGCCACATCGAATTGGCCGCGCCGGTCGCGCACATCTGGTACGTGAAGGGCACGCCGAGCCGACTTGGCCTGCTGCTCGATATCTCGCCGCGCAACCTGGAGCGGGTGCTCTACTTCGCGTCCTATCTCGTGACGAGCGTCGACGAGGAAAAGCGGACGACGGCAATCCAGGAGATCCAGGAGCTGCACGCCGAGCAGGTCGCGGAGCTCGAGGCGACGGCCGGAGTCGAGATGGCAGAGCTCGAGGCAACGCTGGGGGTACAGAACTCGACCATCGAGAAGCGCGAGACTGAGTCGACCACTGAGGTCGATGCGTCGCTGCGGTCGGAGCTCGAGAAGATCAAGGCGGCCTACGCCGCCGCCAAGGCAGAGCTCGACGGGGCCGGCGAGTCGGCTCCGAAGGCAATCAAGTTCCAGAAGATCACCATCGCCAAGAAGGGCGAGGCCATCAACGAGGTCCGCCGCGAGAAGCTCGAGACCGAGTTCCTCAAGGCGAAGGACGCCTTGGTCAGCGGATCCGAGTACGCGGCAAGCGGCCACGAGGCCTTGGCCGGCGCGGAGCGCGACCTTGCGGCCCACGAAGCCGACTCGGCCCGCAAGCGCATCACTGATCGGCTGGCGGAGCAGCTTCGCGAGACTGAGAAGGAGCGCGACGAGGCGATCAAGGCCATCTCCGATCTCAAGGAGCTGCAGATTCTCTCGGAGACGCAGTACCGCGAGATGCAGGAGTTCGTACCAACGGGTGTCTTCCGGGCTGCGATGGGCGCTGAGGCGGTCTACGATTACCTGACGCACAAGTCGGATCTGGACGAGCTGGCCCTGCAGCTGCGCGAGCAGATGCAGTCGACCTCAGAGGTCAAGGTCAAGAAGGCGACCAAGCGGCTCCGCGTCGTCGAAGCCCTTCGCAAGAGTGGCAACAAGCCGCACTGGATGATCTTTACGGCGCTCCCGGTGATCCCACCGGATCTGCGTCCGATGGTCCAGCTCGACGGTGGCCGCTTTGCGACGTCCGACCTCAACGATCTCTATCGCCGTGTAATCAACCGGAACAACCGGCTCAAGCGACTGCTCGAGCTGGGCGCGCCGGACATCATCGTCCGCAACGAGAAGCGCATGCTCCAGGAGGCCGTCGACGCGTTGATCGACAACGGTCGCCGTGGTCGTGTCGTCTCCGGGTCGGGCAAACACAAGCTCAAGAGCCTGTCGGACATGCTCAAGGGCAAGCAGGGCCGGTTCCGCCAGAACCTGCTCGGCAAGCGCGTCGACTATTCCGGCCGTTCCGTGATCGTGGTCGGTCCGGACCTGGCCCTCGACGAGTGCGGTCTGCCTAAGCGGATGGCGCTGGAGTTGTTCAAGCCGTTCGTGATGCGCAAGCTGGTCGATCACGGCCACGCCCACAACATCAAGGCGGCCAAGCGTCTGGTCGAGCGGGTCGATCCGCGCGTCTGGGAGGTGCTGGAAGAGGTCATCGAGAATCACCTCGTGCTCCTCAACCGTGCGCCGACGCTGCACCGGCTGGGAATCCAGGCCTTCCGGGTTCGCCTGATCGAAGGCTCGGCAATCCAGATCCACACGCTGGTATGCACCGCGTTCAACGCGGACTTCGACGGCGACCAGATGGCGGTCCACGTGCCGCTGTCCAAGCCGGCGCAGAACGAGGCGCGGGAGCGGATGCTCTCGGTCAACAACCTGCTCTCGCCGTCGAATGGTGATCCGATCGTCTCGCCGACGCAGGACATCGTTCTTGGTTGCTACTACATGACCAGCGAGCGCGACTTCGATGCCGATCTCGCGAACGGTAGCGTTCCGCGCGGATGGGGCAAGATCTTCTCCTCGCTGGAAGAGGTCAAGCTGGCGTACGACTCCGGCGCGGTCGATCTGCAGGCGCAGGTCGTCGTCCGCACCGATCGCGACGGCGGTGAGGTGAAGCGGCTCGAGACCACAGTGGGACGGGCAATCTTCAACCTCGCACTGCCGGCGGAGATCGGCAAGTTCTACAACCTGACCATGGACCGCAAGCAGCTCCGCAAGGTTGTTGCGGACTGCTACCGGCTCTTTGGCGATCCGTTCGAGACCGCGCACATCGTCAACGAGATCAAGAAGGTCGGCTTCGAATATTCGACTCGCGGCGGTATGAGCATCGCCGTGGACGACGTCGAGATGTCGGAGACGAAGCCCGAGATTGTCGACAAGGCAGAGGCGGAGGCGGACAAGATCGACAAGCAGTACCGCCGCGGTCTTGTCACCGAGAATGAGCGGCTGCGCGAGCTTGAATTGATCTGGAACGAGGCCCGCGACACGCTTGCCGCGGACGTCGAGAAGAAACTGAAGGGTCAGAACTCGGTCTACATGATGGCCGACTCTGGCGCGAAGGGAAACATGAACCAGATCAGCCAGATGGCCGGTATGCGCGGTCTGGTGCTTGATCCGAATGGTCGCATTATCGACATCCCGATCAAGTCCAACTTCCGCGAAGGCCTGACGGTGCTCGAGTACTTCCTCTCGACGCACGGCGCCCGCAAGGGTCTGGCCGACACCGCCATCCGAACCGCCGACTCCGGCTATCTGACGCGGCGTCTAGTCGACGTCTCGCAGGACGTGATCGTGTCTGTGGATGACTGCGGCACGACGCAGGGTCTCTGGATCGAGCGGATCGACGCCGAAGGCAAGCAGCTCAGCGACGATGACCTCCGGGCCAAGGTCCTTGGGCGGACGCTCGCGTCGGCGATCTACAACCCGACGACCGGCGAGCTGATCGCCGATGCCGGTCAGGAAATCGGTGATCACGCCGAGGTCGGCGATGGCGCCTACCGGGACATCCTGGGGGAGATCGTCGCGGCCAATGTGGAGAAGCTCCACGTTCGGACCGTGATGGCCTGCGAAGCGGTCCATGGAGTCTGCGCGGCCTGCTATGGTCGTAATCTGGCGAGCGGCAAGCTGGTTGATATGGGTGAAGCGGTGGGCATCATCGCCGCACAGTCGATTGGCGAGCCCGGCACCCAGTTGACGATGCGCACGTTCCACACCGGTGGTGTGGCGCGAGCGGACATCACGACTGGTCTCCCGCGCGTCGAGGAGTTGTTCGAGGCGCGCGTGCCGAAGGGCGCGGCGATCCTGGCCGAGCGCGAGGGCGCCGTCTCTATCGAGCAGACCGATACGGGCCGAATCCTGAAGGTCACAAGCGTCGAGCAGGACACGGCGACATTCGACCTCAAGAAGGGGTGGGATCCGGCCGTGGCCACGGCAACGCCGGTGATCAAGGACAAGACCCTGATCGCGGTCGGACCGAATGAGGAGAAGAAGCTTGCGCCGATCGATGGCATCGCCTACGTCGACGACAAGACAATCCTGGTCCGGAACGAGCGCGAAGAGACCGAAGAGCATTTGGTCGGTCACGTCTACCAGATCTTCGTCGAAGACGGCGAACTGGTGACGCCCGGTCAGCAGTTGACAGATGGAGCGAAGGACCCCCAGCAGGTGCTCGTCACCCTTGGGCCGGACGCTGTTCAGAAGTACGTTATCGACGAAGTGCAGAAGGTGTACAAGTCGCAAGGCGTGAACACGAACGACAAGCACATCGAGGTCATCTGCCGGCAGATGCTCCGCAAGGTTAGCATTGTCTATCCAGGCGATACCGACCTGCTGCAGGACGAGCGCGTTGATCGCTTTGAATTCAACCGGATCAACGGGGAAGTCCTGGCGCAGGGCGGCGAGCCGGCGACGGCGATCCCAGTCCTGCTCGGGATCACCAAGGCGTCTCTCGAGACGGATTCGTTCCTCTCGGCCGCGTCGTTCCAGGAGACCACGCGCGTTCTGACCGAAGCCGCGATCAACGGCAAGGTCGACTCGCTACGCGGGCTCAAGGAGAACGTGATCATCGGCAAGCTGATCCCGGCGGGGTCCGGGTACGGCGTGTCGGGTGGACTCGATCTCTCGAACCTGGACACGGTCACCCTGGAGGCGATCGAGGAGGGCCGGGCGGCTACGGCAGTGAAGGATCCCGAGACGGCCAGTGAAGAGGACTACGCCGAACTGATGCAGTCCGGAGCGTTGCCGAATGACGATGTCACCGGCGAAGAGGCCGATGGCTACTCGGTTTCGAGCGTCGAGGATCTCGAGGCGCAGGACATTAACTAGTCCTGGCCAACAGCATCTGAACAAGGAATGGGACGGGCACTATGCCCGTCCCGTTTCGTATTCTTGAACCGCAATGTCAGCTCGTGCGTGAGCCGTCGGAGAGACTCGTCGACTGTTCGGTCTTGGCCGACGCTGGAGAATCGAGATGGATTGTTGCCGAGCGCAGACCCTTGACGCCGAGTTTGGCGAGAAAATAGCGGCCATCAATCTGCGCGAGTACCGCCGGCGCGGACCTTCGAAGACGACCCGGTTGCTGCTGGAGGCGTTGCGGGCGGAAGGTGTAGCGGGTCGGACGCTGCTCGACATCGGCGGAGGAGTGGGGGCGATCTCGCATGAGCTGTTTCGGTCGGATCTCGCGCACGCCACGTCGGTCGATGCCGCCGGTGCGTTCATCGATGCCGCCCGTACGGAAGCCGAGCGTCAGGGCCATGCGAATCGGATGTCACTCTATCAAGGCGACTTCGTGATGCTCGCCGCCGACATCCCCACCGCCGATATCGTCACGCTCGACCGCGTCATCTGCTGCTATCCCGACATGCCCGCGCTGGTCGATTCGTCCGTCGCTCACGCAAAGACTGTCTACGGACTGGTCTATCCGCGCGATACGTGGGTGACCCGTCATGGAGTGCGGTTGCTCAACTGGTACTTCCGGGTTCGCCGGCACTCCTTCCGGACATTCATTCATTCGACCGAGTCGGTCAGTGCCCACGTAGTCGCCCAAGGATTCCAAGTCCGGTTTCAACAATTGACTGGTCTCTGGCGGGTAGTGGTCTACGCCCGAGCTTGATTCTTCATGCCGCCCGCGATTTTCCCAGGACCCACTTGTCGATCGGCGGATCACACAACGGCAACGAGCACCCGGAATTGGCCGAACTCGTGGATCCGCAATTCCGACCGATCCGTCACGTTCGTCCGGCCGCCCTCGATTGCCGGTTTGGGCTCGACTCGATCCGGCTCGCGTCCGGCAGCAATCTCTCGCATTCCATTGAGCATCGCCGGGATCAGGCTTGGCGGAATCGGGCTTGGACCGTGCGAGGGATAGAGCCGATCGAGGTCGGGTACGAGCCTGGACAATCGCTCCAGTGTTGCGACGTAGTCTGAGATCGACGAATCAGGATTGAGCAGATACAGCGAGCGGAGGTAGACGACATCCGTGGAGTACAGGGTCCTGCCGGCCCGGTCGAGGAGCACGAGTCCACCCCGGGAATGACCCGGCGCATGGATGACCTCGAGCGTTTGTCCCCCGAGGTCGATTTGGTCGCCCTCGTCATAGGTGCGAGTCGGCTCTTTTCCGGGAATGGAGTATCCGACCGGGTTGAAGCCTGGCGGCAGCGGACCGCTCATCTCGGACTCAACGAACCAGTTCGCCAAACGCTCCGCGGACTGCCCAGCAAGGAGGTCGGTCGCCTCTGATGGATGGATGCCGACATCTTCGAATTGCCAGGCGCCGCCGATGTGGTCATTGTGGGCGTGACTCTGGATGACGGATAAGGGAAGCGGCGTGATCTCTTCGACCAGCCTGCGGATATCGCCAACCCCCATACCTGTGTCGATCAGTGCGGCTCGGTCTTTTCCGAGGACAAGGTAGGACTTGACCTCTTCGCTGTGCAGCGGTTCCTCAATGACCCAGATTCCGGGCTGGTCCTCCCATACTCGAAACCAATCCTGAACCAAATCCGGCATTCGCTCCCACTCCTGTTTGCGAAAAGGCAATTCCAAGGCGCATGTACCTTGACTCAGAACCTCAAGATGCGTATTATTACCCCTTGTGTCCGCCCGTCGGGCGGACATTGCTGCGTGTCCCACCTAAAGGCAAGGACGCAGGAAAGTGGGTTCACGAGCAGGGCAAATGGATCCGCAGCTGCGGGCGAGTGCGGCACGCAGAGCACGGTTACACAAGCCATCTGTCCTTTAAGGAGTTTTGTCGTGCCAACGATTAATCAGTTGGTCCGTAAAGGCCGAAAAAGCGTCAAGAAGAAGACCAAGGCGCCAGCCCTCGGATACACCTATGCATCCGTGGGTCGGTATGCCGGTCGTCAGCGCCGGGGGAGCAACGCGCCGCAGAAGCGTGGCGTATGCACCCAGGTCAAGACCATGACGCCCAAGAAGCCGAATTCCGCGCTGCGGAAAATCGCCCGGGTTCGCCTGTCCAACCAGATGGAAGTGACAGCGTACATTCCGGGTGAGGGGCATAACCTGCAGGAGCACTCGGTGGTGCTGGTGCGCGGCGGGCGGGTCAAGGACCTTCCCGGTGTTCGTTACCACATCGTCCGTGGCACGCTGGATGCTCGTGGCGTAGAGAATCGGAAACAGGCTCGGTCGAAGTACGGAACCAAGGCGCCCAAGAAGGCCAAGTAGGGCCTGACAACGCCTACCCGCGCTTGCGGAACTGAGAAAGCACGACAAAGCGGCTTGACGTCTCAAACGGTGAGCGTTGACCGCTTTTTCGTGTGCAAGAGATACGGAAGTTGTTTGAACACCGGAACGTGAAGTCCGGTTCGCTTTGGAGGCGAACGACGCCATGCCACGACGCGCCAAGATTGTTCGACGGCCGCTGGTCCCTGATGCCCGATACAACAGCGAGTTGGTGACGCGATTCACCAACAAGATCATGCAGCGGGGCAAAAAGGGCCTGGCCGAGCGGATCATCTATGGGGCGCTCGAGTCGATCGAGCAGCGCAGTGGTCGGAATGCCCTTGAGGTCTTCGAGCAAGCCGTGACGAATGCCACGCCGGTGATCGAAGTCAAGCCGCGCCGCGTCGGTGGCGCCACATACCAGGTTCCGGTGCAGATTGATCAGCAGCGCCGCCTCTCGCTCGCAATACGCTGGCTGCTCAACTCCGCCAAGTCGCGCTCCGGCAAGTCCATGCAGGAAAAGCTGGCGGCTGAATTGCTTGATGCCGCCAACGGCACGGGCGCAACGATCAAGCGGCGCGAGGATACGCACCGCATGGCCGAAGCGAACCGGGCCTTCGCGCACTACCGCTACTAGGCGGGAACGCGGAGCCCCGCGCTCCGCAGATTGATACGAGGACGAACGAAGACATGACAGCCACGGCATCCAAGATGTCTCCCGCTCAACAGGGTACGCAGCTCGAGCGGACGCGAAATATCGGCATCATTGCCCACATCGACGCCGGCAAGACCACCACGACGGAGCGGATCCTGTACTACACCGGCCGCGTTCACCGTCCGGGTGAGACACACGAAGGCGCGGCCACGATGGACTGGATGGAGCAGGAGCGCGAGCGCGGTATCACCATTACGTCCGCCGCGACGACCTGCTACTGGAAGGACTATCGGATCAACATCATCGACACGCCGGGCCACGTCGACTTCACGGTCGAGGTTGAGCGCTCGCTGCGTGTGCTTGATGGTGGCGTTGTCGTGTTCGACGCCGTCGCCGGAGTTGAGCCGCAGTCGGAAACCGTTTGGCGGCAGGCTGACAAATACCACGTACCGCGGTTCTGTTTCGTCAACAAGATGGACCGCACCGGTGCCTCGTACGAGCGCACGCTCGAGATGATCGTCGACCGTCTCAAGGCGACTCCGATCCCGGTCCAGTGGCCGATTGGCGCGGAAGCGGACTTCCAGGGCGTGGTCGACCTTATCGAAGAGCGCGCCTACTACTATCACGACGACATGGGCAAGAACATCGAAGAGACAGATGTTCCGGACAACCTCAAAGAGAAGGTCGCCGAGATTCGCCACCAGATCATCGAGCACATCGCCGAGTCGGACGAAGAGCTGATGATGCGCTATCTCGAAGACGACGTCTTGACGCCCGATGAGCTGCGCTCGGCGCTCCGTGCCGCGACGCTTCGGGGCGATCTGGTCCCCGTCCTCTGCGGGTCCTCGCTGAAGAACAAGGGCATCCAGTTGATGCTGGACTCGATCCTGTACTACCTCCCGTCGCCGCTTGATATCCCTCCTGTGATAGGAACCGATCCTCGCACCGACGAGGAATTGACCCGCGAGGCTGACGCCGAGGCGCCGTTCTCCGGTCTGGTCTTCAAGATTCAGGCGGATCCGCACGTGGGCAAGTTGGCATATCTGCGGGTCTATTCCGGCAAACTCGACTCGGGCAGTTACGCGCTCAACTCGAGCAAGGGCGATCGCGAGCGAATTGGCCGCCTCCTGCGGATGCATGCTAACCACCGCGAGGAAACGCAGTCGGTTGCGGCCGGCGACATCGTCGCCATCATCGGACTCAAGAACTCTTTCACTGGCGACACGCTGTGCGATCCGAATAATCCAATCCTGCTCGAGTCGATCAACTTCCCGGAGCCGGTCATCTCCGTCGCTATTGAGCCGAAGACGCGCGCTGACCAGGACAAGATGGGCACCGCACTGGCCCGCCTCGCTGAAGAGGATCCGACATTCCGGGTTCGCACCAACGAGGAAACTGGCCAGACGCTGATCGACGGCATGGGTGAACTTCATCTCGAAGTCATCGTCGACCGCATGATGCGGGAGTTCCGCGTCGACGCGACCGTTGGTCGGCCGCAGGTCGCGTACAAGGAGACCATCACGGTCCCGGTCCGCGCCGAAGGTCGCCACGTTCGTCAGACCGGTGGCGCAGGCCAGTACGGTCACGCCGTTGTCGAGTTCTCGCCGCAGGAGCGGGGTGGCGGTTACGTCTTCGAGGACAAGATCGTCGGTGGCGCCATTCCGCGCGAGTTCATCGCACCGATCGACGCCGGCATTCGTGAGGCGATGGCTGGCGGCGGCGCTTCGGGTTATCCGCTGGTCGACATCAAGGCCGTCCTGGTCGATGGCTCGTACCACGAAGTCGACTCCAAAGAAGTGGCCTACAAGATTGCCGGCTCGCTGGCGCTCAAGGAGGCGGTTCGCCGTGGCAAGCCGTCGATTCTCGAGCCGATCGTCCGCGTGGAAGTCACTACGCCGGAAGAGTTCATGGGCGACGTGATTGGCGATCTGAACTCACGCCGTGGACATGTCCAGGGAATGGAAGTTCGGGCGGGCGCTCAGGTCATTCGGGCATTCGTACCGCTGGCCGGTATGTTCGGTTATGCGACCGATCTCCGGTCGGCCACGCAAGGCCGCGCGGTCTACTCCATGGAGTTCGACCACTATGCGCCGGTGCCGAACAACATTGCCGAAGAAATGATGGCGAAAAATCGCCGCGACTAGTCGATATCAATCAGGAACCGTAGGGCGATGAGCGCCCAGGAAGCGTAGAGAGGGAACATCCGAAATGGGCAAGGCGAAATTCGAGCGGACCAAGCCGCACTTGAACGTGGGCACGATTGGCCATGTCGATCATGGCAAGACCAGTTTGACGGCGGCGATCACGAAGACCTTGTCGTT
>Ga0164302_10000251_pt1 | contig 14226 bp, 15 predicted proteins | sample Whisoiple_202_MG_FD_109714 | JGI IMG/M metagenome (GOLD analysis project Ga0164302, IMG submission 109714) | Soil microbial communities amended with pyrogenic organic matter from upstate New York, USA - Whitman soil sample_202_MG | ecosystem: Environmental > Terrestrial > Soil > Agricultural... | reverse complement strand
GCAAAATCTCTTTCAACTAAGTCGCCAGCCTTCTGGGATAATGAATTTGAATACAATTACTGTCAAAAAGGCATAGCGTAATAATAATATATTGTTAAAGTTTGCAGTGCAATGCAAAGCGGTCATAGATTAGAAATATCGTGTGCATAATAATATACCTGCTTATGAATAAAAATACTGCCCCTCCTGGCGAACTTATCCCTGTGTCTGACTTTATGACTACGAACGTAGTAACAGCTAATGAAAATCAAAACGTACGTCATGTCTGTAAATTAATGTGTAATAAAAAAGTTGGTAGCGTTGTCATTTTAAAAAATATGAAAGACTCATCTTCTAATACCACGAAAAATGGGAAAGTAGTAGGAATTGTGACGGAACGGGATTATGTGCACCTCATGGGATTTTCTGATGTGGTAAATGTAGATGTTCCAATATCTGAAATAATGAGTAAGCCGCTAATCACTATAAGAAAATCTGCCTCTATTAACGACGCAATCTCGATAATGCAGGCAAAAAATATTCGTAGACTGCCTGTAGTAGGTAATAATGACAAAATGGTTGGGATAATAACAGACAAGGATATTCTGAAGGCAATTATGACAAATCAGTCAATAGCTACGAGTCTATTAGCCGACCCGACACTACTTGTCGATCAACACTCTTTGTTTGGTAAATATACTTCCAAGTCATGGCTTAGGGATATTTATCCGACATAACATAATTATTAATTATTAATTAATTAGCATAATTGTAATTATAATGATATTAATATTGTTGTATAAAGGTAGTCTTGAGAGTTATGAACCTTCAAATTAAGATCACCGATGTAGTAAATTGCCTAAACAATCAAGTCCTATCAATATAATATCAAATATAGTACCAGAATAGACGATTACTTTTATCAAAACAACGAACTAATATTGAGTATATACTATCATAATATTACTTCTGCAGTAGTGGTATTTGGAGTAATTCTAAATTCAGCTCTAACCTGAGCAAGCGACTCAAATATTTGAGTTAATAATTCTTTTGTAAATAGGGACCAATTTTCACCAAGCTCGTGTTGTATAACAAATATGTGCTTTCTCCCGGCTCCAATTTGATGATCCGAATTGATGCCTGATACTTTCATATATTCTTGCAATACGGATAATACTGTCCATAAGTTGTAATCTTTCTTCATAAACAATACAGCGTCTTTCATCAAGCTATAAGCGGTAGTAGCAGCTTCTGTTATGATTTGATCTCTATATGAGTCTAGAGTAGTATCAGTTAGTAATCCATTCTTTGTTGCTATTTCTATAGCTCGGTCAATTAAAGATGACAACATAAGTTTTGGTACTGGCATCATACCGATCTTGTTTTCATATCTTCCCCATTCAGTATACTTCTTTAGTGTTTGATTTACCAGAACATTTAATGAAATTTCATTCTGGTTTGCCTCTTTTTGCATCTCATCAATAACTTTAGAATCAAGTCTAAATGAGACACTTCTAGTAGACTTTTTGGATTGATCAGAATTCTTATTGATTGAGGATGTATCGAAAATATCACTCATTTGAATAACGATAATTACGAATACTAGTTTTTAACATTTTTCAGAATATTCTATTAATTTACTTAATAAATTGGACTTGCTCTACACCTTCAATATTAATTATCTTAAATCCATGAATCAATATGATTGAGATAATATATGTGCAATATGTGTTATCTACATAATCCTCGTTACCGGTAGTGCTTGGAAATAATTCCTAATTCAATTGTATTTCATAGGAATTAACATGTGTTAGTTGAACACTAAGTAGTTTAGTAAAATTGGTCAAAAAAATAACACATCAAAGCTGAGATCCTTCATAAGTCTAATTTGCAAATTGAATATGTAGATTTTTGATCTTTTTCTCACTCTGATTAGTATTTTTACTATTATTACTATTACTAGTGGCAGGAGAAATTAATTCAAATGTGAATCTAGCTGTTATTTTATCACCACGCTCAAAAGTTACAATTGCAGAAATTTCTGTGGACTTGTTATTTGAATCATCCATTTTTTCATAGATCTTGTCTATTGTGATATTGCCTTCTACTCCCTCGTTAGCCATAACTACTACCCCAAGAAAAGGTTCTATACGTTGTTTGCCATGTAATCCTGTTGTCTCACCTTGAATATCCTCTGACTTGCTAAATGGTTCGTAGACTACAGCATCATCTGTGAAAAGATCTAATAATCCAGTGATATCTTTATCCTTAATGCGTCTAAAATATTCAAATACTATGTCTCTATCAGACTGCAGAAAAACCTTCTTGCGTTTAGACATCTGTTAGTAAATCCCATCTAATGCAATGAATTTCATAATATACCCAATCGATCAACTACTAAATAATTACTATGTATGCAATGCAATTAACCAAATGTATTTCTTATCATGATATGTTTAATGATGAATTTATCTACTAAAGATCTGGTTATATTTATACTAATTATATCCGGAATACAATTACATATTGAATAATTATACTAAAAATTGGGGCTATTTGAATGATCAGCCATCGGATTAAGGATATAGACAATTTATATCCTAAGTTGTGGTAATTTTCGCTGCAAAAAACGAAGAAAACATTATAGAAAATTTTGATTGAAGGGCAATGTCAGAGTTTCATATAAAAGAACATTCCTTGGGTTGAAAGGAGCACACATCTTTTGAAGACTACAACGAAGATGTCTCAAAGCTAAGCAAGATGGCCGAACAAATTGAATTTACAATAATTGGAGAGGAAAATAGGGATAATTCTATCAATAATAATCTTTTTAGTGTAGGAATATGTATTTAGCTATCTAGCATTGGGAATATCTGGAAAGTCTTTTGAAAACCGTCAGTACCTCATCAATCATCTCCGATTTTTGTATGGATTCGCAGATAAATTTAATGATGCCTCTTAACTGGTCTGACAATCTATAGGAGTATATTGGATAATCAGTTAAGCTAAGGTATTTGTTCCCTGGAATCGTTTATTTCTAGCCCAAGCATTACAATAAACATCGAAGGCTGCAATAATTAACTGGTAAGAATGCAGTGCGGTACACTTTTTGTTATTTATCCAATATTATTTACAAGATAACATTGGTAGGGCCACCAATTAAAATATGGTAAGTTTACAGATTATTGGCTCAGAAATAATATATACATAGATCCTCATGATGAATTTCTAATGATAGATACGTATCGCATAGACAATAAAAGGAATAGATTTCCATGAACCCCTTGGATTTGACAGATATTCCAATCATAGATGCAGCAGCACATATTTTTAGACGACCATGTCTATTCGTAGATCCAACAGCTCAAATGTTACAAATAGCGACATTTCTTGCTATAGGTCCTCAGATCTATGCAGATGGACTGGTCGTAACAGACGGTAAAAAGAAGCCTATAGGCAGAATTGACAGCAAACACATTATCTCTAATATAATAGATATAGGATATCCAGAGTGTTTAGAATTAACTGCATTACAGATAATGGATAATTTTACTGGAAGTATAGATAAGAATTCGTCTTTAAGTAAAGTATTAGAGGTTTTCAACAAAACAAAATTTGCATTTGTTCCTATAACAGCAAATGATAGTGGTGATAAAATTGGTAGTACTCGCGATTCAACAGCAACAGAAGAGGAAGAGGAGGAGGAGTTAGTTGCATCAATTTCCATAAGGGATATTCTACCTATAATAGCGAAAATGAATATTGATAGACCAATAAAAGATCTATCTTCCCAATTAATATCAGTAGATAAAAAAAGCAGTATTAGAAATGCAATAGACCTTATGATCAAACAGGGTATACGAAATATTGGTATCAGGGGGGGTAATGAGGATGGCAGTAAAACCAACAAGCATAATAACGACAATAGAAAAACTAAACTAATTCGCATTATAAACGATAGAAAAATACTAGAATTTCTACTAAGTCATAATGGAAGAAATATCCTGCATGCAAATGGTATTGATGGTTTAGCAGAGATTGATATAATCAATCACTTGGATATACTATCTATAAAGAAGGTAAAATGTGATACTACGACAAGTAAGGCAGCAGAACTTTTAATGGATATACGCAACCCATGTTTGATTCTGGAAGGTAAAGAGTATAGTGATGATTATGGTATAGTGACTCCTTGGGACATAGTTATGAAAACAGTAACATTAGATCACATTCTTTCTGGCTAAGTATTGAACCTAACAATATAATATATCAGTGAATTATATAACTTGGGTATATTTTATTGTATGGCACCAAGCGTAAACAGAATCCTCTGGGAATAAACTTGTTTGTATCTTTGTAAAGATCAGACAGCATTTTAGTATTATTGCTGTTGTTTAGTATTAACGGAAGTATTTCATATAACTGCAAAATAGAGTTTGTAAGAGCATGAATCTCTTTATGAGCTGCAACTTGAACAAATGGTTGATTTTCATACTTTCTAACAACTTTCCATAAATCTCTTCGCTGCTCATTTAATTCAGCAATTCTCTGTCTGTATTCATCAATGTAACCATTTTTGCCCACTGAAAGATTTTTCAGCCACTCCTGGGCATCTTTTTCTTGATTAACTAATCTTGCAGTGCCTTCCAATGTTTTTTCATTGGTAGTAAATAATACACTTGGATTATGTATGATATTTTGAACCCAATACGCACACCTCAGACGCTCTGACATTATAATACTTATCATTATAGTCAACATACCAAATTTCTATCCTATGCTGTCTTTCTGTTTTCCGTCCTTTCGTGGCTAGATATAGAAACTGGCTATGATTAATTCAGTAATAATAATGGTAACTACTAGTATTAGTATGTTAACGTTGTTAGATTTAACCTAGCCTAAGACGCTTCGCAGCTATCGAAGTTGAATCAAAAGATTCGGCTAAAAGGGGAATATAAACCTGATATCATCAACAATTGGAAGAAGCTATACAAGAAATCAAGATGTGTCATGTGGATAACAATAATGATAAAGAAGTTTAAAAATGACTAATAAACTTGAAGGTTATCTAATAAGAAGAGTATCGCGGTTGAAGATGCCATAGGTATGCAGGTATTGTAAATTCATGTTTGTACCTCATCTCATCTGATTCAGGATAGGGAGACATCTGGTAGACATGCTTTACCTAAGAGGTGCCATTTGCCGACTCGACGATTTGCGCCTAGGGTAAGATACTAGATCATAGATATTTAATACACAGATCACTACAGAAAACAAGTCTTGAGGATAAAGTGCTATCTAACAAGTAAGACAGGACAGTGAACGTGCTGCGCCACGCCATTTGCCACACTTCCTAAAAGGAACCTTTTTAGTCCGGTCCGTCCCCTGGTTGCCATAACAACCAAATCCACATTTTCGTTAGTTGCATAGTCTATGATGGATGCAATAACTGAATTAACATCCATGAGGATCTCTGTTTTTACAGTAGTAATACCTTGAGAATTTGCTAAATCTTTTATTACATTAAACCATGCCTCAACCTTCTTTAGTATATTTTCCCGGTATTCATTGGATGGGTGCAAATGAGGTAAACTAGCAATTGCGTGTACACATACTAATTGTGCATTTTCATACTTCGCGATTTTTGTGGCATATTTGGCAGCATCTAAAGAGAAGCCTGAATCATCAATTGGAAGAAGGATTTTTCTTATCTGAATCCCGATACCATTGCTAATAGCCCTTTCTTCTGTTGACATATTCCTCTGCCCTCCGATTCCGAAATTTGAGCTTTTCGGATTCAATTACAAAAGATAATGTATACTTCAATACTGAGAAATTTGAATGCAAGTGAAAACATACCTATTCGTTTTTAAAACGAAACTATTTCAATGAGTCTACGAAATACACTTCGGTGGAGGCTTCATACGACCAAACTAGGTCAGTCCTATCTTAGTACATTTAATATCGTACTAAACTTCAGTTAATCGAATCGTTAGAACGTCCTAAATCTCATTCTAGTCATTGTATATATAATAATGATGCGGTTCAGAGCGACAGTTATGTTTATCTTTGACATTTGCATCTATACTAAGAACAAATACAGACAGCTGCTGTACTTGTTCTAAGATCATCATATTTATGTCTGACCTGATTATATGTAGACTTTACATGGGCATAGTTATTTGCCTGCTTACTGTTAGCACCCTGGATCTAAATGTTAAGATTCATTTAGCAGACAATTAGAACATACTTAAATTAAAGCCCAGGTGTTCTTCTTTATGGCCGAAAGTGAGCTGCTAGTAACATTTCTGCTCAGTTTTAGTCTATTGTTAGTTGTAATATCTGCTGTACAGCGCTATACAAGAAACTTCATTATACCTGGAGTAACCATTTTGATGTTTCTAGGGGCAGTCTTGACGTCAGTTCCCTATATAGGACTTAAAGTTGAAGAAATTTACAAATTTATTGAAGAGCTTCCTGATATCATATTACTAGTTATCATTCCAATTCTAATCTTTGAATCTGGACGCAAGTTAAAGCTCGGACAAATAAAAAAAGAGGCTATGCCAATTGGTTTTTTTGCAATTATTGGAGTGATAATCACTATCCTAATTATAGGAGCAGGGGTTACTACTATTTTTGATATTCCATTTATTGATGCTCTGCTTTTTGGGACTATTCTGGCTGCCACTGATCCTGTCGCAGTGGGCGTAATATTCAAAAAATTTCCGATCCCACGCAAACTGAATACAATCATTGAAGGAGAGTCATTATTTAATGACGCAACTGGAGTTATCTCATTTAACGTTGTTAAAGGAATAATTTTTTCAGGTGTTGCCTTTTCACTGCTGGATACATCTATCTCATTTATATGGTCTATGTTAGGTGCAATCGCTCTTGGCACTGGAATAGGCTGGATTGGAGGAAAAATCCTTAACAAGTGGAAGGCTGATGAGTACGTCGATTTTACATTTTCCTTGGGTTTGGCAATAGGTGGTTATATAGTCGCTGACCATTATTTACACGTCTCTGGAGTAGTTACTACTTTGTTTACCGCTATGTTAATAATCACTAAACATAAAGAGATTTCCACTGGCGTTAGAAAACAGTTTCATAAATACTGGGATTATCTAGGTTTTATCACAAACAGCGTTCTATTCTTTCTTATTGGAATCCCATTGCTTACCGTAGAAAAAGGCGAAAGTTTAGGTGTTGCATTGGTGCTTATCATAGTGGCTCCTTTTGCCATTATGATGTTATCCAGGGCTATCGTTATTTATGGTGGAAGCACATTTTTAAGAATATTTAGAGTGAGAATTCCTCTCCAATGGCAACACATCCTCACTCTTGGAGGGTTAAGAGGCGGTATGGCAGTGGCGCTAGTCCTATCGCTTTCTTCAACATATGAATTCAAGGAGCTGTTTGTTAGTCTCATAATACCTTTAATTGCAATTAACTTGGTAGTAAATCCTGTTTTGTTAAATCAGTATATGAGGAAATCAAACATAACCCAGAATAATTCTTAACTTGGTATGGCATTAATTCTATTTAATAGCTGAATTATAAAGTGATTATTTGGAGACCTGAATTCAGATTAGTAGAATCCTGTGTAAGATCCACTGAACCCAAACGAGTCTGACTACCAATATTGAAATAATCTAAACCTAAAGCCGAAGCAGCTGTGTATCTGTTCATTACTAAACCATTGACCTGCTAGCAAAATTTGTTGCATTCATGGCGTGTAAGCAGTTATTTCATATAGAATAATGTCCCTGTTGAAGTACGGTAACATGATATGCTAGAAATCATTTTCTTGTTTATAATTTTAATAATAAAATAGTGGAGGGTAGATAAATACTAAATTTAGCGCCTTATGTCTGAGGACATCATTGGGACTTTTCTACCAGTAATCCCAATTACAGTAGTTTCTATGCCTATTATCAACAGTGCCATTCCCACGAAGACAGAAACTGCAACGGCTCCTGCGTAGGGAGATCCCATTACCAGGAATGATAAGATAATAGCCAAGGCACCTGCACCAATGCTAAATCCTCTTGCCCAACCAGGGCTCCCTTTATTTCCAAATCCATAGACCAGATGGGATATGCCAGCGAATAGTAGACCAACGCCCAACATAACTATCACGAAGACACCAGTGCTTATCGGAAATGTCATAGCTAAAGAACCGAAGATGAGCGCCAGAGCCCCAAGACCTACTGTACCCCACTTTGATCCATGTCTCTCAAATATTCCACTTATGATTTTTTCAAGTCCAACTATTATCAAAGTTATGCCCATGATGTACACCAGTGTGACTACAGTCATTCCGGGATGTACGAATGCAAGTACAGAAAAGAGTATAGCTAAAACGCCAAGACCAATAAGCGCGCTTCGTTTCCAACCTGAAGATGTTTCATTCATTTATTAGTATAATACCATAATGAGGATTAGTATTTAAATAGACAGCACGGCACCGCATTCATATTATTGCAAGATGATGTACTCTGAGTTACTTAACACACACATATTTATTTACATTAAATTCTTTTTTGTAATTTAAATAGTCTATGAGTAATATGATAGTTTACCAGAATATATATGAGAAAATTATTGAAGGAAATTGTCAAATAAGAAATAATAAGTGCTCACATAGGCCACAGTAGTCCTAGGAATAAATTCCGGAGTATATTGAGTAGTACCTCTACCAATTACAACAGGCTCTGCTTTCACCTTTCCTCTTCCTTCAATTTTGTAATGGCTCATTCCCCCGGTATTGGCACTCTAAAATTTCACTTGAACATTATAGAAAAAGAAATCTTGTTAGGGATTTCATGACCAAAGATGTATTTACTATTTCACCATCACATTCACTACATGCTGCACTTAAACTGATGATCATAAACAAGATCTCGAGGGTGGTTGTTACTAGGGCAAATGAAATAGTTGGTATAATAACATCTAGGGATCTAATGCCGATAACCTCTTTTGTTGAAGGCAATACCAGAATCAGGTTGTATAGTATATAACCATAAAACTCTCATGATAACAGTCTCATGCAGTTCTCCTGTAAGTTTAACTGACATATATGAGCAGCTTGGAGGAGCTGGAAATAGTGCTTTGTACAAAAGTCCCAATAACGATGGAATCTGGGCATTAAATGCAAATGTGACAATTCTCTCCGGTTCTACACTGAATATCGATTCCAAAGATACTAAATGGCTTAAAATAATTTCAGATGGCAAGACTCTTGCTTACGGCATACATATCTACGGAAACATGAAGATTGATTCGGTAAAGATAACTTCATGGAATCCAGAAACGAATCATTATGTTGAAAGTCATGGTTCAAGAGAAACTTCCGGAAAGATAGTTCATCTAGGTGCTCCAAGGCCATATATTAGGGTAGAACACCGTGGAACGGGTACTACAAATATCACAAACTCAGAGATTGCATATTTGGGGTATGAAGGAGGATGGGGCTCAGGTACATCTGGACTTCATTATCATTTAGCTGGACATGGCAGCGTAATAAGGAATAATAACATTCACCACCTGTATTTTGGCTTTTATTCAGTCGGCGTAGGTGGAATGGTTATTGAAAACAATAGAATTCACGATATGGGCCACTATGGTATCGACCCACACACTGGAACTCATGATATGGTAATTAGAAATAATACTGTTTATGGCAACAATGGCACAGCTATAATTTGTTCTCTTGATTGCTACAATATATTGATTGAAAACAATAAGGTCTACAATAACACTGGATCTGGAATAAACTTTAGTAGAAATATGACAAACTCAGTGGTTAGAAACAATCTCCTTCATGATCAAAAGAATGCTATTGTTGTCTCACAATCCCATAATAATAAAATATACAATAATACTATCTCGAATAGTAATCCTGGAATTACTTTGCAAAATGCCTCCCTCGGCTAATAAAATATATCTAAATTCCATTATCAATTCTACAAATGCTACAAGTGTCAAGACAGGTGCTCATGGAAATATGTTATACTCAAATACAATAGTACTCAATGATACTACTATCAACGCGAGAGCAATAGTATTTGATAATGATTCAAAATCACTAGATAATTCTTTTAGGGACAACAGAATAGTGAACACAACTAAAACATAATGGAATGATTGAAAATGCCCTTTGCTAAAGTTTTCATCACAAGGACTACCATTATCATAGGGATTACCATTATACAAACCTCCTATCTGAATTCTGCCTCAATGAATTAAAGCTATCAGTAAGTGTATTATTCAAATACCAATATACTCAGCTACTGCATTGCTATTCGGGACCACAGTGCTCATTCCTGTTCGCACTCCTCACTAATCCAACTTCTGCTATCTTTGATTAGCCCGTTGACCGTCTCAAGTGCTGACTGTAAATCTTTTGTTAGTTGAGTACACTCTTGCTCAAAGTGGAATCTGCTGAACAAGATATGACCTTATGATTCGGAGTTGTGTTATGCTTAATGGTGATAATAGGCTAGTCACTCACTCAATCCACTCTCTCAATGTCTACTGGCAGAATACGACATGTTTTCAAGTGTCGTAGCACATCTTCTGTTCCTACCAATCTAAAACAGAGTTTACAAACAAAGTAGTCCTCACTATCTGCTGGACATTGTATACCCGTACCTAACTTACTAACAGTACTCATACTATTTGCATCCCTCCATTCTTTACTACAAATCAGTATCTGATAGGCTTTCCGCTTTCAGTGCCGTGCTATGTTGTTCCTTGCATTACAAGATATAATCGGTTACAGGTTTAAGCAACAGCATCTGACTTCTTCAGTCCTATGTCTTCTGGGTCACAGGTGTGGTCTGGATTATCACGTGTTCATAGATGGTCATATCATGGCGTTAAAAGTATTATTGGCAAGTTCGTCATTGCCCTCGATCTCTACAAACGCAAAACTCGATATCAACAGCGGCACCCCCAACATCTCGGTCTGCAGGTAGTAGTGATTGATTGACCAAGAGGCTAACTTCCAGCTCAACATGAATCCAGATGGACTGCAGTCAATTTGAAAAATCCTGTAATAATCCATTAACTTTTTCCAATGTTTGCTCTACATTTTTTATTAGAGCAGGTGCTTCATCGGACACATGGGAACGGAAAAAGACAAGTGCAGTGCGAATTAAAAGAATATGCTGCACTGCAAGAATGTGTATTCCGACCATTTATTCGGTATTATAGCCAATTTATATGCAAGAAGAGAATAAATATGAATACTATAAGGAATGATAATGGTAACCACGATAATATTAGGCCGGATCATAGTTACTTGAAATGGTTCTTTATCTTTATTGTCATAGGTATTGTAATTTCTCTTACTATTCCATTTCCAATCTCGATTGCAGTCTATATACTAGCATTCTTTTTAATTAATGCATTACGTATGGACTATAATTTACGAAAATATGGAGTAGCTGGTGGAATAAGAGGACTATACAAGTCATTATTTACGACTACTCATGACAGTAATGGCTACTCAGGCCCAGAAGAATATGGTTACAGTCAGCTGAAGTTCTATTGTATGAAATGTGGCATGGAACATAAAGAAAGAGCATGCCCCAGATGTGGTTCAACTGCAGTAACGATAACATAGAAATATCATCAACTCAGAATCAAGCCATCTTGAACGCCATACGCCTAGAGCAAAAATTAGCAAAAATGAAATGTCATACTCTATTTAGTCGACCGTTATCTATTTTCCTTTAGATTTTGTTTGTTGGTTTTTATTGAATACCACTTCAAGTCTAACAATGCGATTGGATTCTGTCCGAATATGAAGCTATCACACTCTCCAATATCATATATAAATATAATTAATATTATATTATCAAGTTAGCTCCGCATCTCAAATAGCGTCATCAATGCGAGTCATATATTACAAGTACTGGTTTCTTTATGGTATCAATAACCTTTCTGGTAGTACTGCCTATTCCTCTAATTGTTGAGGTTAGTCTGTGACTTGCCATTATAACTACATCAAATTGGTTCTGCTCAGCTACTTTAATGATTTCCTCAGCAGCGTTACCTGTACGAATCTCAAATGCGATATTGGCTACTACTCCTGCTTCTTTACAAAGGCTTACTTTATCCTCAATAATTCTTTTTAGCGCTCCTCCTATTCTAACTCGTAAATCTTTACTTGATATCATATCCCAATCTTTTTCCTGTCCAAATTCTGCTCTAATTGTGGTAGGCAATACGTCCTTTAGATCACTATACTTTTCTATCACGTTAAGAATAAAGATATCAGAAGCAGAAATTCTTCGCTTTAATAGATGACAATGAAGGACTGGAGTATGAAAGCGATAGTTCAATTTGATACCATATATAGAAATATTAAAGGAATATCAGCCTATCTAGTTAAGGAAATAAGGTTACATTAAAATGAAATATAAGCATATTGTAATATCTCGGTTGTTACTCAAAGATCAAAAGCACTTCTTCAGTCATTACCGATTGACCCCTGACAATTTTAATTTCTTTGACCTTTTTCCATTAACTGGGCATAATAATTGGTATGACTGCATTTCTATTATATTTATTCAAAGACTCGAAATAACAATAATGATATGATTCCAAGTATCTCATTTCAAATCAACATGGTACAAATATCGAATGACGCTTCAGCTGAGAATTATAAATATGTAATGATCGTTTATTCTGAACTTGTGAATCCAAGTAGAAAATAATAATTTAAATAATAAATATGCACGGTTAAAGGTAGAACATCACAATATATGTCACAGTCACACCAGCAAACACCATTAACAGTAGTTACAATACATGATGCATGTCCTGCTTTTTCAGCAAAGTTATTCAAGTTTGCTGATGAGCTTGAAAGGTTAGGGATAAATTATAATATTGCATTGGTGCCATTCTTTAACGAAAAGCAAGATCTTCCAAGATTTCCTGAATTTGTAGATAAAATCAAATCTTACAAAGGAACCGAAATAGCTTTACATGGTCTTTATCATGAGAAGAAAAATGGGAGATTTGATGATTTTCATACGATAACAAGAGCGACTGCAGAAGAGGAAATACGTGTAGGGCTTGAGATATTTCAAGAAATAGGGATAAAGCCTAATGTGTTTATACCACCAGCTTGGAAGCTAAACAATAGCTCAATTGAGGTATTAGAGAAGTTAGGATTTAGTTTAGCAGAAACACAAGAAAAATTCGTATTGCTTTCCCACAATGCATTTAGGAAAATAAAAGTTTCAAAGGTCTTAAATTGGGATTCTACTGGATATCCTGAAAAGAATGTTGTAAATATTGGTAGAGATGAAAGGTGCTTCGATCTTTTAATTAAACAAAAGCCTAGAGTTATCAGAATTGCTTTGCATCCACGAGATCCACATGCAGCATTAGAAGAACAAAAAGAGATGATACGCAAGTTAAAAGATCAGGGATACATAATGCTAACATATGCACAGATTATACCGGTGATACAAGAAATCCCTTCTTCCTTATCATATATAGAGGGGTCGTAATAAATAAAAATTCACTTTTCCATGCTGTCCTTCAATAACGGATCTGAATAGAGTTTTTGCAAAAGATAAAAGTGATATTGATAGTAATATTACTAATAATATATTATAATTCACAATCACCTTCTAAAAGTAAGTAAAATTGTACTATTTGTAAGAAGGTATCCTATACCAACTTTGCAGTTTTGGGATTACTCTTAGTGCCATCTATTATGTATCAAATCAATCTCTATTGTTGGCCAATGGATTTGTTTTTCGACATTAGCTATTAGGGGAATTCCTGTTGGGTGAGGTACTATAAAGGGAACATTTTCCTGAATATGTTAGCAGTTACAGGACCAAAACTAGCATAATGATTGTTTGATGCAACAATTGCTAGATTATTTTTTTGTACTCATGGTTAATTTATTAGATCTACCCATTTTGGTTCGTCATTTTCTTCGCGATAAGTTTAATTAAATCGACTAGTCTGCAAGAAAATCCCCATTCATTATCATACCATGATAGTACCTTTACGGTATCATTCCTATTCCCTAATGTCATGGTACTAAGTCCATCCACGATTGAGGAGTGAGGATCACCAATAATGTCGCTTGAAACTATGGGCTCGTCTGTATACGAGAGAATGCCCTTTAGATCCTTTTCTGATGCTTCTCGCAAAGCTTCATTTATCTCATCTCGTGTTACTTCTTTTCTTAAATTCAGTACTATGTCTGTT
>Ga0164302_10000250_pt1 | contig 14247 bp, 10 predicted proteins | sample Whisoiple_202_MG_FD_109714 | JGI IMG/M metagenome (GOLD analysis project Ga0164302, IMG submission 109714) | Soil microbial communities amended with pyrogenic organic matter from upstate New York, USA - Whitman soil sample_202_MG | ecosystem: Environmental > Terrestrial > Soil > Agricultural... | reverse complement strand
CGTCTCGGTCGCCCACAAGGGCGACATGCACCAGCTCTTCGACGGGATCCCGCTCGACAGCATGAACACGTCGATGACGATCAACGCCACCGCCGCCTGGCTGCTCGGCCTCTACGTCAGCGTCGCCGAGGAGAACGGCGTCGACCGTGCCCAGCTCCAGGGCACGACCCAGAACGACATCATCAAGGAGTACCTCTCGCGCGGCACCTACGCCTTCCCGCCCGAGCCCTCGATGCGGCTGATCGCCGACATGGTCGCCTTCACCGTCAACGAGGTGCCGAGCTGGAACCCGACCAACATCTGCAGCTACCACCTGCAGGAGGCGGGGGCGACGCCGGTGCAGGAGATCGCCTACGCGCTCTCGACCGGGATCGCCGTCCTCGACGAGGTCAAAGCCCGCGGCCAGGTCGCCGACGAGGACTTCCCCAAGGTCTTCGGCCGCATCTCCTTCTTCGTCAACGCCGGGATCAGGCTGGTCGAGGAGATCGCCAAGCTGCGGACGATGAGCGCGCTCTGGCAGGAGATCGGGCGCGAGCGCTACGGGGTGACCGACGAGAAGATGCTGCGCTTCCGCTACGGCGTCCAGGTCAACTCGCTCGGCCTGACCGAGGCGCAGCCGGAGAACAACATCCAGCGGATCGTGCTCGAGGCGCTGGCGGTGACGCTCAGCCGCGACGCCCGCGCGCGGGCGATCCAGCTTCCCGCCTGGAACGAGGCGATGGGACTCCCCCGCCCCTGGGACCAGCAGTGGAGCTTGCGGATCCAGCAGGTGCTGGCCAACGAGACCGACCTGCTCGAGTACCCCGACGTCTTCGAGGGCTCGGTCGTGATGGACGGCCTGGTCGCCGAGCTGACCGAAGGGGCGCGGGCGGAGATGGCCGTCGTCGAGGAGCACGGCGGCGCCGTCAAGGCCGTCCCCTACATGAAGGCCCGCCTGGTCGAGTCCCACCGCGAGCGGGTGGCGCGGATCGAGGCCGGCGAGCAGAAGGTGATCGGCCAGAACAGCTTCACCGAGACCGAGGAATCGCCGCTGACGGCCGGCGCCGACGGCGGCATCCTCACCCCCGACCCCGAGGTCGAGCGCGAACGGGTCGAGGCGCTCGAGCAGTGGAAGGCCGAGCGCGACGAGGCCGCGGTGCAAGCCGCGCTTGCCGAGCTGGCGAAGGCCGCCGCGGACGACACCGTCAACGTGATGCCGGCGACGATCGCCGCCGCCAAGGCGGGCGCGACGACCGGCGAGTGGGCGCAGACGATGCGCGACGTCTTCGGCCCCTACCGGGCGCCGACCGGCGTCGACGGCGCCTCGGCGCCCGGGGAGCGCGAGCAGATGGAGGAGATCCGACGGCGGGTCGACGCGACCTCGGAGCAGATCGGCCATCGGATCAAGATCCTGGTCGGCAAGCCCGGCCTCGACGGCCACTCCAACGGCGCCGAGCAGGTGGCGCTGCGGGCGCGCGACGTCGGCATGGAGGTCATCTACCAGGGCATCCGCCTGACTCCCGAGGAGATCGCCGAGTCGGCGCTGCAGGAGGACGTCGACGTCGTCGGCCTCTCGATCCTCTCCGGATCGCACCTGGAGCTGATCCCCGAGGTGGTGCGCTTGCTGCGGGACGAGGGCGTCGAGGTGCCGGTTGTGGTCGGCGGGATCATCCCCGTCGCCGACGCCGAGCGCCTGCGAGCCGCGGGCGTCGCCGGGGTCTACACGCCGAAGGACTTCGACGTGAACAAGATCATGGGCGAGATCGTCGAGCTCGTCGGCCAGCGCGCCGGCGCCGGCGCCGCGGCGTAGCGCCCAGCCGCTCCGCTCGCAACAATGGGTCGATGAGCGAGCTCAACGGCGACCGGACGGCCTGGCTGCGGTGCTACCGCTGCTGGTCCCAGAACCTCGAGATCCAGATCCACTACGACGCGATCCGCCGGGTCGACCCCGAGACCGGCTCGCTGGCCGACGGCGTCGACGAGGTACAGGAATCGGTCGTCCAGTGCCTCGACTGCATGCACGACCAGCCTCACCTCACCTTCGAAGGCGACCACGTGGTGCCGATCGGCGACCGCTGGGAGCGGATGGTCGCCGGCACCCCCTGGGTCGCCTCCTGCACCGTCACCGTCGACCAGGACCGGGTCGAGAGCTGCAGCGGCCCGGAGGCGATCGAGTTCCTCACCTACGGCGCCTTCGGCGACGCCGGCGTGCGCGAGTTCTTCACCCACGTCCGCTTCCACAAGCACGACGACGAGCAGATCGTCGTCCACCTCCTGGTCGAGCTCTACGCCCGCTCGGCCCAGGAGGCGACCGAGGTCCTAGAAGAGGCCGCCCAAGGCCAGCTGGAGATCACCAGCCTCGCCGAGGAGTCACGCCCCCCGGCGCACGCAAGCGGCGAGGCCCACTAGCTCACAAACGAGCGCCGTCCCCCGCTGCCCGGCCACCCCTCCTTCCGAACTGCATCAACTTGTCTATCTGCTGGGTGGACAAGTTGATGCAGTTCGAGCGAGGAGGGCGTTGCGGACATTTCGGAGGAACGGATTCGGGTTGCGCTCGAGCATCTTGTAGGTGGTGCGATGGACGTCGTAGCCGGCGGCCACCAGGTCGACGTCCCGCTGGTGATCGCTCTCGAAGGTGGGTCGATCGCCGTGGTGGCTCCAGCTGTCGGTTTCGACGATCACCTTCTGCGCCGGCCAAAGGAAATCGACGAGGTGGCCCTCGACCAGAACATTGCAGACCGGGGTCTGCATATTCATCTCGCGCCAAAGCGCTAGGAAGTCGATCTCCGAAACCGATTTCGTCTCCAATGCCTCCGGATCAACTTCGTGGGCGATCTGACGCAGGCGACCGACGCCCTTGCAGCCCCGCCTGCGTCTGGTTATCTGGCCAAGTCGCTGCCAGTCCAGATCACCGCTCTTGTAGGTCTGAACGAATACGCGCTCCAGCCGTTTCGCATCCGTGCGAGCCGCAAGGTCAAGCAGCACTCGCTCTCGGACGACCACCGGAATTCCCCTCTCGAGAGTGACTTCGTACTCGAACAGGCGCCGCGTCTGATGCAGCCGGACTCCTCCGTGCCCTTCTGCCCGGAATCCACCTGACTGCCGCAGTACCTCGATCGGCCCGCGGGATCCGCACATGTGCCAGTGATGTCCAGCGTTGAAATGCGAGAGAACAGCACCTGGACCGCATGCCAGCACTGCCGCCATCCACCTTCCCTCCCGCGACAAGTGCCGGTGGCCAAGCGCGTAGACGCCGCGGTGCAGCGGAATAAGAATCCCTCCGTCCCGGCGACCAAAAGGGAAGCTCTTGCTCGTCCCAAGCTGGATCAACTGCCAGTGCGCCAGCACGCCGTGCTGCCGTTCGGCCAAAGCCCGAATCGCTGCCGTCGCCCCGCGGTCCCTCACAAAACACCCCAACCGATCCGAACTGCATCAACTTGTCTATCTGCTGGGCGGACAAGTTGATGCAGTTCGGATCGGTCCTCCTGGATTCCGGGCATGGCCGGAACCCTGATGGGCCGGGGCGCGCCTGTGGTGCGGGGTTTGTGCCGGTTTAGTTACCGAATGCGCGCCAAAGCGTGAATTCGGCTACGGGCGCCCGGCGGTGCCCCTCCGGGGGGTTACTCGACGTTGTCGGCCGCCGGTTCGGGGGACTCGCCCGGGTTCTTCTTCGGGACCAGCACAAGGCGCTTGAACTCGGCGACGAGGACGCCGTCCTGGTTGAGGACCCGGGTGTGGACCTTGACGATGCCGCGATCGGGCTTCGATTTCGACGGCTTGACGTCGAGGACCTCGGTCTCGCAGAAGAGGGTGTCGCCGTGGAAGACCGGGTTCGGGTGGCTCAGTTCTTCGGTCGCCAGGTTGGCGATCGCCTTGCCCGAGATGTCGGAGACGGACATCCCCAGCGCCAGCGAGTAGACCAGCGGCCCGACGACGACGTTCTGCCCCTGCTGGGAGCCCCCGGCGTAGACGTCGTTGAGGTGCAGCGGGTGGTGGTTCATCGTGATCAGGCAGAAGAGGTGATCGTCGGACTCGGTCACGGTCTTCGCCGGCCAGTGCTTGTAGTTGGCGCCGACCTCGAACTCCTCGAGGTAGCGGCCGTAGCTGTGGGCCCCGCTCGCCTCGCGCTCGGCTTGGTCGGTGGTCAGCTCGTAGGTCTCGCTCATGCTTGCTTTCTTCTCCTTCGGGTTGGCGGCGGGCGATGCTATCGGCCGCGGTGGGGGCTCTGCGCGGCCGCGTAGACGGCCAGGAAGGCGGCGGCGCCGGAGACGGTCAGCCCCCGTCGCGGCGCGGTGCCGAGCTTGCGGCTACCGCTGGTCCAGCGGCTGAAGCGGTAGGCGCGGCCACCCTTGCGGAAGCTCCGCGGTGCGGCCAGGAAGGTCTCGGTCCCGACCTGGAGGTCGACCCCGAACGGCGCGACCTTGCGCACCGCGCCGAGGCTCAGCTTCGCGCCGGGCGGCTTCGAGGCGAGCTTGATCCGCGCCGTCGCGGCCGGAGTCGGTGGCGGAGGCGGGGGTTGCGATGGCGTCGTGCTCCCTCCCCCACCTTCCGGTTCGGGTTCCGGCGGTTCGGGTTCGGCCACCACGGGCAGGAAGTGGGCGACCAGCTCGGCGTCTTCGCCGGTGTCGGCGTCATGGACCTGGGCGCCGCCGTCGGACCAGCTGTCGAAGACGTAGGGGGCGCCGCCGAGCATCGCGCTCGCGGGGGCCGAGACCGTCGCCGTCCCCCCGGCGATCACCTTGCTGCCGAACGGGCCGACGGCGCTGGAGCCGTTGATTGCCAGCGGGATCCCGGCTGGTTCGGAGTCGACCGCGATTTCGACTTCCCGCGGGTCGATTTCGACCACTTTGCTGCTGCTCATCCCGCGCGAGTCGATCGCCTTGAATTCAAGTTTCAGGTGAACAGGCGGCTCGTGAGCGGGTGCGACGAAGCTGCCCGACGGTTCGTCGGCGCTGGTGATCGGGTGCTCGTGGCAGGCGACCGGGCAGTGCTCGAGGGTGAACTCCCAGTGCGCCGTCAGCGGCTTCGCGAGCGAGCCGAATTCGTCGCCGTCGGGATCGGTGGCGGTCGCTTCGTAGGGGACCTGCCCACCGACTTCCCATTCGAAGCTCGCGGTCGGGGCGGCGATCGAGACCTGCGGCGGCCCGAGGTCGCCCGGGTAGAGCTTCGCCTCGGCGACGGAGACGTGGTTGAAGTCGTCGGTCACCCGGACCTTGACGGCGACGTTTTTCGCCTCGGTGTATTCATGCGAGGCGGTCGCCGCGCTGCCGTCGTCGAATTCGCCGTCGCCGTCGAGGTCCCAGGCGTAATGGAGGTGGTCGCCTTCGCCGAGGTCGGGGTCGGTGGAGCCGGAGGCGTCGAAGTTGACGCTCAGCGGCGCCGGCCCGAAGGTCGCGCTCGCGCTCAGCTCCGCTTCGGGCGCCTGGTTGCCGGGGAAGTAGCGGACCTCGACGATGCTGTCGCCGTAGAAGTTCGGCACGTAGAGAGCCCCGTCGGCACCCTCGACGATGTCGACCGGGGTGAAGACCTCCCCTTCGCCGTGGATCGCGAAGTTGGCGACGGTCGCCGGGTCGGGGACCCCGTTTAGCCCCGGCAGTATCGTCCAGATGCAGCCCCTGGCGGCGTCGGCGAAGAACAGCGCCCCGTCGTATTCGGCCGGGAGCTCGGCTTCGGCCGGCACCCCGGCGGGGTCGTAGAAGGTGATCCCCGAGGTCGCCGAGCCCGGCGTCGGGTCGCACCTGTCGCCTTCGAACAGCAGGCCGTCGTATCCCGGCGCGTTGGCGTGGGGATAGGCGAAGAGCGGCGCGGTGACTTTGGAGGGGTTCGAGTAGAGCGCTTCGCAGAGCGGTTTGTGGATTTCGTTTTCGGCCGCCTGCCAGCGAGGCATCTTCAGGTTGCCTTCGCGCCCGCCCTCGTAACAGGGCCAGCCGAAGTTGGTCAGGCCGACGCCGGTGGCGGGCGGCGGCGAGAAGTGGTCGATCTCCTCCCAGAGGTCCTGGCCGACGTCGCCGACGTAGATCTCCCCCGTCCCGGGCTGGATCGTGAACCGGTAGGGATTGCGCAGCCCCTCGGCGAGGATCCGCTTCGCCGCAGTGTCTTCGACCCCACCGCCGAGTAGCGGCGCCAGGGCGAGCGGGTTGTTCGGCAGCGCCGCGCCGGTGTTGCGGTCGACGCGGATGATCGAGCCGTTGTAGTCGGTCGGGTCACCCGGAGTCGCCGGCGTGCGCAGGTCCTGGGCCCGCAGCGAGCCGCCTTCGTATTCGGGGTCTTTGCAGAAGTTGCCGAGCTGGCCGAAGTCGATCGAGCCCCAGCTGGCGCCGTCGCCGCCGCTCATCAGCAGCGCCCCTTCGGCGTCGAACTCGATGTCGCCGATCGAGTGGCTGGTTACCTGCTGGCACCAGCTGTTGATCAAGACTTCTTCGGAGCTGGGGTCGACCGGCCCGCCGACCGCGACGGCGGTCGCGGGGTCGATTTCCACCCGCGCCAGGCGGCCGCTGACCAGGCAGTCGTCGGATTCTTTGGTTTCGACGCAGTCGTCGGCGCCGTCGGCGTAGTGGGTGTGTTCGGAGTCCGCGGAGTTGCCGCCGATCGGCGCGTCGTAGGTGTAGCTGAGATACAGGAAGGGCTGAGCGGGATATTCGGGGTCGAGCTTCATCCCGAGGATGCCGCGGTCCCCCTTCGCCATCACCTTGTCGAGGATGCTGAGGACGAGCGTCGGCGTCGGGTCTTCGATCGAGTCGAACTCCAGCACCCGCCCGTTGCGCTCGGCGACGAAGAGCTTGCCGTCGGGGGCGAAGTCGAGCGTGGTCGGTTTCTGCAGGCCGTCGGCGTAGGTCGGCGAGGTCGCTTTCGGCAGCGGCAGGGTGCGCGCCTGGAAGCCCGGCGGCAGGCTCATCCCGGCAGCGGGCACCGCCGCGATCAGGGCGATCGCGGCGAGCAGAAGCTGCGGCACGGCGAGCTTTCCCAGCACGAGCAGGGATTATCGCGCTTACCCGGGCTCTAGACTGCCCGCGATGCAGATCGGGATCATCGGCTTGGGCTACGTCGGCCTGCCGCTCGCCGTCGCCTTCGCCGAGGCGGGCTGCGAGGTGGTCGGCCTCGACGTCGACGCGGGCAAGATCGAGGCGCTGAACGGCGGCCGCAGCTACATCGAGGACGTGCCGGACTCAGCCCTGGCGCCGCTGGCCGGGAAGCTGCGGGCCACCGCCGACTACACCGAGCTGGCGGCCTGCGACGCGGTGATCCTCTGCGTTCCCACCCCGCTCTCGGACTCGCGCGAGCCCGACCTCACCTACCTGGTCTCCTCGGCGACGGAGCTGGCGGCGGTGCTGCGCTCGGGCCAGCTGGTGGTGCTGGAGTCGACCACCTATCCGGGGACGACCCGGGACCGCCTGCTGCCGATCCTCGAGACCTCCGGCCTCACCGCCGGCAGCGACTTCCACCTCGCCTTCTCACCGGAGCGGATCGACCCCGGCCGCACCGACTTCACCGTGAAGACGACCCCGAAGCTGGTCGGCGGCGTCACCGAGGCCTCGACCGAGCGCGCCCGTGAGCTCTACGAGGAGATCTGCGACACCGTCGTCGTCCTCTCCAGCCCCGAGGCGGCCGAGCTCTCGAAGCTCCTGGAGAACATCTTCCGCTCGGTCAACATCGCCCTCGTCAACGAGCTGGCGCAGCTCTGCGACCGGCTGGGGATCGACGTCTGGGAGGTGATCGACGCCGCCTCGACCAAGCCCTTCGGGTTCATGCGCTTCGATCCCGGCCCCGGGATGGGCGGCCACTGCCTGCCCGTCGACCCCTTCTACCTCGCCTTCCGCGCCCGCCAGCTCGACTTCTACCCCGAGTTCATCGAGCTCGCCGGCAAGGTCAACCAGGCGCAGCCGAGCTTCTGCGTGGAACGGATCGAGCGGGCGCTGAACGGCGTCCGCAAGCCGGTCAACGGCTCCCGCGTTCTGGTCCTCGGCGTCAGCTACAAGGGCGGCGTCGGCGACACCCGGGAATCGCCGGCGCTGAAGATCGTCGGCCGCCTCCAGGACCTCGGCGCCGAGGTCTCCTACCACGACTCCTTCGTCCCCGAGCTGCCCGGGCACGGCCTCGCCTCGGTCGAGCTCGAGACGGCGCTGGGCGAGTGCGACATCGCCGCGATCGTCACCGCCCACCCCGACGTCGACTACACGCGCGTGGTCGCCGCGGCGCCGCTGACGATCGACTTCCGCGGCGTCACCAAGGGGATCGAGGCGGACAACCTCCTCCGCCTCTAGCGACTCCGAACTTCGGGGGGCCATAGCCCCCCAAATCTCGGAGTCAGTGCACTTTCTTCAGCCGGTTCCGTTCCTCTTGCTTCTCGACGACCTGCGAGATCAGCTTGACGACGTTTGAGTCGCCGTTGGCCTTGATGTGGCCGGTCTCGGCCGCCCGGCGGTAGCTCTTCAGCGTCCCTTTCTCCGCCAGCTCGTTGAATTGGGGACGGTCGATTTCGACCAGGACTCGCTCGTCCTGGGCGAGGTCCTTGGTGATCTTCGGCCCGGGCAGCTCGACCCGGTAGAGCTGGATGTCGTGTTTGGCTTTCAGCTCGAGGCCGAAGACCAATTTGAGATTTTGCAGAGCAGGGACTTCGGCTTGAAAACGTTCGACGGCGGTGCGAATTAGGTCAGGCGTCGACATGAGGGCGCGAAAAGCAAGCAGCGCAAGGAGTCGTGAGGGAGTGTGCTCTGCACATGACCGAACGGCGACGCCGCGATGCGCAGCTTTGCAGCGTCCTCATCAGATCTTGTGCCTCTGGAGGAGCTTCTTGCCGATAACCATGCGCTGGATCTCCGAGGTTCCCTCGCCGATCAGCAGCAGCGGCGCGTCGCGGTAGAGGCGCTCGATCTCGTACTCCTTCGAGTAGCCGTAGCCGCCGTGGATGCGGAAGCATTCCTCGACGCAGTACTTGCCGCACTCCGAGGCGAGGAGCTTGGCCATCCCGGCCTCGAGGTCGGAGCGCTCGCCGGCGTCCTTCATCCGCGCCGCTTTGCGGGTGACCAGGCGGGAAGCCTCGATCTGGGTCGCCATGTCGGCGAGCTTGAACTGGATCGCCTGGTGGTTGGAGATCGTCTTGCCGAAGGTCTTCCGTTCCTGGCTGTAGCGAAGGGCAAGCTCGAGGGCGCGCTGGGCGATGCCGACGCCGCGGGCGGCGACGTTGACGCGGCCGACCTCAAGCGCATCCATCATCTGCACGAAGCCCTGGCCGAGCCCCGCCTCCTCGCCGCCGAGGATGCGCTCCGGCGGGCACTTGTAGCCGTCGTAGACGAGCTCAGTCGACTCGACGCCCTTGTAGCCCATCTTCTTGATCTTGGGCGGGACGTTGAGGCCCTTGAAGTCGCCCTCGTTGGTTTCCTTCCAGGCCTCCTTCTCGGTGATGAAGCAGGTCATCCCCTTATAGGGCGGGTCGGCCTGGGTGTCGTTCTTCATCAGCACGAAGACGACGCTGGAGCCGAGGCCGTTGGTGACCCACATCTTCTGCCCGTTCAGCTCCCAGTTGCCGTCCTCGCCTTTCTTGGCGGTGGCCTTGATGCCCTGGACGTCGGAGCCGACCTCGGGCTCGGAGAGCGAGAAGGCGGCGCGGATCTCACCGGTCGCCATCTTCGGCAGGAAGTACTCCTTCTGCTCGTCGGTGCCGAACTTCATCAGCAGGTAGGAGCCGATGAAGTGGGTGTTGACGACGCCGGAGATCGAGATCCAGCCGCGCGAGAGCTCTTCGACGATCATCGCGTAGGTCGTCAGATCGAGACCCATGCCGCCGTACTCCTCGGGGATCGTGACTCCGAAGAGGCCGAGCTCCTTCATCTGCTCGACGATCGGCTCCGGGAAGGAGTCCTCGTGGTCGTAGTGCTCGGCGTTGGGGATGATCTGCTCGTCGGCGAACTGGCGGACCATTTCGATGATCGCTTCCTGCTCGTCGGTCATTTCGCGGTAAGCGGCGGTGTCTACGGCCATTGCTCCTGCTTCGGTCGGGATTGAAGATCGGATCAGCGCGGCAACGCGGCTGCGGCGGCGCTCTGGAGAGCCAAGGATATAGAGGCCGGGTCGATCCCGGGATCGACCGCTCGCAACGGCGCGGCGGCCTTGAGCAGCATCTCCTCGTACTCGCACTCGGGATCGGAGTCGAGGACGATCGCGCCGCCGGCGCCGACCGTGGCGCGATCGCCGGCGAGGACGATGGTGCGGATCGCGACCGCGAGGTCGGCGGCGCCGCCGAGCCCGAGCCAGCCGATCGCGCCGGAGTAGACGCCCCGCGGCGCGCCCTCCAGCGCGTCGAGGATCTCGGTGGTGCGCAGCTTCGGCGCGCCTGTCATCGAGCCGGGCGGGAAGCAGGAGCGGATCGCGTCGGCGGCGGTCGCTCCGCGGCGCAGGCGGCCGCGGACCGAGGAGACGAGCTGGTGGACGGTCTCGTAGGTCTCGACCGCCATCATCTCCGGCACCGCGACGCTGCCGACCTCGCAGACGGCGCCGAGGTCGTTGCGCAGCAGGTCGACGATCATCAGGTTCTCGGCCCGGTTCTTCTCATCGGCGGCGAGGGTGGCGGCGAGGTGGGCGTCCTCTTCGGGGGTAGCGCCACGGCGGCTGGTGCCCTTGATCGGGCGCGCTTCGGCGGCGCCGTCGCGGCTGACGCGAAGGAAGCGCTCTGGTGAGGAGCTGAGGACGGCCAAGTCCCCGAATCGGAGGTAAGAGGCGAAGGGCGCGGGATTGGCCTTCCGCAAGGCTCGGTAGAGGTCTAGAGGGTCGAGGTGGGTGTCGAACGACAACTTGTTCGTCAAGCAGATCTCGTAGCTGTCGCCTTCGAGGAGATGGTCGAGGGAAGCTTCGATGTCCTCCAGGTACTGATCGCGCGAGCGGGCGAGGGCGAGCGTGCCAGGGGGAGAGCCGGTAGTAGGTCCTACCTGCAATGTGGGACCTACTACCGGCTCTTCCCCGGCCGCGATGGCGGTGAGGCGAGATTCGGTTGCGTCGAGCCAGGACGCGGCGTCAGCACCTATCTCCTCGCCCTCCTTACCTTGCTCTGTGAGGAGGGCGAGGAGATAGGTGCGCTTCTCCTCGTGGTCGAAGGCGATGAGGCGGTCGCTGAAGATGAGAGCCGCGTCGGGGTGGTCGGAGCTGTGGGGAGAGGCGTGGCCGCACTCGGACTTGAGCTCGTAGCCGAGGTAGCCGACGAAGCCGCAGTCGAACTCGAAGGGGAGGTCGGGGAGCTCGGCGGGGCGCAGGGCTTCGAGGCGGGTCTGGAGGCGGTCGAGGAGCGGCTCTCCCTCCCCCGCTTTGTGCTCGATCACCTCGGCGAGCGGCCCCGAGGCGTCGCCCATGAACGAGAAGCGGGCGTGGGCTCCGGGGCGAGCGCTGTCGAGCCAAAACGCATGCTCGCTATCGCCGTAGAGCGAAACGAAGGCGGCCTCAGGGTCCGGAAACACATCGAGCTCTCGCACCTCAACCTTGGTCAATGATCCCTGTGTCGCTTTAGTGTCTTCTGGGGCGACAAAAGCGACACGGGGATCTTTGACCGGCCGTGGCGTGAGGTCGCGGAAGTTGGCGAGGAGCTGGGCGCCGTGCTCTGTCGCGATCGACTCGGGGTGGAACTGGACGCCCCATTGAGGGCGGTCGCGGTGTTCGACCGCCATCGGGACGCCGTCGCAGGTGGCAATCTCGCGCAGGGACGAGGGCAGCGGCTGCGCCAGGGCGAGCGAGTGGTAGCGGACGGCCTCGAAGGGGCTGGGGATGCCGGCGAAGAGGTCGGAACCGTCGTGCTCTACGGGGACGACGCGGCCGTGGAGCGGCTGCGGGGCGCGCTCGACGGTCCCCCCCTCGACCCAGCCCAGCCCCTGCATGCCCAGGCAGACGCCGAGCAGCGGGCGCTGGCAGCGGCGGATCGCCTCGGCGCAGACGCCGAAGTCGCGCGCCCGCTCGGGCCGGCCGGGCCCCGGCGAGAGGACGACATGGTCGAAATCGAGGCGTTCGAGCTCGTCCCAGCTCGCCTCGTCGTTGCGGACCACCAGCGGCTCGCGGCCGTTCACCTCTGCCAACAGCTGGAAGAGGTTGTAGGTGAAGGAGTCGTAGTTGTCGATCAGGAGCGCCAGCATCGACCGGGCCGCGCAGGCAAGATACCTGCGCGATGGCGAGCGACCCACAGCCCGATCCGAGCAAGGGCGTCTTCGAGACCCTGCTGGTCGTCGGCGGCGAGCCGGCAGAGGAAGCCGGCCACCTGGCCCGGCTCGGGCACAGCCTGGCAGAGCTCTACGGGGTCGAGCTCCCCGCCGGGACGAGCGAGCTGGTCCGCGCCACCGCTGCCGGAGTCGAGCTCGGCCGACTGCGGATCACCGCGGTTCCGGCCGAGGAGGGAGCAGCCATCGACATGGAGGCCCGTCCGGTCGACCCAGCCGTGATGTTCCCTCGGGCCGGAGCGGCGCTGCGCCGCCTCGACCGCCCAGGCGGCCACGGGTCCCACAAGTGGGTCGACCGCCGCGGAATGGAACACCCCGACGCCGGCCCCGGACAGCTGATCTGCGACGGCGAAGAGCTGCTGGAGGCCGGCTGGGCAAACCTCTTCGCGGTCCGCGAGGTGACCCTCTGGACACCCCCGCTCGACGGCCGCATCCTCGCCGGCACGGCCCGCGCCGCCGTCCTGGAGATCGCCCGTGCCGAAGGACTGGAAACCCGCGAGCAACCCCTGACGGCCGCCAACCTGCGCGGAGCCGAAGAGACCTTCCTCACCAACTCCATCCGCGGCATCGAACCGGCGACCTCGCTCGACGGCGTCCCGCTACCGGGCTGCGGCCCCCTCAGCCGCCGCCTCGCCGACGCCCTGCGCCGACGCTGGAACCTGCCGGACGACCCGGCTGCTCGCAAAGCCGCCGCAACCGCCCCGAAAGCCGCTCAGCCCGCTCGCTGAAGTCCCGAAACCGCTCCTCAAACCGCGGCTGGAGAGTTGACTCGGCCTGCACCTGCTCCTCAACGAGAGCTGGCTGCTCCGGTCCCTCAACCTCCGGCCCCTCTTCTCCGTCCCTGCCGGGGGGTGGCGCCGATTTGGGGGACCGCCCCGCGAGGGGCGGTGGAACCAAATCGGGGACAGGACCCGCCGGCCCAACAACCTCCGAAGCAGAAACCTTCGAGGCAGCCGCCTGAGCGGCCGAAGCGCTCTCCTCAGCCGCCTCAGCCGCCCGCCGCGCCGATCGAGCCGCATCAACCGCCATCTCGCCGATCTCCCGAATCCCCTCCTCGGAAGCACGGGCGATCACCACGGCCTCGTCGATCCGCGCTTCGAGCTCGCTCACGGTCGGCACCGCATCGCGCGGCACGACCCAGTCCTGCGTGCTGTCCCGTTCGGATCCCTCGATAGCAGGCAATTTATGCCCGCTGGAGGCGGCAAACGGGCGCGCTCATTAGATTTAGCCGCCCCGAACTTCGAAACGACCCGAGGAGCACGTTGAGACACCCCAGAGAGTTCTTCCTGCCGCAGGCGATCGGCGCCCCGGAGCCCCTCCGCGAGATCCCCGTCAAGCCGTCGCGGATGATCCACTTCCTCGACTTCTCGAACGAGAAGATGGTCGCCAAGGCCGGCAAGATCGCCGAACAGACCGACATCCTCCTCGGCAACCTCGAGGACGCGGTCCCGGTCGACCGCAAGGAGGCCGCCCGCGCCGGCCTGATCCAGGCCGCGAAGGAGAATGACTTCGGCCAGACCTCGCTCTGGACCCGCGTCAACGCGCTGGAGAGCCCCTGGGTGCTCGACGACCTGACCGAACTGGTGGGCGAGATCGGCGACCAGCTGGAGACGATCATGGTCCCCAAGGTCGAGGGCGCGCATGACATTCACTATGTGGACCGCCTGCTCGCCCAGTTGGAGGCCAAGGCGGGCCTGGAGCGGCCGATTCTCGTCCACGCGATCCTCGAGACCCCGCAGGGCGTGGTCAACCTCGAGGAGATCGCCAACGCCAGCCCGCGCATGCAGGGCATGAGCTTCGGCCCGGCCGACCTCGCCGCCGCGCGGCGGATGAAGACGACCCGCGTCGGCGGCGGCCACCCCGGCTACCGCGTGATGGAGGATCCCGTCGACCCGGAGAACCCCGAGGCCGACCGCGTCAGCGCTCAGCAGGACCTCTGGCACTACTCGATCGCCCGCATGGTCGACGCCTGCACCAGCGCCGGGATCCTGCCCTTCTACGGGCCCTACGGCGACATCCGCGACGTGCAGGGCTGCGAGACGCAGTTCCGAGCCGCCTTCCTGCTCGGCTGCGTCGG
>Ga0164302_10000249_pt1 | contig 14264 bp, 13 predicted proteins | sample Whisoiple_202_MG_FD_109714 | JGI IMG/M metagenome (GOLD analysis project Ga0164302, IMG submission 109714) | Soil microbial communities amended with pyrogenic organic matter from upstate New York, USA - Whitman soil sample_202_MG | ecosystem: Environmental > Terrestrial > Soil > Agricultural... | reverse complement strand
TTTCGTTGAGGTTTACCCGCCGACGCCATGCAGCCCGATCAACGCGCGGGCATGCTCGAGTTCGCCCAGGTGGCGAATTCCATTGTGATAGAGCACGACCTCCAACCGGTCCCCCAGCGTCCCCGACCCGTCTCCGACCAGGAGGTACATGAAGCCGCGGCGCTGCGACTCCGGAATCTCATGCATGACGATCTCGTCCCAGCGCGCATCATCCATTGCCAGGAGCAGGTTGTCCGTTTGCGCGAAGACAGCGGACTGATACGCCCGCCAGGCATCGACATCGCCGAACCGCAGCGACTCGGCAACGTCCATCGGGGTGCCCCGGAAAACCGCCGGCACTGTGTTACCGACCTTGTCGGCCCAGCATTCGCGCTCCCAGAGCGACGTTCGATCACCGAGAAACTCACAGCCCCGGAAATCCTCGGTATTGACGAGGTGCATCAGGGAGAAGGCGATCGGCAGGACACCCGAGCGCTCGTGGTGGTTGACTTGCTCGAGCGTCAGGTCGGCTACTGCCTCCTGCCACGAGGCGTGTACAGGGCGCATCCGGCGCGCCAGTTCGTGAAATCGATTCATGCCACTTCCCGGGTTAGCAGCGGATGCCAGGGCTGCCCACGCAGCTCCCTATGGTTCCGCCGTCGGCTGGATGCGCAATTCTGCAACGCCGCCAATGGATTGCGCATGGCCGAGGTTGGTAATTACGATCCGGATTGCGCTCGCCGGTTGATCGATCACGACCTCCTGCCATTCGCCGGGTATCCCGGGGGGTGGTTCTGCCATCGTCTCCCACGTCTGGCCGTCCGTTGAGATCTCGACGGACATCTGACCCCCGATCCCGTCCCGACCGGCGAGCAGCGTGATCGAGCCGACATCGCGCGCCTTCCCCAGATCGGCGACGACGTAGATCATCGACGGAGCATCCTCGGTCGATCGCCATGTCGTCTCCGAGTCCAGGTCGATGAGTGCGGTTGCGTCGGTCGAGTTCGCGGTCCGCCGCAACTCGACGATCGACAGGCTGTCATCGAGTGGGATCGGGGTCGCGGCCCCGAAACTGGCCGGCGTCGGCGTCGCGATGGCATCGATGACTTCGGCCGGTGTCGGCGTGTGCGTCGGCACCGCGGTTGCAGTCGCAATCGGAGCGACAGTCGGCGTGCTGGTGACCGGCGGAGCCTGGTCCGTGCTCCTGAAACTCGCCGCTGAGCCATAGACCTTGACCTCTGCCAGGTAGCCGAGCGATGCCGTGCGGTTCGTATTGGTAAAGAGGAACTGGACGTATCGCCCGTTGGCCGAGAACTCGGCCCGCTGCCAAACGAGCGGATCGGCATAGGTGAAGGTTGCAACCGTCGTCCAGCTCTTCTTGTCGTCCGAGACGCGGATCTGGTAGGAGCGGGCGCCGCTGATACGCCGGAACATGAACTCGACCCCGGTCAGCGCACCACTTCGTCCCAGATCGACGTAGACCTGAGCCTGCGATGGAGGCGTGGAGGAGGTTGTCTGCCACGTCGTGCGCACGTTCCCATCGCGGATGTAGCCGGTCCAATTCCCGGTACCGGATCCACCGCTGCCGACGATCGGCAGGAGCTGACCCGTCAGCATCGTGGGCGTCGCGGTCGGCGCAATCGTGGCCGTCATGGTCGGCGTCGCGGATGCCGCCGCGGTGTCGGTGGCTGTCGGCGTGTTGGTGACTGTTGGAGTATTGGTTGCCGTCGGTGTGTTCGTAGCGGTCGGAATCGGGTACGGGGTCGAGGTTGCCGTCGGGGCACTGTTCGCGTAGTGCCCGTAGAACTCGATCTCCGAGAGGTAGCCGAGCCGCATGTCGCCGTTCGGGTTGGAGAACTGCACCCGAACATACCGGGCAGTTACGGCTCCGCCGTAGATATTCCACGCATTGGCAGTCGGGTTGACATACGAGCTGAGCGTGGACCAGTTCACGCCATCGTCTGAGGTCTGGAGCTGATAGGAGTCGGCATAGTTCGACGACCGGAACAGCCATTGAATGCTCTGGAAGGAGACCGGTTCGCCAAAGTCGTAGTCGACGAAGAGGCCGGGAGGCGGCGCATCGATCCCGGTCACGGCGAATGTCGAGGCCAGATCGCCATCGCGCGTGCGATTTGGGTCGCCTCCGGCCGATGAGCTTGCGCTGATTGGGCTAATCGCCGGCTCGGTCGGGTCGCCCGGATCGACGGCGAAGATGCCGTTGCCGCGGCTGGCCACTTTCTGGCCGTAGAGCGGGTCAGTTGCCCACTTGCCGGTCAGCCCGTCGAGGGTTTGCGCTTGGCCGCTGTAGCCGAGATCGATGACGCGCTGATACGTCGGGCCGACATCCCGGAATTGATAAAGTGGATTGCCCGGATCGATCGCCCCGGCTGAGTAGATGTAGAGCCGGCTGACGTGCGATCGCGCGGCATCCTCGCCGGTCGCCCATGTGTAGGACGGCGCACCGTCGTACCCGATCCCGATTCCGGCCGGGTTCAGGTAGTTGGTCCAGTAGCTCGAGGTCCAGTTCGCCGTCTCGAGGGCCGACTGCGCGATAACCAGCGCCGGATCGAGCCCGACCAGCGGGGCCAGTCGATAGACCTCATAGATATAGGCGCGGGTGTCGGCAATCCGGGTCGATTGCTTCTCCTGGGCAAACCGCATCACCTTCTCAGGTGTGCCGCGCGGTGTGCCAAGCAGCGGATCGGAGGAAGAAAGCATCACCGCTGCCTGGGCGTGGGGCGTCAGATTCCAGAACGCGATCGGACCAATCGCCGCACACAGCACCAGAGCGCAGCAGGCGATCGCCGCCCATCGTGATCGCCTGCCATGTCGCCGGTGTGCCCGCATGTCGCGTCCTTCCCGCACCGCGCGCAACGCGCGGCGCCTGTGGGGTGTCATCTAATTCGCGGGGAGTGGGGGATTTGGTCCAGACGCCGTTACGCGCGTGCTGGTTGAGAAACGGAGTATACCGGAGGGGCCGCTGTTGCCCCTCCGGGAAGGTTCAACCCTGGTACCTCGAAAAGACCGCGACCGCGTTCTGCCCGCCGAACCCGAAGCCGTTGGCCAGCGCCACGTTGACCCGCATCTCACGCTTCACGTTCGGCACGTAGTCAAGATCGCACCTCGGATCGGGTGTGTGCAGGTTGATGGTCGGGTGCACCACGTTGTCGCGGATCGCCATCACGCAGCCGAGCCCGGAGACTGCACCGGCGGCGCCGAGCAGGTGCCCGACCATCGACTTATTGGCCGAGATCGCCAGATTGTGGGCGTGATCGCCGAAGACCGTCTTCAGTGCGTTGGTCTCAGCCACATCGCCAAGCGATGTCGCGGTCGCATGCGCGGCGACGTAATCGACATCAGTCGGCTGGAATCCGGCCCGCTTGATTGCCCGGGTCATCGCCATCGCCGCGCCCCGGCCTTCCGGGTGCGGCGCGGTGATGTGATACGCGTCGGAGGTGTAGGCGCCGCCGTGAACCTCGGCGATGATGTTGGCACCGCGGGCAAGGGCGTGCTCCTCGGTCTCCAGCACAAAGACGGCCGAGCCTTCGGAGAAGACGAACCCGTCGCGCTCGCCATCGAACGGCCGGCTCGCGCCCGCCGGATCGTCGTTCCGCTTCGAGAGTGCCTGCATGTTGGCCAGACCAGCCACAGCAACCGGCGTGATGCCCGATTCGGTCCCGCCGGTCAGAATCACGTCGGCCTCGTCGCGCTGGAACATGTAGTACGCGTCGATGAAGGCCTGGATGCCGGAGGCGCAAGCTGCGGCCGAGGTGATCGACGGACCATGAATCCCGAAGGCCATCGACACCTGGCAACTTGCCATATTCGGCGCGAAGAGCGGGATGAGCAGCGGGCTGACAAACCTCTGCCCGCGATCATGCATCATGTTGACGTCGTGCTCGATCGTCGGGATGCCGCCGCCGCCCGTATTGACCACCACCGCGACTCGATCGGCGTTCGATTCGTCGATCGTCAGGCCGGAATTCTCCAGCGCTTCCCGCGCGGCCGCCACGCCAAATTGGGCGAAGCGATCCATCCGTTTCGCCTGTTTGAAATCCATGTGGTCCTTGGCGACGAACCCATCAACCTCGCCGGCAATCTGGACATCGAGTTTGGAGGCGTCCCAATGCTGGATCTTGCGAATGCCCGATCGCCCAGCCAGCAGCCCGTCCCAGGTCGCTTTGAGACCTACGCCAAGCGGGGTGACCGCGCCAACCCCCGTCACCACAATACGCTTTGTCACGACAATCTCCCGTCGTATATCCAAACGGCGGTGTTCATGCCCTGCGCGCTGGATCATTTGTTGCGCCGCATAGTGTACTCAAGTGCGCGAAATTGCTTCATTTTGCGGTGGATGGCAATCCCAGGCCAAGATCGGCAATGCTCAGAACCGCAGCCTCGCGGTCGATCCGCTTGATCAGACCTGCGATGACCGCGCCCGGCCCGAGCTCGACAAAGGTGTGAATCCCGGCCGCCCGCATTGTCTGGACACTCCCGGTCCAGTCGACCGGCGCGGCCATCTGCGCCGAGATCTCGGCCGCGACCTCTGCCCGGCCCGTCATCGGCTGCGCGGAACCGTTGGCCACGACGGGAACCTGGGGATCGGCGAGCGTCAGTTCGGCGACGTGTCGTCCAAACTCGGCCGCGGCGTCCGCCATCAGCGGAGAGTGCGAAGCGATGCTGACGCCGAGCCGCGCGACTCGTTTCGCGCCGCGTTCCTTCGCCAGCTCACTGGCCCGCTCGAGCGCGCCGACGTCTCCGGAGATCACCGTTTGCCCTGGGCAATTCCGGTTCGCGACGACCACCTCGCCGCCATCATTGGATGCCTCGCGGCAGACTTCGGCCAGCACCTCGTCATCGAGGCCAAGCACCGCCGCCATCGCGCCGGGACTGGTCTCGCCGGCCGCTTTCATGATCCGCCCGCGCTCGCGAACGAGGCGCAGGGCATCCGGAAAATCGAGCACTCCGGCCGCCACCAGCGCGCTGAACTCTCCCAGCGAATGACCAGCGACCATCGCCGGATGCAGCCGATCGCCGAGTGCTGACTCGACCGCGCGGAGGGCGGCGACGCTGATCGTGAGGATGGCCGGTTGGGCGTTGCAGGTATCCTCAAGCTCGTCGGCCGGTCCGTTGGCCATGAGTTCGGAGAGTGAAACGCCGAGGATCTCATCTGCCTCGCCCACCGTCTGCGCGGCCGCCGGCGACTCCTCGATCAACGTCGCGCCCATCCCGACGAACTGCGCGCCCTGTCCCGGAAAGACGAGCGCGTACGGCTGGCTCTGCCAAACGGCCATGTTGTTCCCCCTCAACCCGACGGCGCCCGATTTGTTCGCGCCGTAAACGCAACCGCAAAGAATAACAGAGAGCCCGTTCCGCTGGGCTCGCCGATCTGCTTAGATACCTGAAACGAACCAGCGCGGCTTCGGGAGGGAGACCATCGTGACGGACATCTACGAACAGCTCGGCGTACGCAAGATCATCAACTGCGCCACCACCTATACCCGTCTTGGTGGGTCCACCATGGCGCCTGAGGTTGCCCAGGCGATGGCCGACGCCTCCCAGGCGTTCGTCGATATCCTGGAGCTGGTCGAGGCGGTCGGGCAGCGGCTGGCAACCCTGACCAACAACGAGGCGGCCTACGTCAGCAACGGCGCCGCAGCCGGCCTTAGCCTTGCCACCGCCGCCGCGATCGCCGGCGATAATCCCGCCCTGATTGCTCGCCTGCCGAATGACATGGAGGGCCTCAAGTCGGAGGTCGTCGTCCACCGCATGCACCGGATCTGGTACGACCAGGCGGTGCGCAACGCCGGGGCGTGCCTGATCGAGATCGGCCACTCCTACGAGACGCAGACCTGGGAGCTGGATGCGGCCATCACCGAGCGCACCGCGGCCGTCCTCTACTGCGCCGGCGGCCATATGGCCCGGAACACGCTGCCGCTGGAATTCGTGATCGAGCGGGCCCACGCCCGGGGCGTGCCGGTCATCGTCGATGCCGCGGCCCAGGTTCCACCCGTCACCAACCTCTGGCACTTTACCCGCGACCTCGGGGCAGACGTCGCGATCTTCAGCGGCGGCAAGAACCTGCGCGGACCGCAGAACAGCGGGCTCGTGGTTGGAACGGCGGAGATGATCCGTAAGATCCGCTTTAACGGTCCACCCAACCAGCGCTTCGGCCGCTCGCTCAAGGTCGGCAAGGAGACGATGATCGGCCTGTTGAAGGCCGTCGAGCGCTACGTCACTCTCGACCACGACGCCCTCTGGCACGAGTGGAGCAACGTCGTCGACCGCTGGATGATGGAGTGGTCCGACTCCGGCACGGTGACCCGATCCAACACCAATGAAGCGGGGGAGCCGATCCCGCGGGTGATCATGGGCTTCGAGTCTTTGGCCGCGCGCGATCAGGCAGTTGCCGAGCTACTGGCCGGGGATCCGCCGCTCGCCGTGGTCCTCAACAACCCGACCAGCATCGCCTTCAGCCCGCACCTGTTGCTGCCCGGCGAGGCGGAAATCGTCGGGCATGTAGTTGCGCAAAAGCTCCTCAAACCTGTGCAAGTCTAGCCATGCTCTGGTAGGATGCCACGTAGTCCCGCAGAACCCCAGGCGTTTTTCACGCGTTATGGTGGTGAAACGTCCGTACCTGAACGTCAGCGGGGCATACCTTCAGACTGGCGAGACTGTGAGGCGAGGCAATGCGTACCCGAGCAATGGCGCTTATCGCGGGCCTGACCATCGTCGCATTCCTGGCGGCGCTACTCGGATCCCAACCCCAGGCCAGCGCGCGACTGCAAACCGGCGGCACTCCCGGGGCATCGCCGGTCGAGAACGGCACGCCGGTTGCTGAGGGGACGCCGACTGCGACACCTGTCGACTCCGGCATCGTCACCATAGTGATGTGGTATCAGCAGAACGAGACCGGCGAGATTTTGCGGCTCTATCCGGTCACCTCGACCGACGGCGTCACCTACACCCGCGGCAAGGCCGAGAATGACACGCAAGTTGGTCGCGTCGTGTTCGAGGAGGCCCGCAACGAAGGCTATCCGCGGATCCGTGTCGGCGCTGGCGACTACTTCGACGCCTATCCGATCTACCCGGGTGACCCGGCAAGCGTCCAGCGCTGGTACTACTTCGACGATGATCCCAGCGTCCGCCCGGCCACGATGGTCATGCAGATCGTCGGTATCCGGGGGACGTACGATAACTGGAATGGCACGGCCACGTTCATCTCGCGCGGCATCGACCAGGGCGGCATCATGATTATCGCCATCCGCCCACCGGAGCAGTAACGAATTCAATTCCCCTCTTCCGCAAACAACAGGAGAGGGATTGCTTCACTGCTCGCCTGCTCGCCTTCCTGCCTGCTCGCCTACACAGGGCAGCGGCGACATTACCGTTTCCGGGTCGAGCCGGTGCAGGAGATCCAGGCCCAGTTTCGCCCTACGCACGCGCTCCTTCGTCAGGCTGATCGCCGTCGCTTCGAGGTGCGTGCCGGACGGGTAAATGTTCGGCGCGTTGCGGAGTCCGAATTTGAGGTAGACCGGCGCGCAGACCCGCACGATCTCGGCAATCTCGTAGTGCCGAATGAAACCGCCAATGTCGTCGGGCACTTCGATATATAGGTCGAGCGGCATGTCGACCACTGCCCGGATCGCGGCCAGCTGCGCAAGGGAAAGATCGGTCGGCACGTTGAACGTGGTCATGCCGCGCTCTTCGAGGAGTTTGATTGAGGCCGGATTCGCCGCCCCGATCATGACCGAGCCCTTGATGATCAGGTCCGCCGGCAGCTCTCCCCCTTTCTTCATCGCCCCGACCACCCACAGCAGACCCTCGTCGGTCACCAGGACGCTGTTGATGCCGTGCTCGCACGATCGCCTCACGTCTTCGACCGCCTGCACGAGTTGGTCCATGCCACGTACCTTCCGCGCAACCACCCGACCGGCCGATGACGTCGCCATCGCCCCGGTATCCCATCCGGCGCGCGGACCGACGAAGAGGCTGATTTCGATATTGCGGCTCCTGCCGAGCTTCGCCATCTGATCGAGCTCGTCGTCGGTCAGCAGCATCACGCCGCTGCCCTGGCTGACGCGGTGGATCGGGACGTCGAGCGCGTCTGCAGTGTCGTAGACCGCCTGCAGCGCGTTTGGCCCTTCGACCGACGGAATCTCGATTCGCCATTGCCCGCCGTCCGGGAATCGCTTGGTGGACGACGGCAGGTCGTGCGCATCGCCCTCCGGAAGCCCCATCGACCGTAGAAACGCTCGGGTATCAGCCATCCCGTTCGGCATCACGAACCTCCTCCTGATCCGGCCGCTAACCGGCCGCGAGCCATGCGCTCGTCATCCTAGCCGAGGTTCGCCGGACTCCGGGATGGGTGCTCCCCTGATCAGCCACCACTGCCGCTCCCACGTGATCGCGTAGTGCAGCACGGTGACCGTCAGAAACGTTTCCGATACGGCACGGGACCAGACTACCCAGTAGCCATACGCCGCTACGGCGAATAGCAGGAGTTCGATCAGCAGGCGAATCGGACCGGGTGTCGGCACGACTGGGGCACCGCGCGATCCGTCGCCCGGCGTCCCGAAGACTCCCCAGAGCACCATCGCGCCGGCGACGAATAGAATCGCCCCGAGATACCGCCAGAGATGCCAACCCGCCATCCCGCCGCCGACCAGCATCGCGATTTCCAGCAGGACGCGGATCGCGCGGTGAACGACCGGGATCGGCGGGTAGCCCGACGGGATGATCGTGCGTTGTCGCGGAGTTCGGTTAATCGACGCGCCCGAACACGAGGCAGGCGTTCTGCCCGCCCAGTCCGAACGAGTGCTTGGTCGAGACCGCGAAGTCGGCCTTGCGCGGGCCGCCATGCACGATGTCGAGGCCGATTTCGTCGTCCGGGGTCGTGTAGTTCAGGGTCGGCGGGATGGTCTGGTTCGCCATCGACAGGATCGCGATCACCGACTCGATCGACCCGGCCGCGCCCATGCAGTGCCCGATCGCGCCTTTGATCGAGGTCACCGGGATCGAGGCGGCCCGCTCACCGAAGACATCCTTGATCGCGTTGGCCTCCGCAACATCTCCGACTGGCGTCGACGCGGCGTGCGCTTGCACGTGGCCGACCTGGTCCGGCTCGACACCGGCATCCCTGAGCGCGTTGCGGACCGCCTTGGCCGAGCCGCTCCCATCCGGTCGCGGCGCGATCGGGTGGTAGGCGTCGTTTGTCGAGGCAAATCCGAGCACTTCGGCGTAGATCTTTGCTCCGCGGGCGACCGCATGCTCGTATTCCTCGAGCACGACCATTCCGGCGCCCTCGCCCAGCACGAACCCGGCGCGACTCTTGTCGAACGGGCGGCTGGCGCCGGCCGGGTTGTCGTTGCTGTCGGTAGGGAGCGCCTTCATTGCGGCGAACCCGGCAATGAACATTGGGTGCGAGTCGGACTCGACCGCTCCGGCGACCATGATGTCCGCCTTGCCGAATTTGACCTGGTGGAACGCCTCGCCGATCGCCTGCGAACCGGTTGCGCAGGCGGTATTGACCGTGTTCGTCGGTCCCTGCATGCCCCAGCGCCACTGGATTGTATAGCTCGCCATGTTGAGCGGGAACATCACGTGCAGGTGCGGGGGAACACGCCCAGGACCTCGGTGCTCGTAGGTCGTCCAGGCCGGAAGCAAATCGTCGTGCGTACCGCCGGCACACGTGCCAATCACTGTGCCACCATCGGAGAGATCGGCGATCGGCGAGCCATCCTCCCCGATCAGACCCGCATCGGTGAGCGCCTCACCGGCCGCTTCGACTGCCATGCGGGAAAAGCGGGAGGTGTTCCGCAGCGTCTTGCCATCGAGGAAGCGATTGGTGATCGTCGCATCGTCCACGTCGCCCCGCACAAGGCATGGGTTCTGCTCCGGATCGAGGTCGACCCGCTTCAGGCCACTTTCGCAGGCCAGGATCCGCTCCCACGTCTCCGTTGCCGTCGGCGCAAGTGATGTCACCGCGCCAACCCCTGTGACAACGACCCGCCGGGGGGTCAATGATGATCGTCCGTTAGATGATGAGGGTGAAGCCATTTCCTTCCATTCCCAAGCTGCGTCATGACCGAAGACAGATGTACGCGCACTACAACGTTTTGCGCAACGCAGGCTCAGTATACCGACGGTCCTATCGGAAATAGTCCGATCGTATGAGCCGAAACCGCGACCTGCGTCACTAAACGTACACTGTCGGCCCTTCCTTCAATAGCCGATAAGTGAGGTACGGAATCACTCCGATGGAGTGCCGGTGAGTCAAAACGTACTTGACATGAGGGAGACCCCGCCATGCTGAAGCGCCGGATCATGATCGTCGACGATCATCCAATGTTCCGCATTGGCCTTCGCCGATTGCTCGAATCAGATCCGCGCCTGGCAGTGGTGGCAGAGGCCGAGAATGGCCATCAAGCCCTGCATCAGGCCGATATTCACAAGCCGGCAGTCGTCCTGATGGACGTGCAGCTGCCGGGCGTGACCGGCCTCCATGTGGCCTCGGCCCTCCGGCGGGAGCGGCCCACCACCTCCGTGATCTTCCTTTCGATGCACGTCGATGACGACCGGCTCTTCTCCGCGGTCCGCGTCGGCGCTGCGGCCTTCCTGACCAAAGATACCGAGCCGCAGCGCATTCTCGAGACGGTCCACTCCGTGCTCAAGGGCGACAACCTCCTTCATCAAGCGGTTCTGACTAATCCGGAGCTGGCTCGCCGGGTTCTGGGCGAGTTCCGCACGCTCAGCGATGGCAATGGGGTTCCGGCGGTTGAGGTCGCCCTCTCGCCACGCGAGCTCGAGGTGCTTGATTGCCTCGTCATGGGCCACTCCAACAAGGAGATCGGCGACGCGCTCTTCATCACCGAGCAGACGGTCAAGAACCACATGACATCTGTCCTGCGCAAATTGCAGGTCGATGACAGGGTGGCCGCGCTGCGGTATGCCGTGACGCGTCGCTGGGCCGAGATCGGACCGCAGGACTATGCCGAAGTCGAGCAGGCCAAGGCTCCGCAGCACGTAGACGAGCCGAAACCCGCTCCCGCCCGATCCAGATCCGTCGCATAGCGAAAACGCCCGGCTGAGAGTCAGCAGGGCGTTTCACCAAGATTATCGACCACTGCCGAGGATGCCCAGCGCAGCGGCGGTCGATCTCGCTGCGCATCGTGAGGATTGAAGCTGAGGCGAGCCACAGGTGCGGCTCGGTTCCAGGGGCTCGACTGGGGTGCATCTGTCACAGGACCGGCTAACGTCCTGAGTGGAAACTTTGGTACGACCCGCGGGAGCAATCGCCCAACTCACGGGACCAGATGCGCGAGACATCAGCGCTTCGGTTGTTCACCTGCCGACATCGTCGTCGCTCATCTCCTGATTCAACGTACAGATCCCGATCGCGGTTTGGAAACTGGTAGGGTCCGCTACTGCTCGTCGAGGAGGACCTCCTCGTCGCGCCCGTTGGCCACGGCACGCAGGTTCGCGCTCAGCTTGAGCGCCTCCTGCCGCGAGATCTTGAGGCGAACGAGCGGCAATCCATCGGCCGGTCCGGCATCGATTGAGATCTCGCCGCCGTCCTGGGTGACGACGATCGCCCCGATCGTGCGCTGGTTGTCTTCCTGGTCCTGGAGCTCGAGTCGCATTGATCGCCCCGTATCTCCCGCTGCGCACGCGCACGATGCGTGCGGACCGGGCAGAAGCTACACCATGAGAACGGCGCGAGCCACCGGATTGAATTGGCTCGGCGGTGACATGATGATACGACGCACTGTCGAATCCGGCCGCCATCCGCGCCGCCCGCAGGGACGACCTACTGGGGCACGCCGGGCATCGGCAAGCGGGGCGCGGTCGGCGTGCGCTCCCGGGCCGAGCTGATCAGGCCGTGGGCGCGCATCAGGCCGATCGACAGCGCGGCGATCCAAAGCATGGTCGCGAAAATATTGACCCGCTCCTCCGCACCGGCCCACGGAGTTGGCTTGTTTTCAGCGATCTTGCCGGCTTGCGTGCTCGTCAGTATGCCGAAGGCGACGACGGCGGCAATGGTGCCGTACGAGTATTTGCGAAATCGTGTCCCGAGCGTCCGCGCGCCGAATCCCATGGCCAGCACCACGCAGAGCGACATGACCATCGTCGACGGGATGTGCATGACGTTGCGCAGTGTCGCCTCGTTCTGCCGCATCTGCATCGGGAAGCCGACGCCGCCCGCGATGCCGGCTGCCGCGTATCCGCCCAGCATCGCCGCGGTAATCCGCTGAGCGCGGTTCGTGTCAGCCGTTTTCCAGACGCCTGCCGCGAATGCCGCCACAAGTGCCGTGTACGGAATCTCGTTGATCGCGATCATCAGCGGACGCGTCGGCGAGCCTTCGGCCGTCAGCTCGCTGAACCACTGGTCGGCATAGCTGTAACCTTCGTACCGCCGGGCAGCGACGATGTCGGTGACCACGTAGAGCGCCGACGAAACGGCGCCACAGCCGAGCAGGATCTTCTTGAGCATCGCGAAACTCCTGTGCGAGCCTGATCTGGAACTATTGCCGGCGATTGGTCGATCAAGGCCTGCCTGCGCTCGCGGCGGCCGGCTCGGCAAACGGCGTCGGGATCATCGTGACCGGGGCGGTGCGCTCGATGCGGCGCTTCAGATTCGCGAATTGCCGCGTTTGCATGATCCAGTGCTGCAGATCCAGGAAGAGCACGCTCATGATCGGCTGCAACCAACACGGCTGGAATGTCCAGTAGCCGCTGACCACCAGCCGAGTCTGGTTACCCGGCTGTTCCTCCAGCAGGAAGGCCCACAGCGAGTCGGTGTAATAGCGGGGCCGCGTCCCGTTAGGGTCGAACGGGCGACCGCGCAGGTCGACTGACATGCGCAAACCCAGGAAATGCTCCGGCTCCAGTGCTGCGACTTCCCACCCGAGGCTCCCGTCGGGCATGGCCGACAGGCTGTCGCCGACCGTGATCGCTTGCCACTCCGGGTGAATGCGCGTATCGCTGGGATGACCCCAGTTGTCGAGGTGGTCCCAGCTGTACCAGCCGGCGCGATCTGCCCCCATCTGCACCAGCCACGGCCAGACGCGGTCTGGTGGGGCGTCGAGCGTGACCGCCATGGTCGCGCTGCGCGAGCCACCGGGGATCAGATCGGCGCCAGGGAACGGGCCGCGCACCTCTTGGTCCGTAGCGCCCCAGTGAAGGAGGTGCGGGCGGATTACACAGGCATAAGTCCCGGCGGCGATAGACAGAGGCAGTGCGAATTTGCGCGTGATGAACATGACACCGCTCCTTTCTCGTGACGAGGAACGATGGGATCGCGGCGTAGTCACGAGTCACGTTGGTCCTCGTCACCATGACTCAGATTAGGAGCTCAGCAGACACAACGGTGACCGCATCGTCGCGGCCACCGTTGCACCTTCGTGTCAATTCGGATTGCTACGGGTTGAGCGGCTCGATGGGTTGTTCGTCGTCGTTGTTGAGGTTGTCCGAGTTGTCGCCATTCGAGTCGTAATTGGTGACGGAGTCGCCGTTTCCGCTGACCGCGCTCTGATAACGGCGGATTTTGTCCTGGGCCCCGTTGGTCCACTTGGCGCCGGTACGGAGCGCATCCGTGGCCGCCGTCAGCTCAGCCGATTGCTCGGCCGAAAGCTGGTCGCAGGCCAGGTATGGGCCGCCGCCGCGGACGAGGAGCTCCTTCTTGCTCTCGAAGCCCGGAGTCGCCTGGTTGCCGGTCGAAGCGCAGACGGTGCCGTCGTAGACCTCGCTCGGCCGCGGGAAGTTCTCCGGCATCGGATTCCCATCTGGCCCGTTGAGCAGCGATGACCACTGCGGGCCGTGGATCTCGTACATCATTTTTTGCCAGATCGGGCCTGCCCCCTGGATGCCATCGAATTCAGGCAGCCAACTGGGCGAGGTGCCATCGGCTGACGTATTGCCGACCCACACGCCGATCGCGACGTCGGTTGTGTAGCCCATCGTCCAGATGTCCTTCCAACCGTCCGTCGTGCCGGACTTGGCGGCAGTCGGGCGGCCGAGCTGGGACTGCGTGTTCCCGAACAGGTTGTTCGCTGTGAAGATCATTGAGCGGGCGTCGTTGTCCGTCAGGATCGACGTGAGCTGGTAGGCGTACCCGGCCCGGATTGCCTGGTTGGCGGTGTCGAGCGGGTTGGTCTTCGTCGCGTCGTAGAGCACGTGGCCCTGCGAGTCCTCGATCTTCAGGATTGGGTTGTAGGGCACGAACTTGCCGTTGTTGGCAATGGTCGCGTAGGCGTTGGTGTGCTCGATCAACCGCACCTCGCCTG
>Ga0164302_10000248_pt1 | contig 14298 bp, 8 predicted proteins | sample Whisoiple_202_MG_FD_109714 | JGI IMG/M metagenome (GOLD analysis project Ga0164302, IMG submission 109714) | Soil microbial communities amended with pyrogenic organic matter from upstate New York, USA - Whitman soil sample_202_MG | ecosystem: Environmental > Terrestrial > Soil > Agricultural... | reverse complement strand
GGCGGCCCGCCGCGGCCTGATCTGAGGGTCGAGCCGCCCGGGCTGCCGGCGGCCCGGGTCACCCGGCCCGCCGCCTGGCCCACGGAGTGGCAGCCTGCGCCAGCACGCCCGCGCGGATGACTAGACTCGTGCGTTCGCACCACGAGCCGAATAGCGAGAGACATGTGAGCGGTCCGGACCAACAGCACGCCGAGGGCACCAGCGCCGAGGTGGCGCGGGAGATTGCCACCGAGCAGGCCCACGTCGACCGCGTCTACGCCGAGCTCGCCAAGGCCGCTGCCCGGGCGGGGCTCGTCGAGGCCGACGGGCTGGCCCGGGGCCGCACCGACCGCACTGGGGACGTGCGGGACGAGGAGCTGACCGGCCTGTTCGAGCGGGACGCCCTGGTGTTCAACGCCGCCCGTCGTCGCACCACCCTGGAGAGCCAGTACGAGGGGCTGGTCTTCGGACGCCTCGACCTCGAGCACGACTCGCGGCCTGGCAGCCCTGACCGCGAGGCGCGCTACATCGGTCGCCTCGGCGTGCGTGACGACGACTACGAGCCCCTCGTGATCGACTGGCGCGCCCCTGCCGCCGCGGCGTTCTACCGGGCCACCCCGGTGGAGCCGATGGGCGTGATCCGGCGTCGAGTGCTGCGCTGCAAGGGATCGGACGTCGTCGGGGTCGAGGACGACCTGATGGTGGCCGAGGCGCCCGAGGACATGGTCGTCGTGGGCGACGGCGCCCTCCTCGCGGCCCTGACCCGCAGCCGCGGCACCCAGATGCGCGACATCGTCGCGACCATCCAGCGTCACCAGGACGAGGCGATCCGCGCCCAGGCCCGGGGCATCACCGAGATCACTGGCGGTCCCGGCACCGGCAAGACCGTCGTCGCCCTGCACCGGGCGGCCTACCTGCTCTACTCCGACCGGCGCCGCTTCGAGTCCGGCGGCATCCTCGTGGTGGGCCCCTCCGCCGCGTACACGGCATACATCGAACGCGTGCTCCCCTCGCTCGGCGAGGAGTCGGTGACCATGCGCTCGCTCGGCGACATCGTCGACGGCATCACCGCCGTCCGCCTCGACGCACCCGGCACGGCGGCGATCAAGGGCTCGCTGCGCATGCGGCGCGTGCTCTCCAGGGCGGCTCGCGACGCGGCGCCAGGGGCGCCCGCCACGTTCCGCGCGTTCGTGGCCGGCCGTGCGATCCGCCTCGACACGCCGGTCCTCGACCGGATCCGCGCCCAGGTGCTGCGCAGCCACCAGCGCAACCTGGCCAGACCTGCCGTCGTCAGCGCCCTGGCCGAGGCGGCGTGGGCCTCACACCGGGAGGGCGACCGGGCCGAGTTCCTCGACCAGTTCGAGGAGCACCTCGAGGTCGAGGCGTTCCTGCGCGAGTGGTGGCCGCAGGTCGACCCCCGCGAGGTGCTGCTGTGGATGACCGAGGAGGAGCGCGTGCGCCGTTACGGCCAGGGCGTCCTCGCTCCCGGCGAGGCGGCGCTGCTGGCGGAGTCCTTCATGCATGCCCTCGAGACCGGCGAGTGGTCGGCTGCAGATGCCGCACTCGTCGACGACCTGTCCTCGCGGCTCGGGCTGGTCCAGGACGAACCGAGTGAGGAGCGAGGCTTCTACGAGATCGAGGAGTTCGAGGACCTGACCCAGTACGGCGTCGCGGAGGTCCGTGCCAGCCGGCAGGCGACCCCGCAGGGGTCCCGGCGCCGGGCAGCGACACCGGCAGATGCCCGCGAGCGCCTCATCCACGGCAGCATCGGCGCGCCCGACGAGTACGCCCACGTGCTGGTCGACGAGGCCCAGGACCTCTCGCCGATGCAGTGGCGGATGCTCGGCCGACGGGGCCGCTACTCCTCGTGGACGGTCGTCGGTGACGCGGCACAGGCGTCGTGGCCGGATGCCGATGAGGCGGGCACGGCGCGGGCGGAGGCGTTCGGGTCGCAGGAGCGCCGGCTGTTCCACATGGACACCAACTACCGCAACGCGCGGGAGATCTTCGACTACGCGGCCGAGGTCGTGCGCGCGGCGGTCCCCGACGCCGACATCCCGCAGGCGGTCCGCGAGACCGGGGTGGACCCTGTCGAGGTGACGGTGGGCCGGGAGGGTCTGGTCGGCGCGGTGCGCGAGGCCGTCGACGGGCTGCTCGACGAGGTCGAGGGCTCGATCGCCATCGTCACCCCCGCCGTGCACTCGGGCGCGCTGTTCGCCGCGACGTGGCCGGGTGGCGGCCGGGTCCAGGTCATCGACCCCATGTCGACCAAGGGCCTGGAGTACGACGCCACGGTCATCGTGGACCCGGGCGCGATCACTGCGGAATCGCCCGGTGGCGTTCGGGTGCTGTATGTCGCCCTCACCAGGGCCGCCCACCGGATGTCCGTCATTCGCATGAGCTGAGCGTCGGCCACGCTGTGACTCCTGTGACGCACGAGCATCTAGAGGCGGATCTGGGGCATTTGTTCAGCCAAAAGGACTAGATCGTCGTAGGGCGTTCTCGCCTGCCTTTACTCTTCCTTTACTAATACTTTGCCTTCGATAGACGTGGAGCAGACCGAAACATTGAGGTTTCGGCCAGGGGCCGCGGATACGAAGGGGAAGTGGCATGAGGGCGATCTGGGGAGTCCGGGCACGGCGGCGCAGTGGGGCCGCCGTGGTGACGGCTGTGCTGGCCGCGATGGTGGTTGCGCCCATGCAGCAGGCATCCGCTGCCTCGCTGGGTGGGTTCGAGATCGACGGCAACCTGGTCGTCGACGCGACCGGCGGCCTCGACTGGGATGGGCTGGGGGGCGCGGCCTGCGTGCCCGACGGGATCGCCGACCCCACGGGCTACAAGGGCAGCGAGTCCGGGGACGTCGACTCCTGGGCCCAGGCGCCGGCCCAGAACGGCAAGACGGACATCGTCGCCATCCAGACCCACTCCGGGGTCGACACCTCCTCGAACCACCAGTGGACCTACGTCGCGATCCAGCGTGCCGCCACGGATGGGTCGACCTACTTCACCTATGAGTACAACCAGCAGCCCAACCACCGCAGCAACCCGAAGGGCGCCGGCGCTCCCGCCTCCGTGCCGACCCGCACCAACGGCGACGTGCGACTGCAGTTCGAGCAGCAGGGCCAGGGCCAGAACCAGGTGCTCGGGAAGATCGTGGTCAGCACGATGGACCGCTGGGTCAATGGCCAGTGGGTCGCGCAGCCGATCTCCGCGGATGCCATTGCGGGCCGCTCCAACACCGCCGCCGTCCCCGGGCTGTGCGGATCGGCGCAGGCCGCGCCCGGCGCGTTCATGGAGGTCGCCCTCGACCTGACCGCCCTCGCGATGGAGCCCGGGTGCGACAGCGGCGGCTTCGGGACGTTCAACGTCCGCAGCCGCCAGTCCGCGTCGGTGACCTCCGAGCTGTCCGACGTCGCCATCGGCACCGCCAACATCGAGCCGAACTGCGGCAGTGCGACGATCACCAAGCGCGGCCCGTCCGGGGCAGTCGTGGGCGACACCGCGCTTCGCTTCGAGATCAGCCCCGACCCGCGCGACGGCACGGGCACGGCATACGTCAACGACAACGTCACCACCGGCCTCGCCGGCAACGAGGTCGCCGACGCCGACGACCGCCCGGGCTACGTCTCGTTCAGCACCTCCCTCTTCGGTGTGTACACCGTCACCGAGGTCGCGGCCCCGACGGGCTACCTGATCCCCGGGGACGCCACCGCCACCGTCACCATCGCGCGGTACAGCGACGTGCCGATCGAGATCACCGACCCGCTGGGAACCGGCACCGTCCTGAAGGTCGACGCCACGACCGGTGCGCCCCTGGCCGGCGCCGAGTTCACCTTCACCAAGGTCAACGACCCCTACCAGGGCACGGTCCTCACAGTGCGCGACAACAGCAGCGCCGACCTCGACCCGCGGGCGGGTTACATCACCGCCGGCGACCTCTACACCGGCACCTGGGAGGCCCACGAGTCCGATGCCCCCAGCGGCTACCTGATCTCCGGCGCAACCCAGCGCCTGACCGTCTCGCATGCGACCCCGAACCCGGTCGCGCAGGCCGCCTTCGAGAACCAGCAGAACGGCCAGCTGGTCTGGGCCAAGGTGGGCGAGGACGGCCAGACGCGCCTGTCCGGGGCGGCCTTCCGCCTCGAGCGCATCGTCGCCGGTGACGTCGCCCAGACCATCACGATCACCGACAACGCCGGGCGCGACATCGACCCGGACACCGGGGAGTTCCACGTGAGCGGCCTGGCCTTCGGCCAGTGGCGGGTCGTCGAGACCCAGGCGCCCACCGGCTACCTGCCCGCAGGACCGCAGACCTACACGGTCAACGGCACGACGCCCGTGGTGACGTTCTCCTTCGTCAACACCGAGAACGGCCAGGTGACCTGGCGCAAGGTCAACGAGTTCGGGGACGTCCTTGACGGCGCCGGCTTCACCCTGCGCCACGACGGACAGGTGCTCGTCGTGGCCGACAACACCGGCGCCGTCGGCTACACCGGGCTCGACACCAACCCCGCCCGGGGCGGCTTCGCGGTCACCGGGCTCGACTTCGGTGCCTGGACCCTCTCGGAGACCACGGTCCCGCAGGGGTATGCCGCGGGCGACCCGGTGCCATTCACCCTCAGCGCCCAGAGCGCAACCGTGGACCTCGGGGACGTCGTCAACAACCAGGACGGCCGGGTCAGCTGGGTCAAGGTCGGTGAGGACGGCACGCCCCTCGCGGGGGCCGAGTTCACCCTCACCCAGGGCCGCCAGGTCATCACCGTCGTCGACAACACCGGCCAGGCCGGCTACCAGGGCGCGGACACCGACGAGCGGGTGGGCCGGTTCGCGGTCCGCGGCCTCGACTTCGGCTCCTGGAGCCTGGCCGAGAGCGTCACGCCGCTGGGCTACACCGGCCTGGCGCAGCCCCGTCAGCTCTCCGTCACCGCGACGGACCAGACCGTCGACCTCGGCGAGATCGTCAACACCATGAACGGCCGCCTCGTGTGGTCGAAGGTGGACGAGGACGGTGCTCCCCTGGCGGGGGCCGCCTTCACCCTCACCAAGGGCGCGCAGGTGGTCAACGTCCCGGACTACACCGGTCAGGCCGGCTACTCCGGTCAGGACACCAACCCGGCCGTCGGCGTCTTCGCCGTGGAGGGCCTGGACTTCGGGACCTGGGTGCTGACCGAGACCGTCGTGCCGCAGGGGTACGCGGGCATCGCGCCGCGCGACGTCGAGGTCGTGGCCTCGCAGACCCCGATCCTGCTCGGCACCATCACCAACACCGAGAACGGCCAGGTCACCTGGACCAAGGTCGGTGAGCACGGCGAGCTGCTCGGCGGTGCGGTGTTCGAGCTGTCCATGGGCGGCCAGCAGATCACCGTCGCCGACAACACGGGCCAGGCCGGCTACCAGGGCCGCGACACCGACGCGGGCGCGGGCCGCTTCTCCGTCCGTGACCTCGACTTCGGCACCTGGACCCTGGCCGAGACGACGGCCCCGACCGGGTATGCCGGCGGCGCAGCGGTCAACTTCACGGTCACCGCGGCGGTCAGCGTCCAGGCCCTCGCCCCGGTCGTCAACACCGAGGACGGCCGCCTGGTGTGGCGCAAGACCGGTGAGGACGGCACGCCGCTGGCCGGCGCCGGGTTCACCCTGAGCACCGACGGCCAGAGCATCGTGGTCTGGGACAACACCGGCGCACCCAGCGACCACGGTCCGGACACGGACCTGCGGGCGGGGTACTTCACCGTCAGCGGTCTGGACTTCGGGACCTGGACCGTGACCGAGACGACCGTACCCACGGGCTACACCGGCTCGGCACCGCAGGTCTTCGACATCACCGCCGCGGACAGCCTGCACCAGTTCACGTTCGTCAACAGCGCGGACGGTCGCATCGTCTGGACCAAGGTCGGCGAGCACGACGAGGCACTGACGGGCGCGACGTTCTCCCTCTCCATGGGCGGGCAGACCCTCACCGTTGAGGACAACACCGGCCAGGCGGGCTACGCCGGCTTCGACCGCGACCCTGCCCCTGCGGCATACCGGGTCGTCGGGCTGGACTTCGGCACCTGGACCCTCACCGAGACGGACGCCCCCACGGGCTACCGTGCGGCGGCCCCGGTGCAGGTCACGCTCACCGCCACGGAGTCGGTCGTCGACGTGGGCCGGATCGTCAACCACGAGAACGGCCGTCTGGCCTGGAACAAGGTCGGCGAGGACGGCTCCCCGCTCGCGGGCGCCGGCTTCACCCTCACGATGGGTGACCAGCAGGTCGTCGTCGACGACTTCACCGGCCAGCCCGGCTACCAGGGGGCGGACCTCGACCCCGACGCCGGCGAGTTCCTCGTGGAGGGCCTCGACTTCGGCACCTGGAGGCTTGCGGAGACCACGGTCCCCCAGGGCTACGAGGGCGCCAAGCCGGTCACCGTCGAGGTGGTCGTCTCGGACGCCATCCAGCGGGTCGAGGACATCCTGAACACCGAGAACGGTGCGGTCGTGTGGACCAAGGTCGACGAGGACGGCGAGCTGCTCGCCGGTGCCGGCTTCACCCTCACGATGGGCGGCCAGGAGGTCGTCGTCGACGACTTCACCGGCCAGGCGGCCTACCAGGGCGCTGACCGCGACCCGGTGGCCGGCGCCTTCAGCGTCCGAGGCCTCGACTTCGGCACCTGGACCCTCAGCGAGACCACCGTGCCGGTGGGCTACGCCGGGACCCGCGCGCTGAACTTCACCGTCAGCGCCGCCGAGCCGCAGGCGCGCCTCGGCCAGGTGACCAACACCGAGAACGGCCGTGTCATCTGGAGCAAGGTCGACGAGGAGGACAACCCCCTCGGCGGGGCGGTCTTCGAGCTCCGCATGGACGGTCAGGTCCTGCAGGTGGCGGACAACACCGGACAGTCGGGCTACAGCGGCCGCGACACCGATGCCCGACCCGGCGAGTTCGCCGTCGCCGGGCTGGACTTCGGGACCTGGACGCTGACCGAGACGCAGGCGCCGCAGGGCTACCTCCGCGACGACAGCACCCGTGAGGTCGAGGTGACGGCCAGCAACCAGGCGGCCGACGCGGGCGTCGTGGTCAACGTCGCGGTGTGGGCGACCCTCACCGCCGACAAGACGGCCTACGAGTTCGGGCCCGGCGGCACGCAGGTCGAGTCCGACGGCACGGTCGCCTTCGGTGACAGCGTGCGGTACGGCATCGAGGTCACGGCCGACGGCACCGTCCCGCAGGAGAAGGTCCTGGTGACCGACGCCCTCGCGGACGGACTCACCTACAGGGACGGCTCCGCGAGCTGCGGCACGCAGGAGTGCACGGTCAGCTACGACGCAGCGCGGCGAACGGTCACCTGGTCGGTCGGCTCGATGAACCCGGGCGACGTGGTCACGGTCTACTTCGTGGCGACGGTGCAGGCCGCACCCGAGCTCGCCCCCGGTGAGCAGGCCACCCTGGTGATCGACAACGTCGCAGCAGCGGGCTCCGAGCTGGTGGACGAGGCGTCTTCCAACACGGTGCGGGTCACCGCGTCCGCGTCGGAGCCGGTCAACCCGACCAACCCGGACGCGCCGGTGCCGCCGACGCCGGTCGTGGTGCCGACTGCGCCGCACACGACGCCGACAGCACAGACGCCGGCCCACCTGGCCTTCACCGGTGTGGAGGGCCTGCCCCAGACACTGGGGATGGCGGCCCTGATGCTGGTGCTGGGTGCAGGGCTGTGGCGCACGGCGATGCGCCGGGAGAGCTAGTCCGAGAGGACTGGGAGGGGGTGCACCGGGGGTGCGCTGGCCGAGAGGCCGGCGCACCCCCGGTGGCGTGTCAGGCTCAGCAGCGCCGCAGCTCCAGGAAGCGCTCGCGCCACCGGGCGGCGAGCGGCTCGGCGAAGTGCGCCGCCCCGGAGCGCAGGTCGACGACGAGCTGGTCGCACGCGGCCTGTGCCCAGGACACCACCTCGGACGGGTACCCGTAGCGGACCGAGTGGGCGGCGAACTCGTCCTCGTCGTCGACGAAGACGGCGCCGTCGAACCGCTCGATGACATCGAGGTCGAGATCGACGCAGCTCAGGGCGCCGTCCGCCCAGACGGGAACGGTGGTGACGTCGGCGTACACGCGGAACTCGTTGACGGATGCCGGCACCGGCTCGTAGAACGTGGCGGCGAAGCCCAGTTCACGCGAGAACAGGGCGACCTGGACCCCGAGCGAGGAGAAGTCCGCCCCTGGCCTGGCCCACCGGGTGCCCTCGGGCCAGCCGGCCCACCAGCCGTGGACGTCCTCCCCCAGCCAGACGACGTCCGCGCCCCAGTGCGGTGCCCCGTCCCACTTGAGGAGCTGCACGCGCACCGGATCCCCCGGCGCGAGGCCGGGCGGGAGGGCCTGCCGCTCAGTCACCCAGCAGCGAGTGCCGGCTGATCGTGGCGTCGCGGGAGGGCCCCACCCCGATGGCCGAGACCCGGGCACCGATGAGCTCCTCGACCCGCAGGACGTACTGCTGCGCGTTCTTGGGCAGATCCTCGAAGGTGCGGCACTCGGAGATGTCCTCCCACCAGCCGTCCAGCTCCTCGTAGATCGGCACGGCGTGGTGGAAGTCGCTCTGGTTGACCGGCATCTCGTCGTGGCGCACGCCGTCGATGTCGTAGGCGACGCAGACCGGGACCTTGGCCAGCCCGGTCAGGACGTCGAGCTTGGTGATGACGAAGTCGGTCACGCCGTTGACCCGGGTGGCGTAGCGGCCGACCACCGTGTCGACCCAGCCGCAGCGGCGCGGGCGGCCGGTCGTCGTGCCGTACTCCGCACCGGTCTTGCGCAGGAACTCCCCGAGGTCGTCGTGCAGCTCGGTCGGGAACGGCCCCTCACCGACCCGGGTGGAGTAGGCCTTGAGGATGGCGATCACCCGGTCGATGCGCGTCGGGGGGATGCCGGAGCCGGTGCACGCGCCGCCCGCAGTCGCGTTCGAGGAGGTGACGAACGGGTAGGTGCCGTGGTCGACGTCGAGGAGCGTCGCCTGCCCGGCCTCCATGAGCACGGTCTTGCCGTCGTTCAGCGCCTGCTCGAGCACCAGGGAGGTGTCGGCGACCATGGGACGCAGCCGCTCGGCATACGCGAGGAGCTCATCGAGGACCTCGTCGACCTCGATCGCGCGGCGGTTGTAGATCTTGACCAGCACCTGGTTCTTGAACTCCAGAGCCGCCTCGACCTTCTGGCGCAGGATCTTCTCGTCGAACAGGTCCTGGACGCGGATGCCGGTGCGTGACATCTTGTCGGCGTAGGTCGGGCCGATCCCGCGCCCGGTCGTGCCGATCTTGCGGGAGCCCAGGAAGCGCTCGTTCACCTTGTCGAGGACCCGGTTGTAGGGCGCGATGATGTGCGCGTTGGCGCTGACGAGCAGGCGAGAGGTGTTGACGCCGCGCGCCTCGAGGGCGTCGATCTCCTCGAAGAGAACGGCGAGGTCGATGACCACGCCGTTGCCGATCACGGGCGTGCAGGTCGGCGTCAGGATCCCGGAGGGGAGCAGGTGCAGCGCGTACTTCTCGCCCTCGATCACGATGGTGTGCCCGGCGTTGTTGCCGCCGTTGAACTTCACCACGTAGTGGACGGCGCTGCCCAGCAGGTCCGTGGCCTTGCCCTTGCCCTCGTCGCCCCACTGGGCGCCGACCAGCACAATCGCCGGCATGCGTACACCTTCTCCTGTGTGTTCGTCTGCGGTCACAGCACAGGCCCCAGACGTGCGTGTGCACGGGGGCCCGTACCGCTGAAGGCTACCGGTCCTGCCGGACCGGCCCCAACCGAGCGGGGCTCACATCGGGGTGCGGGGCGGGTTCACCAGGCACTGGGCCGCCGCGGCCACACCGAGCTGGAAGCGGGTCTCCGCGCCGTGGCGTGCCAGCAGCATGGCGATCCTCCGGCGGACGGTGCGCAGGCTGCAGCCCAGGTAGCGGGCGATGGCCTCGTCCTTGTAGCCGTTGCTGAGCAGGCGCAGCAGGCGCAGCTCGCCGTCGGTCTCCTCGCTGTCGGTGGGAACCGGCAGGGCCCGGTCGAAGACCCGGTCGAAGAGGTGGATGAAGGCCTGGACCAGCATGGGGTCCCGGATCAGGACGTAGTTCGACTCCGCGTTGCCCCACTCGGCCACGGCCATGACGGCGGTCTCCCCGAAGACCGCGAAGTCGCTCGGGGGGTCCAGGCAGATGCGCTGCGTCTCCCCCACCGCCGCCCAGCCCTGCATCCACTGCCGACCCTCGGGCTGGTCGTAGAGGCTCATCGGGTAGATCGAGCGCTGGGGCATGCCCCGGGCCATGCGGCGCCGCGCGCGCTCGATGATCGGCTCCTCCAGCCCGGGACCGACCTGGAGGCTGATGACGCTGCTGCGCAGCGGGCCGTCGGTTGTGTCGAGCAGCCGCCCGAGCAGGGATGGCGCGAGCTCCGCCGTCACCGGGTCCCACACCGGTGCGCCGCCCTCGGGGCGCTCACGCTCCTTGGCCAGCTGCAGCAGGGCGTTGCCGATCTCGGCGAGCTCCACCTTGCGGCGGTCGGCCCGGCCGATCTCCCGCTGGAGGACGCGCTGGAGAGTCTCCACCGGGTCGGTCAGCAGGAACTGCACGTCATCGGCCATCGCGACTCCCCCATCACCGTCGGAGCGCCCTCACAGGCACTCCTCACAGGAACTCCTGACAGGTTAAGGCCAATGGCCTGTTCAGGACACCCCTGCCGGGCAAACCGGTGCATCATGGGGGAGTCGCGATCGGCGTCCGCAGGGGAGGATCGGATTGCGACTGGGGTGGCGCCCCACAAGGCGCCTGTTCGCAGGGGACGAAACCGGGGGGCCGGATCCACCAGGATCCGGCCCCCCGGCTTCAGGTGGGCTACAGGCCCAGCTCGCGTGCCGCCTCCGCGGAGGAGTCCCGGAGGAACTGGGTGCAGCGCTGCTCCTCCTCCACCTCCCCGATCGCCCCCGCGGCCCGCGCGAGGGCGGCCAGGGCTCGCAGGAAGCCGCGGTTCGGCTCGTGCGACCACGGCACCGGCCCCTGGCCGCGCCAGCCGGACTTGCGCAGCGTGTCCAGGGCACGGTGGTAGCCGGTGCGGGCGTAGGCGTAGCCCTCGATGATGCGTCCGTCCTCCAGCGCGTCCTCGGCCAGGGTGGCCCAGGCCAGGGACGACGTGGGGTATGCCGCGGCCACCTGGTCCGCGGCCACGCCCTGTTCCAGCCGGTCAGCGGCCGGGTCCACGGGCAGGTACGTGGGCGGGATGCCGAGGAGGTTCTCCGGAGAGCTCACCGGGGGAGCCTACGTGCTCGAGGTGCCGGCGCTGCGGAGGTTCTCGCAGGCCTCGACGACGCGCCGGGCCATGGCGGCCTCGGCCTCCTTGCCCCAGGCGCGCGGGTCGTACTGCTTCTTGTTGCCGACCTCGCCGTCGATCTTCAGGACACCGTCGTAGTTCTTGAACATGTACCCGGCGACCGGACGGGTGAAGGCGTACTGGGTGTCGGTGTCGATGTTCATCTTCACCACGCCGAAGTCGACCGCAGAGCCGATCTCCTCAGCGGTGGAGCCCGAGCCGCCGTGGAAGACCAGGTCGAAGGGTCGCTCGCCCTCGCCGAGGCCCTTGGCCTTGACGACCGCATCCTGGGCGTTCCTGAGGATCTCGGGGCGCAGCTTGACGTTCCCGGGCTTGTACACGCCGTGGACGTTGCCGAACGTCAGCGCGGTCATGTAGCGGCCGTGCTCACCGAGGCCGAGGGCCTCGACCGTGGCGATCGCGTCCTCCGGCGTGGAGTAGAGCTTCTCGTCGATGGCGCCGACGATGCCGTCCTCCTCGCCGCCGACCACGCCGACCTCGATCTCGAGGATCACGTTGGCCACCTTGCAGGCGTCGAGCAGCTCCCGGGCGATCTGGAGGTTCTCCTCGAGCGGCACCGCCGAGCCGTCCCACATGTGCGACTGGAACCACGGGGTGCCACCGGCCTTCACCCGCTCGGTGGAGGCCGCGAGGAGAGGACGGACGAAGCCGTCGAGCTTGTCCTTCGGGCAGTGGTCGGTGTGCAGTGCGATGTTGACGTCGTAGTTCTTGGCGACCTCGTGCGCGTACGCGGCGAGGGCAAGCGACCCGGTGACCATGTCCTTGATGGTCGGGCCGCTGAGGTAGTCGGCGCCGCCGGTCGAGACCTGGACGATGCCGTCGCTGCCGGCCTCGGCGAAACCGCGGATGGCGGCGTTGAGCGTCTGGCTGGAGGTGACGTTGATCGCCGGGTACGCGAAGGAGCCCTTCTTCGCGCGGTCGAGCATGTCGGCGTAGACCTCGGGCGTGGCGATGGGCATGGTCTCTCCTTTGAGATGGGAAGGTCGCGGTGCGCAGCTTCGCCCCGATCTTTCCATGCCCCGGCCGCCACTGCGCAGGCCCGTCGCGCTCAGGCCGGGTTGACGGTGGGGTCGAAGATGAACGGGGTCGTCGTGGCCACCTGGCGCAGTCCAGCACGCTCGAGGATGGGGCGCGAGTGCGGGGAGGCGTCGACCCGCAGGAAGGGGTAGCCCGCGCCGAGGGCGAGGCGGGCACGGTGCGCGACCGTCGCGCGGTAGAGGCCACGCCCGCGCCAGTCGGGGTGCGTCGCGCCGCCCCACAGACCACCGAACCCGCTGTGCTCGACCAGCCGCAGCCACGAGGCACACAGGACCGGGCCGTCCTGCGACTCCTCGACCAGGCAGCCCTGCACCAGGTCGGGCCGGGCGCGCATCTCCTCGCCGAACCTGGCCGTGACCCAGCGCGTGTCCGGCCAGACCAGGTCGTGCAGGTCGGCGACGCGCTCGAGGTCCCGCTCGTCCCGGATCGGACGGATGCTCAGGCCGGCGGGCAGCTCGACGTCGACCGCGACGGCCTCGGCGTCCCCGAGGATCAGGGCCTCGAGCTCTTCGGCCACGAAGCCCGCCGCCGTCAGCCGCTCCCCCAGGTCGGCCGGCGAGTCGTAGCTGTACGTCTTCCACTCGACCCTCTGGCCGCGTCCGGCGAAGAACTCACGCTCGCCGGCAATGACCGTGTCGGGGTCGTCCCCCAGGCCCTCGGGGGACTCGATCATGGCCCCGGGGACCGCTGGGTCGGCTGGGTAGCTGCGGTGCACCAGGCCGGCCCGCTCGACGACGTTCTCCGTCTCGGCGTCGAGGTCGCGCAGACGGATCCGCTCGTGGAAGGTGGCAAGCATCTGGTCAGGGGTCACCCGGAGATTCGACCGGAGGGTGTGCCGCTGCGTCCAGCGCTTTTCGACGGGTCGCCAGCAGCGCCCGCTCCGCCTCGTTGCCGCAGAGCGCCAGGGCCCGGTCGTATGCCGTGCGCGCGCCTTCGCGGTCCCCGGCGCGGCTGAGCAGCTCGGCGCGGACCGCAGGCAGGCGGTGGCTGTGCGGCAGGTGGGCCTCGAGCCCGTCGAGCAGCGCCAGGCCCGCGGCCGGCCCCTCGGACTCGGCCACGGCGACGGCGCGGTTGAGCCGCACCACGGGGGAGCCGGTGAGGTCCTCGAGCTCGGCGTACCGAGCGGCGATCCGATGCCACTGCGTGTCGGCTGCCGTAGGCGCGATCGCATGCTCGGCCGCGATCAGCGCCTGCAGGAGGTACTCGTCCGCGACACCTCCCAGGGGGCGGCGGGCCAGCGGCTCGAGGAGCCCGAGCGCCTCGGCGATCTCGTCGTGGCGCCAGCGGCCGCGGTCCTGGTCGGGAAGCAGCACCGGCAGGCCGTCGGGGTCGACGCGCGCGTCGCGACGCGAGTGCTGCAGCAGCATCAGGGCCAGCAACGCGTCGAGGGCCGGCTGCCCCGGAAGCACCTCGCGGAGCACCCGCGTCAGGCGGATGGCCTCACCGGCGAGGGCGGTGCGGGTCACGTCCGGCCCGGTGCCCGGTGCGTAGCCGGCGGTGAAGGCCAGGTAGGCCACCGAGGTGACGACGCCAACCCGCGCGTCGCGGGCAGGGCCGTCAGGGGGAATGCTGAACGGCGCGCCGGTGGCGGCGAGGCGCCGCTTGGTCCGGGTGAGCCGGGCGGCCATGGTGGGTTCCGGGACCAGGAAGAGCCGGGCGATGTCCGAGGTGGGCACCCCGATGACCAGTCGCAGCGAGAGCGCGGCGGCCGACTCGGGTGCCAACGAGGGGTGGGCGCAGAGGAAGACGAGTCGCAGCCGCTCGTCGGCGACGAGGCCGCCCGGGTCGGCCATGACAGCCGCCGCGTCGTGCCGGGCCTGGGCGTCGACGACGAGCAGCGGCTCCTTGCGCGCACCCACCGCCTCCGCCCTCAGCCGGTCGAGCACCCGGCGACGCGCTGCGGTGAGCAGCCACGCCGCCGGGTTCCGGGGCACACCCTCGGCCGGCCAGTGCCG
>Ga0164302_10000247_pt1 | contig 14332 bp, 11 predicted proteins | sample Whisoiple_202_MG_FD_109714 | JGI IMG/M metagenome (GOLD analysis project Ga0164302, IMG submission 109714) | Soil microbial communities amended with pyrogenic organic matter from upstate New York, USA - Whitman soil sample_202_MG | ecosystem: Environmental > Terrestrial > Soil > Agricultural... | reverse complement strand
TAATCTTAAAGGTCCTTGATTCTCCAGGCAGTATTGGCTGTGTATTAAATGAGCCGTCTGTGGCTGTAGCAGTATGTGCAACATAGTCTTTATTAGTCCACGTTATAACACTATTTGAAGGAACCTTTGCATAAGAAGGAATGAAATAAGGTCCATAGTTATTTTTATACGCCGCGTTTTGAGGCATTTCAACATTCACTTTAACGTAATTTGTTGAACCACTTTTTAGATTAAGTACTCTTTCTGTTTCCTGAACATCCACATATACCACTCCACTCATATAGGGATGTATCTGACAGAAATATGCAAATGTGCCGGGTTTATCAAATTTTTGTGTAAATGTAGATGGTCCTAGACTGGTCTGCCCTGGCGAATTTGCTACTGGCCAAATTAACCCAGAATTAAAATAGGTGGATGTAGCAGTGTGTCCTACAGTATCAAAATTGGTCCACTGTACTTTATCTCCAGCATGAATGACAATTTGACTAGGCAAGAAATAAATAGGATTATAATTTGGACCTCTTCCATCACCTAGTGGAATTCGAACATCAACTGTTTTCTCCTTATTTCCTGTCACAATTTGGTTAATGTTATTAATATTAGATTTAGAATTGCCAACAGGCCTGGAAGTTGCCTGACTTCCAGATTTGTATGTTATAAGGGCTACTGCCGCTAGGGAAATCACTATGACTATTATTCCAACGATTTGAAGCGTTCTATTTGCATTAGTCACATCAATAAATTATAGTAACAACAACTAATTAAAGATCTATATGATGGCTATAACGAATAGTTCCATATAATAGATAGATTCATTTAACAACTCAACATATACACTACTTATAGAACATTATACGGGAGGAATTATTGTGCTCCTTTTTATTCTTTAAGAAACATTCGTAATGGAGAATATTCTTTGGTTGGTAATGATGGCCGTGATGGTGATGATCAAAACTCTAAAGGAAAACCTGAGTCATCAGTTACTGAAGATCGGAATAAAGGATATAGTTTTAATGGTAAGGTAATAATAGGTATAGCGATAGTTGTCGCGATTGCAGCCGGCAGTACAATTTACGGTTTGACATTATCTGAATCTCCTAGAATACATTTATCTGCATCATCTCTTTTTCAAAAAAATAATGCCCAGTTTTTATCTGAGCCAACTACTACTTCTTCTAGTCAGAATGCCAAGGCACAATTAGCTAATCAGCAGCAACAACATGTAAATAGAAAATTTGTTTTAGTTCAAAATGATTTTGGTTGGAATGGAACATCTGGTGGACCTACTATAAGAGTGAATAAAGGAGATGTAGTACAAATTACAATTATTAACGCAGGTCAGATGGCCCATAACTTTGGAATTGCCAAACTATCTACACAAACATTGAATATCATGAATAATGTAATGCAACTACCATTATCTGAAAGAGTTCAAAAAATTCCGTACAGCGCTATGGCAGTTATGCCGTGTCCAGGGTGTCACCCACAATTTGAAGATGGTCACATAAATCAGTTTATGAGGCCGGACACACAGATGGTTACCATGTTTAAGGCAAATGAGGCAGGTAGCTTCAAGTATTTTTGTATGGTAAGAGGACATATTTGGTTGGGCATGATTGGTGAGCTGGATGTAGTGAATGTAGGAAATCCACAATTGATATCGACAGCAATAACATCTCCTACACCAATACAGCAGCAACAACAAGGAGCGGGTGCAACATAAAATGAATTCAGTAAATCTAGCCGCAGAGTATGGTTGGGGGCCAAATCATTTACTTTATCTATTAATTATTGTTATAATCGTTGGAGCCGCAGGTTTTCTGATCGTTATGTTAACTTCGAGGATGAAAAAGCAGACTTTTACCTCAAAGAAAAAATATCATTTTGAAAGATACTGGGCCATATTTGTGGCTGCAGTTCTAATTTATCTATGGGTTTCAAGTTACCCTTGGATGCCTCCCGTAGCGTTTTCCTCAGTAACATCAGGTCAACAAAATCAACAACAGGAACATTCGCCACAGCAACAACAGATGCAAGTAGTAAATATTACCGCAGGTCAGTGGTTCTGGCTTATGAACAAATATGGCAGTCATACTCCTTTTGGCCAGAGCCCTCACGTAACAGTTAATGTTGGACAGCCAGTAAAATTCATCGCTCGATCCATCGATGTTAATCATGGGTTTGGAATATTTGCTGGACCAACTGATGGTTCGCCGATATTACTCCAAATGCAAGTTATCCCTGGCATGGATAATGTTTTTTATTATACATTCAAGCATCCTGGTATTTATCTAGTCAGATGTCTAGAATATTGTGGATATGCACATCCATATATGACATCTATAATTCAAGTCCTTCCTTCTGGTGCAGGCAATCCTGCATTTCCTAGTACTGGAGGATCGTCGCCAGTAGTGGCAGGAGGAGGAGCAGGAGTGGGAGTATGAGTATGAATATGAATGGATATGAGCAGCAAAAACAAGAACAAAACAGGAATAGGAGTGTGGTATTTAGGTAATGCAAAAAGCAGAAAAAGAGCAGTCATCTTATCCAAAAATACCACCCCCGTTACCAGAATATGATATATCTCCAGAGTTAAAGAAGTTAGTCATTATGTTTATGGGTGCTATGCTAATCAATTTTCTCATTGCTGGATCTCTTGCAATAGGAATGCGCATTATACAAACAGATGTACCAATATATAAAGTAGATTTGATACCTCAAAATGTGCTGTGGTATGCCCTTCTTACTGCTCACGGGCAGGTCATGTTTTTTGGCGTCATATCTGCAAATACTTTGTGGTTTGGATATTATGCTTTGAGCAAGTGGGGCAGAAAGCCGATTAGCGGAATGAAATGGGCAAAAGCATCATTTTGGATAATGGAAGCTGCAGTTATCCTAATCTTTATAGCAGCTCTATCAGGATTTGGTGCCGGATGGTATAATTTGATGCCCCTCACATTCTTGCCTGGTACTCCACAAATGTCCTGGGGGATGATGGCTGCAGTTCTATTTTTAGTAGCAGATCTTTTAGTCGGCATTTTCCTTACAATATTTTGTCTGGTAGTCTTTGCGACTCTTCTCAGAGGGAAACTTCCGACAGGTACTCAGATCTTTGAGTATATGCATGAAAGAGACGAAAAAGATAGAAAGCATGAAGACCCTCTAGTAATCGAAAACCAAGATGCTACAAAAGTAGAAAAAGAGTTTGTTCATGAAGAAAATCTGTCACCAAGCGTAAGGTGGATATCTTTACTTGGCATAAATTCATGGTTTCCAAAGAAATTAAGAGATATTCATCCCGCCGTTCCAATAGTGTTAGTATCAGTATTTGTAACTGCATTAGTTCAAATCGTTGGAAATCCTGGACTCTTCTTTCAACTAGCCCAAGGCTTTTTGTCGTTACAAAATCCAATTAACTCAGCAAATTGGTTATTAACAAAAAATGCATGGTGGTTCTTTGCACATCCTATTGTCTACTTTCCACTTTTAGTTTTTCTTGGTGCCATCTATTTTATTGCGCCAAGATATGGTAAGGAAAGAATTACATTCTGGAAATGGAACTACAGAACCTGGCCATTTTATGCGGCGTTCTCCGTTTTAGTATTCTCACACCATGTGTTTATGGACATGCCAAATCCTGCTTGGCTTCAAATTGTATCACAAACTGCCAGTCTTGGAATAGTATGGCCTTCTTCGATAACTATAATCACAATTCTCTTATTCGCATGGCGAAGCAAGGTTAGTTGGAACATCACCTCGAGATTTTATTTTGCTGGGTTGGCTGGTTGGATGTTTGGTGGGTTTCAGGGTACTGAGACAGGCATGTGGGGAGCAGATATTTATCTTCATAATACCATGTCTATGCCTGGTCACATTCATCTTATACTACTTTTAGGCCCATTACTTTTTGCATTTGCAATTATGTATGCTATAATACCAGATCTGACAAAGAAGAAAATGAACAAGACTTTGGGTGAGATTCACTTTTGGCTAACACTATTTGGTGGATTTGGATTTGCTTTACTTTTTGTCTTTATTGGTGGCCAAGGAGCTATTCGTAGAGAAGCGAGCATGCCAGGCGCATTTGATTGGGCAATGCCATGGTTACTCTTTTTCGCTTTGAATATAGGGTTAGCTCAATTTGTCTTGGTCTATAATTTCGTAAAGACATTGAAAAGAAAACCAACGCGACAAGAAATTTCAGAATATGATAAACTACATGAAAATCCTAAAGCATTAGGCATAACAGAAGGTGCTCCTTAATTCATCATACAGAAACAATCCTGAAAAGGTCCTGTTATGTCTTTCTGATAACTGGAATTTTAATTTTTTCCACTTTTAATTTTATATCTTCTAATCCTGGTCAAATTAATAATGGAACTGCTAACTTCATGCTTAATGTTCATGCACAATCATCATCGTTTTTCACAAGCTTTTAATTCGTAATGCTACGGTATACTACTCCTCATCATCATACCCTAATTCCGTTCCAAAACTATTACACATATCTATACAGATCAATAATTCGATGATAAATTTGGGCAAACTCCTTCTACTAAAAATTTCTGGCTCTGATGGTAGAATCTATTTTGGTCAGGATGCGATAACTAATAGTGGTGTAGTAGGTATTGATACAGCAGATAATGGATTTTTGAAAATTGCACCACAATTGCAGGATGTTCCTGCCAGAGACATAGTTTTAGGAGGACAGAATTTTAAATGGGCCAATCCCCTTACTGCCGAAAAAAATGCTACGGCAACAACAGGAGCTTTTTCAACATTTGGAAAGAGTACTCACAAGGGTGAAATAATAAAAGGAAATGAGAAATGCTCTGCATGCATCATGAGTGTAAAAATAGTTCCTGGCACAAATTCAAATGTCACTGATCTTAGAGTTGTATCATGGGGTCTTGGAAGCCCATATGGATTAGCCTTTGATAGAGGGCAAGCTCATTATTGCTAACAATGGCGCTCAAGCGATAGGCAGTAGACCAATATCCAATGATAGCGACAAAATATACAGCCTAGATACTGCTTTACCAGGTAATTTAGGTAAATTTTATGGCTGGCCAGATTATTGTGGAAATGCAGAACCTGTGAGAGCACCCAAATTCAAATCGGCTTCAAATAGTCAGCCTCTTCATTTTTTGATGGAAAATCATAATGTTACTACTGTGCAAAAGCCAGCATTTCTGATGAATGGAATCAATGGGATAGGCGAGCTCGCATTTTCTTCAAACAATAGTTTATTTGGACAAAGAGATGGGTCTTGTAGCTGAAACTGGAAAGATAATACTAGATATAGATGGCAAGGATCAAGAAGAGCTATTGAGATCGCTAGCCAAGTTATTTAAATATGAACAGCAGAAGTTGTAATAGAACTAAAAGAGTAACCCCTACTCCTGTTTCCTAATAGCGATAAGTATGGAATAATGTTCTATGAATTAAATATACTTAATCCCAACAAAATTCAAGACATATTATTTTATTATTAGATTTGCGGATAACCTACTGCATTATAATATTGTTTGTGTGTTGTTTAACTTGATATAGTCGCTGGCTCAATATAACCTACTCTGATGAGACAGGAAGCTGGTTATATCTTGGTTGAGGTAAGACGCCAGCAAGCGACTATACATGTATTATGCCTATGTAATATATCTATGGCTAACATATTATTTAGATGATCAAAAATCGTTTTCATTAGGCTGAAACATTAACATATTATTTCTGACTACTTAATAATAGGGTCATGAGTACCAATTTAGTCAACTAAAAATTCTTTATCTAACATTTAATCTGAGTAAAGTCAAATATAAGATACTGACAATTGTGAGATCTCCGGTTGTAGCCATCAGAGGTTCAATCTAGTCTCTTTCGATGGCATATTCCACAAAAAATGCGATGTCACTAGCCAAAAGACAAGACGGGTTCTCGGTAACTACCGACGTGGTTTTATGTTTTAGTTATAGATTGTACTATTAGGTTAGTAAATTACTTCCAATATACACTAGGCATCTTGACCTTACATTCCGGTACAGAAATATACTATATTATATGCCTTTAATCTATACATAGAATACTGTCGTAGTATAATTGATTGGATTCTTTAGAAGATGAGGTAATAAAACTTCATGAATGGCTAAGAGGGAAGATAGAAATTAAAAATAGAATCCCACTAGATGATGCAACCAAAATAGCGAGTACACAGAATCATACTGGTAGAAATATACTTGAGCTGATATATACCCCTGGTGTTGCCTATGCTGCTAAACAGATTAGCAAAAATAGGAAGTTGGTTTATAACTATACTTCAAAATGGAATAACGTAGCAATTGTCTGTGATGGAACGCGAATACTTGGTTTAGGAAATATTGGACCCGAGGCTGCAATTCCTATAATGGAGGGCAAATCTGTTCTGTTTAAGCTCCTGGCTGGAGTAAATGCATTCCCTCTATGTATTGCCACACAGAATCTAGAGGAAATAGTCAAGTTTGTAAAAGCCTGATGATAAACCTAGCACCAATCCATTCAAAAATGAAATAACAAGTAAATCCAATCCAAATAATCAAAGTGGAAATTTAAAAGAAATACTAAAAGATGCAGATATCTTTATTGGTGTAACTGGACAGTCTAATCTTTTAGACGACCAGATGATAAGGTCAATGAACAATGACCCTATTATATTTGCCTTAAGTAATCCTAATCCGGAAATATCTCCTCAAAATGCACTTGACGCTGGAGCAAAAATTGTAGCGACAGGCCGTTCTGATTACAGTAACCAAGTGAATAATGCCCTAGTATTTCCATATATTCTTCGTGCATTGCTTGATACCAAAGGGAACCTTATAACAGAAAATATGCTCGTAGCAGTAGCATATACCATTGCAGGTCTAATAACTGAAAAGGAATTATCCGAAAATTTTGTAATACCTAGACTGAATGATCCAAGACTACTTTACACTATTATGCAAGCAGTAAAAGATAGTAACTCAAACAATTCAAGTGAAATGTAAATACGATGTTAGAAGTGATCGACACTAGCTTTCCTTTTGTTTCGACAAATTCACGCATTTCTAAACCCTATTTTTTCTTCAGAAATTGCTTTCTGTGACCTATTTTCGAGTTCTTCTATCGTAACTTTCGTCTCCTAGTCTGATCGTAGTTCTTACTATCAAACATTCACACATTACACGGTCAGATTGACACTACTTGATAATTTAGGAGAATCTCTAAGGAATCTTGAGATAACATTTCCGATGATGATTAAACTTGTTGAGAATTATCTAAGGGAAAAATAAAAATAAAAAATAACCCACTTACGACTACCTGTTCATTCTGCCAAGCTCTCTTGCTATTTTCTTCTCATGTTTTGAAAAACTAAACATTTGATCCCTAAGTAACTGAATTCCTAATGCTGGGTCTACGCCTTTAGGACATACTTTGCTACAAGAGCCTGCAAAATGGCATCTCCATATTCCGTGTCTGTCATCGATAATTTTTAATCTGTCCCTGTCCATGACATCTCTTGTGTCTATGTAATATCTATATGCCTGAGATAGGGCCTGCGGTCCAGGAAACTTGGTGTCAGTTGCAACCGTGGGACATGCAGAATAGCATAAACCACACTTGATGCAGTAGCTAAACTGCAAATATTTCTCAACATCTTCATGACTTTGACCAAATTCTGACAAGGGTGACTGTCGAGTATTACTAACATCGGCGTTCTCATTATGAATATAAGGCTTCATTTGTTTATGATGATCGTAGAACTGAGTAAAGTCAGTCACAAGATCGCGTATATGTGGAAAGTTTGCAAGCGGATCACATGTAATGGTATCTTCCTCTTCAAATTCTGACAAATTAGTATAGCATGCAAGTCTAGGAATACCATTAATCCTCATTCCACACGAGCCGCAGGAGGCCATCCTACAAGAATATCTTATGGCAATACTGTTGTCTAAATAGCTCTTTGCGTAAATAAGGGCATCTAATACTGTTGTTGATTTTTGCAATGGAATTTCAAACTCATCATAATAATGGGATTTATCTTTGGTGTAATTAATCCGAAATACTTTTAGAACAATTTTATCTCGTAGTTTACCTTTTTTATTTTGCTTCGGTTTATCATTACTGTCGTGGTTTTTATTAATGTTGCCGTCCGAGGTATTTTCTCCTCGTTCACTCTCTCTCCTTCTATTTAATCTCTTAAGTTTTACAATAATATTATTTGCCATTTTATAGCACCTTAACTAATAGTGTCTCTCCTCAGGCTTATAGTGAGTAAATGTAACAGGACACCAGTCTGTCTTAGGATCATTCTGATCAGACCCACCAAAATAAGCAAGGCTATGCTTCATAAAATTAGCGTCATCGCGTTTAGGATATTCAACCATCGCATGTGCTCCTCTTGATTCGTGTCTATTCAATGCACATAATAAAACTACTTCGGCGATTCGAAACATTGAATCTATCTCCATAACGTTTATGAAATTAGTATTATATTCTCGTGCAGTATCGTTTACATGCTTCCACTTAGATCTCATTAAATCTCTTACTTTTTTTAATCCTTCAGCCAAACCACGTTCTGTTCTAAATACGTGTGCGTTGGAATCCATTGTATTTGTTAACTCCATTCTAACTTCGTATGGATTGAGTTGTCCACTTCCCCTGAATATCCCATCATAAATTCTCTTTTCTTCATTAATAACTTCTTGTTGATCAATAGATGATTGTGACTTTCGGCTTTTTCGGTCTAATGCATACCGAGCTGCTAGTTGACCCGTGATAGTTCCCCAAACAAGGCATTCAGCTGTTGAATTGGCACCTAAACGGTTAGCGCCATGTGTACTGTTACAAGCAGCCTCCCCCGCAGACCATAGTCCGTTCATTTCTGTAGCACCGTCTATATCTGTATGAATGCCACCCATCATGTAGTGACATACCGGTCTTATTTGAATAGACTCTTCTGCTATATCGACACCAGAAAACTTTATCCCTATTTCTCTAATTCCACCTAAGCGCTCTTGTATCTTTTCCATTCCAAGGTGAGTAAGATCTATTTTTAGACAGGCAACACCAGCTTCGCTCTTAAATCCTCTTCCCTCCTCAAGCTCTTTCATCATACCTCGGGATACCACGTCCCTTGAAGCGAGTTCAAGCTTGTTAGGAGCATATTTTTTCATAAATCTCTCTCCTTTATTATTAATAAGATAACCACCCTCTCCTCGTGCTCCTTCAGTAATTAATATCCCAGAAGGCAAGATACCAGTAGGGTGGAACTGAACAAATTCCATATCCTTTAATGCTAGGCCTGCACGATAGGCCATATCCAGACCATCTGGAGTTGAAGAGTAAGCATATGTAGAAAAGCTGTAAATTCTTCCTGCGCCGCCAGTACATATTATTCCTGCTAATGCCCTGAACTTGATAAAGTCACCAGTCTTCATTTCAATCGCAGTCACACCACAAAAGTTATCGTTATCGGAAGTAAGAATTGCAGTGCAAAACCATTCATTAAAAAAATGAATATTTTCATACTTTAGGCATGTATCGTAAAGCGTTTGCATTTCAAAAAAGCCTACTCTATCTTGAGCATACGTAGCTCTAGGATAAGAGTAACCACCAAACCACCTCTGATCAATTCTGCCATCTTCTTTCTTTCTTGACCATGGCATACCCCAATGCTCCAATTTATATATTTCGAACGGTATCTTTTGGACTAAACGTTCTGCTACATCTTGGTCAGCTAGATAATCACTTCCTTTAATAGTATCGTAAATATGAGATTCTAAATTATCATCTTCTTGTATCACTGCTGCAGTTCCACCTTCTGCTGAAACTGAGTGAGATCTCATGACCTGTACTTTGGAGATTACTGCGATTTTCAGATTATTGTCTTCGGATGCTGCTGAAATAGCGGCCCTGAGACCAGCAATACCCGACCCGATAATAATAATGTCATAAAATATCGTATCGGTCAATGGCTATTTTTCAGTCCCCTGGAGTATGCTGCCACTTGTATTTATTCGTCCATGTGCGGGAGTCTGTCGTGTAAACCATATGTTCAAGCCACATTTGCCATTTGTCATAAAGAAGAAGAACTGATTTATAATTTATATTCAAACGAACCATGAAATAGGCGCATGCTCTCAGTTTTTAGTCAGTATTTTTATTGTACTTTATAATATTAAACTATATGTTCTTGCAAATGATTGCCTTTGTCAGTTAACTTTGTTACTTATAAATTAAAAGGAATAAAGAGGTTATCCCCACGCATAGGTATAATTCTAGTCAGTTTATTACATGGGGTCCTGACTTTAGAAGTCAAGAAGCTGTCCAGAGTACTGGCACGTTTCATATACAAGGGCCTATGTTAGTAGAAAACTCTCCGTATAGTATTAGAGTTGCAGTAATAGATAAGGATAATTCCGTACTTTCAAATCCTATTACTGATACGTTTGACTTGTTTCCAAAGGTGCAATTAAGTGGTTAATAAGACTTTATACTTGGTAGCTGGAATGAAAGCCCGATATGAAAGGAAATTGGAAGTTTGATACGGTAATACGAGGTCAATTAGAAAAATGAACAATGGCGTGATCACTGTAGTAACTGGAGCCAGTAGTATAGTTGGTATTGAGTCGGTAAGACATCTTTCTGCTTCAAGACAAAAAGTTAGAGCGGCAGTTCGTGATTTGGTGAAGCATTATATGACATCTCTAGGACTAGAAGTAGTACATTTGGATTACTTCCAAGGCAGAGACGTTTGATAACTTATTCAAAGGTGGTGAAAAAATGTTTCTGCTTGTGCCAGTTGTTAAAAATATGGATGAGATCTAATCTAACATTGTTAACATAGCAAAGAGACAAGGAGTTAAATACATAGTAAATCAATCTTTAATGGGACCGGATATTCATCCCAGAACTACGATAGCGGAACTACATCGTAGAGCAGAATAGGTTCTCAGAGAATCATCCATCCCCTTTACAATTCTGCGTCCCAACTGTTTCATGCAAAATTTTATAGTTTTCTTTAGCCACACGATAAAGAGTCAGGGTTCACTTTATATTCCAGCCGGTGATGGCAAAGTTAGTTTCGTTGATGCGCAGGATATAGCATTAGTAGCAGCAAAACTGCTAATTTCAGACTGGCCGGACCATGTGGATAAAACTTACAACGTTACTGGTCCTGAATCATTGTCTTATACACAGACAGCGAAAATACTTTCCAACCATATAGGAAAAAAATATTCTATATTAATATAACAGATGATGAAGCGAGACAAGGATTGAAAGATATTGGTATATCTGACCAGATTATCCCACTTTTGATGGAAAGATATAGTGATATTAGGGCAGGTTATGCATCTGGGATATCATCTGTGGTACAGGAAATTACTAGTAATAAACCAACATCATTTTCGCGTTTTGTTAAAGATTATGCTAGTTTTTCAAATAACGTTACAAACTATTTCTAAAAAGTCTAATCTTGAAAGGGATCTGCACTTATTTCTATTTTATTTATTTGTATCTTTGAAAGACCAATCTCTGAGGTTTACTGGTGAAAATTCGGATATCGTCTGCTGTTTATTTATTCTCTGACGATGAGGGTTCATTACGTTTAACCATTAGATATTGCCAATAGAATTGGATGTATTAATTTTAACAGTATTTGTTGTATATTTTTATGTACTAGTTAGGATACGTTTCAAAACTATCATCTAACAGGACACGATTTCTTGAATAGTCGACATTAATCGATATTATAACTGGAATGGAAGTAGATTTTTTAGCCATTTCCAATACCTCACTAAATTCCTGAGTAGAATTAACATTGTATCCTATCGTTCCAAAACTTTCTGCTAACTTGACAAAATCCGGGTTATTAAATTTAGTAAAGGCGCTTATTCCGAATTCGTATTTTTGCTTTAAAGAGATCATTCCAAAGTCAGAATCACACCATACTACTACTATTATAGGTAATTTTAAACGTGTTGCAGTTTCTAGTTCTTGGATATTCATTAAAAACCCGCCGTCTCCACACATTGCAACAATTTTTTGTCTAGGTTTTATAAGTTGAGTCGCAATCGCAGCAGGAAGTGCAAAACCCATTGAGCAGAAACCATTGGGTATTATACATGTATTTGGATTATAAGTGTCATAGACTTTTGCTATCCATAATTTGTGTGCACCCACGTCAGATATCACTATGTCATTCTCTTCAAGTGCATTTCGTACGTCAGCTACAAGCTTTTCAGGCTTTATAGGATAATGCATGTCATTTCTGAACCTTTCAATTCTCCAGGTAACCTCTGTTTTAATTTTTTTGAATTGTTCTGGAATCTCCCTGTATGGAAATCCTTTCATATCAGGATATTCAATTTTCTGTTTTTCTAATTCCTTCAGGATAGCGTCTATACTATATTCAATATCTGCGGATATCTCCACAATGGGAGAATAATATGTATCGACTTCTGCAGGACTAAAATCGATATGAATAATCGATTTTGCTAAATCCCCGTTCCAATTCTTAGGACTATATTCAACTAGATCGTATCCTACTGCGATTACCAAATCTGCATTTTTCATTGCAATTAATGCATGATCTGCTTCCCTAATTCCAATTGTTTGCAAATGTCTTTCTGATCTATCGGATATTACTCCTTTTGCCATGAATGTATTCATAGAACATAATCCTGTTCTTTCCAGAAACATCCTTAGATGGATGCTGGCATTTCCCCTAACGCATCCATTACCTATTAAGACTATGGGTCTTTCAGATTTCAAAATTAATCCTGCTGCATCTTTTATAAGCCTCCTGTTTGGCCTAGATCTTGATAATTTTTGAGCAGTTATTGGTTTTATAGTAGTATCCGTTTTTGCTATATCCTGAGCTAATTCAAGATGTACCGCTCCGGCCTTTTCTTCTAACGACAATTTAAATGCTCTTCGGATAATCTCTGGAATGCTATCGGCATTACGTATTGACCAGGCCCATTTTGTAATCGGCTTGAACAAGGTCACAGCATCCATATTTTGGTGAGATTCTTTATGTAATAGGTATGATTCTGTTTGTCCTGTTATTGCCAACACAGGAGATCTATCCATATTCGCATTAGCAACCCCGGTAGTAAGATTTGTTGCGCCGGGTCCTAAAGTGGAAAGACATACTCCTGTCTTTTGCGTAATTCTGCCATATACATCAGCCATAAAAGCAGCAGCTTGCTCATGTCTTACCAAAATGTATTTTATTTTGTTTGAATTCAACAATGACACCATAATATCGTTCGTTTCCTCTCCTGGCAAACCAAAAATATATTCAACACCTTCAGATTCTAAGCATTTAACAAAGAGGTCTGAGGCTTTCTCACTACTAATGTCCTCTAAATGGGTAAGGGCTTTTGATTTTTGTAAAGTCTTGCTAAGAGTGATAAACTTTGATGACTTCACTTCAACCCCACCTCGGATCCATTAAGCAATACCGTTTCTCTTTATTACACAATAGTTGAACTAACTGTAAAATAAAATAAAGCAATTAGTAAACTAAGTTAACTTGTAATTGCAATGTTTAGCAATCATCCTCCTTAGGATTGCCGAATCTTATTAGTCCATCTGTATTATATCAATATATACAGTCACTGACAGTTATAGTGAATTTCTATAAATAAATTAGCAAGTCAGACCAAGTTATTTGCATTTTTGCTCTGATAGAATTTTTAAATTTAGTTTGATTTAACTGCTGCCTTTTTCTATTATACGAATCTATCTCTTCTATTGTATCGGCCTGCTGTATAACTTTCCTTCGAGTGCTAGCTTGTACATCTCAGCTACATATGGGTTCCTTGCTGGAGTTTCCGCACCCAGTTCTACCAGTCTAGCATATACCCGTACTACATATGCAAGAGCTCCCATGAAAGCAACTACTACTCCCATGTTAAACATCCAGTGGTTAGGTACTGAAAATATCTCTTCAACAAACCAGAAGTGCCACAGTTCGTTTATACCAATCGTAAACATCGTTGCTAGATAACCTATGATAGTTATCTTCAAGCCTGTATTCATTGAGTTATTTGGCCCTCTTAGAATAGGCACTCTTCTGTCGTACATTGCCACAAATCCCCATCCTAATGGGAGAGCGATAAAGTGACTGTACAACCACCAGTGAGCTGGTGTAAATGCGCTATCTCTAATAGCCGTTTGATGTAGTGATCCATCAACGAAATTGTCTACTTCTACTGATGCTGCGATTGAACCAAGCATAATGACCATTATGTATATCTTTTTCAGTCTCTGTATTTCTACTTCTTTAGGAATTAGTGCTGGCATCTGTGCC
>Ga0164302_10000244_pt1 | contig 14345 bp, 16 predicted proteins | sample Whisoiple_202_MG_FD_109714 | JGI IMG/M metagenome (GOLD analysis project Ga0164302, IMG submission 109714) | Soil microbial communities amended with pyrogenic organic matter from upstate New York, USA - Whitman soil sample_202_MG | ecosystem: Environmental > Terrestrial > Soil > Agricultural... | reverse complement strand
CGGCATGCACCTCGAGGGCTACGGCTGCGCCGGCGCCTCGGCAACCGCCTACGGGCTCGCCTGCATGGAGCTGGAGGCCGGCGACAGCGGCATCCGCAGCCTCGTCTCGGTTCAGGGCTCGCTGGCGATGTACGCGATCTGGCGCTGGGGCTCGGAGGAGCAGAAGCAAGCGTGGTTGCCTCGGATGGCCGCAGGGGAGGCGATCGGCTGCTTCGGCCTGACCGAGCCCGACGCCGGCTCGGACCCGGGCTCGATGCGGACGCGGGCGCGGCGCGACGGCTCCGACTGGATCCTGCACGGACAGAAGATGTGGATCACCAACGGCTCGGCCTCCGAGGTCGCGGTCGTCTGGGCGCAGACCGACGAGGGCGTGCGCGGCTTCCTCGTCCCCAAAGGGACCAAGGGCTTCACCACCCAGGACATCCATAAGAAGCTCTCGCTGCGGGCCTCGGTCACCTCCGAGCTGCTGCTCGACGACGTGCGGCTGCCGGCCGACGCGGTGCTGCCCGAGGTGAGCTCGCTGAAAGGCCCGCTCTCCTGCCTCAACGAGGCCCGCTACGGGATCGTCTGGGGGGCGGCCGGAGCGGGGCGCGCCTGCTACGAAGCGGCGCTGGAGTACGCGCTCGAGCGAGTCCAGTTCGACCGGCCGATCGCCTCCTTCCAGATCCAGCAGCAGAAGCTGGCGGAGATGGTGCTGGAGGTCAACCGGGCGACGCTGGTGGCGATCCACCTGGGGCGGATGAAGGACGCCGGCACCCTGCGGCCCGAGCACGTCAGCCTCGGCAAGCTCGGCAACGTCAATGGGGCGCTGGAGATCGCCCGCAGCGCCCGCCAGGTGCTCGGTGCCAACGGCGTCACGCTGGAGTATCCGGTGATCCGCCACATGAACAACCTCGAGTCGGTGGTCACCTACGAGGGGACCGCCGACGTGCACGCGCTGGTCGTCGGCGGCGCCGTCACGGGGATTCAGGCGTTCCGTTAGAAGCGCGGGGTTTCTCCTCTTTGGGTCGTGGGTATTTGAGCGATCGCCAGTCGCGGAACGGCACCCAGGTAGGAGGAGAAAATGGAGGCGAGCGGGAGTCCGTCTTTAGTCCTGGTCGAGCACCACGAGGCCCTGCGGGACGGCCTCGCGGTCCTGCTCGAACGGCGCGGCTTCGAGGTGCGCGGCTGCGCCACGACCGCGGCGCAGGGCGAGGAGGTGATCGCCGACCGCCACCCGGACATGGCTGTCGTCGGCGTCGATCTCCCCGACGAACGCGGCACGGAGCTGGTGCGGCGGATGAGCGACAGGCCGCCCTGCCCGAAGTTCGTCATCTACACCGGCCTCAATGACCCCGATCTGCTCGAGGCCGCCTACCGCAGCGGCGCCCGCGGGCTGGTCGCGAAGCCGGCGGGGCTTTCCACCCTGGTCGAGGCGCTGCGCGAGGTCTGGCGCGGCGGCCGCTACTTCGACCGCAGTTTCGTCCGAAGCAACGGCAACGGCGAGACGCCGGCGAAGGCGCTCAGCGCCCGCGAGTCGGAGGTGCTCGGGTTCCTCGCCGACGGCCTGACCGGGGAGGAGATCGCCCGGCGCCTCGTCCTCTCGCCCGAGACCGTCCGCACCCACATCCGCAACGCGACCGAAAAGCTCGAGGCGCGGACCCGCACCGAGGCCGTTGTCAAGGCGCTGGAGCGCGAGGAAATTCGCCGCTGAGCTAGCGCGCGACCTGGGCGGCGGCGTCGATCCAGACCAGGAGGTTGAGCAGCAGCATCGCCAGCTTGACCCACGCGGTCGTGAGGGCGCCGTGCACGTTCACGCCGCTTGAATCGGCAAAGAAAGCCTGAGCGCCCATCCCCGCTTTGCGGTAAATCGGCGAATGTCCGAAAGACGTCTCACTTCTGGCGCGCATCCGTGACTTCCAGGTCTTGTTCGGTGCGCCGGTCCCTCACAGCATCGCCTGCTCCGATACCGAGAAGGAGGCTTCAGATGCTCTACGCGTTGATGGGATACGCCCATGCCGCCATCACCCGGCGGGTTCGAGAAATACGCCGTCTGTGTGGGGAGTCGGGCCAGGGGACGGTCGAGTACGTCGGCCTGATCCTGCTCGTCTCACTGCTGATGGTCGGGATGGTCGCGGCGATGAAAGGTTTCAACGGCAAACAGGGGACCGAGCTCGCCGACGTGATCGTGAACAAGATCAAGGAGGCGGTCGACAAGGTCGCTTTCAAATAGGGAAGTGTCGCTTTTGTCTCCTCCTGGGGGACAAAAGCGACATCGCCCACCCGCCGTCGCCTTGCCCCCGCATGAGAGACTCGCGCGATGCCAGCTTCACGTAGCTACGACAGGGCGCCGGCCGACATCCGGCCGGTGACGATCGATGCCGGGTTCGTCGAAAGCGCCGACGGCTCGGCGCTGATCTCGGTCGGCAAAACCAGGGTGATCTGCACCGCCTCGGTGCAGGAGCAGGTGCCGCGCTGGATGACCGGCAAGGGCAAAGGCTGGGTGACGGCCGAGTACGCGATGCTGCCCGCCTCCACCGGCGATCGCAAGCAGCGCGACATCTCGAAGGGCAAACAGGACGGCCGCAGCGTCGAGATCCAGCGCCTGATCGGGCGCTCGCTGCGCATGGTGGTCGACTTCCGGGCGATGGGCGAGCGCAGCGTGTACGTCGATTGCGACGTGCTCGAAGCCGACGGCGGCACCCGCTGTGCGGCGATCACCGGCGGCTTCGTCGCCCTGCGGCAGGCCTTCCAGAAGCTGGTCGACAAGAAAGCCCTCGACGCTCTGCCGCTGACCGGCTCGATCGCCGCCGTCAGCGTCGGCATGGTCAACGGCCGCGCTCTCTGCGACCTCGACTACGGCGAGGACTCCAACGCCGAAGTCGACGCCAACGTGGTGATGACCGGCGACGGCGGCCTGGTCGAGGTGCAGGCGACGGCGGAGCGGATGCCGCTCTCGCGCGCCTCGCTCGACGAGCTGCTCGGCCTCGCCGAGAAGGGGATCGGCCGCCTGCGGGAGGTGCAGGAGCGGGTCGCATGATCCTGGCCACCCGCAACCAGCACAAGGTGCGCGAGATGGCCGAGCTCCTCCCGGGCGTCGCCCTGCGGCCGCTGCCCGACGAGCTCCCCTCGCCGGAGGAGAACGGCGACAGCTTCGAGGCCAACGCGCTGATCAAGGCGCGCGCTGCCCACGCGGCCACCGGTGAGGCGACGATCGCCGACGATTCCGGGATCGAAGCCGCCGACCTCGGCGGCGCCCCGGGGATCTACTCGGCACGCTACGCCGGCGAGGGCGCCAGCGACGGGGAGAACCTGGAGAAGCTGCTGCGCGAGGTCGACGCCGCCGGCGGCGGGCGCCGGGCCGCCTACGTCTGCGCGATCGCCCTGGTCGACGAGGAGGGGCACGAGTACGTTTTCGAGGCCCGCTGCGAGGGGACGCTGTTGAGAGAGGGCCGCGGCGACGGCGGCTTCGGCTACGACCCCGCCTTCGTCCCCGAAGAGACCGGCCACGAGGACCAGCGCACCATGAGCGAGCTCAGCCCCGAGGAGAAGAACGCGATCAGCCACCGCGGCAAGGCGGTGCGGATGCTGGCGCGGCACCTCGGCCTGGCGCCGGGGGCGGGCAGATGATCCGCACCAAAAGCGGCGCCGCGGCGCTCTCGATCGCGTCCAACTCGGTCCTGATCGCGCTGAAGCTCGCCGCCGGCGCGATCACCGGCTCGATCGCGATCCTCACCGAGGCGATCCACTCGCTGATCGACCTCGTCGCCTCGGTGATCGCCTTCATCTCGGTCCGCAAAGCCGACGAGCCGGCCGACGAGGAGCACCCTTACGGGCACGAGAAGGTCGAGAACCTCGCCGCCACGATCGAGGGGATCCTGATCCTCGTCGGCGCGGCGGTGATCGTCTACGAGGCGACCCACCGCCTCGTCGTCGGCGCCTCGGTCGAAAGCCTCGGCGTCGGCATCGCCGTGATGGGGTTCTCGGTCCTCGCCAACCTCGTCGTCTCCGGCGTCCTCTACCGCCAGGCCAGGGTGCACGAATCGCCGGCTCTGGAGGGCGACGCCGCCCACCTGCGCACCGACGCGCTGACCTCGGCCGGCGTCCTCCTCGGCCTCGCCCTGGTCCAGCTGACCGGCATCGACGCCTTCGACTCGATCACCGCCCTCGTCGTCGCCGCGGCGATCGTCTCGGCTGGGATCAACATCATCCGCCGCTCCTCCGGCGTGCTGGTCGACGAGACCCTGCCCGACTCGGAGATGGACCGGATCGAGCAGGCGATCGCCGCGGCCCGCACCCCCGAGGTCGCCGGCTACCACAAGCTCCGCGCCCGCCGCGCCGGCCGCCGCCGCCACATCGACTTCCACGTCCAGTACCGCTCCGGCACCAGCCTCGAGCGCGCCCATGAGCTCGCCCACGAGATGCGCGACTCGATCGAGGCCGAGATCCCCCAGGCCGAGGTCCTGATCCACGCCGAGCCCGAGACCTCCTACCGCGAGCGCGAAAGCGGCCCCTACCGCTCCGGTTGAGCCGAGACCGCGAGAAATCGCCGATACGACGATCTCCTGCGGTTTCGCGGCCCGGCTACGCCGGGGGCAAAAGGTTCACCGCCGCCGCCAGGCCGACGGCGACGAGGGTGATCGCGTATCCGGTGTAGCCGCTGAAGGCAAAGAGGACCGCGGCGATCGCGCAGATGGCGACGGTGATGATCCAGGAGGCTCGGGCGAGGGTCACGGTCGGTATCTTCGCCGACATGCCTGACGCCGCCGCAGCCGCCCCTCCCTCGGAGGAGTCCGCGGCGGCGGCGCTCGAGTTCCTCGCCGAGATGTCCCCCGACCTGCGCGGCGCCGCGATCGTCGGCCCCGAGGGCGAGGTGCTCGCCGCCACCGGCGAGGAGCGGGAGCGGTGGGGGAAGGACGCCGCGACGCTCTTCGCCGCCGCCGACGAGGCCGAGGGCGTGGCGGTCGAGCAGGTCCACATCGCCACCGAGCAGGGCGAGGTCTTCGCGATCCGCAACGCCGGCCTGGCGGCGGTCTCGGTCACCGACCGCTTCGCGCTCGCCTCGCTGATGCTCTTCGACCTGCGCTCGGCGTTGCGCCGGCTGGCCTCTCCGAACTTGGGGCCCCCAGGGGGGACCCAACCTCGGAAGGGCGAGGCCTGATGCCGGCCAAGCCGCACCGGATCCTGCTCGACCGCGTCTCCGCCTACGCCGACGAGGCGGCCGCCTTCATGCGCCGCCGCCGCGTCGCCCGCCGGCCCTTCGCCCGCCTCTACTACCCGCACGGGCGCAGCGCCGACCACGCCCAAGACTCCCGCGCCGGCGCCGAGCTCTTCGTCGCCGCCGGGCGGCTGATCGAGGTCGCCGGGGAGAAGCCGAAGCGATGAGCGGGCTGATCGACCAGGCCGTCGCCGAGCGGGCGCTGCGGCGGGCGCTCGCAAACGGCGGCCGCTTCGCTGAGGTCTTCGCCGAACGCCGCCGTGGGCAGACCCTGGCGATCGACGAGCGGCGGATCGAGTCGGTCCAGTCCGGCGCCGAGGAGGGCGCCGGCGTTCGCGTCGTCGACGGCAACACGACCTACTTCGCCCACGTCGACGGGCTCGACCCCGCCGACGTCGAACGCGCCGCCGACGAAGCGGCCGCCGCGCTGCGCGCCGAGCGCACCGAGCCGCGGCCGCTGCAGGCGCGGGAGGCGGCGCCGCTGCCGATCGAGCGCCGCCCCGAAGAGGTGCCGGCCGAGCGCAAGGCCGAGCTGCTGCGCGAGCTCGACGAGCGGGCCCGCGCCAAGGGCGGCGAGATCGCCCAGCTGAACGCCTCCTACGGAGAGGCGCGCCGCGAGGTGGCGGTGGCCAACTCCGACGGGCTCTTCACCGGCGACGACCGCACCCGGGTGCGGATCGGCGTCCAGGCGGTCGCCCGCCGCAACGGCACCGTTGAGACCGGGGCGGAGACCCTCGGCGCCCACCGCGGCTTCGAGCTGCTCGAAGACGACCCCGGCCAGATCGCCGAGCAGGCGGCGGCCAAGGCACTGACCCTGCTCGACGCCGTCCCTGCCCCGTCGGGTTCGATGCCGGTCGTGGTCGGCGGCGGCTTCGGCGGCGTCCTCTTCCACGAGATGACCGGCCACGGCCTCGAGGCCGACCACATCCAGAAGGGTGCCAGCGTCTACGTCGGCAAGCTCGGCGAGCGCGTCGCCGAGCCGCTGCTGAACGCCTACGACGACGGCTGCCTGCCGGGGGAGTGGGGCAGCGACGGGATCGATGACGAGGGCCAGCCGACGCAGAAGACGCAGGTGATCGAGGACGGCCGCCTCACCTCTTACCTCTACGACCGCCTCACCGCCGAGCGCGACGGCGTCGCCTCGACCGGCAACGGGCGCCGTGAGAGCTTCCGCGACCTGCCGATCCCGCGGATGACCAACACCTACATCGCCCCCGGCGAGGCCACCCCCGAGGCGATCATCGCCGACGTGTCCCGCGGCTTCTACGCGGTCTCCTTCGGCGGCGGCCAGGTCGACCCCGCCACCGGCGACTTCGTCTTCGGCGTCTCCGAGGGCTACCTGATCGAGGGCGGCAAGGTGACCAGCCCCTGCCGCGGCGCGACCCTGATCGGCAACTGCCTCGACGCCCTGGCGGCGATCGACGCGGTCGGCGACGACTTCTTCATGAAGACCGGGATCTGCGGCAAGGGCGGCCAGAAAGTCCCCGTCGGGACCGGCCAGGGCCACGTCCGGGTGCGGGCGATGACGGTCGGAGGGACCGAGAGATGACAGCGGGAGCGTTTGATGACTGATCTGAGCGCGGCCGCCCGCCGCGCGGTCGAGGCCGCGACCGGCGCCGGCGCCAGCGACGCGGAGGCCTATGTCTCCCGCGAGTCGGGCCGCACCGTCCGCGTCCACGGCGGCGAGGTCGAGAGCCTCACCGCGGCGACCCAGACCGGGGTCGGGATCCGCGCCTGGAGCGGCCACCGGGTCGGCTACGCCTACGGCACCGATCTCTCCGAGGCCGGGGTCGCCGCGATCGCCGCCCGCGCCGCCGAAGCCGCCGCGGTCGCCGACGAGGACGAGTTCGCGGCGCCGCCGCGGCCCGCGGAGGTGGAGGCGCTGCCGGGCCTCAGCGACCCCTCGATCGCCGAATGGGAGACCCCGCGAGCGGTCGAGCTCGCGCTCACCGTCGAGCGGACCGCCCTGGAGTCCGACCCGCGCTTGGTCGGCGTCGAGGTCGCGGTCTACGCCGACTCCGGCGAGCAGGTGGCGATCGCCTCCTCGACCGGGATGGCCGGCGAGTACGAGTCCTCCAGCTGTTACGCCTACCTCTCGGCGCTGGCCGAAGGCGAGGGCGCGCGCGAGACCGGCCTCGGCTTCGGGCTCGCCCGCGGCCCCCGCGGCCTCGACCCGGAGGCGATCGGCGCCGAGGCGGCCGAGCGCGCCCTGGCGATGATCGGCGCCGGCAAGCCCACCTCCCGCTCCTGCCCGGTGGTCCTCGACGAGACCGTCGCCGCCAGCTTCGCCGGCCTGATCGGCGGCGGCCTTGGGGCCAAAGCGGTGCAGCGCGGCCGCTCGCCCTTCGCCGGCCGCCTCGACGAGGCGGTCGCCAGCGAGGCCTTCGCCCTTCACGACGACGGCCGCGACCCGCAGGGCCCCGCTTCCGCGCCCTTCGACGCCGAGGGGGTGCCGCGGCGGCGCACCGCGCTGATCGAGGGCGGCCTCCTCTGCTCCTACCTCTACGACACCTACACCGCCAACCGCGAGGGCGTCTCCTCGACCGGCTCGGCGGCGCGACAGGGATACCGCTCGCTGCCCTCGGTCTCGACTTCGAACCTGATGGTCGCCCCCGGCACCCTCTCCTTCGAGCAGCTCCTGGCCGAGGCGGGGGACGGGATCCTGGTCACCGACGTCGCCGGGCTGCACTCGGGCGTCAACCCCGTCACCGGTGTCTTCTCGGTCGGCGCCTCCGGCCGGGAGATCCGCAACGGGGCCCTCGCCGAGCCGGTCCGCGAGTTCACGATCGCGGGCGAGTTGGTGGCGATGCTGGGCGCCGTCAGCGCCGCCGGCGCGGAGACCCGCTGGGTTCCTTTCGGCGGCTCGGTCAGCACCCCGCCGCTGCTGATTGCCGAGATGGCAATCAGCGGCTCGTGACATTTGGCTCCAGGGCGCGAGTTCTTACGCCGTAGCCGCTGTTAGATTGCGGCCGTCTTCAAACCCCGAGGAGGAAACAAGACGTGACCAAGGCTGAGTTTCTGGATCAACTTGCAGGCGACGAGCGCCTCGGCAGCAAAAAAGCTGCCAGCGACGCTGTCGACGCTGTTCTCGACGCGATCACCGGTGCTCTGAGCAAGGGCGAGGAGGTCGCCTTCACCGGGTTCGGCAAATTCCACGTCGCCGAGCGCGGCCCTCGTCAGGGCGTCAACCCGCGCACCGGCGAAAGGATCACCATCCCGGGCGGCAAAGTTCCGCGCTTCTCCGCCGGCTCGGCTCTGAAGACCAAAGTCAAGGGCGGCTGATTCGCTGACTGGCTTTTCCGATCGGCTCGCGGCGCTCGTCGAAGAGCGCCGCAGCCAGATCTGCCTCGGCCTCGACCCCGACCCGGCAAAGCTCGCCGGGGAGGGGACGAGCGCCGGCGATCCCGGGGCACCGGCCGCTGAGCTGGCCGCCGCCGCGGTCGCCAAGCACTGCCGCGACCTGATCGAACGGGCCGGACCGGCCTGCGTCGCGGTCAAGCCCCAGCTCGCCTGCTTCGAGCGCCTCGGTGCGCCCGGCTGGGCCGCGCTGGAAGAGGTCTGCGCCGCGGCTCGCGAAGCCGGCCTGCTGGTCGTCGCCGACGGCAAGCGCGGGGACGTCCCGGTCACCGCCGCGGCCTACGCCCAGGCCCTTGTCGGCGAGACCCCGACCCCCTGGGGGCCGGTCGCCGGCCTCGGCGCCGACGCCTTCACCGCCAACCCCCTGCTCGGGCGCGACGCGCTCGAGCCCCTGGTCGCCGCCGCCGCCGAGGCGGGCGCCGGGATGTTCGCCCTGGTCCGCACCAGCAACCCCGGCGCCGCCGATCTGCAGGACCTTCCGGCCCCCGAGGCGCCACTGCACGAGCGCCTTGCCGGCATCGTCGACGAGCTCTCCGGCCGCCTGCTCGGCGAGAGCGGCCTCAGCGGGATGGGCGCCGTGGTCGGCGCCACCGAGCCGCAGCACTTCGCCCGCATGCGGGAGCTGATGCCACGGGCGATCTTCCTCATCCCCGGAGTCGGCGCCCAGGGCGGGCGCCCCGAGCTGCTCGGGGCGGCCTTCGCCGCCGGGCGCGCCGCCGGCCTTGTTGCCGCCTCGCGCGGGATCGCCGCCGATCCGGACCCCGCCGCCGCGGCCGAGCGTCTGCGGTCGGCGGTTTGGGAGATATCGACCGCCTGAGAACGCCGCTCGCGACTACGATCAGCCGCCCCGACCGATTCACCCATCCCGGTTCAATGGAAAAACGCTCAAGCGCCGCCGCCCGCATCGCCGCCGCCCTCGCCCTGCTCGCGGCGGTCCTCGTCGTGGTCGCGGTCCTCACCACGGCGACCAGCGACGACTCCTCCACGAGCCGGCAGCAGGGCAAGAGCCAGCCGCAGAAGGAAAAGAAGCACCGCACCAAGGCCAAGTCCTACACGGTCGAATCGGGCGACACGCTGACCGCGATCGCTCACAAGACCGGGGTCCCGGTCGCCGAGATCCTGGCGCTGAACCCCGAAGTCGACCCCCAGATCCTGATCGCCGGACAGACGCTGAAGCTCAAGTGAGCGGCCGCCTCCGAGGCGCCCTGCTGCTGCTGCTGGCGGTGCTGGCCTGCCTGTTGGTGCCCGGTGCCGCATCGGCGGCGCCGCAGCAGGCCCAGAGCCAAGCGCAACCCGGCCCGCAGCTGGCGGCGCGGTCGTGGGGCCTTGTCGACGCCCGCACCGGCGACGTCCTCACCTCGCACGCCGGCAACCGCGAGCTGCCGATCGCCAGCACCACGAAGCTGATGACCGCCTACGTGGCGATGCGGGAGATGCCGCTCGGCAAGATCGTCCGCGCCCAGCCTTACGACGCCGAATACGGCGAGTCCCTGATGGGCCTGCGCGGCGGCGAGCCGATCAGCGTCCGTGATCTCCTCTACGGCTTGATCCTGCGCAGCGGCAACGACGCCGCGCACACCCTTGCGATCGCCGCGGCCGGGTCCGAGCCGCGCTTCGTCGCCGAGATGAACCGCTACGCCGCGGCGCTCGGGCTCTCCCACACCCATTACGCCAACCCGGTCGGGCTCGACGAGAAGGGCAACTACTCCAGCGCCCTCGACCTGATGACGCTGACTCGGCACCTGCTCGACGAGCCGGCCTTCGCCAAGATCGCCGACTCGCGCACCGCCGTGCTGCACAGCGTCCATCCGCAGCGGCGGATCGCGACGATCAACGAGCTGCTGCTGATGGCGCCCTGGGTGACCGGGGTGAAGACCGGCCACACCTTCGGTGCCCTCTACGTCCTCGTCGGCTCCGGCCAGCGCGACGGCACCAGCCTGATCTCGGCCGTCGTCGGCACCTGGACCGACGAAGAGCGCTTCGACGACAGCCTCGCCCTGCTCGAATGGGGCTTCTCGCAGTACAGCCGACGGCTCCCGATCCGCCGCGGCCAGGAGTTCGCCGAACCGGAGATCCGCTACTCCGGAGGTCACCTGCCGCTGCGCGCCGAACGCTCGCTTGAGGCCGGCGTCCGTCGCGGCCAGCAGCTCGATCTGCGGGTGCGGGCGCCGGGCGAGGTCGAGGGACCGCTCAACCGCGGCGCGAAGCTGGGCACGGCGGTCGTCTACGTCGACGGCCGCCGGGTCGGCGCCGTCGCCCTCCGCGCCAGCCGCTCGGTGTCGAAGGCGAGCACCTTCGACCGCGCCCGCGCGACGGTCGCTGACAACTCGCTACCTATCGGAATCGCGGCGTTCGTGATACTCATCTCCGCGCTGGTGGTGGCGCGCCGGCTGACCCGTCGACACGACTCTGGGAGCTGAATCGGGGTGAAGGCCGAGTGATCCTCACGGTGACCTTGAACGCGGCGATCGACCGCACCGTCGCGGTCCCGAACTTCCGCCTCGGGCGGCGCCACCGGTCGGTCGAGAGCCGCACCGTGGCTGGGGGCAAGGGGATTAACGTCGCCCGGGCGCTGAACCTGCTCGGCCGGCCGGTGATCGCCACCGGGTTCGTCGGCGGGCCCAGCGGGACCCGCGTCCTCGAACAGCTGCACTCCGAATCGGTCCTCACCGACTTCACCCGGATCGCCGCCGAGACCCGAATCAACCTGGCGGTGATCGACCCGACCTCCGGCGAGCAGACCGAGATCAACGAGCGCGGTCCTGCGGTCAGCCCGGAGGAGGTCAAGCGACTCTTCGACCGTATCTCTTACCTGGCCAGCGGCGCCAAGCTCTGCGTCCTCGCCGGCTCGGTGCCGCCCGGTGCCGGTGACGATCTCTACGCGCGCCTGATCGACGACCTCGGCCGCCGGGGGGTCCCGGTCGTGCTCGACGCCGAGGGTGAGGCGATGATGGCCGGGGTCAGGGCCGGGGCCTCGATGGTCACCCCGAACGAGACCGAGGCCGAGGAGCTGGTCGGCCAGGAGTTCGCCGACCGCGGCGACCTCGCCCAGGGCCTGCTGGAGCTGGTCCGCCTCGGCGCCGGCGAGGCGGCGATCACCCGACCCGAAGGCTGCGTAGCGGCCGTCGGCGAGGGCAACTCGCGGCGGCTGCTGGAAGTCCACACCGAGGCGCTGGAGCCGGTCTCGACGGTGGGCTCGGGCGACGCCTTCCTCGCCGGCTACGTCGCCGCCCGCTACGAGGGCCGCGCCCCCGAGGACTGCCTCGCCTACGGGGTTGCCTGCGGGGCGGAGTCGACCCAGCACTTCGGCGCCGGCACGGTAGACCGCAACCAGGTCGAGCGACTGCTCGGCGAGGTCTCCGTGCACGATTTGGAGGTCCCCGCGGAAGTGTAGGCTGGCTAGTTCAACGCCAGCCCCTGGAGGACTAACTTGGAAATCGAAATCGGCCGCGGTAAGAAGGGTCGCCGCGCCTACGGATTCGACGACATCGCGATCGTTCCTTCCCGCCGGACGCGCGACCCCGACGACATCGACGTCAGCTGGACCCTCGGTCCCTATCGCTTCGAGATTCCGCTCGTCGCCTCGGCGATGGACGGCGTCGTTTCGCCTGACACCGCCGTGCGGGTCAACGAGCTCGGCGGCCTCGGAGTGCTCAACCTGGAGGGGATCTGGTCCCGCTTCGAGAACGCCGAGGAGCGGCTGGAGGCGATCGCCGCCGCCCCGAAGCACGAAGCGACCCGGCTGATGCAGGAGATCTACACCGAGCCGGTCAAGGCCGAGCTGATCGCCAAACGGGTCGCCGAAATCAAGGCCCGTGGCGCGGTCGTCTGCGGCTCGCTGACCCCGCAGAAAGTCCGCGAGCACTACGAGGTTGCGGTCGAGGCCGGCCTCGACATCCTCGTCATCCAGGGCACGGTGATCTCGGCCGAACACGTCTCGACCACGGTCGAGCCGCTGAACCTGAAGGAGTTCATCTCCGAGGTGCCGGTGCCGACCGTGGTCGGCGGCTGCGCCTCCTACTCGACTGGTCTGCACCTGATGCGGACCGGGGCGGTCGGCGTCCTCGTCGGCGTCGGCCCTGGCGCCGCCTGCACGACCCGCGGGGTGCTCGGGATCGGCGTCCCGCAGGCGACTGCGATCGCCGACGTCGCCGCGGCCCGCGCCCAGCACATGCTGGAGACCGGCGAGTACGTGAACGTGATCGCCGACGGCGGCATGCGGACCGGCGGCGACGTCTCCAAGGCGATCGCCTGCGGCGCCGACTCGGTGATGATCGGCTCGCCGCTGGCGCGGGCCAAGGAGGCCCCGGGTCGCGGCTTCCACTGGGGGATGGCGACCTTCCATCCCTCGCTGCCGCGCGGCACCCGCGTCTCGACCAAGCAGGACGGGACGATGGAGGAGATCCTCCTCGGCCCGGCCAAAGAGAACGACGGCACCTTCAACCTGATGGGGGCGCTGAAAACCTCGATGGCGACCTGTGGCTATGAGGACATCCGCTCCTTCCAAAGAGCAGAGGTGATGGTTGCTCCGGCTCTCATGAGCGAGGGCAAGAAGCTGCAGAACGAGCAGCACGTAGGGATGGGCTCGAATGGGCGGGCGGCGGTGTCGACCGGAGTAGCCGTCTCGGATGACTGAGCCGTCCGTCGCAGACGTCCGCGAGCAACCGCTCGCGGACGCCGCGCAGGCGGTTGAGGAGGTTCTTGTCCTTGATTTCGGTGGGCAGTACTCGCAGTTGATCGCTCGGCGGATCCGGGAATGTGGGGTGTTTGCCGAGCTGTTGCCGGCGAGCACGTCTGTGGAGAAGATTCGGGAGCGGGCTCCGAAAGGGCTGATCCTCTCCGGTGGGCCGGCTTCGGTTTATGAGCCGGAAGCTCCTAAGTTCCCGACGCAGCTGCTGGATCTGGAGATTCCGATGCTGGGCATCTGTTACGGGATGCAGGCGATGGTTCTTGCGCTCGGCGGTCGGGTCGAGTCGGCGGAGTCGGGGGAGTTCGGGCGTACCGATCTGATCCTCACCGACGGCGGCGGCAAGCTGCTGGGCGGTCTGCCGGAGGAGCAGAGCTGCTGGATGAGCCACCGCGATGCCGTCTTCGAGGCGCCGGAGGGTTTCACCCCGCTGGCCTCGAGCCCGAGCTCGCCGGTCGCGGCGCTGGAGATGCCAGACCGCGGCCTCTACGGCATTCAGTTCCACCCCGAGGTCGTCCACACGCCCTACGGAACCGAGATCCTCACCCGCTTCCTGCGCGACGTCGCCGGCTGCGTCGAGCAGTGGTCGCCGCAGTCGGTGATCGCCGAGCAGGTCGAGAAGATCCAGGCGCAGGTGGGGGAGGGGAAGGTGATCTGCGGTCTCTCCGGCGGCGTCGACTCTTCGGTCGCGGCCCTGCTCGTCCACAAGGCAGTCGGCGACAAGCTGACCTGCGTCTTCGTCGACCACGGGCTGATGCGGATGAACGAGGCCGAGCAGGTGGTCGAGGCCTTTGGCCAGTTCGGGATCCCGCTCGTCCACGTCGACGCCGAAGAGCGCTTCCTCGCCAAGCTCGCCGGCAAGGACGACCCCGAGGAGAAGCGCAAGATCATCGGCACCGAGTTCATCCGCGTCTTCGAGGAGGAGGCGCTGAAGCTCGCCGAGGGCGGGGAGGGGGCGAAGTACCTCGTCCAGGGCACGCTCTACTCGGACGTCATCGAGTCCGGCGGCGGCACCGGCGCCGCGACGATCAAGTCGCACCACAACGTCGGCGGCCTCCCGGACGACCTGCAGTTCGAGCTCGTGGAGCCGCTGCGCGCGCTCTT
>Ga0164302_10000241_pt1 | contig 14472 bp, 15 predicted proteins | sample Whisoiple_202_MG_FD_109714 | JGI IMG/M metagenome (GOLD analysis project Ga0164302, IMG submission 109714) | Soil microbial communities amended with pyrogenic organic matter from upstate New York, USA - Whitman soil sample_202_MG | ecosystem: Environmental > Terrestrial > Soil > Agricultural... | reverse complement strand
GGGCCAGAAGGTGACCGACCAGGTGGCCGAGATGCGCTCGCTCCCCGCCGGCATCGATCAGCGGTCTCCGGCCCGCCATCCCGACTGGCTCGGCCCCGACGATCTTGCGCTCAAGATCGAGGAGGTGCGCGAAGCGACCAATTGGGAAATCCCCATCCAGCTCAAGCTCGGCGCCGCGCGCGTCTATGACGATGTGCGCATGGCGGTGAAGTGCGGGCCCGACTCAATCTATATCGACGCCATGGAAGGCGGCACCGGCGCCGGCCCGCATATTGCCACCGAGGACACTGGCGTGCCGGGCATCGCCGCCATCCGCCAGGCGCGCCGCGCCATCGATGAGCTCGGCAAGCGTGGCGAGATCAGCCTCGTCTATGCCGGCGGCATCAGGAACGGCGGCGATGTGGCGAAGGCCATGGCGCTCGGCGCCGATGCGGTTGCGATCGGGCATTCGGTGCTGATGGCGCTCAATTGCAACAAGGAAATTCCCGAATCCGATTTCGAGAACGAGATTGGCGTTCCCGCCGGCTATTGCTATCACTGTCATACCGGACGCTGCCCGGTCGGTATCACCACGCAGGACCCAGAGCTGCGCAAGCGCCTCGACCCGGATGAGGGGGCAGAGCGCGTCTACAACTTCCTGCACACGCTCACGCTCGAAGCGCAGATGCTGGCGCGCGCCTGCGGCAAGACGAGCGTGCACAGCCTCGAGCCGGAAGACCTCGCGGCACTCACCATGGAAGCCTCCGCCATGGCGCAGGTGCCGCTTGCCGGCACCGACTACACCGTTGGCGTGGAGAATTATCACAAGATCGGATGAACGGAGCGGGCGCGATGGCCGACAAGAGCAGCAAGAACGGCAAGGGCGGCAAGAAGCCCAAAGACAAGACTGACGTCGACAAATATCTCAAGGACGCTGCCGGTCTCGATACCGCGCGCGAGCAGCTGATCGGCCAGCACATCGGCTATCGCTACGACGTCAACCTCCTGCCCGACTACGAGCGGCTCACGCCTTACCTCAAGGCCTATTTGGAGTTCATGGGCTGGGACGACCTCAATTGGCTCGAGGACGTGCATATGGGCTATGAGGCCGGCGAGCCCGCCATCTTCGATCGCAACATCAATGGCTGGGTGCGCATTCCGAAGTCGATGACGTTGCCAGACAATCAGCAGGATCGCGACATGCTGGCGCGCGAGCTGCTCGTGCGTTTCCAAACTTCGCCGCATCATCCTCTGATGCAGCTGAACAAGGCGTATCGGAAGTTCTAGACCGAGCGTGACGTTCGGCGGGCGGGCGCTGGGTCGGCTTCAACCGAGAGCCAGTCTGGCCTGAATTCGAGCACATGCACATTGTCAGGCAGGGCGGGATTGAACAGGCGGTTGTGCCAGATCGCTGCTTCGCGAGCGGCATGTCCGGATTTCAAAGTGCGCACTTCAGCAGCAATGCGGTAGCTTTGTCTCGACTGGACGAATTCGAGCACGCAGGCGCGTTCATCGAGCAGCGCATCGGCAAGCGCGGCGTCGTGAGGCAGCACCGTCACAAGCCGGTCGCTGAAGGTCTCTGGATTCTGAAAAAAATCGGCCTGGAGAAAGGTCAAGGCGCGCTCGTAAACGTCGCGCGAGTCCGGCGTCTTCATCACCTGAAAGCGAAAGAAGGCCGTACTCTCCTCCGGCTCGTTGGGGATGAGCAGGACGGTCAAAGCCGGCGCGAGCTCCCGACCTTTCGGATCGAGGACGCGCGGGCGCATGCCGGGAGAGGGGCGGCCGCCCTGTTCGCGCATGGCAACCTGACGGATGCGGCATTGCCAGGCGAGAAAATGATCGCGAATTCTCTTTGGGGAGCGCCACTTTGCCATGGTCCAAGTGCCTCGTTGATGCACTAGAATTGTGGTCCGGAATGAGCTTACGGGGACGGAAGCAGGCTCGATACAGTCCTTGCGGCGTAAAAGCACCAAATCCTGAAATTTACTGGCAGGAAATCTAATTTCATCGTAGTTGACTGAGATTGCCGCCAGGAGCTAACATCAATGCCTTGCTAAGGCAGCAGGGGGCCAGGCAAATCCAAACCCAAAACGAACAAGGCGCCCACGATGGCAATCCGCCACACGGGGCGACACGAGGAGCAATCATGGCTGAAGTTACGATGAAAGCGGATGTCCCCGTCCATCTACGCGACCGGGTTGGCAAAATGCTCAAGCGGGACCAGCGCGCTGCAATTACACTTGTTACCGTTCTCTGGCTCACGATCTTTTTCGTAATCCTCGCGGTCAGGCCCTATATGCCGCCTGGCGTGGAGATCGTGTGCTGGATCGCAGCGGCATTCTTGCTCCTCTACAACACCTCCTCGATCGTCGCCATGCTTCGCCATTACAGCGAAGACAAGGCGCATATCTATCCGATCGACATCCACCATCTTGACGCCCGCCGCTAAAGGAGGGGTTCTATGGCAAAGGTCTACATTCCTCCGAAGCAAAGCGTTGCGGGGCAGTTGTTCGACGTCGCCTTCTTGCTGGCCCTCGTCTTCGCGGCGCTGTTTCTTCCGCTCTGGCTCAAGATCGCCGTCCCGTCGCGGGTCGAGAAGCTCCCCGAGGGCGTGACCTACACGATGGCCGCCGACGGCACCACCAAACAGTGGAGCGGCCTCACCTGGGAGAAGCTAGGCCAAAATCCCACCATGCAGGCGCAGTGGGGGAAGCTCGGCTACACCATGGAATCGGCCGCCGACATCATCACGCAGCAGTTTGACTACACCATCGATACGGCAGGTGTCGTTATCACCGGCTTGGTGATCATCGGCTTCTTCGTTTTTCTCATCGTCATGTCCGACCGCGAATACCGGCAGGTTATCGCCGAGAAGTTCGATGGCTCGACTGACGGACGCTCGGGCTAAGGAGGCTCCGCGATGTGGGACATACTCGCACTGGCCGCTTGGGTCGTCTCCGCGGCGATTTTTCTCTGGATGGCGTGGGACTTCTTCGTCGTCAATTCAAAGTACGACGAGGGCGTTCTCATAAGCTCGCGCGAGGGCTTGGACGAGCTCCTTCCCGCCGGTGATCAACCCGCTGCAAAGAAGAAGAACTAAGCCATGGTCGACACAACCGTTACCACGACTTCTACTGCTACTGCGCAACAGAGCCACTCCCTCAATCTCTTGAAGGTGCTCGGCCCCGCGCATGTTTGGGCGCTTGGTGTAGGTATAGTCCTTGTCGGCGAGTTCATGGGTTGGAACTACGCCGCCGGCAAGGGTGGCGCTTTTGGCGCGCTCATCGCCTGCTTCGTCAGCGGCATTCTTTACACCTGCGTGGCAAAGATCGATTCAGAAGTCACCTCCACGGTCGCGTCTGCCGGCGGGCAATATGCGCAGGCCAAGCACACCATTGGTCCGTTGATGGCGTTCAACGTCGGCCTGTTCATGACGCTGACTTATCTCATGCTCAATGCCGGCGATGTGCTCGTGGCGGGACAGCTGGTGCAAATCGGCGCCCAGCAACTCGGCCACGATATTCCCTGGCAGCCATTCACGGTTTTCTTCCTCGCCATCCTTACGTTGCTTAACTATCGAGGCGTGCTTGCAACTTTGACCGTCAATTTCGTCATTACGGCCGCTGCCTTTGCCAGCATCATCATTCTGTTCATCGGCGTTAAGCCTTGGGCTCCGGGCGAGGTCCTCCTGCATAAGGAGCTCCTGACCGCTCTGCCCTATGGTTGGATCGGCGTCATCGCCGCGCTCCATTTCGGCATGTGGTTCTATCTCGGCATCGAGGGGACCTGTCAGGCGGCCGAAGAGGTCCGCTCCCCGGGTCGCGCGCTGCCGCTCGGAACCATGAGCGGCATCATCACGCTCTTGATCGCAGCCGCGATCACCTGGTACGTCGCCTGTGGCCTGATGCCGTGGGAGTATATCGGCTGGGATGCGACGCTCGCGCCGCTTTACGACTCAGCTCGCATGACCGGCAGTCCGGTCCTGATCGTGATCCTGTTCATAGGCACGTTGCTGTCGGCTATCGCATCGTCGAATGGCTGCACCAATGATCAGGCGCGCGCCTGGTTCGCCATGGGCCGCGACCGCTATCTGCCCGAATGGTTCGCGGGGGTTCATCCGAAATATCGGACGCCGTTCCGCTCCATCCTGTTCCTGACGCCGATCGTGCTGATCTTCGCGCTCTACATTCCGCTCGCTCAGATCATCACCTTCTCGATCTTGTCGGGTCTCCTCAACTACACCTTCATGCCCATCAATATGTGGAACTTCCGGCGTAAATGGCCACTCGGGAGCATTCGTCGGGGCTTCAGCCATCCGTTCCACCCGATGCCGGCGATTACGTTGCTCGTTCTCTGCGCTGCCACGTTCTTCGCGGTCTATCTCGGCTATGGGCGGCAACTGCTGGCCATGATGGCGTTCTACATCGTTGCTTCGCTGTGGTTCGCGTTCTATCGCTATCGCTATGTGAGGCGTGGAGCGCAGTTCACCATGCCCTGGCCGAAACCAGCCGGCTATTGAGGAACGAATGTTGCTCTATGCGGTCGCGTTGGTTGCCATCACCTTATTGGTGATGCTCTACCGACGCGACCGTGCGCGTCTAAGAACGCAGCGCGCGCAGTTTTTCGACCGCTGTTTGGACCTGTTCCAGAGCTATCGTGTCACTCAGGAAGGCCCGACCTATCCGCTGTTGAGCGGTAGCTATCGCAGTCACGATATTCGCCTTGAACCCATCATCGACAACATGGCTTGGCGCAAGGTGCCGGTGCTCTGGCTGAGGGTGACCGTGCTCAAGCCCAATCCCTATAACGCTGTCATGGATTTGTTGGTTCGCCCCGGGGGCGTCGAAGTGTATTCGCCAAGCTCGGAGCTTGATCACCACTTGCCATTACCCGTCGGCTGGCCCGAGCAAGCGCTGCTTAGCACCGACAATCCTCAATCCATTCCTCCGCTCGAGCTGATCACCCCGCATATGGCAGTATTTGCTGATGCCTATATGAAGGAGTTGGTGGTGACCTCGCGAGGCGTACGTCTCGTGCGCATGATCTGGCAGGCAAATCGTCTGAACTACGCCTTGCTTCGGGAGATCAAGTTCGAGGGCACCCATCTAGACCCCGCGGTCGCCAAGACTTTACTTGATGCCGCGATTGACCTCGCCGACGCGCTCTCAAATGCCGCTACCGTTGAGCGGGCGGCGTAATATCTAGGCGGTAACCGTCAAGACGAACACCGTGTCCCCAGAAGAACAACCGCTACGGCGGCCGCTCAATCCCTACCTCGTGCTTCTGGCAGCGATTCTGCTGCCCGGCTTTGGCTATGTTTTGAACGGACAAGGGTGGCGGGGACTGACGTTGCAGCTCTTCATGATTGTCTTCGCCGTGGTGACTTGGCACTTGGCGCCGCCGGCAGCGAGCCTCATTGGCAAGCTCTCCGGTGGTCTCTTCGTTTACGCCCTCAGCCTGCCGGACACCTATCGAGCCGCAAAGCTTCGCGAGGTCGCATTCGAAAGGCGAGACCCAGCTAAATCACGGGGCGACGGTGGTAGCCCAGCTCAATCTCAATGAGGCAGCCTCGATCGTCGCCCGTCTTTTGGGCAAAATCGAAGGCAATGCAAAAAGCCGGCAAAATCCCAATCTAAGTGTCGGTTGTTTAACCTCTTTTTGTCGACAGACCGGCTTTGGCTCCCTTCAAGCGGTCTGTACTTGCGCGCAATTTGATCGGGACCGATTCATTTTTGTGGCGAAATGTAGGCCTTTTGCGCGGTACTATGTCACAGGCCAATTCAGCCGGTCAGCTGACGTAGGGCCATCGGGGCATGCTGGGCACGGCCGTCGGCAACGACGTGCCGGGGCATCAGGAAAGGGGGGTAAATCAAATGGAAGGCAATCTCAATGCGCTGACGACAATCTTCACGGAGTTCTACTACTTCGTGACGATCGTCATGATGTTTCTCATACATGCCGGCTTCTGCACGTATGAGGTCGGCGTGTCTCGCCGACGCAACCATCTCAAAACGCTGTTGAAGAATGCGATCGCGATCCCGGTCGTGACCGTCACCTTTTACCTCTTTGGCTGGTGGATCTACTTTGCGTTTCCGAACGGACCGGGAATTACCGGCGGATTGATTCCGGCACCATTCTCCGAGCCTTGGAATCCGCTGATGGGGGCGCATCTCTCGGGGGTCAACGCCAATGAAACCGGCGTCACGCCGGCGGATGCCCTGATTTGGCACCGCCTCAATGGCGTGTTCTGGGGCGCCTTCCTCTTGTTCTCGATTACGACCGCCTCGATCATCTCGGGCTCGATCATTGAGCGGGCGCGCTCAGGCGCGTTCTGGGTCGTGGCCGTGCTGATCGGCTCGGTGTTGTGGATCCTCGATGCGGCCTGGGGTTGGCATCCGCAAGGCTGGATGGTCAAACTTTGGGGCTATCATGACGCCTATGCCTCCGGCGTCGTCCATGCCATCGCGGGCGGCGCGGCACTTGCCTTTTTGATCGTTCTCGGTCCCCGCATCGGCAAATTCCGGGCGGACGGGACGCCGCGCGATATACCTCCCCACAATGAGTGGCTGGTAACGATCGGCCTGTTCCTGATCTACACCGGCTTCTGGGGGTTCTATGCCGCGTGCAACATCCCGATCATCTCGCCGGCCACGATCGCCGGTCAGATCACCGGCGACACGTGGACAGCGACAAACATCTATCTCGCGCCAACCACGCTTTCGGCGATCACGTTCAACTTCCTGATGGCGCTGGCGGGCGGCATGATGGGTGGCTATATCGTCTCTAAGGGAAATCCTTACTGGACATTCTCATGCGGGTTGTGCGGCATCATTGCCACCTCGGCCGGGAACGATCTCTACCATCCGATCCAGGCCATGCTGATCGGCGCCATCATCCCGGTGATCTGCTACAAACTGCACTATTATGTCGAACGCCGGTTCAAGATCGACGATGCGGTGGGCGCTGTCGCCGTGCACGGTTACGGAGGGTTCCTCGGCGTGGTCGTTGCGGGCTTCATGCTGTGGGGACAGCCATCCTCTCCGTATGAAGGCTTCGCGCATATCAATCCGCTCGGCAATTTCGCCGGTGCTGTGTTGATGTTCATGCTCGGCTTCATCCCGATCTACATCGCCTGCAAGATCATGGACAGCATGGGCCTGTTGCGCGTGCCGTTGAAAGTCGAGCTCGAGGGTGTCGACTTTGCGCTCAACCAGGCTTTCTTGGCCTCGGTCCGCGAAGTGGGCGACACCGAGAAGGCGATGATCAAATAGAGATCTGAGAGGAGAGGGAAAATGTCGACCAATGGAATGACAAGCTGGGCCGTCGACCTCAAGGATGTCGGCGCAATCTATCCGTTCCAGGGATGGGAGGTGGTCATGGTCATCCTGGGATTCATCTTCTGGATCGGCTGGCACATCATCCAGACGCGCCAGGAAACCGCGGAAATCGAATCCGATATGCGGGCCGACCGGAGCGGCGACGAAACCAGGGCAGCGATTGATCGCTATTTCTAGAGATCGCTGGTTCTAGACGACGTGCATGAAAAGGCCCGCTAAGGCTTCGCAACGCCTTAACGGGCCTGACCTTTCGGCAGAGACCGATTTGCGACCGAGGTGCCGCTAGAGGCTTTCAGGGTTCCAGCCGAGCAGCGCAAGCATGAGGAAGAATCCGACGATATAGCCCAGGACCACTGGCCATCCCTCTTTCAGCCAGCGGCCCGCAGATCTCGCTTCCGGCATCAGCCCCGCAACCGCGACCCCGGCGGACGACCCGAACCAAATCATCGAGCCGCCGAAACCCACGGCGTAGGCGATGAACCCCCAGTCATAATTGCCCTGCTTTATGGCGATCGCGGTCAGCGGGATATTGTCGAACACGGCCGAGACGAAGCCGAGCCAGAGCGCCGTCTCCCAGCTCGGCGCCGGCAAGGATTTGACGGGCATCAGCGAAGCCGCAGAGACAAGAGCAAGGAGAAAGATCGCACCGCGTGCGGCGTTGGGAACGACGGACCAATCAGGTCGCGCGATCGGGGCCGTCAGGAGAATCGCTGCAGCGACCGCAAGCCCTATCAGGGGTATCTCATCCAGAACATGGGCGTCGAGCAAATGTGCCCCGACATTGGCGGCGATCGCCGACGCGAGCACGATGACGACCACGGCGACATGCCTGAACGAGATATGCAGACCTGACGGCGGATCTTTGACGATCGGCGCGTATTTCTGTTGGGCAAGCGATGCCGGGATGCCCGAGAGGAACAGCGCGCATGTGGCCGCGACGTAGGCATGAAACACGGAAAGCGGGCTGACACCTGCGATCCAAAGCATCGTCGTCGTGGTGTCGCCGATGACGCTGCCCGAGCCGCCGGCGTTGGACGCGGCGACGATGGCCGCGAGGTAGCCGATGCGAACGCGGCCCTTGAAAACATGGCTTGCGACGGTCGCGCCAATGAGTGCCGCGGCGATATTGTCGAGGAATGAGGAAATAACGAACACAAGGACCAGAAGCACCAAACCGCCGGTCCAATTGTCGGGCAGAGCGGCCGGCATCCAGTCAGGGACGCGGCTTGCCTCGAAGTGGCGTGCAAGCAGAGCAAATCCGACCAGAAGCAGAAACAGATTGGCGAGAAGAACCCATTCATTCGCGAAATGGGCGAACAGGCCTGGCAGGCCTGCGCCTTCGACGAAGCCGGTGCCCAAAAGTTTCTTGAGGATGATGACGCCGAGACCGGTGAGTGCGGCGGCGAACGTATGATGATGAAAAATTGCGACGCAGGCGAGCGTGGCGGCGAAAAGCAGAAAATCGATCAGTACGGAGAGATCGTGAGCGCTAAGTTGCGGAGCGAAGCTAACGGCCACGTTCAAAATCCTGCCAGTTTCGGTGTCGATTCAGGAGGCGGGGATAGTCCGGCTTCGGTTAGCATCATCCGTTAATGGCACGAAGCTGACAATCCATTCCGGCCCCTCAATCTCCCTTGGCCGTGCGGCTCGTGTTTCCGGTGGAGAAATCGGCGTTGACAGCTTCGCGGCAAAAGGTGGAAGTGCTCGCTGGTTCCTGGCAGGCCTTGGGTATGAGAGAGCGGGCAGTTCATGGCTAGGGGAAACTTGGCGTCGAAGGCGAGCAAATCGAAGCTCCAGGCGCCCGCGCCAAAGCGCGACGGCAGCCCGCTCAAGACCGGATCACTCGCGCCGCAACCGGCTGCCAGCCTATCGATCGCCGAGGCGATCGGCACGCAGGTGCGCAATCTCCGCCGCAAGCTCGATTTGACCGGCGCCGAGCTCGCCGACCAGGCGGGGCTGTCGGCGGGCATGCTGTCCAAGATCGAGAACGGCGCGGTGTCGGCGTCGATTGACAGCCTCGAGGCACTCGCGCGCGCGCTCAACGTGCCGCTTACTACGTTCTTCGCGAGCTATGAGGAGCAACGCGATTGCTCGTATGTGCGTGCCGGACAAGGCGTGACGATCGAGCGGCGTGGCACCAAAGCAGGGCACCAATATCAGCTGCTCGGTCATTCGATTTCGGGCGAGGTCGTGGTCGAGCCATATCTGATCACCCTCACCGAGGAGGCGAAGCCCTACACCATGTTTCAGCATGCCGGCGTCGAGTTCATCTATATGCTGACCGGCAAGGTGCTTTACCGCCATGCCGACAAGGCCTATCCGTTAGCGCCAGGCGACGCGCTGTTTTTCGATGCCGCGGCGCTGCATGGGCCGGAAGAACTGACAAAGCTGCCAATGACTTACCTGTCCATCATCATTTACCCGCGAACCTGAATCCTTTCCCGCGGTTGTTTCTTTACAGGAAATTATTATTCCTGACAGTTGACAAGGGCTCCGGCCCGCCATTACCTTCGCCAACAGCGGGGTTCACAACAAGTCGGCGGCGGAAAAATGTGCGGAATCGTTGGTCTGTTCCTCAAGAACAAGGCGCTCGAGCCTCAGCTCGGCAAAATGATGTCGGACATGCTCGCCACCATGTGCGACCGCGGGCCCGACAGCGCCGGATTCGCGGTCTATGGCTCAGGCGACAGCGGCCACGTGAAGCTCACGGTGCGGGCGATGTCGCCGAATTTTGACTTCGCGAGCCTTGCCAGCCGGCTCTCCGAGGCGGTCGGTTCTTCCGTGGCGGTGGACGTTCGCGAGAGCCACGGCATTTTCACTGTGCCGGAAGACGCCGAGCAAACGGCGCGGAAGACCATCGAGGCAATCGGCGATGATGTCCGGATCGTGGGCTCGGGCACGCGCATGGAAATCTACAAGGAAGTCGGGCGCCCGGACGCGGTGGCCAAGCGCTTCCATCTCGACCAGATGGCCGGCTCGCACGGCATCGCCCACACCCGCATGGCGACCGAGTCAGCCGTCACCACAGACGGCGCCCATCCTTTCTCGACGGGCCGCGACCAATGTCTCGTGCATAACGGCTCGCTCTCCAATCACAACGCGCTCCGCCGGCAGCTCAAGCGCCATGGCCTCTCCTTCGAGACGGACAACGACACGGAAGTTGCCGCGGGCTACCTCACCTGGCGCATCAGCCAGGGCGACAGCCTCGGTGACGCGCTCAAGCATTCGCTCGACGATCTCGACGGCTTCTACACCTTCGTGGTCGGCACCGAGGACGGCTTCGGCGTGTTGCGCGATCCGATCGCTTGCAAGCCGGCGGTCATGGCCGAGACCGACGACTATGTCGCCTTCGGCTCGGAATATCGCGCGCTCGCCGGACTTCCCGGCATCGAGAAGGCGCAGGTATGGGAGCCGAAGCCTGCCACCGTCTATTTCTGGGAACGGCATTGATGCCGACCATCGATCTCGAGGTCACGTCACTTCGTGACTTCAATCAAATGCTGCACGATCTTTCGGAGGGAACCAACGACACCTATTTCCGCGTGCTCAATCCGCGCGGCCGCCATGCCATCGCCGCCGGCGTCGATGCTCCTGTCAGCATCGAGATCGACGGCAATGTTGGCTATTACTGTGCCGGCATGAACAAGCGCGCCAATATCGTCATCAACGGCTCGGCCGGCGTCGGCCTCGCCGAGAACATGATGTCAGGCCGCGTGCACGTCAAAGGTGATGCCTCGGCGTCGGCCGGCGCCACCGGTTGCGGCGGCTTGCTGGTGATCGACGGCAACGCCTCGAGCCGCTGCGGCATTTCAGCCCGCGGCATCGACATCGTGGTCAAGGGCTCGGTCGGGCACATGTCGGCCTTCATGGCGCAGGCCGGGACTCTGGTGGTACTCGGCGATGCCGGCGACGCGCTAGGCGACTCGCTCTATGAGGCGCGCCTTTTCGTGCGCGGCACGGTGAACAGCCTCGGCGCCGATTGCATCGAGAAGCCGCTTGGCGATGAGTATAAGAAGACGCTCGGCAAATTGCTTGAGGGAGCCGGACTGGACGGGCAGGTCGATCCGTCGGAGTTCCGCCGCTACGGCTCGGCGCGGCAGCTTTATCATTTCCACATGGACAATCTGGAGGCCTATTGATGGGCGCCGAAACCCGCTGGGTGCATACGCCGCCGCGCTATTCGGCTACCTTCGACGAGCATTCGATCGCCGAGATTCACCGCGCGGCCGCGACCGGCATCTATGACATTCGCGGCTTCGGGGCGAAGCGCAGGGTTCCGCATTTCGACGATTTGCTGTTTCTCGGGGCCTCGGTGAGCCGCTATCCGCTGGAAGGCTATCGCGAGAAATGTGCGACAGACGTGATGCTCGGCACGCGTTTTGCCGAGAAGCCGATCCATCTCAGGATCCCGATCACCATCGCCGGCATGAGCTTCGGCTCGCTATCGGGCCCGGCCAAGGAGGCGCTCGGCCGCGGTGCCTCGATCATGGGCACGTCCACCACCACCGGCGATGGCGGCATGACAGAGGAGGAGCGGCAAAGCTCGAAGACCCTCGTCTACCAGATGCTGCCTTCGCGCTACGGCATGAACCCTGATCATTTGCGCAAAGCCGATGCCATCGAGATCGTCATCGGACAGGGCGCCAAGCCCGGCGGTGGCGGCATGCTGCTCGGCCAGAAAATCTCCAAGCGCGTGGCCGAGATGCGCACGCTGCCCGAAGGCATCGATCAGCGCTCGGCCTGCCGCCATCCTGACTGGACCGGTCCGGACGATCTTCAGATCAAGATCGAGGAGATCCGCGAGATCACCGATTGGCAGAAACCGATCTACGTCAAGGTTGGTGCAGCGCGCCCCTATTACGACACCGCGCTTGCGGTGAAGGCCGGGGCCGACGTCGTGGTGCTCGACGGCATGCAAGGCGGCACTGCGGCGACTCAGGAGGTGTTCATCGAGCATGTCGGCCTGCCGATTCTGGCAGCGATCAGACCGGCGGTGCAAGCGCTGCAAGATCTCGACATGCACCGCAAGGTGCAGCTCATCGTGTCAGGTGGTGTCCGCAACGGCGCCGACGTGGCCAAGGCCTTGGCGCTCGGCGCCGACGCAGCCTCTATCGGCACTGCGGCGCTGATCGCGCTCGGCGACAACGCCCCGCATCTCGACGAGGACTATCGCAAGATCGGCTCGCGCGCCGGCGCTTACGATGATTACCACGAGGGTCGCGACCCTGCCGGCATCACCACGCAGGACCCGGAGCTGATGAAGCGCTTCGATCCTGTTGCGGGCGGACGCAGGCTCGCCAATTATCTTTCGGTGCTGACGCTCGAGACACAGACCATCGCGCGTGCCTGCGGCAAGAGCCACGTGCATAATCTCGAGCCTGAAGATCTCGTGGCGCTGACGGTCGAGTCGGCGGCCATGGCGGGAGTGCCGCTCGCCGGCACGAATTGGATACCGGGCGCTGAACGCGCAAGTGGGGAGTAGCACATGACGGACCTGGCTCAGACGGCAAAAGTAAAGGGAATCAAGTACTTCCTCATTAGCTATGTCGATCTGTTCGGCACCATGCGGGCGAAGCTTGTGCCGGCGGCGGCGATCGGCGAGATGGCCAAGAACGGGGCCGGATTTGCCGGCTTTGCCAGCTGGCTCGACATGACGCCGGCCGACCCCGACGTGCTCGCCATCCCCGATGCCGATAGTCTCATCCAGCTTCCGTGGCGGAAGGAGGTCGGCTGGCTCGCCGCCGATCCTTACATGAACGGCAAGCTCGTCGAGCAGGCCCCGCGCAACGTGCTGAAGCGGGTCATCGCCGACGCCGCCGCCAAAGGCTACATCCTCAAGACCGGCGTGGAATGCGAGTTCTTCCTCATCAGCCCCGACGGCTCGACCATCTCCGACACCGGCGATCATCAAGCCAAGCCCTGCTATGACCAGCAGGCGCTGATGCGGCGCTACGACGTGATCAGCGAAATCTGCGACTCGATGCTGGAGCTCGGCTGGAACCCGTATCAGAACGACCACGAGGATGCGAACGGCCAGTTCGAGATGAACTGGCAGTATGACGACGCGCTGAAGACCGCCGACAAGCATGCCTTCTTCAAATACATGGTGAAGTCCATCGCCGAGAAGCACGGCCTGCGCGCGACTTTCATGCCGAAGCCCTTCCCGACGCTCACCGGCAATGGCTGCCACATGCACGTCTCGGTCTGGTCGAAGGACGGAAAGAATCTGTTCGGGGATTCGAACGACCCTATGGGTTTATCGAAGCTCGGCTATCAGTTCATCGCCGGGTTGATGAATTCGGCTGAGGCCCTCACCGCCATCACCAACCCCACGGTCAACTCGTATAAACGCATCAATGCGCCGCGGACGACGTCGGGCGCCACCTGGTCGCCGAACACGGTGACCTATACCGGCAACAACCGCACGCACATGATCCGCATTCCCGACGCAGGCCGCTTCGAATTCCGGCTCGCCGACGGTGCCGCCAACCCTTACGCCATGCAGGCTGCCGTGCTGATCGCAGGCCTCGACGGCATCGAGCAGAAGCGCGATCCGGGCGAGCGCCTCGACATCGACATGTATGCCGAGGGACATAAAGTGACGAACGCCAAGAAGCTGCCGCTCAATCTGCTCGACGCCCTGCGCGCGCTTGAGGCATCCAGTGTCTTGCGCAAGGGCTTGGGCGAGCCGTTCATTTCGGCCTACCTCAAGCTCAGGCATGCCGACTGGAACGAGTATGCCGGTCAACTCACCGAGTGGGAGCGGCGCACCACGCTCGATTGTTGAGTGTGGGGAGTGAACGTTGGGAGGTAACACCTCCCATTGGTCGTCCGCTTATGGCACAAGACGGCCATGCCAACTCATTCCCTGGATGTCCGCTATCAGGGTAAAGCAGACGTGACGCGGGCGTCGCGGGATGTCGGCTTCTGACCCATAGCGGACATATCTAGGGGCGTCGTTGACACGATATTTCCGCCCCAGAAATCCCACGCTCAAATATGATCGGCTGACTACTACGCAGTAAGACGTCGCCCAATTTAGTGACACCGCGGTGAAGTAAGCTGAGATGCGTGGCTTTGGATCGTCTCTCGAGCAGATCTCAAACAAGCTTCTATCGGCCGAGGCGGCCGTCGAGGTCGTCAAGCCTGGCCATCG
>Ga0164302_10000239_pt1 | contig 14564 bp, 13 predicted proteins | sample Whisoiple_202_MG_FD_109714 | JGI IMG/M metagenome (GOLD analysis project Ga0164302, IMG submission 109714) | Soil microbial communities amended with pyrogenic organic matter from upstate New York, USA - Whitman soil sample_202_MG | ecosystem: Environmental > Terrestrial > Soil > Agricultural... | reverse complement strand
GCCGAAGACGGCTCGTTCACGATGTTCACGAAGCCCCTGGACGTCGACGCGCTGCTCGCCGAGCTCGACTAGCCCTGGCTGTGCTTTAGGTCGTCCTCCTTCTGCTGAGCCTCGGCAAGCGTGAGCTCCCCCGAGCAGACTGCCGCGTTGGGCTCGTTCTCGATCTTGTCCACGTCCGCCGCGCGCGGGTACGGCTCGGGCCAGAGGTTGCGCGGGTCGGTCGGGTTGCCGCCGAGCTCGAGGCTGATCAGATGATCCTCCTGGTAGTCGGAGAGCGAACCCGTCTCGCCGTAGAGTCGCATCTGCTTCCGCTTCAGGTCGTTCGTGTAATCGGTGGGTGGGCGGATCGTCGCCGTCCAGCCGTGGCGGCAGATCGTCGAGCGGATGTTCGCCTGCGTCACGTTCGGGTTGAGGACGCCGGGCGTACGCGCCGGGTCGGCGAGAATCGAGCTGGTCGCGTGGTGGGAGCGCAGCGACGAGAAGGCCACGACTGCGACCACTACGAGGGCCACGGCGAGCAGCAGGTCGCGCTGGGTCAGGCTCTTCGACACGTCCGGCGACGGTAGGCCCGGTCCGAGGCGTCCGCAAGACGCTCTTTCCGGCGTGTCCACGCGGGCCAGTAGGCTCGGGACATGGTCGAGCTGGACGTCCGCCCGCGCGGTCCGTACTCGCTCGCGCTCTCCGGACGGTTCGCCGGAGACGCGACGCGGCGGATGCGCGAAGGCGTCGTCACGGCCCGCTGTGGCGGCGGTGTCGCGCGGGCCTGGCAGTCGCCGGACGGGACGGTGCGGATCCGCTCGGAGTCCGAGGAGGCGGCGGAGAAGCTCCGCTGGGTGCTCGCGCTCGACGACGACCACTCGGAGTTCCTGCGCCGGATCGCGGACGACCCGCTGCTCGGACGCACCGCGAAACACCTCCGCGGCCTGCGGCCGGTGCGAACGGCGACGGTCGCACAGGCCCTCCTCCGAGCCGTCTGCGGTCAGCTCGTGGACTGGAAAACGGGCCGAAACCTGGAGCGGCGCGTCATCCGCGCGTTCCAAAGCCGCGCGCGTTTAGACGCGGTACCTGGTACCGGTCTGATGGAGCCTCCTACGAGCACCGACCTCGCTGCCTTCGCTCCGTTCGAGTTGCGGCGGCTCGGGCTGCACGAGCGGCGCGGCGCGGCGGTCGTGCGGCTTTGCCGGAGCCTGGACTTGGAACGCCTCCATGGGGTGCCGACGGACGCGGTCGTCCGCCGGCTCGAACGCGAGCGCGGGCTCGGTCCCTGGTCGGCCGGCGTCGTCTGCCTCGAAGGGCTCGGCCGCCACGAGCACGGGCTCGTCGGCGACCTCGGGCTCGTCAAGCTGCTGCGCGAGCTCCGCGGGCGCCCGGTCGAAGCCTGGGAGACGGCGGAGCTGCTCGAGCCATACGACGAGTGGGCCGGCCTCGCGAGCGTCTACCTCCTCGCCGGCTTTGGCCGCGGCCTGATCCCGCTGCGGGCCGCTCGGGCCGCCTAGGCTTCTGGTATGAGCAGAAAGGTCGCGATCCTCGGCGGAGGGCGGATCGGTGAGGCCCTTCTCTCCGGCCTGCTCAGCTCCGGGTGGCGCGACCCGTCTGAGGTGACGATCACCGACCGGAGCGAGGAGCGCATCGCCGAGCTGCACGAGCGCTACGGCGCCGAGGCGACGGCCGACAACGTCGCCGCGGTCACCGGCGCCGGCATCGTCGTCGTCGCAGTCAAGCCGCAGGACATCGACGCGCTCCTGTCCCAGATCGGCCAACACGTTACGCCCGAGCAGACCCTCGTCTCGGTCGCGGCCGCCATCCCCACCGCGCACATCGAGGAGCGGATCGCGGAAGGCGTCCCGGTCGTCCGCGCGATGCCGAACGCGCCCGCAACGGTGCACGAAGGCATGGCCGGGATCTCCGCCGGCGCCCACGCCGGAGACGAGCAGCTCGCGCTCGCCGAAGAACTATTGACGCACCTATGCCGCGTCGTCCGCGTGCCCGAACGGTCGATGGATGCGATTACCGCAGTCTCGGGCTCCGGCCCGGCGTACTTCGCCCTCCTCGCCGAGGCGATGATCGAGGCGGGAATCCTGCTCGGCCTCTCGCGAGAGATCTCGACGACGCTCGTCGTGCAGACGATGTTCGGGACGGCCAAGCAGCTCCGCGACCAGGGCATGCACCCGGTGGAGCTGCGGGAGTCCGTCACCTCGCCCGGCGGCACGACAATCGCCGCCATCCGGGAGCTCGAGCAGGCCGGAGTGCGCGCTGCCTTCCTCAACGCGATCCAGGCCGCGATGGACCGCGCGCGCGAGCTCGCCGAAGGCGGATGAAGCAGGTCGACATCACGGTCGTCGAGGACGCGACGAAAGCGGCGCGGATCGCCGCAGAGCGGCTCGTGGAGCAGGCACGCGCCGGCGGCCACGTCGTCCTGACCGGCGGCTCGACGCCACGTCTCGCCTACGAGCTCGCTGCCGATCTCGAGCCTGATTGGAGCAGGGTCGAAGTCTGGTGGGGAGACGAGCGCTGCGTGTCCCCCGAGGACGAGCGGTCGAACTACCGCCTGACGAAGGAGGCGCTGCTCAACCGGCTCGAGCAGCAGCCGCTCCAAACCCATCGGATGCGCGGCGAGCTCGGCCCCGAGGCCGGTGCGAAAGAGTACGAGGACGAGCTCGACGGCGTCGGCGTATTCGACGTCGTCCTGGTCGGGCTCGGCCCCGACGGCCACGTCGCCTCGCTCTTCCCGAACCTCCCTGCGCTCGAGATCGCCGACCGCGACGCGGTCGGCTCCGCAGCGGGATACGAGCCATTCGTCGACCGGATCACGCTGACGTTTCCGCGCCTGTGCTCGACGAGCGAGCTCGTTTTCCTCGTCACGGGAGAGGACAAGGCGGACGCGGTCGCCCGCGCACTCGTCGGGGAGCCGTCGCCGGAGACCCCGGGCAGCCTCGCGCGCGCGACCGAGGGGACGACGCGTGCCGTACTCGACCGGGCGGCCGCCGCGAAGCTCTAGACGAGTCCGCGTCGGGCCGCGAGCGCGTCGAGCGCGAGCGCCGTGTCCGCGACGGGAACGTCTTCGAGGAAGTCCTCTCGCTCATCGAACGAGCGGCGCACTCGCGCCAGCGCCTCTGCATATGCGTCGGCGTCGCGGCTCGCGATCGCCGCGAGCGAATCCGCGACATCTCGCGGGAAGCTCGCCTCACGCTGGAGGTCGGCGGCGTGCCGGGCGGCCATCTCGTCGTTGTCGAGAATGAGCAGAGCGAGTGCAGCCGCATAGCGGCCGATCGGGGACTCGGCGTTTGCCGCCTCTGCGTAGATCGCCCACCGAGCCGGCTCTCGCGCGTCGTCGCCCGCGATGAGCAGCGCCTTCATCGCGCCGATCGGCCGCCCCCACGCGTCCGCCGCCGCGCCAGCGTCCCAGCTCTCGCGGTAGCGAGCCGCCGCGAGTCGCAGCCACTTCGTCGCGCCCTCGCGGTCGCCGTCCATCAACAAGGAGAGCCCGGCCGCCCAGGCCGCATTGGCGAGCTGCACGAGCTGCCGCTCGTCGAGCTCCCGCGTCTCTCCTCCCTTGTAGCGCGCCGCCGCCCGCTCGTACCGCTCGCGCCACTCCACGCGCCGCAGGTTACGCTCGAACCGACATGGCGAACGACGATTGGCGGATCCGGATCGACGTCGAGGAGGAGGAGCACGCGAGAGGCCTCCTCGATCGGCTCACCGGCGACCTCGGCTCAGAGGCCCGCGAGCTCGCGCGCGACCTCGAGTCCCACCGCCTCGCGGTCTCGCGCGACGACGAGACGATCTTCGTCTACGCCTCGACACGAGCCGCAGCCGAGAGCGCCCACGCGGTCGTCGAGGCGGAGCTGCGCGAGCACGGCATCGAGGCGAAGACGAGCCGGGTCGAGCACTGGATCGACGAAGAGGATCGGTGGGACGACGAGCCGCCGGGCGAGACCTGGGAAGAGGAAGAGCTCGACCGCGGCTTTGCACCGTGGGAGGTGCGGGTCGAGTGCCCGTCCCGCGAGGAGGCTCGCAAGCTCGCGGAGCAGCTCGAAGCCGAGGGCTACAAGCCGCAGCGCAGCTTCAACTACCTCGTCGTCGGCACCGCTACGAGAGAAGATGCCGACGCCCTCGCGGAGCGCCTCCACGGCGAGGTCGAGGCGGGCGGCGAGGTCGTCTGGGAGACGACTCCGCAAAGCCCGTTCGCGATTTTCGGCGGTCTAGCCCAGTAATCGGGTATTCTTCCTGGGCGCCGCTCGCACAGGGGAATCAGCAGAGCGCCGCGCATCTTCTCGTTGAACGAGCAGCACTCCAACGTGCTGCGCATATGCAAGAAGCCATTCAGCAGCCGACCAGCTCACTGGAGGCGTCAGACCCGAGAGTCGCCTCAGCCCTCCGCGCGGAAGCGTGGGCGGGCGAGCCGTTCCTTCGCGAGGGCGAGAACTTGAACGAGGTGCTCGCCGAGGGGACAGCCCGCCGACGCGCGCTCGACGAGGCGATCTCGGAGATCGACTCCGGCCGGAAGACTCCGTCGCCGCAGTGGAAGGTCCGCTTCGGCCTCCTGCTGGGCCTTGAACGCGTGCTCGCCGAGCCCGAGCCGCGCACCGCGTCCGGCACGCTCCTCCGCCGCCACCAGGTCGACGCGCTCGCCGGGATGCTCACGGAGCTCATCGCCGCGAGCCAGCGCTACGACGAAGCAGCCGCCAACGGAAACGGAAACGGCCACACGGCGACGGCGGACGAGCTCGAGCAGCTGCAGGTCGAGGACGAGGACGAGGACTCGACGCTCGTCGTTGAGATCGAGGACGCAGAGCTTCCCGAAGAGCCCGAGCCAGACGATCCCGGCGCCGTCCGCCGCTACCGCTTCCGCCATCCCACCGCCTCGGGCAAGACCATCGCCGCGGCCGGGTTCGTCGAGGCGGCGCGCACGCTCGGCGTCCTGATCCTCACCCACCGCCGACTGCTCGTCTCCCAGTTCACGCGCGACCTCACGACGGAGGGATACGGCGGCCGGCTCACGGACGTGATCCTGCGCGACAGCCGCAGCGCGAAGCAGTCCCCACTCACGATCCAGACGTACGCCTGGTTCGCGCGGCACGTCGACTCGATCGACCGCGACGCGTACCAGCTCGTAATCTGCGACGAGGCGCACACGGCGCTCGGGGAGAAGACCTCGGCTGCGATCCGCTCGTTCCCGGAGCCCATCTACATCGGCATGACCGCGACCGAGCAGCTGATCGCGAAGCAGGTCTCCGACGTCTTCCCCGCCTCGGTCGACGACCTGCCGCTGCAGGACGCCGCCCGCCGCGGGCTCATCGCGCCGCTGCGCGACCTGCGCGTGCCGCCGGTCGCCGCGATCAACGCGGTTCCGATCGTCGGCGGCGACTTCGATCAGGAGATCCTCGCCAAGACCCTCGACCACCAGGCGCTGAACCAGGCGGCCGCTGGCATGTACCGCGACCGGTTCGACAACACGCCCGGGATCGTCTACGCCGCCGGAGTCGACCACGCCTACAACCTCGCCAAGGAGTTCCGCGCGGCGGGGCTGAAGGCGGAGGCTGTCTCCGGCCGCACGCCCCCTGTGCGCCTCGCCGAGACGCTCGCCGCGTACGAGCGCGGCGAGATCAACGTGCTCATCAACGCGCAGCTGCTCGCCGAGGGCTGGAACTCGCCGCGCGCGACGGTCTGCATGCACCTCGCGCCGACGGCCTCGCGCCGCGTCTACCAGCAGCGAATCGGCCGCATCATGCGACTTCACCCGCGCAAGGAGGCCGGCATCGTCGTCGACTTCGTCCCGAAGGGAGCGACGCACAACGAGCGAGTCGTCTCCCTCCACTCGCTGCTCGACGCGGACTTCTATCGCGAGGGCGCGCGCGTCACGCCTGCGCCGCGCCGTCGCTCGCAGCGCCGCGCCCGCCGCCGCCTCACGCCGGCGCCGTGGCTCGTGCCGGTCACGCCGGACGTCCGCCGCCGCATCGGCGTCATCCAGCGGGAGTGGCAGCGGATCGACCCGAAGTACCTCGACGAGGACGAGCAGCGCTACTGGGCGACCATCGCCGGCCGCCAGATCCGTTTCGACGAGCGCGCCTCCTTCGTCCAGAAGCTGACCGACCGGAGCGCGAGCAAGGCGGCGCTCGAGCAGTTCCTCACCACCGCCGCGGCCGAGAACCCGAACCGGCGGTTGCGGATGATGGCGCTGCAAGACCGTGTCTCGATGCGCGTCGAGCGCGCCGACTTCGACGATCTCGTCACGCTCGTGACGCAGGCACCGACGTGGGAGAAGGAGCGGCTACCGGGGACCCGCACGCTTCTGCGCGCGATCGGCGAGGAGAAACCGGACGCGCCGGAACAGATCCTCGCGCGCTGGACGTGGCGGCTCGCGCGCGCGACGCGGAAGGTTCAGGACCGGCGCGCGTCGGCGGAGTATCCCGAGGCGAAACGGCTGCTCGGAGCGCTCGCGAACTCGCGCGGCCACCGGCACGAGGAGAACGCGGCGAAGCTCGTCAAGGCCGCGCTCGAGCTCCCGCTGCCGGTCGGCGCCGCGCTCCTCGCCTCGGCCGAGGGCTACACGCCGCGATCGACGAAGCTGATCGACGACGCGCGCGACCGGCTCGGCGCGATCCAGGAAGTCGCGCTGGCGCTGGCGGAGAACCTCCCCGCGCCGAAGCAGGGCGGCGGCCGCAGCAGGCGGCGCCGGCGGCGGAGACGCAAGGGCGGCGGCCAGGCGAACGCCGCGAAGAACGCGCAGCAGAAGCAAACGGGCGAGGCAAAGCCGGAGCAGCCGGCGACAGCCGAAGCGAAGCCGGCCGCCGACAGCGGCTGACGCAAGCTCGCTAACCACATAGGTCCGTGGTACGTCTCAGCGGATGTGAACGGCCATCGGGTGCGGCGAGCGCTCGTAGCCGCGGCGGCAGCCACGGCAATCGCGGGCGGAGCGTCCGCGAGCCAGGCTGCAGGCCCTGCGCTCATCGTCTTCTCGGCCGACCGCGCGCCGCAACTCTCCGGGGAGATCTACCGCATCGACTCGACCGGCCGCAGCGTCGACCTCAGTAACGACACGGCGGCCGTCGACACGGATCCGGTCGTTTCGCCGGACGGGAAGCAGGTCGCGTTCATCAGTAACCGGAGCGGCCAATGGGGCGTCTACGAGGTCAGGATCGACGGATCCGGGGTCAAGCGGGTCGCAACGCTGCCCATAAGCGAGGGCGCACAGCTCGCATGGCAGCCACACGGAGGCCTGCTCGCTGTCGGCACGGGCGGCGTGGTCTTGATCGTGGGGCGCGGCGGCACGGTGGTACACGTGCCCAACGCGAGCCGCGTCTACGGCTGGTCACCCGACGGGCGCGTGCTCGTGACAGAGTCGGTCAGCGGCACCAACTCCTATCACGCTCTCGCAGTCTCGCCTCGCGGGCGCAAGTTGTGGAGAATCAAGATCGGCGGCCGCGGTTCCGGAGTGTGGTCGGCGCGCGGGCTCCTCGCGCTCAACACCGGAGGCACCGCAGTCGGATCCCGCCAGACGATCGCTGTCTACAACGAGGGCGGGCATCTTCGGTTCAAGGTCTGGTTCAGCCGCATAGCCCGCATACAGACGTCGTGGCCGTGGTCAGCCTGGTCTCCGAACGGGAGCCGGCTCGCGCTCGCCTACAAGCGCGCCTTGCAGGTAGACACAGCGACCGGCCGCGTGCTCCTCCGAAAGCGGTTGAACAAGAGCGACCTTCAGATCCTGTGGGACGGCAACAGCCACATCGTCCTCGCCGGCTACGGCTCCTGCAACTGCCATGCGAGGAGCGTCGACGTCCCAACCGGGAAGACGTCCGCGGCGTCCGACCGCTTCGCTCTCAATCAAACGTCGGCCGACGGCAAGCTCGCCATTCTCAAGGTTCCGGCCGGGGACGAGTTCCAGATCCAGGTCGCGCCGACTGCGGGTGGGTCTCCGCAGACGTACACCCAGGTGCCGGCGTGCGACACCGTAACCGGACAGAGATATGCCGACTTCGGCGCGGCCCAGTTCGTGCGCGGCAACCGTTCGATCGTCTATGCCAGCACCTGCCGGTCACCGGCGCTCAGCCTTTACTCGGTTTCCGCCGGCGGAGGCGCCGTCCACCGCATCACGACGTCACACTCGATGTACTGGTCTCCTGCGCTCTCGCCGGACGGAAGCAAGATCGCATTCGTGGGGAACCCGTGCGCCGGACTTGGCTGCGGCGAACCATCGTCCGGGATCGGCGTTCTCAACGCCGACGGCACCGGCGAGCACATGCTGACTAGCCCACCGAATTCCTCGTCCACGTGCTCCGGCAACTACGACTCGTCCCCGACCTGGTCGCCGGACGGAGCGACGATTCTCTTCGGGCGAAACCTCTGCAGCAGCGGGACCGGCATGGCCGAGCTGTACACCGTCCCCGCGAGCGGCGGCGCCGTGCACGATCTCGGCTTCCGTGCCTTCGAGGTCGCATGGGGGCCGTCCAAGATCGCCTACGTCGGCCTGGCGCCGTCTGGCGAGCCGGCGGGTACGTTCATCTGGACCGCGAAGCCCGACGGGACTGACGCGATTCCCATCGCCGGCAGTAGCGGCGCACGAAGCCCCGCGTGGTCGCCGAACGGCCAGCTCGCGTACCTCAGGAACAACGGCAGAACCGTTGTCGTCGACTCGAGTCAGTCGACGTTCCCATTCGCCACCGTGGTGGCACTCGCCTGGTCGCCCGACGGGACTCGACTGGTCGTCACCGCACGGGCAACGGCGACCGCACCGGTCGACGTCTACACCGTCAATCCCAACGGCAGCGATCCGATCCGCCTGACGCAAAATTACGACGCCGGCGGCGTCACCTGGCGTTAGCCCGCGGGACCGCCGGCGCTCTCGCCCGCGTCCTCTTCCTCGTCCCGCTCGCGGAGAAAGCGCGTGAGCTCAGCGGCGAGGCTCTCGCCGGAAGGGAGATCCTCGGCCGCCTCGATTAGGTCGACCCGGCGCTCGAGCTCCTCGACGTAGGCAGACGTCTCGGCGTCGGAGGCGACCGCCTCCGTCACCTGCTCGTTGTACTCCTCCGCCGCCTGCTCGAGCTCGGCGAGGTCGATCTCCGTCCCCACCAGCTCGCCTAAGCGGCGGCAGAGCGCGAGCGCTGCGCGCGGGCTCGGCGCGAGCGAGACGTAGTGAGGAACCGCCGCCCATAGGCTCACCGACGCGAGACCCTCCCGCCGGCAGGCGTCAAGAAGGATGCCGACGATGCCGGTCGGTCCCTCGTAGCGCGACGGCTCCACACCAAGCTCCTCGACGAGCGACGGATCGCTCGCGGCCGCGCTCACCGGCGCCGGCCGCGTGTGTGGCACGTCGGCCAGGAGCGACCCGAGGGTGACGACGAGCTCCACCTCCAGCTCCTTGACGAGCTCGAGGACGAGCCCGGAGTACGTCTTCCAGCGGAGGTTCGGCTCGACACCAAGCAGGATCACGGCGTCGCGGTCGAGGCCCGGGATCGGCGCGTGCATGAACGTGTTCGCGGGCCACTCGAGCTTCCGGGTCAGGCCCTCGTCGAGCGAGACGTGCGGTCGCACCGCCTGGAAGTCGTAGAAGTTCTCCGGCTCGATCTCGGCGAACGTCTCGGCGTCCCATTGCCGCGCGAGGTCGCCGGCTCCGCCCGTCGCGCCCTGGCCTCCGGCGTTCCAGCCGCGAAATGCCGCGACGAGCACCGGGCTGCGCAGCTCTGGCAGCGAGGAGACGATCAGCTCCGACATTCCCCGAGTCTAGTCGGCGTTGCTCGCAGCCACCGGCCGCCAGAGCCGAGCGGCCAGCCCGACCGTGAAGCCGACGAGCGCGGCCGACGTCGCGACGTGCAGGAGCACGACCCACCAGGGCACGTCGCCGTACGTGCGGTACTGGACCTCGCCGATCACCATCTGCGCCACGAGGATCGCGAGCAGCCCCGCGCAGCCCCGGATCAGCCAGGGGTATGTGCTGCGCCGCGTCCATGCCCAGGCCGCGAGCACGAGGAACACGATCCCGAATACGGCGACCGCGCGCACGTGCCAGTAGACGGCGGGATAGAACTTGCCGAGCCGGGGCACGACCTTTTCTCCCGAGCTCCCCGGGAAGCGACCGGCGGCGGTCGCCGCGGTTCCGCTCACCGCGAGCACCGTGACCGCGGCGAGGAGGACGGCTCCGCCGAGCCGCGCTACTGCCGGTAGCGGAGCCGCACCTCCGCGCACGAGGCGCGACGCTTCGAGCAGCGTGAGCACCGCGAGCCCGACCAGCGTGAACGAGAGGAGCAGGTGCGTGATCACGAGGTACGGGTTCAGGTCGAAGTAGACGACGATGGCGCCGAGCGGCGCCTGCGCGAGCGTCCCGGCGAAGACGGCCGTCGCCAGCCAGCGGCCGCGGCGGCCGAGGCCACGCGTGCGCCAGGCGGCGAGCGCCAGGGCCAGCGTCGTGAGCACGGTGACGGCCGAGACGACGCGGTTCGCGAACTCGATGTCCGAGTGGTAGCCGCGCGGCAACGCGTGCTTCGTCGTGCAGGTCGGCCAGTGCGGGCAGCCGAGCCCGGAGCCGGTCAGGCGAACCGTCGCGCCGGTGGCGACGATGAGGATCAGCACGCCGACGGCCGCCATCGCGATGCGCCTGAAGACGACCGGCGAGACAGTCGCCGCCGCGAGTCGCCGCGGCACTGCGGCCGATGCGGACCCCGCATCCACGTCCCGAGTGTAGAGCGGTTACCGCGCTACGGCTCGAGCACCACGCCCGAGCCCTCCTCCACCGAGCCGACCCGCGCGACGAAGAGGCCTGCCCGCCCAAACTCGGCCTCGAGCGAGAGCGCCTTCTCCGCCGGCAGCGTGACGAGCAAGCCGCCCGCCGTCTGCGCGTCGTAGGCGAGGGCCAGGAGCTCGTCCGGGATGCCCTCGATCGAGACGTGCGCGCCCGCGAAGTCGCGGTTGCGGGGGTCGCCGCCGGTGCGGACGCCGGCCTGCGCCGCCTCGAGCGCTCCTCCGAGCGCCGGCAGCGCGGAGGCGCGGAAGCGGATCCGGACGCCGCTGCGGTCGGCCGTCTCGTGGGCGTGCCCGAGCAGGCCGAAGCCCGTGACATCGGTGACCGCGTTCGGCGAGAACGGCCGCAGCACCTCGGCGGCTCGGTCGTTGAGCGTCGTCATCCAGCGCGCGGCCTCCTCGAGATCTCCCTTCGCGGCGAGCACAAGTCCGGTGCCGAGCGGCTTCGTGAGGAAGACCGCGTCCCCCTGCCGGGCGCCACTCTTCACCCACACGCCGTCCGGGTGAACGGTGCCGACGACCGCGAGCCCGTACTTCGGCTCGGTGTCGCGGATCGTGTGGCCTCCCGCCAGAATCTCTCCCGCGGCACGAACCTGGTCATCGGCGCCTGAGAAGACCGCCGCGACGAGTTCGGTCGCGAGCTCCTCCGGGAACGCCGCGACCGAGAGCGCGAGCAGCGGCGTGCCACCCATCGCGAACACGTCGTTGAGCGCGTTCGTCGCGGCAATCCGCCCGAAGAGGGCCGGGTCGTCGACGAGCGGCGGGAAGAAGTCGATGGTGAATACGAGCGCCCGCTCGTCGTCGAGCCGGTAGACAGCCGCGTCGTCCGCCGGGTCTAGGCCGACGAGCAAGTCGTCCGCCTCCGCCGGGACGAAGCCCTTCAGCAGCTCCTCGAGCCGCGCTGCCGAGTACTTCGCCGCGCAGCCGCCGCCGACAGTAAGGCTCGTCAGTCCCGCCGCTTCCACGCCGTTTACTGTAGGCCCAATGGCCCGGGCTGCACTCGTCACCGGCGGCTCGTCGGGCATCGGTCTCGCAATCGCGCGGATGCTTCGCGACGAGGGCTTCGAGCTGACGCTCGTCTCGCGGCGGCCCGAGAAGGTCGAGGCGGCCGCCGCTGAGCTCGGCGCGGCCGCAGCGGCCGCGAACGTGGCCGAAGCGGAGGACTGCGCGCGGATCGTCGCCGAGCACCGCGACCGGTTCGGCTCGCTCGACATGCTCGTCAACTCCGCCGGCGTCGGTATCGGCGGCCGGATCGAGGACCTGCCGGTAAAACACCTCGACCTCCAGCTCGACGTCAATCTGCGCGGGATCTTCCTCGTGACACAGGCCGCGATCCCGCTGCTGCGCGAGTCGCGCGGCTGGATCGTCAACCTTGCCTCGATCGCCGGCACCGTTCCAACCCCCGGCCTCGCGACCTACGGTGCGACGAAAGCGGCAGTGATCGCGCTGACGCGCTCGCTCAACGCCGAACTCGATGCCGACGGCGTCCGCACGATCGCGCTCTGCCCGGGCTTCGTCGACACGCCGATGGCGCAGTGGTCCGGGCTCGCTCGAGAGGAGATGATCCGTCCAGAGGACTGCGCAGAGGTCGTCCGCATGTGCCTGCGGCTCAGCCCTGCGGCACGGATCCCGAGCATCGTGATCGAGCGCGTGGGCTCCCTCAACGGCGACGCGTAAGGGCTGGGCGCCGCCCCGCCGCCGGCGACCCCGGGAACGTCCCGCGGGTCGCCGCAGCCGCGAAGCCTTAGAAGCCGCCGCCGTCGCTCATCCCCCAGCCACCGTGGCCACGGGTGCAGGCGAGGAAGTACGCGAAGAGCGACGCGATGAGCAAGAGATGGATAAGCCGCGCCTTGGTCAAGTCGTCACCTCCTTCCGTTCCTTAGAAGCGGACATCCTGGAGAGCCTCAGCAGCCGTCCGGTAGAGCTCGGCCGCACGTTCGTGATCCCCCCGCTTGGCGGCGAGGTCGCCGCGAGCGATCCAGGCCGCAGCGCGATGGCTGCCCGACCCCAGCTCGCCAAAGCACGCCTCGGCCGCGAGGAAGGCCGTGTCGGCCTCGTCGAGCCGGTCCTGCTCGAGCAGCGAGCGCCCGAGCACGAGCTGCGCGCTGCCCATCTCGTCGACATAGTCGACTCGGCCTTCGAGCAGCTCGAGCGCATGACGCGCCTGAGCCTCGGCCTGCTCGAGCTCGCCGGTCCGCAGATGGACCTGAGCGAGCGACGAGACGGCCCGGCCTGCGTCCGCCTCGCGCCCCAGATCGAGCGCGATCGCGAACGACTCCTTGAGCAGCTCAACCGCCTGGTCGGTGTTGCCGAGCAGGAAGTTGAGCCCGCCGAGGTTGTTCGTGAGCTGGCTGACGTGGACACGGTCGGCGAGCTCGGCGTAGGCCTCGCGTGCACGCTCGGCGTAGTTCCGTGCGAGCACCCAGTGGCCTTCGCGGTCGGCGATGAGAGAAGCCTGGAAGTACGCAGCCCCGATCGTGCGCAGATCCTCGACACCACGGGACAGCTCCAGCGCGCGCTCGATGTCGTCGCGCGCAGCCTCGAAGTCGCGCTGGCGCTGCCAGCAGCGCGAGCGCCACGAGAGAATGTTCGCCTTGAGCGCGTCGCACGGAAGGCCGGACCGCTCGGCGAGCCCGAGCGCCTCGTTGAAGAGGGCGAGGGCGGTCTGGGTGCTGTTGAGCTGGTAGCGGCAGCCACCGAGCCGGAGGAGCACGTCGGCCCGCTCCACGTCCGAGAAGGACTCGGCCTCGCAGATCGCACGCGCCTCGTTGAGCAAGACGACGGCGCCACGGTGGTCGCTGACGCGCATCTTCGCCAACCCGCTCCCGACCAGCGCCCGAACCTGAAGCTCCGGCATGCCGGTCGCGCGCGCGGCCGCGGGCAGCGGATCGAAGGCCTCCGCGGCCTCCTCGTCCTCCTGCGCCTCGTACAACGCCTCCGCCCGGCTCAAGGCTCCCTCGAGCCTCGCGCGCTCGTCTGTGGCGACGCCGCTCGCGAGGAAGCCGGCATCCACACCGAGGCGCTCGGCGAGCCACTCGATCGTCTCCGTGGTCGGGCGCGTCTTGCCACGCTCGATCTGGGAGACATACTCCTTCGAGCAGCGATCGCCCGCGAGCTCAGTCTGCGTCAGGCCGGCGGCGACGCGCAGCTGGCGGAGCCGTTCACCGAGGCGAACTCCCTCGGCGTTGGCTCTGCGAGTGGCGCGGCTTGTTGTCTCGCGTGTAGGCATCGGCTTGGCGCGCTTAGTCAAGCGCATACTTCACTGAAGCGCAACCACTGCATTTTGGATATCCCCCTTTTGGGCGTATCCATCGCAAAATCGGGTCAACCATGCGAAGTGCAAAATCACTTGACCGAGCTACTTGACGAGCGCCGCTGGCCATCCTATAGTGAGCGCACCTTGCAACCAGGCCGGACGCCAGGCCACGGATTGCAGGGGGCGCGCCGGGGCTCCCGGCAACGGAAAAGAGGCGGGTGGGCCGCAGATCCGCCTCTCAGATCCAGCCGAGAGTGGCGCGCCTCATGGAGAAGGCCCCGGAGCCGCAGCCGGGGCCTTTTCATTGGAACCACTCGCCCGCTTCGCTGGCCCAGGCACGCCTTACGGCGTGCGTGGGCGAGCGCTGTGCTTTCCGCTCGTGGAGGAGTGCCGCGCCCGCTCATGTCGGTCGCGTCACAAGGTCAAGTGCCTCAGCCGCGTAGCCAGGAAAGGCGGGCGGCGCGGATGGCCTGCAGCTCGTCGTCGTCCAGCAGGCCTACTCTTCTGCCGACCATGCCCAGGATTCCTCCTGCGAGCATGATCCACGCTTCCGCGTCCGGGTCACGGTCCGGGG
>Ga0164302_10000238_pt1 | contig 14574 bp, 12 predicted proteins | sample Whisoiple_202_MG_FD_109714 | JGI IMG/M metagenome (GOLD analysis project Ga0164302, IMG submission 109714) | Soil microbial communities amended with pyrogenic organic matter from upstate New York, USA - Whitman soil sample_202_MG | ecosystem: Environmental > Terrestrial > Soil > Agricultural... | reverse complement strand
GGACGCCGTGGGTGCGACCGACGCAAAGGGTGTCGCGGTGCTCGAAGGCCCGCTCGACCAAGGCGTCGCGGTAGGCGCGGGCGCCGGTGATGACGATCTCCCCGGCCGCCTGCAGCTGCAGCGCCAGTGCCGTGTCGAGCACGTCGGAGGAGGTCAGCCCGTAGTGGATCCAGCGGCCGTGCTCGCCCACCGAGGCGGCGACGACGTCGACGAAGGCGGCGACGTCGTGGTCGGTGATCTTCTCCCGCTCGGCGACCGCCTCGACCGTGAAGGCGGCCCGCTCGCGCGCCTCGCGCGCCGCATCGGCGGGGACGATCCCCTCGGCCACCCAGGCCTCGGTCGCCGCCAGCTCGACCTCTAGCCAGCTCTCGAGCTTGGCCTGTTGGGTCCAGACCGCCCCGCTCTCGGGGCGGGTGTAGCGCGGGATCACGCGTTGATTATCCGCGCGGCGAGCACGCCCGCGTTTTTGGCCCCGTCGATCGCCACGCAGGCGACCGGGATGCCGGGGGGCATCTGCACCGCCGAGAGCAGCGCGTCGAGGCCGCCGAGGCTCTTGCCGAGGATCGGCACGCCAATCACCGGCAGGTCGGTGTGGGCCGCCGCGACTCCCGGCAGCGCCGCCGACATTCCGGCCCCGGCGATGATCACCTTGAGGCCGCGCATCCTTGCGTTCTGGCAATACTCACGGACCAGCTCGGGGTCGCGATGGGCGCTCATCACCCGCACCTCGTAGCGGATGCCCACTTCCTCGAGGGCTTTGCCGGCCGGTTCCATCTTCGGCTTGTCGTTCTTCGAGCCCATGATGATCCCGACGTGGGGCTCGTCGACCTCGATTTCGGTGAAAGCTTCCTCGACGGTCGCCATCGTCGCCGTCTCGGTGGGGTCGGCAGGACCGCCCCCGGCGGGCGTGGCGGTTCCGGTCGGCTGCGGCTCCTCTGAGATCTCGCTCATCTCACTCCTCTGGAATTTGTTGGTGGATGGGGTTAGCTGGGGACGCGCTCGACGGCGCGGGCGGCGATATCGGTGCGGATCTGCATTCCCTCGAAGGAGATCCGGCGGGCGGCATCGTATGCACGATCGCGCGCCTCGGCGGGGCTCGCTCCAAGCGCCGTCACGTTCAGTACCCGGCCGCCGGCGGTAACGATCTCGCCGTCGCGCTCGGCCGTGCCGGCGTGGGTGACCTCGGCGATCTCCGCCGCCTCGGCGAGGCCGGCGATTACGTCGCCCCTCGAGGAGGACTCGGGGTAGCCGGCGGAGGCGAGGACGACGGTGACCGCCCAGTTGTCCTCGAACTCGGCCGCAAGCCCCGCCAGGCCGTCGGGCTCGCGGGCGGCGAGGAAGAGCTCGGCGAGGTCGGAGCGCAGCCGCGGCAGCACCGCCTGGGTCTCGGGGTCGCCGAAGCGGGCGTTGAACTCGAGCACCCTGGGCCCCTCGGCGCCGATCATCAGCCCGGCGTAGAGGACGCCGTGGAAGGGGACGCCGCGCGCGGCCCTCGCCGCGACGACCGGACGGTGCACCCGCTCGACGATCTCCTCGACCTCGGCCGGGCCGAAGCCGGGGACGGGGGAGTAGCTGCCCATGCCGCCGGTGTTCGGCCCGCGGTCGCCGTCGAAGATCCGCTTGTAGTCCTGGGCCGGGGCGAGCGGGACGACGTTCTCCCCATCGCAGATCGCCAGCAGCGAGAGCTCCTCGCCCTCGAGGAACTCCTCGAGGACGACGGTGGTGGAGCCGAAGCGCTGCTCGGTGAAGAAGACGTCGATCGCCTCGCGCGCCTCCTCCTCGCTCTGGCAGATGATCACGCCCTTGCCCGCCGCGAGGCCGTCGGCCTTCAGCACCGTGGGATACGAGGTCGCGGCGAGCCGCTCCAGCGCTTCCTCGCGGCTGCGCAGCAGCCTGTAGTCGGCGGTCGGGACCCCCGCCTCCTCCATCAGCTCCTTGGCGAACGCCTTCGACCCCTCCAGCTCGGCCGCGGCCTTGGTCGGCCCGAAGGCAGGAATGCCGGCGGCCTCCAGCGCGTCGACGGCCCCGGCGACCAGGCCGGCCTCGGGGCCGATGACGGCAAGGTCGACCGCGTGCTCCTTCGCGGCTGCGACGATTGCAGCGGCGTCGTCGGCGGCCACGTCCGGCAGGCACTCGGCGTCGGCCGCGATCCCGGCATTGCCAGGCGCGCAGAGGACGCTCGTGACCTGCGGCGAGCGCCGCAGCGCCCGCACGATCGCGTGCTCGCGACCGCCCCCGCCTACGACCAGTGCCTTCAAATCGCCGGCGCTAAAGCGCGCTCGAAAGATCCTCGGCGGACATCGCCGCCAGGGTCTGGCTGGTCATCGTCCCGCGCGAGCCGAGCTCGACCGAGACCTTGGCCATCGTCTTCTCGTCGGGGGCTTCGACCACGGTGACGAAGTCGTACTGCCCCAGCGTCGCGTACTGGGCCACCACCTTCGCCCCGATCTGTTCGACCTCCCGGTTCACCTCGGCAACCCGTCCCGGGTTGTTCTTCAGCGTCCGCACACCCTCGGCAGTCAAGTTGGTCAGCATCAAATAAGTAGGCATCTTTGCCCCCTTCAGGTCGAAATCGAGCCTCTGCTTCAACCGTACTGCTTTCGGAGCGAGGTGAGGGAGCGGGTACCCCTCCCCCAAAGCCCGTCGCGCAGCTGGGATGTATTTCAGGGCGCCACCGTGACTCCTTGAGCCTTTGTGGGAGGGGTACCCGCTCCCTCTGCAACCCGTAGAAGAGCTTCGATCGGAGGCGAGCCGTTGGGGGGTGACTGGGTACTCAGCATGGAGCCGGCCCTGCACGGAAAGGGCGACAGCAAATTCCGCTCCAGCCGGCGGAGGTGCTCCCAGGCACCCCCCAACGGCTCGCCGCTACCGAAAGCTCTTGCTAATACGCGTAGTAGCCGGCGTGGATGTGGTCGCAGTGGTCCGGCAGGGCGAAGGCTGGGCCGGGGCCGTCGAGGTCGAAGCAGTAGATGAGCTCGGTGGGGTGGAGCGGGGCGGGGAGCTGGGCGAGGGCGTAGCCGAGCTCGGCGCAGGGGGCGGTGGTCGAGGTGTCGGTGCAGGAGACGCCGTCGACCGAGGCGATATCCATCGCCCGGCCGTAGAAGTGGTTGGAGACGTTGCCCGAGGCGGTCATCTGCGAGTGGTCGGAGCGCAGGGCGGTGATCGTGATCTGGTGATTCTTCGTCATCAGGGCCAGGAGGCTGGTGACCCGCTGGTCGAGCAGGCCCGCCTGGATGTCGCGCAGCTCGAGGTCGTTGGAGAGGGTGAGGTTCTGCCAGTTGATCTGGGAGGCGACGTCGCCGGGGAGGACGACCGTCCAGGCTTTGCTGGTGACCGCGCACTTGCCGGCCAGCTGGTCGGCCTCGGCCGCTACCGCGTCGACGTACCAGGCGGCCTGGTTGTGGGTGAAGACGCCGGCCTCGATGCCGCCGCGCGACCACATCAGCCGCGCCAGCGTTGCCGCCGAGTCGTCGATGTCGGCGTGGCGCAGGCGCCCGTCCTTGTCGCCGTCGACCGCGTAGCGCTTCCACTCCATCGGGTCGAGCCCGAGCGGGCCTTCGGTCCGCAGCTGCTTCTTGCTCATCCCGCGGCCGAAGTTCGACTCCAGCCTGGCGATCGCCGCCAGGGTCCAGACGCCGCGCTTGCCGAGTTCGTAGCGGCCGGCGGCGGCCTCGAAGGCGGCCAGGTAGTCCGCCGGGATCTGCTTCTTCCAGCCGTCCGCCGGGGTGCACTTGAAGACCTGGAGCTGCGGTGAGAGGGTCAGCATCGTGTAGTTGCCGCCGACTTCGTTGGCGTAGCAACCGGCGTTGGCGAGCACCTCTTCGACGTACCAGTCGGCGTGGTTGTAGGCGAAGATCGCGCCCCAGACGTCCTCCGGCATGCCGGCGGCGCTCAGGTAGCGAGCGGCGGCGTAGATCGCGTCTTCGGGGTTGTTCGGGTCAGCGGTCCCGTCGCCGTTGGCGTCAACCCCGTACATCGCCCAGGTTTCCGGCATGAACTGCATCCAGCCGACGGCCCCGGCGGAAGAGGGGCCGAGGTTGGTGCCGAAGGCGGTCTCGATCGCGTTGATCCCGGCCAGGATCGCCGGGCCCTGCGGGCCCAGCGCGTAGCGCTCCGAGGCGGCCTGGTAGATCGGGATCAGGACCGGCGGCACGCCGTTGATCGCGCAGCTGGAGGCGGGCAGGGAGGGGATCGTGAAGGCGCCGGCCGCGGGAGCCGTGGTCGCGCCGACCGCCGGGGCGGTTGCGGTTTCCGTTTCGGCTTCGGGGGCTTCCGCTCCGACCCCGCCGTCACCAGTTTCGAGGCCGCCGCTCGGTGGCTTCCCTTCGCTCGCCGGCGCCGGGGGTGGCACCAGCGTTTCGTTTTCCTGCACGGGAGCCTGTTCGCCTTCCGGGGAAGCGGCGGGTTCCTTGAGGGCCCAGCCGGCAGCCGGTGCCGCCGTGGTCGCATCAGCTTGCGCGATCGCGACCGGCACCGCCAGCGCCGTGGTGGCCGCGGCGACCGCCAGCGCGGCCCGGATCTTCTGCGGCTGCGTCATCACCCGAGGACGTTGGCGACTCGCCACTGCTTGTTCTTCAGCTGTTCCAGCTCCAGCCGCAGCTCGCTGGTCGCCCCGACCCGCAGCAGCGAGACGCTGACCGGGTAGATGCGGTCGTGCGAGGGAGCGGCGACGACGTTGAGGACCTTGGCCTGCGGCACCTTGACGCCGGCCGGCTGGTGCGGCGGCCGCTGCAGCAGGGCCTTGATCACCTGCGGGACCGCGGTCGCCTTGAAGGCCCTGCGGACGGTCGCCGTGTCGCCACCGGTCTCGTAGACGACGAAGGCGTCGGCGAACTTGCGGGCGACAGCGATGGCGGCGGGGCCGGCCGGCGGCCCCTCGACGCTCGCCCGCGAGGCGGTCGCCCCGGCAGTGGCGGCGGTCGCCGTGGAGCTGGTGGAGAAGGTGTCGGTGGCGGGGTTGCCGGTGTGAGCACCGGCGCTCGGAGCAGCGGTTTCGGTTTCCACGGCCTCCGAGCCGCCGACCTTCGAAGACTTGTCATCTGCCGGCGCCTTGAAGACGGGATTGGCGCCCTGCAGCGTCGGGTCGGGCTCCGGCTTCGGCGCCGGCTTCGAAGGCGCGGGGGCGGGCGCCGGCTCGCTCTTCAGCGCCACGGTCGGCGCGCTTGCCGGATCGCCGCCACCGGAGGAGGCGAGCGAGTAGCCGCCGATCCCGATCGCCAGGACGAGGGCGACGGCTGCGCCGGCAAGAGCGCCGCGGGCCTCGTCGTCGAGTCCGAGTAGCCGATCGCCCAGCGGCCAGAGCACGCGGTCGCGCAGCGCCAGCGAGAGGTCCTCGATGGCCTCCGGCGGCTGCCGCTTCGGGTGCGCGTTGATCGGGGTCTGGTCGTCGTTCATCTGGTCTTGCCTGTGCTCTCCCTAAGCCTACGGTGGCCGGCCCAATTAAAGAGCACCTTTACGAGGTTCTTGTTTCGGCAGAAACCGCCGCAAAGATGAGCCCTGAAGACGCCTTCGCTCCGCTTAGGCAGGGCTTTTGGCGGCCGTACCGATGCGCTCGAAGACGATCTCTCCTTCGGCAGCGTCGACCCGAACCCTGTCGCCTTCGCCGAACTCGCCCTCGAGGATCTTCAGCGCCAGCTTGTCGACCAGCTGCTTTTGGATCACCCGCTTCAGCGGCCGCGCCCCGTAGACGGGGTCGTAGCCGAGGTTGCCGAGCAGAGTGCGGGCGTCCTCGGTCAGCTCGATCTCGATCCCGCGCTCGCTGACCCGGCCGACCAGCTGGTTCACCTGCAGCTCGACGATGCGGCCGATGTCGGCCTTCGAGAGCCGGTGGAAGATCACCGTGTCGTCGATCCGGTTGAGGAACTCCGGCTTGAAGGTCGCCGCCAGCACCTCTTCGATCTGCTCGCGGATCTGCTCGTCGACCTGCTCGCCGACGATCCGGTCGGAGCCGACGTTCGAGGTCATGATCAAAACCGTGTTGGTGAAGCTGACGGTGCGGCCCTGGCCGTCGGTCAGCCGGCCGTCGTCCATGATCTGCAGCAGCGTGTTGAAGACGTCGGGGTGGGCCTTCTCGATCTCGTCGAGCAGCACCACCGCGTAGGGGCGTCGCCGCACCGCCTCGGTCAGCTGCCCGCCCTCCTCGTAGCCGACGTAGCCGGGGGGCGCGCCGATCAGCCGCGCGACGGTGTGTTTCTCCATGTACTCGGACATGTCGAGGCGGACGATCGCCTGCTCGGAGTCGAACATGAACTCGGCCAGCGCCTTCGCCAGCTCGGTCTTGCCGACCCCGGTCGGGCCGAGGAAGAGGAAGGAGCCGATCGGTCGATTGGGGTCCGAGAGACCGGCGCGCGAGCGCCGCAGCGCGTTGGAGACCGCGGCGATCGCCTCCTCCTGCCCGATCACCCGGTCGTGCAGCCGCTCCTCCATCTGGATCAGCTTCTCGACTTCGCCCTCCATCAGGCGGCTGACCGGGATCCCGGTCCATTTGGCGACGACCTCGGCGACGTCCTCCTCGGTGACGGTGTCGGCGAGCATCGTGCCGGCGCCAGAGTGCACCTGTTCCAGCCGTGCCTGCCCCTCGGCGATCTCCTTTTCGAGCTCCGGGATCTCGCCGAATTTCAGTTCGGCCGCGCGTTCGAGGTTGGTCTCGCGTTCGGCCTGCTCGACCTCGCGGTTCAGCTCCTCCAGCCGCGCCCGCGCCTGGTTGATCTGCTCGATCGGCTCTTTCTCGTTCTGCCAGCGGGTGCGCAGCTCCGAGGCCTCCTCGCGCAGGTTGGCGAGCTCCTCCTCGAGCGCCTCGCGCCGCGCCTTGGAGGCCTCGTCGGTCTCTTTCTTCAGCGCCTCGCGCTCGATCTCCAGCTGCTGGATCCGCCGCTCGACCTCGTCGATCTCGGTCGGCACCGAGTCGATCTCGATCTTCAGCCGCGAGGCCGCCTCGTCGATCAGGTCGATCGCCTTGTCGGGCAGGAAGCGGTCGGCGATGTAGCGCTCCGAGAGGGTCGCCGCGGCGACGATCGCCGAGTCGGAGATCCGCACGCCGTGGTGGTTTTCGTAGCGCTCCTTCAACCCGCGCAGGATCGCGATCGTGTCGTTCATGTCGGGCTCACCGACCAGCACCGGCTGGAAGCGCCGCTCCAGCGCCGCGTCCTTCTCGATGTGCTTGCGGTACTCGTCGAGCGTCGTCGCGCCGACCGCGCGCAGCTCACCGCGGGCCAGCATCGGCTTCAGCAGGTTGGCGGCGTCGACCGCGCCTTCGGCGGCGCCGGCGCCGACGATCGTGTGGAGCTCGTCGAGGAAGAGGACGATCTGGCCCTCGGCCTGCTGGACCTCGTTCAGCACCGCTTTCAGCCGCTCCTCGAACTCGCCCCGGTATTTGGAGCCGGCGAGCAGCGAGCCGATGTCGAGCGCGATCACGCGGCGGTCGCGCAGGCTCTCGGGCACGTCGCCTTTGACGATCCGCTGCGCAAGCCCCTCGACGATTGCCGTCTTGCCGACGCCGGGGTCGCCGATCAGCACCGGGTTGTTCTTGGTCCGGCGCGAGAGGACCTGGATCACCCGGCGGATCTCCTCGTCGCGCCCGATCACCGGGTCGAGCTTTCCGCTTTCCGCCTCGGCGGTCAGGTCGCGGCCGAATTTCTCCAGCGCCTGGGCGTTGTCCTCGGCGTTGGGGGAGGTGACCTTGGCGGGGCCCTGCACGGCCTTGACCGCCCGCTCCAGCTCGTCGCGGTCGGGCAGCAGGTCGGAGACGCCGGAGCCGTCCTCCGCCAGCGCCAGCAGTAGGTGGCCGACGGTGATGTAGCTGTCGCCGAGCTTCGCCATCGCCTGCTCGGCCGCGCGCAGCACCCGCGCCAGGTTCGAGGACATCTGCGGCTCGGCGCCGTCGCCGAGGGTCGGCAGCGCGGCGACCGCCTCCTGCGCTCGCGCCCGCGTCGTCGCCGGGTCGGCGCCTAGCTTCTGCAGGACCGGGATCGCCATGCCTTCGACCTGGTCGAGCAGGGCCAGCAGCAGGTGGGCCGAGGCGATCTCCGGGTTGTGTCCGGCCCGCGCAAGCTCCTGCGCCGCCGCGACCGCTTCCCGCGATTTCTCCGTGAACCTGTCCGCCTGCATCAGCCCGTCTCTCCGTTCCTCTTGTTCTCCAGCTCCGCGATCCGCTTCCGCAGCCGGTCGCCTTCGGCCCGCAGCTTCTGTACCTGCGCTTCCAGCGCCAGCACGATTTCCACCCCGGCGAGGTTCAGCCCTTCGGCGGTCATCTGCTGGATCCGCCGCAGCCGTTCGACGTCGCGCTGGGAGTAGAGCCGGGTGTTCTTCGGCGAGCGTTTGGGCGCGATCAGGCCGCGCTGCTCGTACATACGCAGCGTCTGCGGGTGCATCTCGGCCAGTTCGGCGGCGACCGAGATCATGAACACGCCCTGCTCCTCGTCGAAGGTCGCCTTGACGGTGCGGCGGTAGGTGGCCATCAGGCACCCGCCTTCCGCAGCAGCTCGGCGCGCGGGTCGGACCCGTTGAGGGCCTCGGCGAGCTTCTCGACCGCCTCGCTCTGCTCCTCGCTCAGCTCGGCGGGGATCGCGATCTCGAGGCGGTAACGGATGTCGCCCCGGCCCGAGCCTTTCGGCTTCGGCGGGCCCTCGCCGCGCAGTCTCTGGATCGCCCCGTGCTTGGTCCCAGGCGCGACCTTGATCTTCTTCGTCCCGTTCAGAGTTGGCACCTCGATCGTGCCGCCGCGCAGCGCCTCGGGGATCGAGATCGGCACGGTCACTTCCAGGTTGCCGTCGTCGAGGCGCTTGAAGACCGGGGACGGTTTGACCCGCGTGGTCACGTAGAGGTCGCCGGGAGGCCCGCCGCGTGGCCCGTCCTCGCCCTTGCCGGCGAGCCGGATCCGGGTGCCGTCCTTGACCCCGGCGGGGATGTTCACTTTGAGGCGCTTGCTCTGCTGGGTGAGGCCGGAGCCGCCGCAGGTCGGGCAGGGGTCCTCGATGATCTGGCCGGCGCCGCCGCACATCGAGCAGGGCTGGCTGATCGAGAAGAAGCCCTGGCCCTGGGCCTCGACCCCGCGGCCTTCGCAGCGCGGGCAGGTAGTGGGGGAAGTGCCCGGTTTCGCGCCGCTGCCGTGGCAGGTGGTGCAGCGGCTCTGCTTCGGGACGGTGACGCTTATCTGGGTGCCCTCGATCGCCTGGTCGAACTCGAGGGAGACCTCGGTCTCGAGGTCGCGGCCGCGGACCTGCTGCGGTCGCGCCCGCCCGCCACCGCCGCCGCGGTTGAAGACGCCGCCGAGGATGTCGCCGAAGTCGAAGCCGCCGAACCCGCCCGGGCCGGTGCCGAACGGCGCCTGCCCGCCCTGGCCGAAGCCGGCGAAGACGCCGCCCTCGTCGTACTCCTTGCGCTTCTCGGCGTCGCCGAGGACGTCGTAGGCGGCGGAGATCTCCTTGAACTTCTCCTCGGCCGCCGCGTCGCCCGGGTTGCGGTCAGGGTGCCACTTCCGGGCGAGCTTCCGGTAGGCCTTCTTGATCTCCTCCTCGGTCGCCTTCTTCGAGACGCCGAGCGTCTTGTAGAGCTCGTCAGCCATGTCCTCCTAACCGCTCACCACGACCCGCGCGGGTCGGATCAGTTGGTCGCCGAGGACGTAGCCCTTCTGCAGCACCTCAACCACGACGCCGCTCTCAGTTCCCTCCACAGCCTGAGTCGAGAGCGCCTCATGCCGATGCGGATCAAACTTCTCCCCCTTCGGATCGACCTGCTCAATGCCGTTCCGCGACAACGTCTCGCGCAATCCGTTGAGCACCATCTCGACCCCGGAGGCAAGACCGTCGCCGCCCTCGCCACCAGCCTCCAGCGCCCGCTCGAGGTTGTCCACAGCCTCGATCACCTCCCGAGCGACTTCCGACTTCCCACGAGCCTGGGCGGCCTGAACGTCGTCAGCGACCCGCTTCCGAAAGTTCTCGAAATCAGCCTTAGTGCGCTTAGCGAGTTCCAGATACTCGTCCCGCTCCGTCTGAGCCTCTTGGAGGAGGGCATCAATGTCTTGCTCAACGGCATCTCCCACGGGTGGCGCGGTAGGGGGGACCCCCTGCTGCTCTGCAGCTGGGGGTGGGTCCCCTGCCGTGACAGGACCCGTGGGCTGGGGCTCCTTTGCCTCGCTCATTTGCCGTCCTCGTCAACCACCTCAGCGTCAACGACCTCCTCCTCGTCGGCAGCCGAACCGTTCTCGGCATTGCCATCCCCGGCAGCCTGCTCGGCGGAAGCCGCCGCATAGATCTGCTCGGAGACCTTGGTCATCGCCGTGTTCAACCCCTCGAGCTTGGAGTCGAGCTCCTCTTTCGAGCCGCTCTCCAGCGAGTCGCGAACGTCCTTGACCGCGGCCCGCACGTCCTCCTTGCTGGCGTCGTCGACTTTGTCGCCGGCCTCCTCGACGGCTTTCTCCGCCTGGTAGGCCGCGTTCTCGGCGACGTTGCGAGTCTCCGCCAGCTCACGCTGTTTGGCGTCCTCGTCGGCGTGGGCCTCGGCGTCGGAGACCATGCTCTGGATTTCCTCGTCGGAGAGGCCGGAGCCGGATTTGATCTCGATCTTCTGCTCTTTGCCGGTGCCTTTGTCCTGGGCGGCGACGTTGATGATCCCGTTGGCGTCGATGTCGAAGGTGACCTCGATCTGGGGGATGCCGCGCGGCGCCGGCGGGATGCCGGTGAGCTGGAATTTGCCCAGGCTCTTGTTGCCGCCGGCCATCTCGCGCTCGCCCTGAAGCACGTGGATCTCGACGCTCGGCTGGTTGTCGTCGGCGGTCGAGAAGACCTCCGACTTCTTCGTCGGGATCGTCGTGTTGCGCTCGATCAGCTTCGTCATCACGCCGCCTTTGGTCTCGATCCCCAGGGTCAGCGGGGTGACGTCGAGGAGCAGCACGTCCTTGACGTCGCCGGCCAGCACGCCGGCCTGGATCGCGGCGCCGACGGCGACGACCTCGTCCGGGTTGACGCCCTGGTGGGGCTCCTTGCCGGTCAGCTCTTTGACCTTCTCGCGGACCGCCGGCATCCGGGTCATCCCGCCGACGAGGACGACGTGGTCGACCTCGGTGTCGGCGTCTTTCAGCGCCTGTTTCACCGGCCCGACTACGCGGTCGAGCAGGTCCCCGGTCAGCTCGTTCAGCTTCGAGCGGCTGAGCTTCAGGTCGAGGTGCTTCGGCTGCCCCTCGACGGCGGTGATGAACGGCAGGTTGATCTGGGTCTCCTGGGTTGAGGAGAGCTCGATCTTCGCCTTCTCCGCGGCCTCGTAGAGGCGCTGCAGCGAGTTCTTGTCCTGGGAGAGGTCGACACCCTGGTCGCGCTTGAACTCCGCCACCAGCCACTCGACGATCGCTTTGTCCCAGTTGTCGCCGCCGAGGTGGTTGTCGCCGGCGGTCGCCTTCACTTCGAAGGCGCCTTCGCCGATGTCCAGCACCGAGACGTCGAAGGTGCCGCCGCCGAGGTCGAAGACGAGGATCGCGTGGTCGGCCTCCTCTTTGTCGAGGCCGTAGGCGAGCGAGGCGGCGGTCGGCTCGTTGATGATCCGCTTGACCTCGAGGCCGGCGATTTTGCCGGCGTCCTTGGTCGCCTGCCGCTGGTCGTCGTTGAAGTAGGCGGGGACGGTGATCACAGCGCTGTCGACGGTCTCGCCGAGCTTCGCTTCGGCGTCCGCTTTCAGCTTCTGGAGGATCATCGCGCTGATCTCCGGCGGGCTGTACTGCTTGCCGCGCGCCTCGACCCGCACGTCGCCGTTGGGACCGGCGACGACCGTGTACGGAACGATCGTCTCCTCCTCTTTTACTTCGGACTCCTTGCGGCCCATGAAGCGCTTGATCGAGAAGATCGTGTTCTCCGGGTTCATCACCGCCTGGCGTTTGGCGACGGTGCCGACGAGGCGCTCCCCGCTCTCGGTGAACGCGACCACGGACGGGGTGGTGCGCCCGCCCTCGGAGTTCTCAAGAACGGTGGGCTCGCCGCCCTCCATCACCGCCACGCACGAGTTGGTCGTGCCGAGGTCGATTCCGATCGTCTTTGCCACTTTTACGCCTACCTCCAGGGTTAGATTGCTCAAGCTCTAAAAATCTAAGTGGCAGCATGGCAGATCCTGGAGGGGATTGCAAGCAGGCGAAAGCGGGCGCCGTGCGGCGCCCGCTCCCCCACCTGACGACGCGAAGACCTAGCGGAGCAGGTTCAGCGTGCTGAACAGCCCGGCGTGGTCGGAGTCCCAGTAGCCGTTGGTCTTGCTGCGACCCGTGACCTTCGAGGTAAGCAACTTCACCTGCTTCGGGTCGCTGGTCATGATGTGGTCGACCTTGTGGTTCATCTCGGCGTTGCTGCCGGTCTTGAGGTCGTAGGAGCTGTCGATGCAGCAGCCGGTCGGTTTGTCCGCCGCCCGCTCGCGGAAGCCGGCCTGGGTCATCACCCGGTAGGCCTGCCCGTCGCCGGGCTTGACTTCGGTCTTGACGTCGGAGTTGAGGTCGCCGACGAGGATCACCGGCAGGCCGCTGGTCGCGGGACCGCCCGGTTCGACCAGCTCGGATGCCTGCTGGGCGCGGACGCTCGGGTATTCGGCCTCGTTGTCGAAGGCCTCGAAATGGGTGTTGACGAAGTGGAACTTCTTGCTGCCGCGGACCTTGGCGTCGACGCTGGTCCAGCCGCGGGTGACGCTGATTTCTTTGCTGCCGGCGACTTTGACGACCAGCAGGTGGCTGAAGTTGCCGCTCTTCGCGTTGGAGGTGGCGACGCCGGAGTGCAGCCGTTTGAGGATCACGTCGCGCATCGTCAGCCGCGCATTGGTCTCGGCGTTGGCGAGCACGCCCTGGCCGCCGCCGGGGCCGTCGCCGGGGACGCCGTTGGCGTTGGCCGGCGCCTCGAAGTCGAACTCGTCCTGGACGACGACGGGCTTGTAGAGGGCCTTTTTCTTGTTCAGCTGCGCCAGCAGCAACTGCAGGAAGTCGTACTTGACCGTGGTCGCTTCCGGCTTGCCGGAGAAGACGGGGCCCAGCGAGGGCGGTGCGATGCGCCACAGCGCCACCTCCTGCAGGCCGACCAGGTCGGGTTCGTTCTGGAGGATCTCTTTGGCCAGCCCCTTGGCGCGGACCGGGAAGTTGGTCGCTTCGACCTGGCGGTAGATGCCGCCGTTGGCTTCGATGAATTCCGAAGTCGATTTGGACTGGATCGCCGGCGTCAGGTCAGCCCCGAGGTAGAGGTTGCGCGTCATCACATTGACGGGCGTGCCTTTGGGCGCGGCCTTGGCCTGCGCGAGGCCGGCGAAGGCGGTGCAGCCGAGCGCGAGTGCCAGCAGCGCGACCGCCGCCATGCGGGTCGTTGCGATTCGGTGGATCAAGTTGGAGCTCCTCCTCGTTGGCCGCCCCCCTCGCGGGCGGTCTGGACGTGCCGGCGCTCCCGCGGGCCTGAAGCCCCGCCGCCTTACATCTATGTAACCCAGCTTAAGCGAGTTCGAATCGCTGCCGGGGAGGAATTTCGCTCAGCCCTCGCCGGCGGTGCGGGCGACGAATTCGGCGACTTCTTCGGCCTGCTCTTGGTTGAGGATGCCGGCCGGCATCCGTCCCGGCGTGGTCGAGCTGTCGACGCCGTTTTCGATCGCGCCGAGGACACGGCCTTCGGTCGACTTGATCGTCGTTTCGACCGTTTTCTTGTCGCCTTCCGGCGGGCCGTTGGGCGCCAGCAGTTCGTCGAGGTTAGGCGCGTAGTTGCCGTCGGTGCCGGCGCTGTACAGCGCGTGGCAGGTTCCGCAGTTGGTGACGAACAGGGACTGGGCCCCCTCGAGGCTCGACGGCACCTTGTCCTCGCCGGTCTCGCCGTCGCCCTTGGCGCGGAAGGCCGCGAAGGGGATGACGACTGCGAGGACGAGGACCAGGACCCCGAACCAGATGAAGGTGCGCTTGCTCATACGGCGGCGCGGATACTACTGGCGCCCGCCGCGGGGCGGCTGTCCCGGCAGCGTCGCACGGTTCTCCCGGTACCAGGGGCACATCCGCCGCAGGGCGCACTCACCGCAGCGCGGTTTGGGGCGGCAGACCGCGCGGCCGTGGCGGATCAGGTTGACGTGGAGCTCATGCGCGTCCTCCGGGGGGACAATCGCGAGCATCTCGTCGTGGGCCTTCTCGAAGGAGGCCTTGGCGGGGAAGAGGCCGAGCCGGCCGCCGACCCGGTGGACGTGGACGTCGACCGGGATCTCGGGGATCCCCCAGGTGAAGATCAGCACGCAGGCGGCGGTTTTGCGGCCGACGCCGGGCAGGTCGAGGAGGAACTCCAGCGACTCCTCGCGGGGCGCGGTCTCGGTCCAGTCGAGGTCCGGCGGGTCGCCGAGGCGTTCGAGGATCGCCTGGATCCGCGGCGCCTTCTGCTTCGCCAGGCCGCCCGGCCGGATCGCGTCCTCCAGCTCGGCGACCGGGGCGTCGCGGACTTCCTCCCAGCGCGGGAAGCGCTCCAGCAGCGCCGCGTAGGCGACGTCGCGGTTGCGGTCGTTGGTGTGCTGGGAGAGGACGGTCTTGACCAGCTCGCCGACCGGGTCCCCGTGCGGCTCGGCCTCGGGCACCCCGTACATCTCCCGCAGCCGGTC
>Ga0164302_10000235_pt1 | contig 14599 bp, 11 predicted proteins | sample Whisoiple_202_MG_FD_109714 | JGI IMG/M metagenome (GOLD analysis project Ga0164302, IMG submission 109714) | Soil microbial communities amended with pyrogenic organic matter from upstate New York, USA - Whitman soil sample_202_MG | ecosystem: Environmental > Terrestrial > Soil > Agricultural... | reverse complement strand
GCAACCCAGACCGTGCTGCCCGGCGCCGGCGACCCCTCGATCGGCACCGCCTTCGACCCGATCGCCGGCAGCGGCGCCTGCGCCACCGCCTCGGGCGCCGACCAGGCCGGGACCGCCAACTACAGGCTCGCGGTTCCCGCCCCCGGCCTCACCCTGCTCGGCTCGCCGACCGTGATCGCCGACCTCGGCGTCACCGGCACCGACTCCGAGCTCGCCGCCCGCCTCCTCGACGTCGGCCCCGACGGCAAAGAGCGCCTCGTCGCCCGCGGCCTGCTGCGGCCCGGCGACGGCGGCACCGACGTCGTCTTCCAGCTGCACCCGCAGGGCTACCGCTTCGCCGGCGGCGACACCGTGAAGCTGGAGCTGCTTCCGGCCGACCCTCCCTACTCGCGGCCGTCCAACGCCCAGGCCCCGATCACCGTCTCCAACCTGGAGCTGCGGCTGCCGGTCCGCGAGCAGCCCGGCGAGCTCGGCGGCCTGGTGAAAACCCCTGCCGCGCCCGGCCGCGCCGCCGAGCCGCAGGGCGGCGGCGCCACCGCAGCCGGCGTCGTCGGCCTGGCGGGGAAGCTGCGGGCGGGAATCCGCGCGGTCAGGGCGCCGCTGCGCTGCGCCGGCGGCTCCTGCAGCGGCCAGCTCGTGCTCCGCGCCCGCAAACGCATCGTGGCCCGCGACTCCTACTCGCTGCGCGACGGCTCCCGGGAAGGGGTCCCGATTGAGCTGACCAAGGCGGGCAAACGCTTCGTCCGCACCCAGCGCCGGGCCGGCAAACGCTCGCTGCGCATCCGGGTCCGGCTCACCGACGCCGGCCGACCGGCGCCGGTCGGGCTAAATCGTCGCCTTCGCCTCCGCTAGCGAGGCCGCCGGCAGCTTCGCTTCCTGGCGCCGCTCCCACCAGCCCCAGGCCAGCATCACGGCGCCGGCGTAGACCCAGCCGAGGGCGACGTCGAAGAAGTAGTGCTCGCCGGTCGCCATCAAGGTCAGGCCCATCAGCAGCGGATAGAGCAGCAGGAAAGGTCGCAGCCAGCGCCGCCGCACCCGGCTCCAGAGGAAGAGCGCGACCAGGGTGACGAAGGCGCAGTGCAGCGAGGGGACCGCGGCGACGAGGTTGCTGCTCGCCTGCCCCTTGGAGAAGAGCGAGGCGGTGCCGACGCTGATCACTTCCCAGCCCTTGCCGGTGGTGCGGTGGACTTCGTCGATCAGGCCCATTTCCCCGGCCATCCAGGGCGGCGCCGCCGGGAAGAGGATGTAGGTCGCGAGCCCGGCCAGCGCCAGCGTCACCAGGCGCCGGGTGAAGCGGTGGAAGGCGCGGCGGTCCCGCGCCCAGAAGTAGCCGGCCAAGGCGAAAGGGACGATGAAGTAGGAGGTGTAGACGAGGGTGAAGAGGACGTCCCACCAGTGGACGACGCCGGGGTCATACAGCCGGTCCTGCAGCCACTCGGTCGGGGTTTCGCCGAAGAAGACGAAGCTGTCGAAGTCGACCATCGGGTGGACGTGGACGCCGATCCCGAACGAGTCGGCCGCCCCCCGGGTCAGGTCGTAGATCCAGAGCACGGCGACGATCGGCAGCCAGTCGACCACCAGCTGGAGGATTTCTCGCGGCGGCCGCCCGATCGAGGCGCAGGCGAGAGCGCCGCAGGTCCAGAGGATCACCAGCTCGCGCTGGACCGGAATCCCGTAGGTCGCCGTCCAGAGCACCAGCGCGACCGCATAGAGGCCGAAGGCGTAGGGACGGAGCACCGCCCAGGAGGCGAAGCGGAATTCGGCGCTCTGCTCGCGCTTCTCGGCAATTTCACCGTTGCCCATCCCGGCCATGCTAAGCGCCGGGGGCGAAAGAGGTCCGGGCAATCACGGGCACCGATGCGTTCCCATTACGAAACAATGATGTTTACTGAACAAAGTTGAACTTTTGCCGCCTCCCAATTCGCTTTCTGGTCACCCTTGGAGCAGCTGTTCTGTGCATCGGCTCGGGTGTTCTGCTTCGCTCGCAGGCGCTTGCGGTGGAGCAACCCATCGTCACGGCCGACGCCAACGCGTCCGATGACGATGTGATCGCCACGGTCTATGTGGGCACCTCTGCCGGCCGGCACTGCCACGGAAATGTCCGCTCCGCCGGCCTTGCCGAACCCCTTCCGGCGCTACAGACCGATGACACCGGCGGCGGTCGCTGGCGGTGGAAGGTGGCCGACGACGTCCCGGCCGGTCGCTGGCGAGTTCGGGTCACCTGCCGCCTGGTTATTGGCCCTTCCACCGAGGAGACGAGTTTCCAGGCTTCCTACGGGCACCGCACCGGCAGGCACCCCCGGAGCCTTGCAATCCCAGGCAGCATGCGCGCCGAGCCCTGGCACTCGAAGCGAGTAACTCATGGCATCGGTGGTGGTGGCGGCAACCGTGATGAAGGCGGCTACCCGAAGGGTCAGTGCACCTGGTGGGCCCGGCTCCGGCGCCCCGACCTGCCCGTCTTCCCCGGACCGGCCGGCGACGCCGCACACTGGGCTGACAGCGCCCGGCGCGCCGACCCTCCTTTCAGGGTGGGAAAGAAGGCCAAACCCGGTGCCATCGTCGTGTTTCAGCCAGGCGAGGCCGGCGCCGGCGAACACGGCCATGTGGCCTACGTCGAGGAGGTGCGCAAATCGCAGATGGTCATCTCCGAGGCGAACTTCCTCGACACGAAGCCCGGGCACGAACGTTCGCTGCGCTGGCGTGGACAGGGTTTCGAGTTCATCTACGAGCGAGAGGGCAAGAAGCCCAAGCCCCCCGGACCGGAACCGCCGAACTCCCACCGCTACTACGTTTTCCGCACCTGCGCCAACGGTACCTGCGGGCTGAAGCAGCGCAGTGGCCCGGCCACCACTTTCGCGCAGGTGGGGGTGCCGCTCCTCGACGGAACGGCCGTGGATGTCGTCTGCCAAACGAAGGGGCAACGCGTCGTCGGCGCCGACGCCACCTCGACCGACGTCTGGGATCGCCTCTTCGACGGCAGCTTCGTCTCCGACTACTTCGTCGACACCCCCGGCAAGCGAGACCAATTCACGGTCCCGCTTCCCGATTGCTCGCAGGTGGCGCCTCCCCCGCAGCCGCCACCTACGCCGGCGATCGAACTCGTCACGCCGGCGAGCGAAACCATCCTCGGCGGAACCGCGGAACTCATCGCCAGTTCGAACGCTCCCGCGGTGCGGTTCGACGCCCTCTACTCAACGACCCCGGGGGTGAAGGGCAGCGCCACCTGGCACACCCTGGGCGTGGACAGCTCTCCGGCGGACGGATTTCGACTTCTCTGGGACACGACGGCCATCCCCAATCAGGGGCTGGGCAACCAGGAGACGGTCCAGATCGCAGCGACCGCCTTGGACGCGTCAGGCGGCAGCACCGCCGTCAGCGATGCCAGCCAGGTCGCAGTCGCCAACCCGAACCTCGACGGGACCTTTTCCTACCACGTCTACAACACCTGCGAGCTGCCCAAATGCGAACTGAACAAACGCTCCGGCCCCGGATTCTCGGAGTACCCCGTTGTCGGAACCGTGAAAGAGGGGGCCGAGATCAAGATCGCCTGCCAAGTACATGGCCAGTTGGTGACTGGCTCAGAGGGAACCAGCGACGTCTGGGACCGCTTCGACGACGGAAGCTGGGGCGCGGACTACTACATCGACACCCCGTTGATCGGAAAGCTGAGCCCGCCGATCCCCGAATGCGACAGCATCCCGCCTCCCCCCACGCTCGAAGTAGAACTGAAAGAGCCGAAAGCGGGAACGACGGTCACCGGCGTCGTCGACGTCGAAGCAATCGGCAACGGGCCCGCGGTCCGCTTCGAAGCCTTCTACTCGGAAACCCCAGAGGTCGCCGAAACCGCCGCCTGGTTCCTGCTCGGCCAGGACAACACCCCCAGCGACGGTTTCACGGTGAGGTGGGACACCACGAGCGTGCCGAACCAAGGGCTGCCCAGCCTGAACACCGTGCGAGTCCGCGCGGTCGCCCTCAACTACCGGAACGAACCGACCAACGTCCAGTCGGTGCATCGGGTTGCAGCCTCGAATCCTGGTGAAGACGGAAGCTTTCGCTACCACGTGTTCGGCACCTGCGCGAATGGCGGGGACTGCCAAAGCGAGCTCTACGCCGGCCCCGGTTACTCCTCCTACTCGGTGGTCGGCGTTGTCGACGAGGACGATCCGCTGGACGTCGTCTGCCAAGCCCATGGCGAGACGTTTGTGGGCAGCATGTCAACCGATATCTGGGACAAGCTGACTGACGGCTCCTGGATCACCGACTACTTTGTCGAAACCCCGACCGCCGGGGCATTCAGCCCGCCGATCCCGGTTTGCGGGTAGCGATGGACGGAGCACAGCTCCTCGCGGCCGTCGGCCACTGCCGGCAGTGCGTGCCGGCCGAAGCGAATACCTCGCTCGTCTTCTACCAAGCCGCGACCGCGGCCTTCGCGGTGCTTCTGCTCACGGGTGTCGCGGGCGAGATCCGCTCGATCCGCGAGCGCATGGGAACCGAAGCCAACGACGACCCGATGCCGCGTTCCCTGCGACTGCAACTCATCGGAATCACGGCCCTTCTCATTTTTGCGATGGCCGGCGAGCTACTTTCACTGCTGGTCCTGCTCGACCCTCCTCCACACAAGTCGGAGCAGATCGCGGTCTCGGTCCTGCTCGCCACGACGATTATCGGCATCCCTTTGCTGATGCTGGGCTCGCTGGCGGAGTACCGGCCGCAGGAGTTCAAGCGAATCGGGCAGCTGGTGCTGGTCGTGCTTCTGATTGCACTGGTGGGCGTAGGTCTCTACTTGATCGCCGTCGCGATCGAGAAGAACCCGAAGACCTACACCTACCACGTGTTCGGGACCTGTGCCGCTCGGCACTGCGGGTTGAACGAACGCGAAAAGCCGTCCACCCGAGCGGAGCCACTCGGGCAGCTTCGTGACGGCGACGAGGTCGAGATCGTCTGCCAGCAGCGCGGTGGGCTGGTGAGGATGCCGAACGGGATCCGGTCCCGGACTTGGGACAAGCTCGACAACGGCGCCTACGTCTCAGACATCGCCGTCGACACCCCACCGAGAGGGAATCTCATTCCGGCCTGCGAGGCGCCGGCCCCGGAATCGTCTCGCAGCGGTTAGCGGGCCCATGCAAGCGCCGCGTTAGCCTGGTCGAGATGAGCGACCCAGTCGCCCACCCCACCGAGCTGCTGATCGGCGGCGAGCTGGTCGCCGGGAGCGGCGATCCCCTGTCGGTCGAAAATCCGTTCACGACCGAGACGATCGTCGAGCTCGGCGCCGCCTCGGCTGAGCAGGTCGATGCCGCCGTGGCCGCCGCCCGCGAGGCCTGGCCAGGCTGGTCCAGGATGACCGCCGGCGAGCGCTGCGAGCTGCTGCACGAGGTGGCGCGCCGGCTGCGCCGCGACGCCGAGGGCCTTGCGCGGACGATGACCGCCGAGGGCGGCAAGCCGCTGATCGAGAACCGGGACGAGCTGGAGTGGACCGCCGCCGCCTTCGACTACTACGCCGAGATCGGCCGCGACCACGGCGGCCGGGTGATCCCGCCGATCGAGAACACCCAGCTGGCGATGGTGGTCAAGGACCCGCTCGGCGTCGTCGGCTGCATCGTCCCCTGGAACTACCCATTGCTCCTACTCGCCTGGAAGGTGGCGCCGGCGCTTGCCGCCGGCAACTGCGTGGTCGCCAAGCCCTCCGAGCTGACCCCGCTCTCGACCCTGATGCTGGCCCCTGTCTTCGAGCACCTGCCGGCCGGCGTCTTCAACGTCCTTGCCGGGGCCGGCGACGTGGGGGCCGCGCTCGCCGCCCACCCCGAAGTCGATTGCATCGCCTTCACCGGCTCGGTCGCGACCGGCAAGAAGGTCGCCGAGGCCTGCCTGCCGCGGATGGCGCGGATGAACCTAGAGATGGGCGGCAAGGACGCCTTCATCGTCTGCGCCGACGTCGCCCCGCAGCTCGAGGTCGCCGCCCGCGGCGGCGCCTGGGCCGCCTTTCTCAACGCCGGCCAAGTGTGCACCTCGGCCGAGCGCTTCTACGTCGCCGAGGAGGTCTTCGACGAGTACGTCGCCGCCTTCGTCGACCACACCCGTGGCCTCGTCCTCGGCGATCCCTTCGAGGTCGCGACCGACGTCGGCCCGATGGTCTCCGACCCCCAGCGGGCGAAGGTCATCGCCCAGCTCGAAGCCGCGAGCGCGGCCGGCGCCGAGATCCTCACCGGCGGCGACAGCGGCGGCCAGGACCGCGGCCACTTCCTCTCCCCCGCCGTCGTCACCGGCGCCGCCCCCGACAGCGCCCTGCTGACCGAGGAGACCTTCGGCCCGGTCGCCCCGATCGTCCCCGTCGCCTCGCTGGATGAGGCGATCGCCCTGGCCAACGGCACCGAGTTCGGCCTCGGCGCCAACGTCTACACCGCCGACCTCGAGAACGCGGTCCGCTGCATGCGGGAGCTGCGCGCCGGCACGGTCTGGATCAACGACCCGCTGACCGACAACGACGCCGGTCCCTTCGGCGGCTTCAAGCAGTCGGGGCTGGGCCGCGAGCTCGGCCGCGAGGGGCTCGAGGCCTTCCAGGAGACCAAGCACGTCCACATGGAGAGCCGGATCGAGCGCAAGGAATGGTGGTACCCCTACCGGGAGTACGGCGCGGGTTAGCTCCTACCCCGCCCCGGCTCAGCGAGGCGGCGGGATCGGGGCGTTCTGGATCGCCCCGTAGACGTTCTGCCTGAACCCGCGCTCCAGTTCCCGGCCGAAGGCGCTGGCGGCGGGCCAGGAATCGAGCGGCCAGTCGGCGCCGCTGTCGAGCTTGTCGAACCAGACCAGGGCCCGCACCCTCCGGAAGCGGTGGCGCAGGGCGGCGAACATGCCGTGGATCCAGTAGGCCTTCGCCTCCGGGGTCCCGGTCGTGGCGACCTCGCCGATCATCATCGGCTTGTCCGGCGCGATCCGCTCGACGATGCGGGCGTAGGTGGGGCCAAGGAGCTCGCCGAAGCTGCGCCAGGCGGTGGGCTGGGGGGATTCCGGGCCCCAGTTGTAGGTGTCGAGGCAGGTCCAGTCGACGTAGCGCCGGCCCGGGTAGAAGGGCCGCAGACGCAGGGACCGGGTGCCCCGGGCGTAGGGGCACCAGACCCAGGTGGCGTTGGTCGCGCCGGCGGCGCGGAAGATGCCGTGGACGCGCCGCCAGGCGGACCTGAATTCGGCGGCGGTGTTGCCGTTGACCCCGGCGCCCCAGGGAAACCAGTCGCCGTTCATCTCCCAGTTGAAGCGGAGGAAGAAGGGGGAACCCCAGGCGGCGGCGGCGCGGGCGAATTCCCCGACGTAGGCGTCGTAGCGACCGGAGTTCAGGTCGGAAAGCTGAAAGTCGCCCGGATCGCCGCCCGAGGCGCCCGAGTTCCAGCCGAAGACCGGGATCGCCCCGTGTTCGCGGATCTTCGTCATCTCGTCCGCCGGGAAGGGGTTGTAGCCGCAGACGCCGTCCTCGCATTCGGCGAACGGAGCCGAGAACTGGAGCAGGGAGAGGCCGTGTCCGACGCTGCTTTCCAGGCTCTGCGCCGCCGCCATGTCCCAGGGGGCTTCCTTCCCGGTCAGCTGCGAGCCGATCCAGGCGCCCCAGTAGAGCGGGCGCTCGTGCGCCGCGGCAACGCCCGGCGATGCCGCCAGGACCAGGACTCCGAGTATGTAGATCGCCGCACGCCTCACCTTTTGCGACGGCCTACTCTGCCAGCCGGCGAGCCGGCGCCAGCTATTCGAGCTGAAAAGTGGCCAAATCCTGACCATAGATCGGGCTGACGACGACGTCGTCGAGGTTGACGTTGTCGGCGACGAAGGTGCCGAGCGTCAGGGTCCCGAACGGCGCCCACGGCGCCGCCTTCATCACTTCGCGGTCGAGCGCCGCGTATTCGCGTTCCTGCCGCGGACCCAACTGCTGGCGTGCCAGCGCGGCGATCTTCGCGTCGATCCGCGGCTCGCCGAAGCGGGCCCAGTTGCTGTTGCCGACGGAGGCGATGCTTTCGCTCGAGAGCTGCGGCTGGAAGTAATCGCTCGGGTGCGGGTAGTCGAGGAACCAGTTCGCCCAGCCGGTGTCGAGATCGGGGGTGCTGGCGTTGCTGATGATCGTGAAGTAGTTGGCCGCGTCCACGGTCTTCAGCTTCGCGTCGAGGCCGATCTCGTTCAGCACCTGCTGGTAGTACTCGCCGGCTTCGTCGTTGGGCGTCAGGTTGTTGGTCCAAACGGTGACTTCGCGATCCCGCGGGTCGGCCCGGCGGACGAGGGCCTTCGCCCGCCCGAGGTCGTGCGGGTAGAGCTCGAACTTGCGGTATCCCGGCATCTGCGAGGGCAGCACCTGCTGGGTCCGCTTCAGGGTGCCGGCGTAGATCCGTTCCAGCGCGGCGGGGTCGATCGCGTAGTTGACCGCGCGTCGCACCCGGACGTCGTCGAACGGCGGCTGCTGCGTGTTCATCCAGAAGTAGTAGACGCTGATCGTCGGTTCCTCGCGGAACTGGGTGCCTTCGTATCGCTGCTTGACCTCCGGGTAGCGATCGACCGGCGGCGGGTTCTTCATCCAGTCGACCTTGCCGCGTTCGACCTCCTCCAGCTGGGTGATCGGGTTGGTCCGCACTTCGAAGCTGATCCGGTCGACGTGCCCGTCGGGAAGCTGCGGCATCGCCGGGCCGTTGTCCGACGCCCAGTAGGGGTTGCGCCGGTACTCCCACCCGCGCCCCGGGTCGACCGCGGTGATCATGTACTGGCCGGTCGCCGGGGGCGGGCTCGCGGTCTGGTCTTCGACCGGCGTGTCCGGTGGCAGCGGCGCCGAGAAGGGTAGGCCCAGCACGTATTTGAAGGTGCCGCTCGGCGCGGTCAGGTGGATGACGATCGTGCCGCTGGCGTCGTCGGCTTCGATGCCGGAGATCCCGCCCTGCTTCGTTTTCGCGAACCGTTCCGCCCCGACGATCCCGGTGTAGAAGGTCGAGCCCGGCGAGTTGAGCCGGAAGAGGCGTTCGATCGCAAAGCGAAAGTCAGAGGCGCGGACCGGCCTGCCGTCGGAGTACTTCAGACCCGGTCGCAACCGCAGCGTGTAGCGGCGACCGCCGCGGTCGATCTTCGGCAGCGCCCGCGCCAGGCCGGGGATCAACTCCGTGCCCGCCTTGCCACTCGCCGGCGCATAGGTGAGCAGCGGGATGTAGGTGTCGTGCATGGCGGTCCCGGCTTCGAGGCTGAAGGCGAGCCCGGGGTCCAGGGCGTCGGGGAAGGACAAGTAGGTCCCGGTCAGGGTGCCGCCCTGCTCCGATCCGTCACTCGACCCGCAGCCGGCGATGGCCACGCAGAGCATCAGGACCATCCCCAGGCGGCCGGCAGGTGACCGCAGTTTCTTCAAGACGTTGTTCTTTCCCCGTAGAGCGTCGTCCAGAACATAAACGGCTGCGTCCCTCATCGCCACCTAGGAGCGCAGCTGGCCGTGCTCGGATTGATAGTGGTGCAGCGTGTCGCCGGTGCTCTCGCCGGGCATCCGCAGCCGCTTCCGCAGGGTCTCGGCGAAGTCATCGATCGCCATCCGCAGGATCTCCGCCCGCACCCGCAGCGAGTGGGGCCGGTCCTCCTCCGCCGCCTCGTCCGCCAGCGAGCTGAGGAAGGGCAGCAGCCCGGCCAGCGCCCGCTCCTCGTCCTCGGTGCGGAAGTAGTGCGTGATCGGGAAATGGATCACGTCGCGGCGGGCGCGGATCAGCTGCTCGGCGTAGGTGGCGAGGAGGGATTCCAGCAGCGCCGGGTCGGCGTCGGCCAGCTTCTCCCCCAGCCGCTCCTCGGTCTCCTTCGCCAGGTGGACCTCGTGGGCGAGCGAGTCGCGGCGGGCGATCGCGCCGTAGATCGAGATCAGCCAGGAGATGCTGGCGGTGAGCAGGCCGAGGCCGAACATCGTCTCCACCGGGCCCAGCACCCGCAGCAACGGCGTCGCCGGCGAGATGTCGCCGTAGCCGAGGCTGGTGAGGTTGACGAGGGAAACGTAGAGGGCGTCGGAGAAGCCGTCGTGCTCGGCGGGGTTGAGGGCCGGGTCGAAGTTGAACCCGTGCGGGAGCTGGGGCAGGAAGACCAGCGCCCACCCCAACGCCAGCAGCGCCGCCCAGGTCCCGACCACGGCGACGTAGCTGAGCGGGCCGGCTAGCAGCCCGATAGTGCCGCCGCGCGGCAGCTTGCGCGCCAGCCAGGTGACGGCGCGAACCACGTTGCGCGCCACCATCCCGCGGCCGAGCGGGTGGAAGAGGACGTCGAAGATGTCGCGCAGGGCGACGAGGATCAGAACGGCGCCGAGCACGGTCCAGACGATGTCCACCCCCGGGAAGCTATTCGACGGCCGTGCGCACGACCTCCGCCAGCTCGCGGCCGAGCCGCGACCAGGAGAAGCGCTCGACCGCCCGCTCCCGCGCCCGCTCGCCGCGGCGGCGGCGCTCGCCCTCGCCGGCCACCGCCGCGACGATCGCGCCCGCAAGGGCCTCGACGTCGTCGGGCCCGACCAGCCAGCCGGTTTCCGGGTCCTCGACGATCGTCGCCGGGCCGCCGCGGTTGACGGCGATGACCGGCAGGCCGCAGGCCATCGCCTCGACCAGGACCTGCCCGAACGCCTCCCAAACCGAGGCGTGGACGAGGAGGTCGCCGGCCCTCAGAGAGGGCGGCAGCTCGTCGTGGCGGTGCCAGCCGGCGAGGAAGACGCCCCGGGCGCCGGTGCGCTCGATCGCCTCGCAGGGGTGCTCGCCCTCCCACTCGTCCAGGTGACCGCCGATCAGGATCAGCGCCGCCCGTTCCTCAAGCTCCTCCTGCGCTATCGCGAAGGCTTCGATCAGCAGTGGCAGGCGCTTGACCTCGGTGAAGCGGCCGACGGCAAGCAGCACCACCCCCTCGAGTGCCTCCAGGTCCCGCTCTTCATAAGAAACGCTTCCCGGCGGCTCGCCCGGCCGCCAGCCCCGCGGTTCCTCGACGAGGTGCCGGCGCCAGTGCGCGCGGCGGTCGGCGGGACCGGGATGGAAAATCGGATCGAAGCCGTTGGGGATACAGGCGAAGCGCTCGCGGTCGAGGTTCAGCAGCTCGGCCGCCCGCTCGAGCCCGCTGCGGTCGTTGACGACGATCCGGCGGCAGGCGGCGGCCCAGGCGCAGATCCTCTCCCGCCACTGCTCGGCGTGGGCCCAGCTCGCCGGCGCCCCGGCGGCGATCCGTTCCAGCATCAGCAGCTCGGTGCCGTGGACGTGCCCGACGACGGGCGCCTGCGGCAGCACTCGCGCGGCCGCCTCGTTCAGCGGCGTCAGGTGGTGCAGGTAGAGGACGTCGACCGAGGGCTCCGCCGCGGCGGCGAGCGCCGCCGACCAGGCCTCCACCTGCAGCTCGAAGGCCGCGTCGTCGAGGCTGGCGAGGACGCGGTCGGGCGCGCCGGGCCGGTCCTCGTAGGAGCCGTGGATCGGGCCGGTGCCGGCCGGGCCGTGGTATCGCAACGGATCCGGCGAGGCGATCGCAGGGGCGAAGTCGAGCGCGCGCAGGTCGAGGCCCGCGTAAAAATTCTCGGCCGAGGCCTCGCCGCCGAGATCGGGCCGCGACCCCGACAGCAGAGTGACGTCGAGTTCGTTCCGGCCCAGCTCGCGGGCAAGCGAGCGGCAGGAGTGAGCGGAGCCGCCGCGAGGATAGAAGTACATCCCCATCAGCACCCGCTTGGTCGCAGCGGCCACAGCCGCCGAGGCTAGCGGTCCGGTCTCTTCGTCAGGACGGGCGGCGAGGCGCGAAGCGCAGGCCGGTGGCGACCTCGCGGCCCCCTTGCAGCTCCAGGCCGTGCTCCTCGCGCGGGGTGTTGACGAGGTTGCCGCCGACCACCAGCGAGGCGGAGCCGCCGCCGTCGAGGTTGATCGCCTTCTCCGCCCCCAGCCCCGCCATCGCGCCGGCCAGCTCGGCCATCGTCAGCCCGGCGTCGGTGTCGGCGCGGCCCTCGCATACCACCGCGATCATCTCCCCCGCGGCGAGGCCGAGCGCGGCGCGCGGGTAGCGGCCGGCGGTGATGTCGGAGTCGAACTGGCGCGAGCCGGCCGAGAAGCCCTCGGCGTCGACCCCGTCGCGAATCAGCGGGTCGCCGCCGGCGACCAGCATCGGGCCGGCCTGCAGGAGGTCGCCGTGCGGAACGTCCCCCAGCTCGTCGCGCGGAGCCAGCCGCACCTCGCCGCCGGCGACGTGGACGCAGGCCCGCTGGCGATGCCAGGGCGCGTCGAAGGGCTCGGTCGGCAGCGCCCGGCTGTCGATCCAGAGGTCGCCGAGCGCCGGGCCCCCGGGTCGCATGTAGAAGCCGCCGACGATGGCGTGCTCGGCGCCGTTGCGACGGCACCAGGCCCGCACCGTCGAGCAGGGCTGCAGCGCGGCCACCCGCAACCCGAACTCGGCCCGGGCGAAGCGGGCGACGTGGACGGTAGTCAGGGCGCCGTCGGCGAGGCGCAACCGCCGCCGCTCGAGCGTCGGGCGCCGGAGCGCGGGTGCCGCGGTCGGAGTCGTTGCAGAGGCGATCGGCATCGGATGACCTAACCCACCTGACCCCGAATGGAACAGGACGCGGTGGACGAACCGAGGCCTAGATCGCGGTGGCGCGGGCCGAGATCCCCCGCCCGCACGGGACCGCGGCGCAGACCGCGGTGCCCTGGTCATCCGCGGCCCGGATCTCCAGCGACCCGCCGAGGACGGTCACCCAGTCGCGCATCTCCCGCAGGCCGCCGCCCTCCTCCCGGCTCGCCGGGTCGAAGCCGTTGCCGTCGTCGCTGACGGTGATGACGATCTCCTCGCGGCCGTCGCCTTCGACCACCTCGACGACGACGCGGGAGGCTTCGGCGTGCCTGACGGTGTTGTCGAGCGCCGCCTGGACGATCCGGTACACGGCGGACTCGCACTCCTCTTCGAAGCGCACCCCCACACCGCCCTTCGCGTGGCCCAGCTCGATCCGGGTCATCACTTCCAGCTTCGGCTTTTCGACCCGGTCGGCCAGCTGTTCGATCGCGGCGGCGATCCCCTCGCGGTCGAGCGTCGTCGGCCGCAGGTCGACGATCAGCGAGCGCAGCCGCTCGGCCTCGCGCTCGAGGTCGGCGATCGCACGCTGCAGCAGCTCCTGGACCGCGAAGGGGTCGGCCCCTTCCATCGCCGCCAGGGACATGCGCAGCTCCGCCAGCCCCTGCAGGGTCCCGTCGTGAAGCTGCCGCGCCCATCGCGCCCGCTCGACCTCGGCCGCCGCGAGGCGCCGGCGCAGGCTTGGGGACGACTTTCCGCAATCGGTCCGAGACACACGTTTTCCCTACTCGACGGGGGAGAAGCCGAGAGGGCCGTTTCGCAGCCCTACAGGTGCTCATCCCAGAGACCGGCTACGGCGCGAACCTCCCGGAAACGCCGTTACCGGGACGGAAGGATACTGGGGAATACTTCTTTGAGCGATGAGTTGTTGTCCTAACGAAACGAGGCTGTTTACGACCCGCGCGGCCCGGCCGGTAGAGTGGCCGGCCGATCCTGGCGTTCCCGAGCAGGGACGCGCGCCGGGGTTGGCCGATGGACGATGGGTGCGGTTGGGCTTTCGAGGCACGGCTCGGCTCGTCGTGACGCTCGATCGAGCCCGGAGCCAAACCGCCTGTCCATGTCTGACCCACAACCGCTCAGCGGCGGGGAGCTGAACGCCGCAGTCACGCGTGAGGTGATCCGCGTCCAGAACGAGAGCCACGGCCGTGGGCCGAAGAAGGCGTTCTCCTTCCACAACGGCAACGTCCTGGTGACGATCCTCGAGGAGGTGCTGACGCCCGCCGAGCGCAAGCTCGCCAGCAACGGCGAGAGCGACGCCGTCCTGCGGATGCGCAGCCTCTACCAGCGCAACATGGCAAGCGAGCTGAAGCGGGGCATCGAAGCGATCACCGGGCGCGAGGTCGTCGCCTTCATGAGCGACAACCACCTCGACCCGGACATCGCCGTCGAGACCTTCATCCTCGACCGGCCGCTGAACTGACCAGAGGCCGGGAGCGGGCACAGCAGGCCGCTACGCTGCTCCCCGTCCATGGTGCCCCTCTCCATCCTCGACCTCGCCGCCGTCGGGCGCGAGGAGTCGATCGCCGAGAGCTTCGCCGGCAGCGTTGAGCTGGCGCGGGCGGCCGAGCGGGGCGGCTACCGGCGGGTCTGGTACGCCGAGCACCACAACATCTCCTCGATCGCCTCCTCGGCGACCGCGGTGCTGATCGCCCACGTCGCCGCGCAGACCGAGACGATCCGGCTCGGGGCCGGCGGGGTGATGCTGCCCAACCACTCGCCGCTGGTGGTCGCCGAGCAGTTCGGGACCCTGGAGACGCTCCACCCAGGGCGGATCGACCTCGGGCTGGGGCGGGCGCCGGGGACCGACCAGCGGACCTGGATGGCGCTGCGGCGCGACCCGGCCGCCAGCGACCGCTTCCCCCAGGACGTCGTCGAGCTGCAGCGCTTCCTCGCCGACGAGGAACCGCTGCCGGGGCTGCGGGCGATCCCCGGGCAGGGCACCAAGGTGCCGCTCTACATCCTCGGCTCCTCTCTCTTCGGGGCCGAACTGGCGGCCCAGCTGGGCCTCCCCTACGCCTTCGCCTCCCACTTCGCGCCG
>Ga0164302_10000234_pt1 | contig 14616 bp, 13 predicted proteins | sample Whisoiple_202_MG_FD_109714 | JGI IMG/M metagenome (GOLD analysis project Ga0164302, IMG submission 109714) | Soil microbial communities amended with pyrogenic organic matter from upstate New York, USA - Whitman soil sample_202_MG | ecosystem: Environmental > Terrestrial > Soil > Agricultural... | reverse complement strand
GAGGAGCCGAACTTGTGAGCGAGTAAGCCGCAGCAGCTTTATTGATTTTTTCCAATGACTGATAAATTTCCGGTTGGTACCGCCGCAATGCCGTGAGGAGCGTGGATGCCTTCCAAATGAAGATCCCGCTGTTCCATAAGCTACGCTGCCGGATGAGTCGCCGGGCCGCGGGCAAGGTTGGCTTCTCGACAAAGCGTTTGACGACGAAAGCCGCCTCCGACTTGGCTCCTATCGGCCGGGTTTTCATGATGTAGCCGTAACCCGTTTCAGGGTAATCGGGCTTGATTCCGATCGTGATCAACTGATCGGTTTCAGCGGCGAGCCGGACCGCAGTTTTGAGCGTCTTACGAAACGCAGCGATATCAGCGACCCAGTGATCGGCGGGAAGAACGATCATTACCGCTTCGGGATTACGGCGCATCACTTCCAATGCCGCTAGCCCGATGCACGGAGCGGTGTTTTTGCCCTGCGGCTCAGCGATAAAATTATTTCTCGGTACACCAGGTAATTCGCGGCGTAGCAACGGAAGTTGATCGGCGATTGTTACAACCATGGTTTGCTTGCGACCCGCCAATGGATAGACGCGTTCAGCAGTTTCCCGGATTAAACTGTTTCGACTAAGGAGCTTGAGTATTTGCTTTGGTCGGTGGACGCGGCTCAACGGCCAAAACCGCGTGCCTTTCCCGCCCGCGATGATCACGTTGAAACAAACTTTAGCCAATGGATCGCCTTCTTGATGAGATCGCGGGGTATAGTACGGTAGTCGATATGATGGATCAAGCGACGGAGGATGCAACAAAGTCTTGGTGTGTTGCGCCCGAGCACGACCAGCTTCGTGTGGATGCACTTCTGCGCCATTGCCTGCCGCAGCTTTCCCGCCGCCAACTAGCGAGCGCTATTGCCAATCGTTTGTTTTCGCTTAACGGCAAAGTGAGTAAAAAAGGCGACCGGGTGAACGCGGGGGATGTCCTAGTCTTTCACGGGCCGGCGGCGTGGCTGAGTCCGCAACCGCTGGCGAATCCTAACCTTCAACTACGGGTTGTGTATGAAGATCCAGAGATCCTGATCGTGGATAAGCCAGCCGCCTTGCCGACGCATGGCTTCTCGGGGCGGGATGAAGACACCGTGGCAAACTTCATTGCTTCAAAGCATCCCGAGTTGCTGGCGGTTGGCAAATCTCGTTGGGAACCGGGAATTTTAAACCGGCTTGATCGCGATACCTCAGGACTGGTGCTGGTGGCAAAAACGCAAGAAAGCTTCATTGAGTTGCGCAAACAGTTTCGCCGTCGGGAGATCGTTAAAAACTACTGGGCGCTTGTGTGGGGAAAAACCAATGCAAGTGGCAACATCACGCTGCCCTTGGCACATGATCCCCGGGACAGAGCCCGGATGCGCGCTGTTAATTCGACGTATCAGCACAGTGAGAGGATTTGGAACGCCGCGACGCACTATCGGCAATTGGCGCAAGGTTCCGAAGTTACTTTGGTCGAAGTAAACATGACCACAGGAGTTACCCACCAGATTCGCGTTCATCTAGCGTCGATAGGTCATCCGATTGTCGGCGACTTGTTATATGGTAAGGCAAGCCCGGAGAGCTTTGGTCTCAAGCGGCAATTTCTGCACGCGATTAAATTGCAGTTCCGACATCCAAAAACCAGCCGGAAATTAATCGTTGAAACGCCCTTGCCGGATGATCTGAAAGAGGTTTTAACGCGCGTGAAACTCTGGATCTAGGCAGCACTACTGCGAATGCCTTTAAGCTTCGCACAGTTACCGCAATAATTGTTCAACGTCCCCGCCTCTTCGACCCATCCATCATCCAAATTGTGGCAGATTCGTTTGCATTCGAAACAGATAAAGTAAAGGCCGTCGATGCTCTTGTTGATTTTTTCCCGGTTAAGGACGCGGCCGCGAAGCTTGTCTACGCGAATACCCAAGAGTTCCTCATAATTTTTCTTTATTTTCCGCCGACCCGCTTCGTCACTTGGAAGATCCTCATCTTCCGATTCGTCGTGAGTACCGTCATCGATATACTCGTGGCTGCGATCTTTGCCGGCGCGGCCGGCGCTCTTTTTCTTGGCTCGTGGCATCTTGGTTTTGTTTGGCGCTCCTTGAATGCTTAGCTGGGAATTCTGAAAAATTGCTCAAAGGTATTTTCTATTGAACGGGTCAGATCTTGTCAATACCGAATTCGTCATGGCCAAGCCACAAAATGATTGATGAGCAAAAAAAAGCGGAAGATCGTTAACCGATCTTCCGCTCACAAGGTCGTTCCAGGGCAAACTTACTGTTTGATTGCCGCAGCGCGCCTTTGCAGGTAAGCATTCCGCACGGCGCCGTAGAGATCGACCGTCGATTCGGCAACTCTCTCAAACCGATCCAAATTTAGGGATCTTTCGTTGACGGTACTCGTTGCTGTTCCCGCCACCGAGGCCCACCAAGGTATGAAATAGGTATAGGGAGTCATGGCGATGTCGAAGGCATAACCGATGCCATCACGGACCGTGAGTGGCGGCAGAAATGGCAACACCAGGTAAGGTCCAGGACCGGCTCCCCAGACGCCAAACGTTTGCCCGGTGTCCTCGTCTCTTTGTTCGATGCCGAAACCATCTTTCGCGACATCGAAAAATCCAACAACGCCAATCGTGCTGTTTATCGTGAAGCGTGCGAGTTCGGTCGCCGCGCCATTAAACTTGAGCTGCAAGCTATTATTGACGACACGTCGGACAACGGCGAGATTGTCAAAAAAATTGTGCACGCCCCGTTGCACCGGATCGGGCAGTAAAAAATCCCACCCCGTAGCAATCGGTTTCAAAACGTAACGATCCACAACTTCTCGGTTGAACCAGAACATTTTTTCATTGAAGCCCTCGAAGGGATCATCCTCGAAATCTTCGCCAGGATTGGAAGCTGCCGCCAGTCCAGTCAGATTGACTGCAGCTGCAAGCCCCGCAGGGGACTCAGTATCGGCTTGAGCCAGCGTAACCTGATTGGCTTCTTCGCTCGGTTCCGCTGCGGAACTCTCGTCCGCGCTCACGGGCGTGTGTACCAGCACGGCGAAGCTCATTAAAATACCGAATGCCACGGCTGGTACGTCGCGCGCCCATAACGATTTCTTTCGCTTCATCAATATCTCCTTCTCCCCGTCTGTGTGATTACATTAAGCCTAGAGGATGGTCAAGTGTTTTGCCGAATTTGCGCGATCTGAAATCTGTCAGTGAACGCGAAAACTATGCCATGTAGCCGCTATTTTCTTCTGCCAAGCTTGGTAAATCCGGGAGCGTGTTCGCATCGAAGCAATGGAATACGAAGCGCGCCGGACACAAACTCGTATGCGGTGGCGAAATTCGCTCTGATTGATAAGGTCGTGATCGCCGATCGAAGTTTGCACCCCTGCGGCTGATCGGCTAATTTTGGGACATGGCGGCCAACGGTCAACAACGGATGATTGTTCTTGGGGTCACGGGCGGCATCGCGTGTTACAAAGCAGTCGAACTGGTGCGGCTCCTCGTCAAGAATGGCTTCCAGGTTCGGGTGATTATGACTCGCGGCGCAATGGAATTCGTCACGCCGCTCACGTTTCAGGCTCTCTCGGGCAATCCGGTCGCTACGGAAATCTTTAGCCTGACGCAAGAATCCGAGATTGGCCACATCGATCTCGCGGATTCCGCCGATCTTTTCGTGGTTGCACCGGCAACGGCGAATGTGATCGGAAAGCTCGCCTCTGGCATCGCTGATGACTTATTGACGACCGTTCTAATGGCGACTCAAGCGCCGGTGCTGCTCGCGCCAGCAATGAATATTCATATGTATGAGAACGTGATCGTTCAAGAGAACCTGCGTAAGCTCCGGCGGGTCGGTTATCACGTTATGGAGCCCGCCGAAGGCTATCTAGCATGCGGTTATGAAGGCAAAGGGCGCCTGCCCGATCCAGAAAAGATCAGTGACGAGGTTGAACGGCTACTACACAAAAAAGATCTCGCCGGAGAAAACTTCTTGATCACTGCGGGTCCAAGCCGGGAGCCGCTCGATCCGGTTCGCTACATCTCAAACCGATCATCGGGCAAAATGGGATACGCATTGGCCCGCGCCGCGCTCCGACGGGGCGCTCAGGTAGCATTGGTGAGTGGGCCCACGGCTCTCGATGCGCCGGCCGGTGCTCGTCTCGTCGACGTGACCACCGCAGCGGAAATGCGTGAGGCAGTTCTTAAGGAGTATCCACGTTCGAGCGCCGTCATTATGGCGGCGGCCGTTGCCGACTATCATGCTGCGGCGCCAAGCGGTGGGAAAATAAAGCGCGGCGTAGGTGCCATCGAGCTTCGGCTCGAGCCGAATCCCGATATTTTGAAAGAATTGGGGCAGAATAAAGACGGCAAATGGCTGGTCGGTTTTGCCGCGGAGACCGAGAATCTCACCGCCAATGCGGGAAAGAAATTGCGTGAGAAAAATCTTGATATCGTTATCGCGAACAATGTCGCGGAAGAGGGGAGCGGTTTTGACGGCGATACCAATGTCGCGACAATTATTGACCGCACCGGCGTCGTTCGCGCGCTGCCGCTTATGAGCAAGGATGATCTCGCCGATTGTATTTACGACCACTATCTCGCTTTGAAGAACCGCAGCTGAAATGGGTACTCCACGGGAGCCGAAGCCGGCGAAATTTTTCGTCGCGCTACTCTCCTCGACTCGGGAACTCCTCACCCAAACTGAAAAAGACCTGATGGCGCTAATGGGCCAGATCGACGGGCGAAGCGCCGTGTTGCCTTGGAATCTGTCCACATACTACGAGCAGGAGATGGGTTCAGAATTGTTGAGGTGTTTCGTCGGATTTTCATCGCTCCTGCCGCCCGAACGGTTAACGGAGTTGAAGCTCAAAACCCAGCTGATTGAGGACCGCTATCGCGACAGCGCCGGCGCGCGTCGGATCAACGTCGATCCCGGCTATCTCGATGCGCACAAAGTCGTTCTCGCATCCACCAAAAATGCCAGCCAGAGAATTTATTTGCGCGCTGGCATTTACGCGGAAGCGACGTTGTTCTATGACAATGGACATTTCCACGGCTTAGCTTATACCTATCGAGACTATCTCTGGCCGGACGCGCTGGCATTTTTTTCCCAGGTGCGTGCCGCTTACTTGAAACAACTGAAGCAGCTCGCATAAATGTTCCCGAGCTAGCGGTCGAGGCCCTACACGGCGCCATAGCATTGCTACGTATAACTCGCCGGTGCTAAGATCATGCCGGTTTGAGAGCGGTAGCCGATGTCAGACATGAGTTATGCGGAAGAATTGCTGCTGTTAACGAGCTCGCTGCGCCGTCATTTACAGCGCGGAGCGCAGGCGGGAGCGAGAGTGGCTGGGGATAACCGAAACGAGAGCAAGGCGCCACCGGGGGAAAGCGCCGGTCCCATCGCCGGTAGTAGCGTTGAGTTGTTCTCTCCGGGCGCGCCATCGCTTTTAGCCAGTAATCTCGAAGAGCTACGCGCTGCGATTGGCGATTGCCGTAGGTGCAAATTATGCTCGGGCCGTACCCACTTAGTTTTCGGCGTGGGAAATCCGCGCGCCAAGCTGATGTTTGTCGGAGAGGGACCCGGGCGCGACGAAGATCTCCAGGGCGAGCCCTTTGTCGGGCGAGCAGGACAACTTTTGACCGACATTATCACCAAGGGGATCGGGATTAGACGCGAGGACGTCTATATCGCCAATGTGGTCAAGTGCCGACCGCCGGACAACCGCAATCCCGAACCGGATGAAGTCGCGTCCTGCGAGCCATTTCTGAAAAAACAAATTGAGATCATTAGTCCAGAAATCATCGTGGGCTTGGGCAAGTTCGCGGTTCAGACGCTCCTGCAAAGCAAGATGCCGATCACGAAGCTCCGCGGCAACTGGCATACTTATCAGGGCATCAAGTTGATGCCGACATTTCACCCCGCTTATTTGCTACGCAATCCGGCGGACAAAAAGCTGGTTTGGGAAGATATCAAGAAGGTGATCAAAGAGATGCGCCGTGAAGACTCTTAAGCTGTCTTGCCTGATTTTACTTTTGACTGTGGCGTTTTCCGTTATGGCGCAAACCAAGGACGCCGCTGCGCCGCATGTGGATCTGATTTCCATCGATGGCACCATCAATCCTGCAGTCGATGATTTTATTCGCGAGAGCATTGGACGGGCGAAGGCTGGGGGAGCGAAGGCGCTGATCATCCAGTTGGACACACCGGGCGGATTACTCAATTCAACCCGTACCATTGTCAAAGAGATGCTCGGAGCCGAGGTGCCGCTCATGGTTTATGTGGCGCCGAGCGGCGCCGGCGCAGGATCGGCGGGCGTTTTTATCACGATGGCAGCGCACATTGCCGCAATGGCTCCGGGAACGAATATCGGAGCGGCGCATCCGGTAGCCGGTGCGGGACAGGAAGTCAAAGGTGCCATGGGTGAGAAGATCGAGAACTTCACCGCATCCTTTAGCGAAAGCATCGCGCAAAAACGCGGCCGCAATACGGAGTGGGCGATCCAGGCGGTGCGTAAAAGCGTAGCTATCACGGAAAAAGAGGCGCTCAAGAAAAACGTTATCGACATCGTTGCTAGGGACATCGACGACCTGCTCAAACAAGCGGATGGAAGAAAAGTCGATGTCAACGGCAAAGACGTGGTGCTCTCGGTCAAAGGCGCGCAGGTCATCCGTCATGATATGAGCCTCAAACAAAAAGTGCTCAACACCATCGGCGATCCTAATATCGCGTATATCTTGATGATGGCGGGTTTTCTCGGGCTTTACATGGAATTTGCGCATCCCGGCGTTTTCTTCCCGGGTATCGCGGGCGCCATTTGTTTATTGCTCGCGTTTGCCTCGCTACAGGTGCTGCCCATCAATTACACCGGGCTCGCGCTCATTTTGCTGGGCCTGGGTTTGTTGGTTGGCGAGGCGTTTTTCCCCAATTTCGGAGTTTTGGGGATTGGCGGGATCGTGTCTCTGGCGCTCGGGTCGCTCTTGCTCTTTGATACCCCGATTTCCGACTTCGGGGTGGATCGATCGATTGTGTTTACCGCTGTCGGTACCGTAGGGAGTTTTGTTCTTGCGATCAGTTATTTAGTTTTCCGCTCGCAGAAGGCCACGTCGGCGCTCGGCAAAGAAGGTTTGATCGGCCAAATCGGTGAAGTGCGCGGCAAGCTTGCTCCGACCGGCAGAATATTTGTGCATGGTGAGAATTGGAGCGCACAGGCCGATGGGCCGATCGATGTCGGCGAAAAAGTGCGGGTTGTCGGTTACGACGGCATGCAGCTCAAAGTGCGACGATTGTCCGAAGGTGACGCACAGAGCTAGGAGGAAGCAGCTATGTTTGGATTCGGTGCGCCCCTTACATTTTTGATTATTGTCATTGCTCTGATTATTAGCGGCATCAAGATTCTCAAAGAATATGAGCGAGCCGTCGTGTTTCGCCTCGGACGCATGGTTGGCGCTCGCGGCCCCGGTATTACGTATATCATTCCGGGTGTCGAAAAAATGGTCAAAATGGACCTGCGCACGGTAACAATGGATATCCCGCCGCAGGACGTCATAACGCGCGACAACGTATCGGTCAAGGTCAATGCGGTTTTGTATTTTCGCGTCATCGAGCCGACCCGCGCCGTAATCGAGGTGGAAAATTATTTATTTGCGACTTCGCAGTTGGCCCAGGTGACGCTGAGAAGCGTCTGCGGTCAGGCCGAACTGGACGAGCTGCTCGCTGAACGAGAACGAATCAATAGCCGAATCCAAGAAATCCTCGATCAGCAAACCGACCCCTGGGGCATCAAAGTTGTCCTGGTCGAGCTGAAGTACATCGATCTGCCCCAAGAGATGCAGCGGGCAATGGCCAAACAAGCCGAAGCGGAACGCGAGCGGCGCGCCAAGGTGATCCATGCCGACGGTGAATTTCAAGCAGCGCAGAAACTCGCAGATGCGGCCGAAGTCATCGGGAACGAACCGATGGCGCTGCAGCTGAGATTTCTGCAAAGTCTTGTCGAAGTTGCCTCAGAAAAGAACTCGACCACGATTTTTCCAGTGCCGATCGACTTGCTAACGCCGTTTTTGAAAAAAAACGAATAGCCACCACGCTGGCAAAACTCTCACGCCATTTTATACTGCTTGTGAGCGGGGCAGGACGGAGCCATGTCCCTCCCGATTTTTGCATCTATGGATCTGAAGGAATTCGATTATGTCTTACCGGAGTCGTTGATTGCGGCCGTTCCAAGCCGTCGGCGCGAGGGCTCTCGGCTTCTCGTGCTGCAACGGAGCTCCGGTGAGATTACTCACACTGGTTTTTCGGAGCTCAGCGAGTTTCTTAGTGCCGGAGATCTCCTGGTTTTAAATGATACAAAGGTTTTTCCGGCACGGCTTATCGGTCAGAAGGAAAGCGGTGGTCATGTGGAAGTGTTGCTGTTGGAGCGTTTTCCCGAACCTGATCGAACCCTATGGCTTGGATTGATCGATGCAGGCAAAAAACCGCGGGTCGGGAGCGAATTGCGTTTTGGCGGTGGGATCACCGCTGAAGTGCTGGGCGACCTTGGACGCGGCCGTTTCGGGCTCGAGTTCCATCACGTCGGAAATTTTGATGAGCAACTCCAATCACTCGGAGAGCCACCTCTGCCGCCCTATGTTCGCCGAGGTCGCCCGGTTGAAGCCTTGGACCATGACCGCTATCAGACGGTCTATGCTTGTCATTCGGGTGCAGTCGCAGCGCCCACGGCGGGGTTTCATTTTACGGACGAGCTGTTTGAAAAACTGGCCGCCAAAGGAATTGCCCGAACACTGCTAACCCTTCATGTGGGACCGGGGACGTTCCAGCCAGTGCGCAGTGAGCGCATCGAGAACCACCGCATGGAAGGGGAGCGCTACAGCCTGAGCGCAGTGGCCGCGGCTCGGATCAATCGCGCAAAAGAGACCGGCGGCCGCATTATCGCGGTAGGGTCGACGAGCACGCGCACGCTCGAATGGGTGGCGCGTCGGCAGGGTCGCATCGTGGCGGATGAAGGGATCACGCGTCTTTACATTCACCCAGGGGATCGATTCCACGTCATCGATGGCTTGATCACCAATTTCCATTTACCTGGATCGACGCCACTGATCCTAGTCGCCGCATTTGCGGGTCTGGATCTCATTCGACGCGCCTATCACGAAGCCATCGAAAAGAAGTATCGGTTTTATAGTTATGGCGATGCCATGCTGATCCTGTAGCTGAGCAGCGCAGGGTTAGGTCTGTTGCCGAATCGGTTTGAGTTCATTTCATGAGCGAGCATTTCACGATCTTACAGCAGGACAAGGATACCAGCGCGCGACTCGGGCGGCTCCTGACTGCCCACGGCGAAGTCGAGACGCCGTGCTTTATGCCGGTGGGCACGCAGGGAACGGTCAAAGCCATGCTGCCACGAGACTTGCGCGAAATCGGCTGTCAGATTTTATTGGGTAACACTTATCACCTCTATCTCCGGCCCGGTCACGAAGTGATTCGTCGGCTCGGCGGGCTGCACAGTTTCATGGGTTGGAACGGTCCGATCTTGACCGACAGCGGCGGTTACCAGGTGTTTAGTCTCGGCGCAACGCGTAAAATCAGCGAAGCGGGCGTCAACTTTCAATCGCATCTCGATGGCGCAAATCATCTGTTGACGCCGGAGAAAAGTATCGAGATTCAACAGGCGCTGGGAAGCGACGTTGCAATGGTGCTCGATGAATGCATCTCCGGCGATGCGCCGCGTGAATACGTTCAGGTTGCCACCGAGCGGACAATCCGTTGGGCGGAGCGATGCCTGCGAGCACGGAGCGCGAGCCCTCAACAATTGATGTTTGGCATTGTGCAAGGCGGCGTGTTCGAAGATTTGCGGCGTTGGTGTGTCGATGCGCTCGTATCGATGCCCTTCGATGGTTTCGCGGTGGGTGGTTTAGGCGTCGGTGAAGGTGAGGAGCAACTCTACAAAATCGGCGCTTTCACCGCGAAATTGCTGCCCCGCGATCGACCGCGTTATTTGATGGGAGTGGGCCGCCCCCAGGACATTATTCGAGCGGTGCGCGCAGGTTTCGACATGTTCGACTGTGTGATTCCGACGCGCAACGCTCGAAATGGCACCCTCTATACCTTCAAGGGCAAGCTCAACATCAAGCGCGCCGAGTTTGCCGAGGATCGGCGCCCAGTGGAGGAGCACTGCGGGTGCTATGCCTGTCAAAACTTCTCCCGCGCTTACTTGCGCCATCTCTATATGGCGGGGGAAATTCTGTCGGCGCAGCTCAACACTCTCCATAATCTTTACTTTTACCACCGGCTCATGGATAAGTGTCGAGAGGCGATTCGAACTGAAAAGGCCGATCTCTGGACGGAAATTTGGCCAGTCCAGGAAACGCCCTCAGGCGATTCGCGCAGTTTAGGAGGATAGATGTTCGACATTGCATACGCGCAAGCTGTGCCGGGCGTGGGCGGGCCAGGGCCGATGATGACGCTCATCCCGTTCATTCTGATCTTTGTCATCATGTATTTTATGGTCATTCGGCCGCAGCAGAAGAAAAGTAAAGAGCACCAGGACCTGTTGAACAAGTTGAAAAAGAACGACGAGGTGATGACCTCCGGGGGAATTTACGGTAAGGTGGTCGACCTAAAGGAAACAGTTGTTACGTTGGAGGTCGCGCCAAACGTGAGAATTCGCGTGCATCGACCACAGATCAGCGCGGTTCTCACCGGAGAGAAGAGCGCCGGGAAGGAAGGGAAGGACTAGCGAATGCGGCAAAGTGTCTTGACTCGGGCGGTCATATTCGCAATCGCAATTATCGCTGCCCTGATCTACCTAGTGCCGACTTTTGTGGGCTCATTGCCTTCGTGGTGGACCAATTTTTTGCCCGCCGATCGAATAAATCTTGGCCTTGATCTTCAAGGCGGGAGCCATCTCGTTCTTGGAGTCAAGGTGGACAAAGCGATCGAAAACAATATCGAACGGGTGCGCGGGGATTTGACGAATGTCTTGCGAGAAAAAGGTGTGTCCGGCGTCAACGTCGAGCGCGTCGAAGGCACAGTGCTTCATATCACGGTTCCGTCGACCAATGCGGAACGCTTGCGCGGTGTCTTAAAGAGCGACTTTGCCTATTTAGTCGAAGCAAAGTCGCCACAAACTAGTGGGGGCACGAGCGAGTTTTTCTTGACCTTGAGTAAGGAAGAGATGCGGTCACTGCGCGACTATGCGATTGATCAATCTTTAGAAACCATTCGCAACCGAATCGACCAGTTCGGCGTGAGTGAACCGATTATTCAAAGAGAAGGCCAGGAAAATATTCTCATCCAGCTCCCTGGAATCCAAGATCCCGAACGCGCCAAGGAAATTATCGGCAAGACCGCTTTGTTGGAATTCAAACTGGTCGATGACACGGCGAACGTGGAGGATGCAATTAAGAACGGTCCACCGCCCGGTCGGCAGGTGCTGTATGGTCATGCGGGGAGAGGCGAAGGAGTCGGCAACGGAACACGAGCGTACGTCGTGGAGTCACGACCATTGATGACGGGTGAATACATTCAAGACGCTCGTGTACGGCCGGCGCAGCAGTTGCAAGGAGCTTCGGTCGAGCTCATCCTCAACGCGGCTGGCGCAAGACTATTCGAACAAATTACCGCGGCCAACGTTAAGCGCCGGCTGGCGATCGTGCTCGATAACCGCGTCTATTCTGCGCCGGTCATTCAAGAGCGAATTGGCGGCGGCCGCGCATCGATCACGGGAAATTTCGATCTCAAGGAAGCCAGAGATTTATCTATTGTCTTGCGTGCGGGCGCGCTGCCGGCGCCGGTTGAAATACTCGAGGAGAGAACCGTTGGACCTTCATTGGGGAGCGATTCCATCCGCGACGGGGTGATCTCTTTCGTGGTGGGAAGTTCGTTGGTTATCGTTTTCATGATCATGTATTATCGCGGCGCAGGCGTGATCGCTGACTGTGCGCTGTTGTTTCACATCCTTTTCCTCCTGGCGATTCTCGCGGCTTTCAAGGCTGTGCTGACTCTGCCCGGCATCGCGGGGATCGTGCTCATCGCCGGTATGGCGGTGGACGCTAATGTACTAATCAACGAACGCATTCGTGAAGAATTGAGAGCCGGACGCGCGCCGCGCTCGGCGATCGAAGCGGGTTTTCAACATGCGATGCCGGCGATCATTGATACCAACGTGACGACGTTTCTTTCCGGAGTCATTCTTTTTCAATTCGGCACAGGGCCGATCAAAGGTTTTGCGGTCACTCTGTGCGTCGGCATATTGACGACCGTCGTGACCGCCGTCTACATGACGCGGATCTACTATGATTACCGTGCCATGACCGGCAAGTTGAAAAAGATCAGCATCTAAAAAGGACGCTATGGAACTCATCAAACCCGGCACAAGAATCCCATTTACCCGCTATCGATACGTTGCCGTCGCGATCTCATCCGTGGTGAATTTGGCCGTGCTCATTCTTCTTTTTACCAAGGGTCCGTTGCTTGGGGTCGATTTCGCAGGTGGAACCGTGGCGCAGCTAAAGTTTTCCAAGCCGGTCACCATTCCGGAAATTCGCAATGCGTTGGGCGAACTCGGCGCAGGGGACACCGTAATCCAGGATTCTGGTCAACAAGGTTCGAACGAATTTCTCGTGCGGCTGCAAAGAACTTCGACTCAGCTTGGCGAGCTCGGCGAACTCATCAAGGAAAAACTTACGAAACAGTTTGGTGGCGGCGGTTTCGAGATTCGACGAATCGAGTCGGTGGGGCCGAAGGTCGGCAGTGAGCTGCGTCAGAAGGGCGCTTGGTCAGTCATCGCGGCGACAATCATGATGGGAGTCTATATCTGGTTGCGTTTCGAGTTGCGGTTCGGCTTGGGTGCCGTGGTTGCCTTGATTCACGACGTTCTGGTCACGATTGGTGCGCTGATTGTGGCTAACTACGAGTTCGATTTGACCATCATCGCTGCTCTGCTGACCGTCGTGGGTTTCTCCGTCAATGACACGGTGATTGTCTGCGACCGTGTCAGGGAAAACATGCGCAAGATCAAGCGAGAATCTCTAGAAGGTATCATCAACACGAGCATCAACGAAACCCTTAGTCGGACGATCATCACCACCGGGACGGCGATTCTCGTGCTTTTGGCGCTTTTTGTTTTAGGCGGCGGTGTCATTCGGCCATTTGCGTTCGCTCTCTTGGTAGGCTTTTTCTCAGGCGTCTACTCGACGATTTTTATTGCCAGTCCGGTGGTTTTATTTTGGGAGAAAAGGCCGGTCAGAAAATCAACGAGCACTATAGGCGTTTCAGCAATCAAAAAATGAGCTTAAGTTGGTTTCGCGTGATTCCCTAGACTAAATGCCGCCCGCTCCGCGTAAACGTTGGCTTCTCAGAGAAGCCGATCCACTGGCCGTCGTTCGACAATCTGAACAGCTCAAAGTTTCTCCGCTGCTTGCGCGCATTCTAATTTTGCGCGGCTATTGCGATAGCCAATCGGCCAAGCGCTACCTGTCATCGAGTCTGCGCGAGGATTTGCCATCTCCCTTCGATATGATCGATATGGAGCCGGCAGTTGCGCGACTTGTCAGGGCGATTGAGGACAAAGAGCAAATCGGCATTTGGGGAGATTACGACGTCGACGGCACCACCGGCGCTTCTTTGCTGGTATGCTTCCTGCGCGCGCTCGGAGCTCAACCGATCTACTACGTGCCGCATCGGATCGAAGAGGGGTATGGTCTCAATACGGCCGGGTTGCGGCGCTTGAAAGAGCGAGGTGTCGGGTTAGTCGTGACCGTGGACTGCGGGATTTCCAACGCCATCGAAATCGCAGCCGCCCGTGAGTTCGGTCTTGACATCATTGTCATTGACCATCACCAACCGCCGCCGGAACTGCCGCGCGCTTTGGCCGTGGTCAATCCGCACAGGAAGGATTGTCCTTTTCCCGATAAAGGACTCTGTGCCGCGGGATTGGCGTTCTACGTCGTGATCGCGTTGCGCGCCAAATTGCGCGAGCGTGGCTGGTTTCCGAATGGCGTCCTCGACATTCGACCTTATCTCGATATTGTCACCCTCGGAACGATCGCGGATATGGTGCCGCTCAGGGGTGTGAATCGGACGCTGCTGCGAAGAGGGCTTCAGGAGTTAAGCTCTTCGAGCCGTCCGGGAGTCGTTGCACTTAAAAAAGTCGCAGGTATTCCGGACGGCGATGTAAGCGCCGGGCAAGTCGGGTTTCGCTTGGGCCCTCGGATCAATGCTGCGGGCCGGGTGGATTACGGTATCAAAGTTGTCGAATTATTGACGACGGAATCTAACGAAACTGCAGCGCGCATTGCTCAGGAACTCGAGGCGCATAATATCGAGCGTCGGGCGGTGGAGGCGACTGTGTTTGAACAAGCTCTTGCCTGCGCCACTGCCGTGATGGATGGCGGCGGTTGTCATTCGTTGGTACTCGCCGGCGATGGCTGGCATGCAGGAGTGCTCGGCATTGTCGCATCGCGCATCGTGGAAAAATACTGCCGGCCGACGGTCGTCATCGGTTTTGAGGGCGATCAGGGCAAAGGATCGGCGCGCAGCATCCGCGGATTTCACCTGGTGCAGGGCTTTCAATACTGCGCAGAGCATTTGGAAAAATTTGGCGGGCACGAGTAT
>Ga0164302_10000232_pt1 | contig 14690 bp, 13 predicted proteins | sample Whisoiple_202_MG_FD_109714 | JGI IMG/M metagenome (GOLD analysis project Ga0164302, IMG submission 109714) | Soil microbial communities amended with pyrogenic organic matter from upstate New York, USA - Whitman soil sample_202_MG | ecosystem: Environmental > Terrestrial > Soil > Agricultural... | reverse complement strand
CGGCGGCTGCCGGGTCCCGACGGGAGCGACCGGCAACGTAGCCAGCGAGGACCTGGTCTCGATGCTGCACGAGATGGGGGTCGAGACCAGCATCGACCTCGGCCGGCTGCTGGCGGCGGCGGCCGCCGCCCAGGAGGCGCTCGGCCGCCCGCTCGCCTCGCACACCCTCGTCGCCGGCCCGGTCGAGTGGCACCCTGAGCGCGACCCCTTCAAGGAGAACCCGCCGCGATGACCGCCCCCCGCCGAACTGCATCAACTTGTCTATCTGCTGGGTGGACAAGTTGATGCAGTTCGGGATTGCCGACGGTGCGCGCGAGAAGCATCTGGAGCTGATCGCCGAGCTGAATGCGGAGCTGGAGCGGGTCCGCCTCGGCGGCGGCGAGAAGGCCGTCGAGCGCCACCGCGGCCGCGGCAAGCTGACCGCGCGCGAACGGATCGCGGGCCTCTGCGATCCCGGCACGCCGTTCCTCGAGCTCTCGCCGCTGGCCGCGCATGGGATGTACGACGACGCGGCGCCGGGGGCGGGGATCGTCGCCGGGGTCGGCACCGTCAGCGGCCGCCGCTGCGTGATCGCCGCCAACGACGCCACGGTCAAAGGCGGCACCTACTACCCGGTGACGGTGAAGAAGCACCTCCGCGCCCAGGAGGTCGCGCTGCAGAACCGGCTGCCCTGCATCTACCTGGTCGACTCCGGTGGGGCCTTCCTGCCGCTGCAGGATGAAGTCTTCCCCGACCGCGACCACTTCGGCCGCATCTTCTTCAACCAGGCGACGATGTCGGCGCAGGAGATCCCGCAGCTGGCGGCGGTGATGGGCTCCTGCACGGCCGGCGGCGCCTACGTGCCGGCGATGAGCGACGAGACCGTGATCGTCCGCCACCAGGGGACGATCTTCCTCGGCGGCCCGCCGCTGGTGAAAGCCGCGACCGGGGAGGAAGTGACCGCCGAGGAGCTCGGCGGCGGCGACGTCCACGCCCGCCGCTCCGGCGTCGCCGACCACCTGGCCGAGGACGACGCCGACGCGCTGCGGATCCTGCGCGAGATCGTCGCCACCCTGCCGCCGACGCCGGCGCCGCCGTGGGCGCGGATCGAGCCGCGGCCGCCGGCCGGCGAGGCGGAGGAGATCCTCGACGTCGTCCCGATCGGCTCGCGCGCGCCCTGGGACGTCCGCGAGGTCCTGCGCCGCGTCGTCGACGGCGGCGAGCTGCGCGAGTTCAAGGAGAAGTACGGGAAAACCCTGGTCTGCGCCTTCGCCCACCTCGACGGCCACCCGGTCGGGATCGTCGCCAACAACGGCATCCTCTTCTCCGAGAGCGCGCTGAAGGGCGCCCACTTCGTCGAGCTCTGCGACCACCGCCGCATCCCGCTCCTCTTCGTCCAGAACGTCAACGGCTTCATGGTCGGCTCCAAATACGAGGCCGGCGGGATCGCCAAGGACGGGGCGAAGATGGTCGCCGCCGTCTCCACCGCGCGGGTGCCGAAGATCACCCTGATCGTCGGCGGCTCCTTCGGGGCGGGCAACTACGGCATGTGCGGCCGCGCCTACTCGCCCCGCTTCCTTTTTATGTGGCCGAACGCCCGCATCTCGGTGATGGGCGGCGAGATGGCGGCGGCGGTGATGAAAGAGGTCGGCCAGCCCGAGACCGCCGAGCTGCTCCACGACCTGTACGAAGAGCAGGGCCGCCCCCTCTACTCGACCGCCCGTCTCTGGGACGACGGCGTCATCGACCCTCGCGACACCCGCGAGGTCCTCGCCCAGGCCCTAGCCGCCTGCGCCGCCGCCCCACTCGGCGAGTTGGCCGCGCCCGTGTACCGGATGTAGGGGGAAAAGAGGCCCTAGAGCTACTCTGACAGGGAGAAATCAGATGAAGCGAATCCGAATCATCTATCACCACGACCCCGAGGCTTGGTGGGCTGAGTCGCCTGATGTCAAAGGCTGGACGGCCGTGGCTGATAGTTACGGCGAGATTTTGAAGCTGGCCGAAGAGGGGATTCCCTTCGCACTCGAGCGCGACGATGTCGAGTTGGAGCACTTCGTACCCGCTGATGAGCGCGAGCACCTCGCGGCCTGACTCCTCTTGACCTGTGGGCCGTAAACGGGCGCGAGTAGGACTGCTCCTCTGCGCGATCTCCGCCCCCTTCCTCCTGGCCGCCTGCGGATCCCAGGCGGTCTCGACCCCCTCGACCGACCAGGCCCCGCCGAGACCGCAAAAACCCGTACACAGCCAGGGTTTTCGCGGTCTCGGCGGTGAGGGTGCCGGCGAAGCGGTCGAGCCCTCGCATTGCCCGGAGGGGCATCCGGCCTGTCGGGTCACCGTGGGGCGGATCGTCTACGTCGAGCGGATCGATGCCGACGGGGACGGGGACGCGCACTTCGTCGTCCGCGACCCGCAGGGGATCACGCTGAGGGGGCTGACCGCGATCGACGTCCGCGCCGGCCTGCGGCCGCATCCGCTGCCGGGCCCGGGGGACCTGATCAGCGCTGCGGGGCCGGTGCAGACTGGGTCCTACGGGCAGGACCAGATCCATGCCCTCGAGCTTCACGTCGCACGACCCTGAACTTGAAGACCGCCGGGGTCTGGTCCTGGCCGGCGGGGTCGTAGACCTTGACCCGGAAGGCGTGGCGGCCGGGGCCGACGCGGTAGTGCTTCGGCGAGCGGCAGCGGCGGTACTTGGCGCGGTCGAGTCAGGTTCTTCGAGGCGATCACGTCGGCGTTGTCGTTCACCGCCGCGCAGGCGAGGGTCGGCGTGCAGGAGAAGGCCATCAGCCGCAACGGCGTAACCTCCGATTGGGCCTGCCAGGCGCCGGAGAGCGGATCCGTCAGACGTTCCTCTCGAGCCTCACCTATCACTCTCGGGGTGACAACTTCACAACGTTGCAGAAGTCACTGTGACTTTCTGGCAGCCCGGCTTTGCAGGGAATTCCTAGGGTCGAACCAAACCTCGCCCGTTCCTATATAAGACATATTGTCGTGATTTTCTTGCCGGCAGGGGTTGCGTCGCCGCGAACCACACGGTAGAAGCTCCTGCGAACGATCCACTGCTTTTGAGTGGATAAGCAAACCCCCGAGGCACCTCCGTGAAGAAGACGGCGCCCCGGGAGCTCAAATCAGACCCGAGCCAAAGGCTCGGACAAGAAAAGGAGTATCCCACAATGTCGAAGAAACTCATGACCGGCCTTCTGGCGCTGGTCGCTCTCGCGGCTCTCGCCCTTCCGGCGGCCGCGGCGGCCTCGCCCGAAATCGGCGAGACATCTGGTGGTGTCTTCACCAAACTCGCCAGTGGCTCCAAAATTCAAGGCACATCGCTGGCTCCCAGCAAGATGACAAGCCCCGGTGGCACCGTGCTGACGGAATGTTCTACCGCCAGCATGACAGGCGAACTGACCGAAAATTCCGGTACCAGCATCAAAGGTACGATCAGTGCCGCTTCGTTCACCAATGCCGGCGGCGCGGCCTGCTCGACCTTCTTTGGAGGTACCGCGACGGTTACAACCAACGTCGGCAACGGATTGCCTTGGTGCCTCCAGAGCGCCAAAGAAGACAAATTCGAAGTGCGCGGGAACGCGTGCTCCGCTGCGTCGCGCTCGATTACATTCGTTCTCGATACCAGTACGGCAGGGGTCTGCAAGTACAACAGCAGTGTCTTCCCGGTCGGCACTTTCACCACAGACGTCGCTCCCAGTAACTCAGATGCCATTCTGAGTCTGACCAAAGCTGGTCTGTGGACCAAGGAGGAAGGCAGCTTCCTGTGCCCCTCTGAAGCCAGTCTCGACATGGAATTCACACTGGAGACAGACGGAACCAGTATTCCGCTTTACATCCGGTAGCAACTCGGAGTCAAAGCAGTCAAGTCAGGAGCCAGAGCCGCCGCGAGGCGGCTCTGGCCTCTTTTGGGAAGGGACGCCCGAATGAACAGAAGGTCGGTCTCGATATTCATCGCCGCTCTTTCAGCCTTTGCGCTTCCGGCCGTTGCAGCAGCTTCGCCCGAACTCGGGGAGACAGCTAGCGGTGTGTGGGGCAAACTCGCCAGTGGCGCCAAAATCCAGGGCACATCGCTGACCATTAGCAAAATAACAAGCCCCGGCGGCACCGTGCTGATGGAATGCTCCACCGCCAGCATTACAGGCGAATTGAACGAAAATAGCGGAACGAGCATCAAAGGTACGATCAGTGCTGCCTCGATTACCAACGCCGGCGGCGCGGCCTGCTCGACCTTATTCGGCGGCACCACTACGGTTACAACCACCGTCGGCAACGGCGTCCCTTGGTGTCTCCAGAGCGCGAAAGAAGACAAATTCGAAATCCGTGGGGGCGCGTGCTCCGCTGCATCGCGCTCGATCACATTCGCGCTGGATAGCAGCTCGTCGGGTCCCTGCATGTACAACAGCTACACGTTCCCGGTCGGCACTTTCACCACAGACCTCAGTGGGCAGGAGGCCGGTCTGAGTCTGACCAAAGCCGGTCTGTGGAAACTTGAGGAAGGCGGCTTCCTGTGCCCCAGCGAAGTAAGTCTCGACATGGAATTCACACTGGAGACAGACGGAACCAGGACTCCGCTCTATATCCGATAGGTCGGAGTCCTGAGTCGAAGATGGGGAGTCGGAGCTGCTGGACTCAGCCAGTGTCTCCCTGCGAGTGACAAGATCCGCGAGTTCCTTGACGTGACCAGGAGCGATCCTTAGTTTTCCAGACGGGTCCGGTGACCAGACCCATCAGGGAATTCGACGGGGGAATATGTGAAGAACTTTGAGCGGTTCGTTCTCGGGGCTGTGCTGTGTCTTTCTGCGTTGGGGCCGATGGCGAAGCCGGCGCAAGGTGACCCTTGCGCGAATGAACCTGTCCGAGCTGCGCAGGGCTCGACGCATCTGCCCGATTGCCGGGCCTATGAGCTGGTTACGCCGCCCGACACCGCCGGTCGCCTTGTAGGCGCCATCAACGTCTTCTATCTGCAGAAGCTGTACGAGCTGTTCCCGACCGAACTCGCTTCGCCGCTCCGGGACAGCTTCGTCTTCATGAACGAGAACTCGCCGCTACGTACTCCATCAGGGGCTAACGGGAACTGGGATGTGTACGAGGCGGACCGTTCCGATGGAGGCTGGCAGACCGTTCGCCGGCTCAGCCTCCCCGGCGACCAGGCTCGGCTTCCACGTCCCGGAGGAGTCTCCGAAGACCATCTCTACGCATTTGGAGGCTCAGAAGATTCCGTCAGCTACTTGGGTGAGCCAGCCGGAGCCTTCGAGCTAACCGGTCTTGGGAGCCTCGCAGACGAACCATTTGCCCAAGGCCGATACATAACGGCGGGTGGCGAACACGTCATCTTCACGACTGGTCACCAGTTCAGCCAGAGCTTTTGGTGCAACAACGTGGGGTCGGCTTGCGAGGTTCGCCAACTCGAGGAGAATGCGCCGCCGGAAGGGACCGGGGCGGTTTACGACCGCAGCGCCGATGGCCCCACCCACGTAGTTTCGTTGCTACCCGGGGACGGTATACCCGGAGCTGGAGAAGAGGCCTTCTATAAAGGGACGTCGAAAGACGGGTCCAGCGTCGCCTTTGCAATCGAAGGCACCTTGTACGTGCGCGCCGACAACGGTCTCCCGGATGAACGCAGCGAGGAAGTCGCCGGCGGGGCCCCCGCGTTTGCTGGGCTCTCGGACGATGGTCGCTACCTCTTTTACCTGGAGGGTGGGACGATTCACCGGTTCGACACCGAGAACGGGCTGGACATCCCGGTCAACCCCACGGGCGAAGCGAAGATCGTCAACGTCTCGGCCGACGGTTCCCACGTCTACTTCGTTTCTCCACAGCAGCTCGACGGCTCCAATGGCACCGACGGCCAGCCGAATCTGTATGTATGGAGCGAAAGCGCACCCCGTTACATAGCCACCGTCCTGCCCAGCGACGAAGTTAGGACCTCCGGGACGGATGCCAGGGAATCTCCGGAATTTGCTCCTGCCCTGACGAACTGGACCGGCTGGGTAGCAAACGCCTTCATCGACGTGGGGACCCCTGCTCCAGGCGCCGATTCCTCTCGATCGACCCCCGACGGTCAGGTTCTCATCTTCGAGTCCAAGGGCCAATTGACGGACTACGACAACGCCGGCCATACCGAGATCTACCGCTACAACGATGCGGACGGATCGCTCGTCTGCGCCTCCTGCAGCCCCACGAGCCAGCCGGCGACGAGCGACGCGCGGCTGCAGGAACTGGTGCTCGTCCCGCCGCAGATCGTCATCCACAACCTCAGCGCCGACGGCAGGCGTGTGTTCTTCGAAACGGCGGAGTCGCTCGATGCGGACGACGCAAACGGCATCAACGATGTCTACGAGTGGCAGGAAATGGAGGACGGAACTCAGGCTGTCGCACTCATCTCGTCCGGCGCATCGTCCGATTACCGGCCCGTCGAAAAAGAGGAGCCTCTGCCGATTGTCCCCTATCCGAACACGCTTCTTTCCGTTACCCCCTCGGGCAAAGACGTCATGTTCCTCGCCGAGGAGCCTCTTGTCGCTGCCGGTCCCGTTTCCGGGACCCCCTCGATCTACGATGCTCGGGTCGATGGCGGGTTCCTCGAACCGACGCCCACGCCGAAGTGTGCGGAAGAAGGGTGCCGCCCGGCAGGCAGCGGCGTGAGCTTGACGCTGGGAGGCATTGGATCGGAACAGATCTCAGGCCGCGGCAACGTCAAACGCGGTAGTCACCATGCGCGTTCATGCCACCGCTCGAAGAAAAAGGGTAAGCACAGAAAGCGTTGCTCGAAGCACCACGCAAAGACCGCTTCGAGCAGGGGCGGTGCGTCGGCCAGTTCCTCGGCAGCCCAAGCGGCTTCCCAATCGGGGGGCGCCGGCTTCGCCGCAGCGCAGGATCAGGCATCGGAGAGGACTGCGGCGGAGGGAGGGCTAGCCGGAGCCCTTCTCGCTTCCTTCGAACCCCTGGGAATCGAAGCGGTTGCGGCCGAAGCATCGACGACTGAGGCGGGCGCCCATCCCGACTTCACCACCAGCATCTCACTGAATCATCAGCTGAATGGGGAAAACAAACCCATCTCCGACATTCGCACCGAAGACGTGGTGGTATCCCTGCCGCCCGGCCTACTGGGGAATCCGAACGCCGTTCCGCGGTGCGAAATGGGGTTCTTCGTCGCGGTCGGCAATTGCCCCGTCGACGCGCAGGTGGGAATCGCGAAAATCGCCGCCGAAAACTTCGGCCGGCTGACCGAGCCGATCTACAGCCTCACGCCCCCGCAGCCGGGACGCGAAATCGCCCGGTTCGGATTTATCGCCGGCGTGTATCCGGTGACTATCGAGGTATCGGTGCGCAGCGCCGGTGACTACGGGGTCCTCGCGGCGGTTCGCGGCGGGCCGGGGTTGGCCTCGTTGGTCGAAGCCAAAACCACCTTTTGGGGGAACCCGGCCAGCTCCAGTCACGACAAAGAACGGTTGACGCCGGTGGAAGCGTTCGTGTGCAAAACCGCCTGCGAAGCTCCTGAAGGGAAAAGGCCGAGCGGCATCCCTCTCGGCCAGCGCAAAGCCTTCATGACCAATCCCTCCGCCTGCCAGGGAGGCACGGTCGATTTCACGGCTACCAGCTACCAGCACCCCGGTCAGGCGGCAACGAAGAGCGCAACCCTGGCGCCGATCACCGATTGCCAAGGCCTGCCGTTCGCGCCGAGCTTCGAAGCGGAGCCGACGAGCCACGTCGCGGGCGCGGCCACCGGGCTGAACACCAAGCTCGTCCTGCCCCAGCATCTCGGTCCAGAAGAAGTGGGCACTTCAACGATGCGCGAAGCCCGGGTCACCTTGCCCGAGGGCATGCAGATCGCCGCCGGGGCCGCCAATTGGATCGGCACCTGCTCCGAGGAGCAGATCGGATTCCATCGGGAAGTCGACGCAGGTTGCCCGGACAGCTCGAAGCTCGGCACTGCGAAGATCGTCTCCCCGTTCATTTCCACCCCAATCGAAGGCAATCTCTTTCAGCGGGCGCCTGCACCGGGCCGTCAGTTCGGCCTCTGGCTCGCGGCCGACGCACTCGGCCTGCACATCAAGATTCCCGGTGAGCTCGTGCCCGACAAGAGCACCGGCAGGCTGACCGCGGTTTTCTCCGATCTCCCGCAGGTCCCGGTCGAAGAGATCGACCTGAACGTATGGGGGGGGTCGAGGGCTCCACTCCAGAACCCCGACCGCTGCGGCACTTTCTCCACCGATTTCAGCTTCACTCCTCACTCCAACGATCCTGCTGTCGGCGGCCGAAGCCAGATGCAGATCACCGGGGGCTGCGACTCGAGCTTCAGTCCCACGTTGCACGCCGGTGTCACCGAACCGATCGCCGGAAAGTTCTCGCCGTTTGTCTTCGACCTCGCCCGCGAGGACGGCCAGCAAGCCCTGCGCGGCTTCGTGCTTCGTCTTCCCGATGGCGAGTTGGCGAGGCTAAAGGGGGTCCCCCTCTGTCCCGAAGATGCCGCTGCAGCTGGCAACTGTCCGCCTGCTTCGCGGATCGGATCGTTAAAGGCGGCCTCGGGACCCGGCCCCGAACCCCTCTGGGTTCCCCAGGCCGGCAAGCCCGAGCCGACGATCTACCTCGGGGGCCCCTACCAGGGCGCGCCGTTCTCGATAGTCAGCGAGGTTCCCGCTCAGGCAGGGCCCTTCGACCTGGGCACGCTCACGGTTCGCTCCGGTCTCGACGTCGAGCCGGAAACGGGCCGGGCGATCGTCAAGGCAGACCCTTTGCCGCAGTTCTTCGAAGGCGTTGGGATCGCCTACCGGCGCCTGCACGCGGTGATCGACAGGCCGAATTTCTCCCTCAACCCGACCGACTGCCGCGAGCTCGCGGTTGCTTCGGACGTCACTTCCACCCAGGGCACCGTGGCCCATCCCACCGCTCGGTTCCAGGTCGACGGCTGCAAGCGGCTGAAATTCAAGCCCATGCTCTCCCTGAAGCTGAAGGGAGGCACCGAACGCAGCGATTACCCGGCTCTGACCGCGACCGTGAAGACCCGGGCAGGCGACGCCAACATCGATCGTGCCTCGGTCGCCCTTCCCCACTCGGAGTTTCTCGCCCAGGAGCACATCGTCACGATCTGCACGCGTAAACAGTTCGCCGCCGACAGCTGCCCGAAGGGCTCGATCTACGGGAAGGCGAAAGTCTGGACGCCGCTGCTCGCAAAGCCGCTGGCGGGGCCCGTGTACCTGCGTTCGTCGGATCACCCGCTCCCCGACTTGGTGGTTGCGCTGAAAGGCGAGGTCGAGATCGACCTGGTTGGCCGCATCGACTCCCATGACGGCGGCATCCGCACCACCTTCGAGTCGGTGCCCGACGCGCCGGTCACGAAATTCGTCCTGCGTATGAGAGGCGGGGCCAAAGGGCTGCTCGTCAATTCGACGGATATCTGCCGGGGGAGGCACCGGGCGACTGCGGCGATGCAAGCGCAGAACGGGAGAGGGCGGAGCCTCCGCCCGACCCTGGCGAGCACCGGGTGTGGGAACGCCCGGAAGAAACACTGAAAACAACTATCGATGAACTCATTGGGAGGGGATGCATAAATGCTTCAACGGATTCATGACAAGCTCGGCACGGCTGGATTGATCATCGCCGTCGTGGCCTTGGTGGCGGCTCTCGGGGGTACGGCGATCGCCGCACTTCCTGGGCTCAACAGCAAGCAGAAAAAGGAAGTCAAGAAAATCGCCAAGCAGTTCGCCCAGGTGGGTCCCCAGGGTCTCCCCGGCGCAGCCGGAGCACCTGGAAGCCAGGGCTCCGCCGGTCAACAAGGGCAGCCGGGGCAGCCAGGTACCCCTGGCCAGGATGGCGAAGACGGCGCTTGCAGCGTCAGCGTGCCTAAATGCGTCCTCCCGCCGGGGGCAACCGAGACGGGAACCTGGAGCTTCATCGCCCGCGGGCTGGAAACCTTCGAAACCGAAGTGGAAGGCACCAAGAGCACTCACACTTTCGGGGTCGAAGAAGCGATCCTCAGTATCAGCTTTCCGCTGCGACTCCCCAGCTCTCCGCACTTCGTGAGCGGAGAAGGGAACTGGATTCTTCCCGGCGAACCGGGAAGCGATAAATGCCCTGGCAGCCTCTCGGCCCCCGAAGCCGCTCCCGGTGAGCTCTGCCTCTACGTCCAGCACATCGAAAACGCGGGGGATAACGCAAGCCACGAACCGAAGTTTGAAAGCTTCTACAGCACGGATCCTCGTAGCGGATTTACCGCTGGGTTTGCTCTGGAAGCCGGTAAACAGGGCTACGGCAACGGTTCTTGGGCAGTCACCGCTCCCTGCGCCGAAAACGAAGAAGAAGAAGAAGAATGCTAAGCCGCTGACCTGCGGCTTGTGGGTCGGACCCAGGCGCGCTGCGCCTGGGTCCTTTTTTGTGCCAAGTGCGGGGAGGCCGCCGTTGGAGCGAGCCTCAGAGGGAGCAGGCTTTAAATCCGTTTTCCAGAGCGACTTTGCCGGCTGCCTCGAAGGGGTTCGATTTTGCAAAGCGGCCCGGATCGGCTTCGACCTTTTCAACTCCTGCGTCGAGTGCGGCGGCAAAGTCCTCCACCGCTTCTTCGTCTTCCTCCGACGCCGGTAGCTCACTTAGTTCCTCTGACATGTGTTGGAACGGCGGCAGGAGTGACTGCACCAAGTCCTCTACCTCCTGCCCAGAGGGGGTTGCTCCCCCATCCGACAGTTTCTTCAGGGACACCGAAAGGATCTCTTCCTTCTCTTCCAGCTGCTTCGTGCAGATCTGATTGACCTTGTTGGTGAGCTGGGCTCTGCTGAGAGCAGGGGAGGTTTCACCCCCATCGCTCCCACAGCCAAGAAACGAGAGGGAAGCTATCGCCGCGACGGCTAGGCCGGGCATGGTTTTGTATGGGGGTTTCATGCGTTTACTTTATCTAAACCTGATTAATGAAATCACTGTACTGAGGAGTATTCCGGGTGACAATTTCGCCACATAACTTCGCCCAGGTCGACGTCTTCGGCAACGGCCCTTGCTCCGGCAACCCGGTCGCGGTCGTCCTCGACGCCGAGGGGATGAGCGAGGGGGAGATGCAGCGCTTCGCGCGCTGGACCAACCTCGCCGAGACGACGTTCGTGCTGCCGCCGAGTCGGCCCGAGGCCGATTACCGGGTGCGGATCTTCACCCCCGTCCTCGAGCTCCCTTTCGCCGGCCACCCGACCCTCGGCACCTGCCATGCCTGGCTCGAGGCCGGGGGAGAGCCGCGCCGGCCCGACGTGATCGTCCAGGAATGCGACGCCGGGCCGATCCGGATCCGCCGCGACGAGGACCGGCTCGCCTTCGAGGCGCCGCCCCTGGTCCGCTCCGGTCCCGCCTCGGCGCAGGACGCGGAGAAAGTCGCCGCCGCCCTCGGCCTGCGGACGGAGGAGATGCTCGCGGTCGAGTGGGTCGACAACGGGCCAGGCTGGATCGCGGTCCTGCTGGAGAGCGCCGAGCGGGTGCTGGAGCTGGCGCCGGGGGCGCTCGACTTCGATCTCGGCGCCGTCGGCTTCTACCCGCCCGGCTCGCCGGCGGCGATCGAGGTTCGCGCCTGGGCACCGGTCAACGGCCTCGCCGCCGAGGACCCGGTGACCGGCAGCCTCAACGCCTCGCTCGCCCAGTGGCTGCTCGGCAGCGGCCGCCTCGAAGCTCCCTACCTCGCCCACCAGGGGACCGCAATCGACCGCGCCGGTCGCATCCACGTTTCCCGCGACGGGGACGGCGCGATCTGGATCGGCGGCCGGACCGAGGCCGTGATCTCCGGCACGGCCGCGCTCTAGGAGGGATTGGCGTGAGCCTGGTGGATCACGGCGTGGCCCTTGCCGCGGGCGATCAGCCAGCGGTTGACCGGTAGCGCGACCAGTCCCGCCACCACCAGCGCGAAGGCCAGGCTTCCCCAGAAGAGGAGGCTGTCGAGGCCGGCGTTCATCGCCCCGGGGATCGTCAGCACGATCAGGGTGTCGACCACCTCCATCGTCGCGATGCTGAGGGTGTCGGAGGCGAAGGCGATCGGGATCACCGCCCCGAGCGCCATCCCCGAGCGCAGCAGCGGCAGGCTGGTCAGCCCGTAGCCGAAGAGGAAGGCGAGGACGATCGCCAGGACCACGGTGGCGAGGTTGGAGAAGCCGAGCGCGGTCCCGATCGCCATTCCCGCCACCTCGCCGATCGCGCAGCCGGTGAGGCAGTGAATGGTCGCCATCAGGGCAAGGGAGTTGAGCTCGTGTCTGTCGGTTGCCATGCGGCGATCCTAGCAGATACCCCTAGGGGGTATCAACAAAGGACAAAAGAGAGCCGGCCCCGAAGGGCCGGCTCGGTGCAGCAGACTGCCTCGGCTCAGCCGACGTAGATGATCGCGATCGCCATCGCGTCGTCGATCAGGTGGTGGCCTTCCGGCACGTTGTAGATGCCGTGCAGGCGGATCGTCTGGCCTTTGGTGAACGAGGCGACCGGGTTGCCGGTGCAGACGTTCATCGAGGAAACGTGTTTGCGGCCGTCGGGCGTTTCGTAGCCGGCGCCGCCGTAACCCGCCACCGAGTTGCAGATCATCGATTCACCGGCGGATTTGTTGGTGACTTCGATGTTGACGCCGTGGTCGTGGATATGACCGGCGGCGGCGATCACTTTGCCGCCGAAGGTCGAGGTCCAGTCGTAATGGGTGTCGCTGAGCCCGATCGGCACTTCGATGTAGGAGTTCAGCGAGCACTGGTTGGCGTCCATCCAGACCGGTCGCAGAGCGGCGCGGCTGCTCGAGTCGGTGCCGGTCGCGTACTTCCAGGTCATCCGGATTTTCACCGTTTTGCTGGTCGTCGCCCAGTTCATCAGGTCGAAGACCATGTTCCAGGTCTCGGTGCTGTTGACCTTGTAGCCGTAGGGGAGACTGGTCAGGTCGACCGCGGTCCGCTCGTCGCCCGAGGCGAAGAAGCGTTCCCCGAGCAGGCCCGGGCCTTTGCCGGCGCAGGTGACGTCGGACTTGCCGCTCGACTGGGCGGCGAACATCGCGTGGTGGAGCATCGGCCCCTGGCTGATCGTCGCCTTGGTCCCGTCGGTGTAGACGAGGTCCGGGGTGACGCCGATGATCGTGCAGCCGGTGCACGGCTTCGAGATGTTGTTGACGATCTGGTTCTGGATCATCCCCGCGTTTTCGTGGTCGTGCGGGTCGCCGTTGCCGGCCGGGATCGTGTACGGGCCGTAGTCGATCGTTTTCGTCGTGATCGTCGCGTTCGCGGTCGCCGGGACGGCGAAGAGCGCGAGCGCGCAGACGAGCAGAGCCAAGCGTTTGATCGCTTGCATCAATTCCTCCCCATTTGAGATAGAAGCGAGCGCCCTCTCCCTGCGAGAGCGCTCTTGAACGTTCAGGAAACCTAAAACAAACACAAATGTGGTGTCAACTGGGAACCGCCAGTTCTCCGGATTTGAAGTAGTTGCGCTTGACATGTGACTATATGGTCACGTATAGTTCCCGCCCATGGACGAGGTCTTCAAGGCGCTGGCGGATCCGACCCGCCGTGAGCTGCTCGATCGCCTGCGAGAGCAGGACGGGCAGTCGTTGAGCTCCTTGGAAGAGGGAGTGCCGATGTCCCGCTTCGGCGTGATGAAGCACCTCAAGGTGCTCGAGGAGGCGGGGCTGGTGACCACGCAGAAGCGCGGTCGCGAGAAGCTGCACTTCCTCAACCCCGTCCCGATCCGGCTGATCCACGACAGGTGGGTCAGCAAGTACGCAGAGCCCTGGGCCTCGGCGCTCAGCGAGCTGAAGCAGGACATCGAGAAAGAGGAGGACGAGGATGAGCGATGAGGCATATGCGGTGGTCGGCGGGCGCGGTTCGATGACCGTGTTCGAGATCTACATCAAGGCCACGCCGGAGCGGCTGTGGGAGGCGATCGTCAGCGAGGAGATGCGCGCCCGCTACAGCTTCGGGGTCGGCACCGTCTCCGAGTGGACCCCCGGCTCGGAGTACAAGGCGTCGGTCCCCGGGGTGATCGAGATCGCCAGCGGCGAGAACCTGGAGGTCGACCCGCCGCGCCGCCTGGTGCAGAGCTTCAACGCGCTCTGGAGCGAGGACGTGCAGAGGGAGGGGACCTCTCGGGTGACCTGGGAGATCGAGCCCGTCGGCACCTCCTGCCGGCTGCGGGTGACCCACGACCAGCTCGCCGAGACCGCCAACAACGAGCTGTACGGCGGCTGGCCGATGATCCTCTCCGGCCTGAAGACGCTGCTGGAGACCGGCGAGGACCTCGACACGCCCGGCTCCCTCCGCTACAACGGATAGACGGCAAGTGCAGACGCCGGCCCGGGTTTTTCCACCCCGGGCCGGGGTAGCCGGTCCGGACCCGAACGAGGAGGAGGCCAGTCGATGACGCAACCGACCCTTGAGGACGCCCGCGGCCTGAGCGAATGGCGGCCGCCGCTCGGCGTCCTCTCCGTCTACCTCGGCTTCGACCCCGCCGACCGCGGCGGCGCCTGGCGGACCGAGCTGCGCAACGGGCTCGACGCGGTGCTCGAGGCCCAGCGCGAAGCCGAGCACGACCGCCGGGTGGCGCTGCGGGCGACCGCGAAACGGCTGATGGAGCGCTTCGAAGACGGCGACCTGCGCCCGCCGCCCCGCGGCGAAGCCGGGTTCGTCGAGGTGGCCGACAAGGGCGGCGCCGAGCGCTGGTTCGGCGCTTCGTCCGCTCCGGCCGCCACCGCCTGCGTCGAGTTCGCCCCCGAGCCGGTGGTGGCG
>Ga0164302_10000231_pt1 | contig 14700 bp, 15 predicted proteins | sample Whisoiple_202_MG_FD_109714 | JGI IMG/M metagenome (GOLD analysis project Ga0164302, IMG submission 109714) | Soil microbial communities amended with pyrogenic organic matter from upstate New York, USA - Whitman soil sample_202_MG | ecosystem: Environmental > Terrestrial > Soil > Agricultural... | reverse complement strand
AGCCTGCCCTAAGTCCCTGTCAATTGCATCGCGGAGACTGTCTCAACGTAGCCGAAGGGTTCAAATCGTTTCGGGTATGCGAGTTCCTGGTTCCAGCCCAATCCGTCTTTAGCAAGTATCTCACTGAACTATGGGATGACTTCCGCGTTTCCGGAATTCCGGAAACAGTCCCGTCTTACAGGCCTGGGTCTGCGGCAACCTTCACGAATCGCGACAGCGCCGCAATCACGCTGCGTACCTCGACGGGGTGTTTGAGACGGTAGCGGTCGCGCTTTCCGTCCGTATCGTAGCGCACAACGTCGGCCAGGCGCAGAGCACCGAGCACTGTGCTCACCCGTTGCACACTTCTCCCTACCGCTTGCGCCAGTTCGCTTGGACTTAACTCTTTATGATCCGCGAGCGCTTGAACGATAGCGAATGCGACAGGATTGCCGAGCAAACGGCACAGCCGCGACTGTCGATAACTATTTTCTTGTACCGGGCTTCCTTATCACGTTTCCGGAATTCCGGAAACGTGGAATGAACACTCTGATGTCGAGCCAAACAGCGCGCCGCTCACCGGCGCGGTAATGGCCCGGGTCGAGCAAGGAATGCCAGCCATTGAAGAATAACAGCGACCGTGCTCGTTCGCGTGATTCCGAACGGCAGTCGCAAGACGGCATTAAAGTTTAACGCACAGCAACTCGCCCGGAAGGCGTCACGACTCGATTCTGCCGGAATTTATTTGGATTTGGCGGGTTTCTGACAACCAAATGAGGCAAAAGGCGTGAGCCGCGAGCGAGAGGGTAAAAAGGATCGACGAAAAAAAGTGAAGGATAAAAATCCGTCAGGGGGTCAGGCGTAAGGCGATGGGATTGGGGAGTGAGACGCCGTGTTCGTGGCTCGTGACCGTGTTCGTGAAGGAACTCCCACGTTTCGAGAATTCTCGAAACATCGAAATATAAGTTAGCGCCCAAGATGGTCGATGATCCCACTCACGATGTTTGCCTCCGAGTCTCGCCCGCGTAAAACCTCCTGACAAAAAGTTTTGGCACTAATATATAAAAGGTTAAGCAGGCTCGAAACGCATTGCCGTCTAATATTGGACGATTTTGAAAAGAATCTGGGGCGGTTTAATAAAAGGATGATAATACTGCGGCCGGTTCCAATCGTTCAATTAGCCTGCCCTGAGTCTACCGAAGGGTTCAACCGCCCTGCTCCGTTCAAAACGTTACAGACTCGCGCCGTACAAAGTTCAACGCGCGATTCTGCGTGTCGACTTGCCTGACTCTACTAACTCACATTGTTCTCTTGCAGCGCGCGGCTGACGATTGGTACCCGGTGTAGGGGTTATCTAACCTCCAACCAGCGTCCGTCAAACCGGGGCTAAGTTAACATGTCCTACTTTCCTCCCTTGACGCGGTGACACGCGGTGATTAAGTTCCCTACATCTAAACAAAAGGTTTAAAAAAGGAGAACTAATTATGGAACTAGTAAGATGGGATCAAGTTGAGGGTGTAAACAGAATTCAGTCCCGGATCAACGAGCTATTCGAAGACACGTTCGGTCGGACACGGGCGCAACAGAGTGCTGCCGCTGGAGTCTGGTATCCTCCCGTGGACATTCTTGAAAGTAAGGATTCGTATCTCATTCGCGCCGAGTTACCCGGAATGAGAAAAGAGGACCTCAAAACGGAAGTGAACGAAGGGATATTGACACTCAGTGGCGAGAGAAAGTTTGAAGAGCCGGCCAGTGGGGTCGAGTACCACCGGGTCGAGCGGGTTACAGGTAAGTTTTCTCGATCCTTCTACCTGCCGCAAACCGTGAAACACGAGGGCATCAAAGCAACCTATCGAGACGGAATACTTGAGGTACAAGTTCCCAAAGCCGATGAGGCCAAGCCAAGACAGATCGCTATAAGCGTGAACTGATTCATCGCAAACCGTCAAACAGAAACTAAGGGGAAAGCCAAGCGCTTCCCCCTTAGTTTCTCGTAAAGCCACTAAAAAGCACGTACCTTAGTGTCGTAGATTGGCTGAAGACATCCTGCCGCGACCTTCGGAATTTTCACTGTGGATTTCGGCAGTAAAGATGTGGGCTGCGCTATTTTGGATCCGGGATACCGAGTTGGCGGCAAATCTTGCGTGCGAGAAAATCGGCGATTTCTGTATGTCTGGGAATTGTCGTCACTCGGCGGGGGTCGGCAAGATTTACGTATTTATCCGATTGGAAGATCGGCACTTCAGCAAAACAGCACGGGCGCCAACGGCATCGAGATGATCTGGCATGAACGATGTTGAGCAGGCGGAGTCCCGCGCATTGGAGGGCCGGATCGGCGGATCCACTCGGATTGCCGCTACTTCTTCTTCCAGTTTCCTTGATTATCTTGAATCCACCACCCCGGCCGCGCCTGATCGATCCAGCTCTGGGCAAAGATCGTCTTGATCCTGGGGATGCTTTCTTTGGCGATGTTGTTCGCTTTGGCAATTTCCGCATAGAGCGCTTCGCGATCGCGATTTTCCGCGGCGACCAGTTGTTGGGTGTCGGCACGCTCCTTGAGGCTCAGGCCGTCCGTACTGCGGATCGCGAGCATCCCGTCCTGAGCGATGCCGATATTACCGCGATCCATGTACGGTTTGATCGCGTCGCTGCGCACTCTGATCGATTCCTTCAATGCGCGGATCGCGGGATTGGATACGTTGATGTCCGCATCCTGAGCGTAGGCTTCGCCAAAGAAGCTCACAGAAGCGATTCCCGCTGGCGAAAATAAGTTTTGACTCTGGGGCTCGGATTTGGGTTTGGGCTGTTCGCCCGACTCGCCCCAGGTTTCCTTGACAATCTGGTCGGCGGCGCGTTCCACCGCCGCTGCGGGAAAATAGATATTTACGGTGACGCACGCGCTCACAATAAAAGCGACCAGAAAAATCAGTCGTTTCAGCATCGTTCCTCCATGTTGCTTTCTTTTGAGGTGATTTTTTTCTTGTTTTTGCTGCGCCCTTTATTTCGAATCCGATTTGATGCTCTGCAGCCGCCGCAGGAGCTCGGAAAAAGCGATGACTTGCGTATGACTGATAATGTTCACGGTCGGCGGCAGAAAGCTACCGACGACGAGAAATTCTTGATCGCCGCGAGTCTCGACTCCTCGCAGCGTGAGCCGGTCATTTTTTAAATCAGCCTTAAAACCGAGCTTGCTGTAGCGAAAACTGTCAAAAAAACCGGCGAGACCTCCGTAGAGCGAGCCGGCATTCTCGCCGGAGCTCAACACGGTAATCTTATTGAGTGCTTCCACGCTTATGCGCTGCTCGGTACCGCGATCTACGGAATGGAATTCGGCGCTAAATTGCGATGGCTGGTTATCGGTGACCGCCAGATCATTGATAGTGCCTTCCAGAATACCTGAGATGCGGCCGAATTCAAAAGTTTTGGAGAGTTGTTCCAGCTCGATACCGTCTAAACTGGCATCGAGCTTGATCGATGGCAGCGACGAGAATGGGTTCTCGATTTCGAGCTTGCCAATGCGCGCCCTCCCGCCGAAAACTTGCGCCTGAATTTCACCGCTTGTGCGAAGCAAATTTTCTTCGGATTGCACTTGCGGGATGGAGCCGGTCAAGGTTCCTGTAAACGGATGCCAGCTCAAAGCCTCCGTCAGTTGCTGCAGTTGCAAGCGCTGGACATCACCGGAGAAGGACACGCGTTGAGGCGCACTGATGATGTCGGGCCAGGACAGGTTGGCAACCTCGACCTCGCCGCCGAATACGGTCGCATGGAGCGGCTCATAAAATTGCAGAGCGTTATTGGCAAGTGAAACCGCTGTCGTGACGGGCCCGAAAGATTGCGTTCCAAATGAAAGCTTTTCGATCGACAACGTGCCGCGCCTGACACTGCCCATCGGTTGCTGTTGGGCTACCGGGAAACGCACCTGGAAGGGCAAATCGAGCGCGATGGGCCCGATCTGCCAGTCCATGTCTTTGGTTCGAATTGCGCCGTTGCGAAGGGTACAGTCACCCTCTGCCACGAGCGCATCGAGGGCGCCTGCAAGTTTCAGCTGGAAAGTCATTTGCCCCTGTAGTGAAACTTTGTCGAGCAGCGGATACTGCCGGTTGAACGACTCGCGCAGCGCAAAATCGAAAAATCCCCCGGGCAGAAAGTTCTGGCTTTCGGCCTCCAGACGCAGCGCGGGCGCGCCGGTCAGATGCTCGAGGGAACCGATTAGATCAATGGCGCCGATATTGAAGAGGTTCAATCTGCAGTGATGACAAACCAGTCGATCATTGTCGCTCAAATATTCCGTGTTGACCTCGAGCGCTGGCGCGCGCGTTTTAAGGTCAGCAAAAAATTTACCCCATAATATTTCCCCCGCCTCAGCGCGCCAGTTGCCGTTGAGATGGATCGAAGCTTTGTCCGGAAGCCAGGCGATTTCGCAGGGGCCGCTGAGCTTGATATTTTCACCGACCTTGGCGTTGTCCGGAGAACTAAATTTGCCACCCCCGGTTGTGAATGCGCCACTGATTTTGAACGCGGCGTCTCGCTCAACCTCGAAGGAAGCGCTGACCAGCAGCTGTTCGGCCGAGGCCTGCCACTGATCCTTTGCCCCATAGATGACTTGCGTGCCGCTTAGTTTGGCATCGTCGATCCGCAGAGCCGAGTTCTGCCATCGTAGCGGCGCCGTGACGGCCAGATTGCCGATGTTCATATTTTCGCTGCGAATGCGAAGCGCGGCGCTGCGCAGGATGCCTTCAACATCGAGGGCGTCGAGCACACCGCTAACATTTAGATCGAGTTCGCTCCGGCCTTGATAGATCCAGCGATCGAAAGGCGCGGGAAATACAGTCTTGACGCTGTCCCAGGGAATTTCCCGGATGATCAGCTTCGCTCGCGCGATGCGCGCCTGTGGCTCGAAGCGAATCTCACCTTCGCCCGCGCCCGCTCCAAGCGGTGAAGTGATCTCCACTGATTTCACGGAAAGTGTCTTGCTCGAGAACGCGAATGCACCGGTAAAATCTGCCGATGCTGTTCCGTTGGGAAGTTTTTGGCCAGCGGGGTAAATCGCTTTAGGGAAGTCGACTAAAACGGCGCGACCGGAGAACGCGGCGGTCGTCCACGCACGGTCAATGGCAATACGGCTCGCTAGATCACCGCTGAGCTGGCCCTTCCCAATCACAAGCTCGTGAAACTTGGCTCCGACTGTCGCTTCGGCGCTTTCGTTCTCCGGCGCGCGCAGCGCGGCGTGCACGCGCAGGATTTCGTTCACCGCGCCGTTTTGCCGCACCGAGGGGCTCTGCTCGTGCTTCGGTCGAACCACAATTTCCATTTCCAAATTGCGCGGTTCGCCGCTCATATGGAGTAGCAGTTCACCGTTTAACTGGGGCAGATCGGCACGCAGATCGATGCCGGCCTGTCGACCCAGGTTCAAATTATCCGCGCTCAGATTGATCTTTGGCAGCTCGAAGACTGTGGCTTCCCCCTTTTTTAAGACGATGATTCCCTCTCGGACATTCAGATGACGCAGCGCGACTGCGGCCGAAGCCTTGGTCGTTGATTTCAGCATTTCCTCTAAATCAAGTTGCAGAACCGGCTTTTCGACATCGAGCTTTTGCAACGTGTTCGATAGCACATCAAACGGCAGGATCGTGATATTCAACCGAGCTGCGTTGAGAACAAGTGCTCCCGGCTTGGAGACTTGCACTTTGCCGGCCTCGACGTGAAAGGGTGGACGGAAAGCCAGATTCGCTATTTGGATGTGAAAACCACTTCGCTCCGATAGCACCCCTGCCAACCAATCCTTAAACTTTGCCGAGCGAAATGTGAAAAAGAGCGTGATGACAACAAATGCGCAGAGGAGTACGAAAGAAATGACCACCTTCAAAGCGACACGCAGCAAAATGGTCATGACAAAACGATACACGCTGAACTAATCGTGGGCAATTAAACGTATCTGCCAGGATGTTTCCGAGCTATCAAAGTCACACAACCAACTCTCAGCTTGACATTTTCAGGTTGCTGTTAACCTGACACTTTGACGTTGCTACGACAGCGATGCAACAGAGAGGAATCGGCTTGAGGGGCGGGAGGGGTAACGGAACCGTCAGGGGTTGTCCAGCGTGAAGCGCGGCGGCAGATCGGGTGGAGCTAAACGCAGTGTTTGCGATCGTGATCCGGGCGTGAGCGGCCCCGCGTTCGCGGTTCGTCTTCGTTCCCTACGGGAACTCGCAAGTTTTGAGAATTCTAAGAAATTGGGAAATAAGAAGTTACTTTGATTGGACGACACCGCGACCGCAATCAGGGGGATGAACGCTCTACGCGCAGCAACTCGCCCGCACGGGTCTTAGGAATCGCTGCAAGCAGGTTCGGCACAAGCGGAAGAAGGTCTTCAAGAGCGTTGCTAGGCGCAATGAGCAGGATAATTCCGATTCGCGATCGGGAGAGGTTTTGTTGAAACTGTAGATTACGGTCAGCGGTCACGAGAACTTGAAAACCCGTATCAGCGGCAACCTGAAGCAACTCACCATTCTTAAGCCCGGCCCAACCCCACTGTTGAACCGTGCTGACCTCGTGGCCGCGGATTTCCCTGACCAGATGCCGGGGCAGTTGCTCATCGAGCAGAACGCGTATCGGCTGTCAAAGCCTCGTGCGCAGTCTCAAGCACCGCGATCGCCTGCTCGCGAGAGACCGAGGGAAAAGCGTCGAGAAATTCATCAATGTCATGCCCGCGCTCGAGGTAATCAAATAAATTTCGCAGCGGAACGCGCGTGCCCCTGAAAACAGGAGTTCCGCCCAATATCTCAGGGTCGCTATGCACCACCGAAAGTTTCGTCATAAAAGCTCTCGCGAAAACAGTTCTCAGCTTCGGTTCATAATATATAACAACCGTTGCAGCCGTCCAAATGGGACGGCGGTAAGCCGCGACTACGCACGAGGCATGAGCCATGAGGGGATTGGGATGACGAGAAACCCCGTGTTCGTGAGCGTGACTGGGCGCGAGCGTAGTTCTGGGTCGTGGCCGGGAAAAAGACGTCTTCGTGGCTCGTGATCGTGCTCGTGATGGGGAACTTCCACGTTTCGAGAATTCCCGAAACGTGGAAGCATCAGCCAGCAATATGCCTGGGAGTCCGGAGCAGGATGATGGTTTTAAACAGCGTGCACTTCGAGCCGTAGTCCTTCTTTTCTGAAGATACGCTACGATCTCAAAGAAGTTACGGGCCTGAGGGTTTTCCTTGGGTCCAAGCATTCGCATGAGGCTCTTGGGTGATCTTTTGGTGGCGTTTCCCAATTTGTCAAAACCCACGGTCGCATTAATGTAGTCACGCAGGACGATTTTACCGCTATCCAGATCTCCTGAAAGAAGCGCGTCAACCGCTTCTTTTAAGAGCGCTTCACGGAAACCCGCATCCCGGCGCGCGCGCTGCTTAATAGTTTCTTTGAAATCTCTTGTCAGAGGCATATTACTGTTCCGACCGGAACCGATGCACGAGTATGCAGGATTAGGAAAAGGCTGTGCGGTGGTCGTAGCGAACGACCACGTTTTGAGAATTCTCAAAACTTCAAAATGGCGAAAGCACCGGGTTGGCGAAGTTTGGGACAGGGATCAGGATGCCTTGTGACCGCGGTGTTTTCGGACCTCGATCAGCAATTCATCCACGTCGTATTGCGAAAAGTATTCGCGACGCCATTCTTAATAATCGAAGGGTTCGCGAGAAACCACGGCGAGAAAGCGCAGAGCTAGGACTGGCCCTAAATTCTCGGTTAGTGCTCGCAGCGCCTGTTGCCGTAACTCTTTTTCGGTGAGTTGTTTGGTCAATTGCTGCTGGCTTGGCCGCCGATCATTTGCCGGCGGTTAGCTCGGCCTTTAAAGGCCGCTCCTTTCGAAAACGACTGACACCAAGAATGCTGAAGCCGACCACTTGACCGTGTTCGTCAACGCGTTCCATCAGCGCATCATACGCGGTCGCGCATGAAACGGGGGGCATCGCTAAATCGTACTTCCAAAAAGTCCCCTTCGGGATCAAACCATACCTTCACTTTTTCGGCCATACGACTTCTCCTGCCTTTATCGTGTTGGTTACCGGGATGGGAAGATGGTGAATCGGCTAATCCGAGATGGCTTATAAATCTGAAAGTCCCGACGATCGAGTGTGAAAATCTGGCGCAGCCGCTCGCGCTCGGCAACGCGGACCAACGCCGCATCCGCCAGATCCATCGGCAGATCGCGATACTTACGCATCAACTCCTTCATGCGTGGAACGTCATCGATGCCTATGGCCAGGATCTCCACGGCTCCGGTTTCCATCATGTCCCACAGTGCCTCTTGCGCCCGCCAAGAAAAACTCAACAGATGCATCGCTTCCGCAAGCACGGGCCACACGGTGCCGAGCGGCTCGTCCATGGTCGCAAAAGCATCTCGACAACGTTCATGTTCGTTATCGTCTTCATGTATGAGGGCGATAAGCGGCCCCGCGTCGACGAGGATCATCGCCGTTTGCGGGCTCGCTCGACGAGCATGTCATGGAATTTCTTACCGGCGTCTACCGAAAGGTTCCTGGGCCCGCCTTTGACGCAGCCGATCAGATGAGCGACCAAGTCATAGGGCCTTTTTTTCCCCCCGCTTTTCTCCTCCTGCTTGGCAAGCACCCCGATGGCATCCCTTATAACGTCGGACTTACTCTGCCGGCGCCTTCGTGCCAAACGCCCGACCAGCGATTCTGTTTTTGCATCTAATCGAACGCTCAAAGCCATCGCGTCGTCCTCTCCGTAATACAGGATTGTAGTACAAACCGGGAATTGGTTCAATGCGCCGAAACGATAACGGCGCACGCTGGGTTCGTGATCGAATCTGAACGCGAGCGGGCCTTATTCGTGTTCGTCTTCATTCGCGAACGTGATCGTAATTCGTGACAGGAAAGTTTCGCGAGAAATTGTCAAAAGATCGAAACGAGGGTCCTTACTTCTCTAGCCCGAGAGGCGGTGCAGCTCGGCGGCGGAAATGGTCCCTTCCCTTTTGGCCCGATCTCTAGACTTCTCTATGATCCTGAGAAACTTCCGGTTGCTGCTCAGCGCTAGCGTCTCCTCATCGGTATTGCGGATCGGAATGACCGCCGCAAAACGTCGTCCTGCTTTATAAACGACGACCGGACTCTTTCTTGCCTTGGTGAAATATTCCGAAAGCGGTCTGGACGTCTTCTTGAACTCGATCTTTGTCATAGCTTTACCGCGCCGATCTCTCTCCAACTGCCGCAATCTGATGTCATTCTATTGCCAGAAAACGGACAGATAATTTCCTTATTTGGGATCCGGAATACCGAGTTCGCGACAAATTTTCCGAGCGAGGAAATCAGCGATCTAACTGTGACGTGGAACCGTTGTAATACGGCGTGAGTCGGCGAGGTTGATGTATTTGCTATGCTTTGCGCCTTCGTCGGCAAGAACACATCCGAATCGCGCAGGATGGCGAACGAGCTCTCGCCGCTTCACCTATACCTCGAGTTGCTCGATGATGACCTGAGTCTTGGGAAGTTTCGACAGATCCACCGGCTCTCGGATCATTTTGACGGCATCGATCAGATTCTCGCGGGCCTCTTCCAAGGACGCGCCTTGTGTCAGTCCGCCCGGAACATCGTCCGTCCACGCCACCTACCACTTACCGTCTTTTACAAAACTCGCTTGAATTTTCATAAATAGTCTCCTAATTAGGAATTTTACGCGGAAGCGGAACCCGAAGCCCAACCCGCGAGATGGAGATTGGCGCGCGACCGCTTACACCGGCAGCAGCGGCTTCTGCAGCGCCCTCCCACCACCGCGCCGCCAAACCGTAATGGTCTTAAATCGGTTTCGGAGTTCGTCCGGCGTCATTTGAAGCTACGGTTCGACTCTGCCGGAGCTTAATGGATCTGGCGGGTTTGTGACAAGAATTTAATTACGTAAGGAGTGAACCGGTAAGGAGTTAGGCGGCGGCTCTCTGAGCAAAAGCTATTCGTGATGGTGACTGGGCGTGAGCGTAGTTCTGGGTCGTGGCCCAAAAAAACGTGTTCCTGATGAGGAACTTCACGTTTCGAGAATTCTCGGAAACCTCGAAATGAGGCCTCAGTCCGTTTTCTATGATACGTCCACAACCGTTTCAGCATCTTTATAGAAGGCATGCCATCTCAACTCGTCTGGATGACTTCCACGTTTCCGGAATTCCGGAAACACGTAAACGTCGCTTGTCACAGACCTGGGTCTGCTGCAACCTTCACGAATCGCGACAGGGCGGCGATCACGCTGCGCACCTCGACGGGGTGTTTGAGGCGGTAGCGGTTCAAGTCGTTCAAACCGTTCAATGCCTTGCGGGGGTTCAAAAGTTCCAACGTTCAAGGTTCAAAGTAAGAGTCACGCAGCGGGGAACTTGCACGTTTTGACAACTTTCAAAACGCCCAAACATTTAACGATAGTTGCCGCGGCGAAGAAGAGTTCTGATCTCGTCGTGGTTGCCGAGGAACGACACGAAAAGCTCTGCGCCTCGGTCTTGAAAGATGAATCGGAGATCGCGGTTGCCGCGGCATTCGAAAAGCTTGATACCTAACTTGCGGATGCCAAGGCCGCTATGCACGTAGGGCTGACCAAAAACATCAACCAGATCGCAAAGAGCAAGAAGACACTCTACCCTTTCGTTCTTTGCCAGTTGACGCAGGCGGCGGATGACCGCGGGGTCGATGACAAGAAGTTTACTCAATCATCTTCCGAAGCTCTTGGGGAGGGATCGACGCAACCTTTTTGCGTTGCTTCAAGCGCCGATAGCGTTGCTCTGTGGCTTTTTCCAAGGCGGCCACCTGCTCCGGTATAGCGCCGTACTCCCGCTGGGCGTAATCCGTGGACTCGACGTCGACCTTCCGAAGCGCGACGATATCGGCGCCACAGACAATGCCGATATCCTCACCCCGTGCCGCGGCCGCCAGCCAACGGCCCAGGTTTTTCTTCGCATCGGTAATCGTTAGAGTTTTCATAAAGACTTTATATCGGCTTAATATAGTCTTGTCAAGAAACGAATAGCACGGGCCTCAAACCGTTAGTCACTACCGATTCGCATGAAGAGCGAGGAGTGAGGCGAACGTGAGGCCGAGAAACACCGCTTTGTGATCGTCGGATTAACGGGATCTGTGGAGAGGAACGACGTTCCCGCAGAGGGAGTTGAGACCTAGGGTTTTTCGGCGACGACTTTGCCGTCTTTCCAGATGTAAATCGGCGTGCCGTGCATGCGGGCCGTTTTGCGCGCGACTTTGGCGGCGCGGCGCAAGGCACGTCCCACGGCGGCGGAGAATTCCTCCGTTTCTTTCTTTACCGGGGTACGTTTCATGGTCCTTGTTCCAACAGCCGCGGCACAGCTGTCGAATTATCATACACGCTCCAGGCATTCGCTAAAAGACGATAGTGCTTGGCAAAATTTTTCCAGCTGCGGGTGAATCGCCGGATCACATCAGCTCGCGGCACGTCGTGTCCGCCTTGTTTGACCCGCGCCGCGATACGACGGAATGCCAACCGCGGTGACGGTATTCGCAAATAAATGATCTCAATCCGATAACCAGCGCGCTTCCAGCGTTTCAGCCGATTTAAATAGGTGAGCCCGCTCAATGTGCTTTCGAAGGCGAAATCGCTCTTTCCTCGGGCAAGCTGGTCCAGTTGGCGCAAAAACAAGCGACCTGCTGCTAATGCCGCAAGCTCCGGCCGCAGCGGCGAGAGCCCGCTGGCAATTAGATCTGGATTCACGAAATGAACGACGCCGACTTCTAATGAACCACGCCGACTTCTTTGGATAAGAATTCACGGGCAAACGTAGTTTTCCCGGCCCCGTTGGGTCCAGCAATGATTATGCACTTTGGATACAAACGGCCCGGCTTCGCCATCGTGGGGCGATTCTAATTTCGTCGTACTAACGACGCAAGCAAAGCGTGCCACGTGTGATGGAAAACGCTGAGCGGTACGACCTGAAAAACGGCCTTTGAAAACTGGCTCAGCTTTGTAGAAGAGTATCGAAAACTCCTACGCTCACCGTCGCCCGAAATGCGGTATTTATTGGATACCGTTGGCAGCTTCACGTATCCACACGAGAAAGGCTAGTCAAAAATGACTTCGTTTGCGCGCCATATTACGGTCAAAATTGCTAAGGCTGGGGCCCTAGTCGCAAGGGCAGAATCGAATGACGCGATGCTAAGCCGTTCAACTGCTAATTCCGAATTGACCGGCTACATGCTCAGCGAAATCGTACACCGCTTCACTGATTATTTTTGACTATCAACTCATTGTACAGACTTACTAACTCTTTATAGCGAGTTCCCCACTTGTCGGGAGAAGGGATTACCGTATTTCGATCGCCAACATCATCCGGGCCAGCAACAGGCATGTCCTTGCGGCTTACCCAACGGCCCTGCTTAGCGAGCAACCCTTGACCGGTCTTCGACAAAAGGAAATCCGCTAAAAGCGCCGCCGCATTGGGGTTCGGCGAGTGCGACGCCATGAACATCGGGACCAAGGATTTCACGGGTATGTATGGCTTAGGAAATACATAGTCAACAGGTGCACCAGCCTTTTTTAATCTAATGGCCTCTTGATGGTAGGAATCCACCTGAACCGGAAATTCGCCAGCCGAAACCAGTTGGGCCAGTAGTGTGGGGCCACTCCGTAACTGGAGATTTTGATCGCCTAATTTTTGTCCGGTTTCTTTACCCTTTTTCTCACCGTAATAATCGATGGCAGCCGCTAACCAATCATAGCTTTCGGTATCCATCCCCAATTTTCCTTTCCATTCTCCCCCTAAAAGATCTTCGATCGTTTGAGGGGCGTTCTTTTTCTGAACAAGCTTGGTGTTGAAAAGAAAAACCAAAGGTGTGGCGAAGAGTCCGTTCAGATAGCCCTCATCATCATAAAACCCCGCACGTAAAAACCTACGCAAGGGGCTGTGATAACGCATGATAGCGCCTGCCTTTTTAAGAGTATTGAGCGTCGTGCTGCGAGTGTTGAATAAATCGTATTGATATCTGTTCGCCCTGTACTCGGCAATGATTCTGTTCAATAAGGATGCTCCTCGCCCGGTCAGTATATTAACCTTAAGAAACGGATATTCGGCTTCAAACGCTTTGACCAATTCATCCGCGTTAGCCCTATCCATCGCCACATACCAGACTACCGTTCCCTCCTTTTTAGCACCTGCAACCAAGCTCGCGTGACGTTCCGTTTCCGGTAAACGATTGAGCCCTTCCAGAAGCTGTTCCGCCGTTTGCGCCCCTTCTGCATAGGACGATCCTAATCTGCAGAAAAATAAGAAGAACACTACGATGAGAGGATAGGAAAAAATCCATTTCTTCATAGTTGTACCTCCTGATCGCTCATGCCGCTTTTCACGCCTACGGATGATTGCAATCACGATACTCAATTTCACCCTGCTCATGCGAATCAAGATAGTTTCGGAGAAATGGAAAGACCGGCACCACACCGGGGTTTATTTCTTTCAAGGCACCTTAGAATGTTTGTTGCCTTTGCATGAGAGACCGTCGGATGCGCATCCATCGGCCGGAAAATGGCGTCAGTAGTTTTGTCGAAGAGCAACAGAGTTGCTATCGCATAACATTCGATTGTGTCAATGACCTTGACATCATAAACACATCGTGAAAAACAGCAAAAAAGCCGGACTTGCTTGGACCACGCTGGATTAATCCGAAACCTAAAAGCTAAATGAAAGGTGGATCGTATGCGGGTTATCGATGCTGACGCCCATGTAGTCGAGTCAGAGCGCACCTGGGAGTTTTTAGACGAGGCTGGTTTAGCGCCACGGGTAATGGTGCTCAAAGATCATTATCAAGAAAGCCCAGCCCGCGGTTCCAGTGACGAGTATTGGATGATTAACGGGCGCGTTTTCGCTAAGGGTCGAAACATTGGTCACGATACATCGCGGGAAAGCCGCGAGATGGAAGATGTAAAAGCCCGGCTGGCCCATATGGACAAGCTACAGGTGGACGTGCAGGTCCTTTACCCAAGCCTTTTTCTGAGGGCTCTAACCGTCCTGCCCCATGTCTACACAGCTCTTTGTAAAAGCTATAACCGCTGGCTGGCCGAGATCTGGAAGCAAGGCGATGGTCGTCTCCGCTGGGTGGTGATCCCGCCTCTCGAGTACATTGACAAGGCCTTGGAGGAGTTACACTTCGGAAAAGAGAACGGCGCATGCGGCGTGTTCATTAGAGGAGTCGAGGGCGACAAGCTTCCCATCGATCCACATTTTTTCCCGATATACGAAGAAGCCAGCAAACTTGACATGCCCATCTGTGTCCATGCATCGGCAGGAAATCTGGAAATGTTCGATCTTTTTGGCCGCGGATCGAGCCTCGGTCAATTCAAATTCGGTCCGATCAACCTGTTTGGGTCCCTCATCACTTCGGAGCTTCCGAAAAAATTTCCGGATTTACGGTGGGGGTTTATTGAAGTCAGCGCCGAGTGGCTTCCCTACGTAATGAACCACTTGGAAATTGGCTACCAAAAGCGAGATAAAAGATGGCCAGGAGCACACTTGTTAAGCGCGAACCGAATCTATGTTGCGTGTCAAACCACTGACGATCTGCCCTACATTTTGGAACATGTCGGAGACCATAACATTGTCCTGGGAACGGATTACGGTCACAATGATACGTCATCGGAAATCGATGCAATGCGAAGATTGAAGGCGGACCGGAAAATCAGTGAAGATTCAGTTGATAAGATTTT
>Ga0164302_10000228_pt1 | contig 14750 bp, 11 predicted proteins | sample Whisoiple_202_MG_FD_109714 | JGI IMG/M metagenome (GOLD analysis project Ga0164302, IMG submission 109714) | Soil microbial communities amended with pyrogenic organic matter from upstate New York, USA - Whitman soil sample_202_MG | ecosystem: Environmental > Terrestrial > Soil > Agricultural... | reverse complement strand
GCCTGAAGCATGACCCGGTAATTGGCGACCATCGCGTCGATGATCGCGCGCGCTGACAACCCGTCCGGCGCGCGAATTGCCGTCAACGAGTCCGAGGCATACGCCGCATCAGCCAGCAGATCGAGCCCGAGGTCATGAACACGACGCCGGGCGTACTCCCCAAGCGCTCGATGACGGGCCCACAGCGCGTCAATTCCTTCGTCTATCATCAGGTCGAGAGCGGCGTCGAGCGCGAAGAGCATCTGCAGCGGCGGTGTCGTCGGCGTCATGCCTTCGGCGGACGACTTCCGCGCGGACGCGATATCCCAGAAGAAGCGCGGATAGGTCGAGGCGTCATACGCCGGCCAGGCCCGCTTGCCGATCGCGCAGATCACCAGACCGGGTGGGCACATCCACGCCTTCTGCGAACCGGAGATGACGAAATCGAGATCCCACGCGTCCACTTCGAGCGGCAGTGCTCCGGCCGAGCTGACCGCATCGACGATGGTCAGTGCGCCGAAATCCCGCGCCACGGCGGCAAGCTCCGGCAACGGGTTGGTCACGCCGGTTGAGGTTTCGTTGTGCGTGATCAGGACTGCCTGACACTCCGGCACGCACTCAAGGACGCCCCTGAGCTCTGACGGAAGGACCGCTTCGCCCCACGGCTTCTCAACCCGGTGCACAACCAGGCCGAGCTTCCCGGCGACCGTCGCGAACCGCTCGCCGAAGTCGCCGCAAACGGTAACCACAACGTGATCGCCCGGGCAGAGCAGGTTGGTGATCGCAATCTCCCACCCCGCCGACCCGCTTCCCGGCCAGACGAGGACATCCTGCTCGGTCCGATGAATCTCCTTCAAGCGCGCGAGGATCGAGCGCATGGTCGACTTGAGCAGCGGCCCCCGGTGGTGGATTGCCGGACGGTCCATTGCCGCTCGCACACTCGGCGGCAACGGCGTCGGGCCGGGCAAGCGAAAATTCAGGTGCTCGAACTGGTCGAAATCCAAAAGGGCCTCCGGAAAAAAGCGAATCAATTCCGGCCAAAGTATACGGACCAAAATAGCCACGGAATCCGGATTACCTCGTCACGCTCTGTTAGAATCTGCGCGCTGGGAAATACCAGGACTGATTAAATCGTGCCGCCGCAGCCCACTCCTCGCAAGGCGAGTTGATTCATGGAAGTGAGCCTTTCTCCTCGTGGGCGGACGATCGTCATCTGGATCGGCGTCATCGCCGGCGCAGTCCTGCTCCTCGAAGCGGCCAATGCGCTGCGACCGTTCGCCTGGGCCATCATCACCGCCTACCTACTCCACCCGTTCGTCAGCATGGTCCACCGGCGCACCCGCCTGCCCAAGCCGCTGATTACCCTCTGGCTCTACGCGATGATCGGCCTGATGTTGACCATCCTGGCGATCAACTTCGGTCCGGTCCTGGTCGATCAGATCAGCCAGTTCAACGACGAGATTCCGAAGATCTCGGACAACATCGAGACCTGGATAAACGACAACCAGCAGGGCCGGCTCGATGAAATGGGCATCGACAGCACCTACATCAACGAGCGGCTGGACGAAATCGGGACGGAGATCGCGAACACGCTCGGCAAGGCCGCGCTTCCCGTCCTCTTCAGCACCTTCTCGATCGCCGTCGAGCTGCTGATCTACCTCGTCGCATCCTTCTACTTCATCGTCCACGGCGACCGCTTCGTGATGGCCTTCCGCGCCGCGCTCAACCGCAAGTACCACGCCGAGTTCGACCGGCTGATAGCCGAGATCAATTCGACGCTTGGCGCGTACCTGCGCGGCCAGGCCCTGCTCGTGCTGATCATGTCCACCGCCTCATTCGCGGTGCTGAGCGTGCTCGGGGTCAAGTACGCACTGATCATTGCCATCGCAACCGGGTTCCTCGAGCTCATCCCACTGGTGGGACCATGGATCGCCGGCGCGATCGCGGTCACGGTCAGCATCTTCCAGGACACGACGCCGTTCGGCTGGTCCCACGTTGGCTTGGCGGTCGTGATCGGGCTGGCGTATTTCGCCCTTCGGCAGGCCGAGGATGCCTTCGTGATTCCGACGGTGATCGGGCGCTTCGTCCATCTCCACCCGCTCCTGGTCATCTTCTGCGTCGTGGTCGGCACCACACTCGGTGGCATCCTCGGCCTGATCCTGGCCGTGCCAATTGCCGCGGTCCTCAAGATCCTGATCAGCTATCTCTACGCCAAGCTGATAACGCGCGAGCACAGGCACGTCGAAGTCATCAGTTCTCGCGAGCAGCTCGAATACCTCGTGAACCAGTTCCCCGCCATGACCAACACATCGGTCGTCCTGCTGATCGAGCCGAACGTGCTCGTTTGGGAGAATCTGCCGCTGGTCCGCTCGATCTCCGACGCAGCCTACGAGCATTCCGTCGGGCTCATGGCCGTCACCCCGGACGGCATAGCCGGCACCCTCCTCCATGCGGTCGGGATCGAGACCACGACCGTGCCGGGCGGCGCTCCGATCCCCGCCGCGTCACTTCCGGTCTGATTGCCATGTCGGATTGACGCTCGCCAGGTCGGCCGGGTCGGTGAACAGGATCAGCTCGGGCCGAACCAAATCCGGCGCGACTTCGAGGAACCCGACGCCAAAGTGCGGATGCCAGCGGCGGTCGTTTGGCGAGCCCGGATTGACCAGGATCGCGTCGCCGGCGCGCTCGACCTTCGGGATATGGCTGTGTCCGTAAATGACGCAGTCGGCGCCCGGCGCGACCTCGGTCGCGACCGCCCTGGCCGATCTCCCGCCATCGCCATGGATCAGCCGAATCAGACGCTCCCCCATCTGCATTTCGACCATATGGGGCAGGCCGCGCCCGAAATCTCCCCCATCATTGTTCCCCCGTACAGCGATCACCGGCGCCACGGTTGCGAGCTGGTCGAGAACCTCTTCGCAGGCTACATCGCCGGCATGAACGACGCGATCGACCTCGGCCCGATCGAAGAGCTCCAGGACCGGCTCCGGAAGCGGTCGCTGGCCAGAGGAATAGATATGGGTATCGGCAATCAGGGCCAGGCGGCACCGAGCGGGCAGGATGACCTGGATCGTTCCGATCTCAACGAACACGATCGGTTCCCGACATGGAATCGAACCTCACGACTGATCGACCACGGAATAGAGCACACCATTGATGACAGCGACGAACATCCCGCCAACGAGGGCACCCAGCGCCGTCACCTCGACATCCGGAGTCAGCCAGGCCGCGGCGCCGAACAGCGCGGCATTCAGCACTAGCGCAAAGAGTCCGAAGGTCAGGCAGGAAATAGGAAGCGTCAAGGCGCTCAGGATCGGCTTGAGCAGAGCCGTCATGCACCCGAGAACGATCCCGAAGACGAAGACGGATTGCTCATCGACGTAGTTGACCATGTCCGAGGTGAAGATCGTGCCGACCGCCAGGATGGCGACGATACTCCCGATACTGTAGGCAATGATCCGGACAAGCATTGAGTCCCTGTGGCGATCGCTGGCGTAGCGCGGCCGCGCGGCAAATTGCCACGGCGCGTCCGAAGTATATGAAAGCAAACTCGCCCGCTCGTCTCGCCGTATCGGCCGTCAAGGTGCTACGCTGACTGACGGCCACTCGGCTCTCGTTGGTCAATGTCGTTCGGAACGGGCTGCATGCTGAAACGATCGATCACCGCCTGGTTGCTCGTCGCGGTGATGCTCATGTCCGCCGCGCTGGTGGTCGCGAAACCTGGCGCGGCAGTGGCGGCGCCGGGACTGCTAAGCAGCCCCCGGGCAGTCACATATCAATCGACGCCAGACTGGATGCCGCCGGAAACCGCGGCCCAGCTCGATGTCGGAATCGACGTCCTGGTCCCGATGTCGATCCCTGCGCCTTTCTCCGGCGTTCCCCAGGTATCTGCCAGTTCCGGCTACTACAGCCTCTATTGGTTCGTCGGCGGCGGCGCTCCGACGCTGCTCCAGATCACTGGCACCGCCGGCGGCGAAGTTCCGGCCTACTCGAAATACGACCGCAACGTGCAGCTCGTCGCCAACGCATCCGTCAATGGCGCGACGGCCTACCGCGACCAGACACCGATCTACGACCTCGTCTATTGGAAGGTCGGCAACGTCCTCTATTCGGTCGAGAGCCAAAATTCGTCCGTCGATTCGCTCACGTTGGCCAGCGGCCTGACCGTCCTCGCTGTTCCCGCCGGCTCAAATCCAATGACGGCGACCGTCACATCGCCTGACCAGGTCATCGCCGGTGACGCAGGCACGGTAACCGTGAGCGCCACCGGCGATGCCACCCTGAGCACCGATGTCGGCTACTTCACCGCAAATGGCCAGTCGACGATCGCGGTCAGCGGAGACCAAAGCGTCGAATGGCAGTCGCCGACCCTGACCGATCCGGTAACGGCCACCTTCCAGGTCATCGACCCGTCTGACGGCTCGGTGCTCGCATCGACTCCGACCCAGATCGTCGTCTCCCAACAATCCAACTCATCGACCGAATGGGGCCTCGAATGCCCGCCGAGCGGCGTCGAGGGCGATGTTGTGACCGTCACCGCCAGCGGTTCAGCGCGCGCCACGCTTTCGGCCAGCGACGGCTCATTCACGGGCGGAAGCCCGGCGATTGTCCTCAACCTGGACGGATCAACCGACGTCGACTTCACGATGCCGTTCAACGGTCCCGAGACAGCACAGCTGACGCTCTCTGATGGCGAGTCCGCCGTTGCGACATGTGAGATTGAAGTCGTCGCCGAAGATAACGCCCAAGCGACCGCGACTGCGACCGAATTGCCCGCCGGCGTCTTCCCCGGGGATGCCACAGACCTTTCAATCCCGACCGGCAAGCAACCGACACTGCCCAGGGATTTCGGCACGCCGACCCCGGTTGCAACGGTCGACCCCAGCAAGTTGCCCGGCGACGGAACCGGCATCGTCGAGGCCGGCCTGGTCACTCCACCGGCAGTCCCGCCCACTGCAACGCCGACAAAGACGCCGAAGCCGGGCGAGCCGACATCTACCCCTGTCGCGACAGAAACTCCGGTGCCGACGTCGACGTCAACACCGGAAAATCCTATGCCGACCATGGTGCCGCAGGTCGGGAACGACGGTCGTCTGGTCGCCCTCGAGATGGGGCCGCAGGGTGGCCCACTCGACAGCCCATACGGTGTCCAGATCGTCGTCCCGGAGAACACCTTCACTGAAACGACGAGCGTCACGCTGCAGCCGGTAGCCGACATCCAGGTGCCGCTGCAGGTCGGCATCCGTCTCGTCCCGGAAAGCACCTATGACATTTCGTTCGCCAAGATGAATGGCCGCGGTACCGACCTCGGGGACAAGGAGGTTACGGTACGGGTCGACCTCGGCGAGCGCTGGACCGACGGCGCGACCCTGTATCAGTTGGTGAATGGGCAAGCCACCCCGCTCAAGAGCGTCAAGGTCGATGGGACCGTGCTTGAAGGAAAGATCAACGGTCCTGCACGGGTCGTGGCCGGAGTGCCGACCGCTCAAATCGCGGGCAGCAGCCGAAACCTGGTCCCGATCGTCATCGTTGCGCTGGTGGCGGTCATCCTGCTGATCGTTGCCGGGAGCGTGCTGATCTCCCTGCGCAACCGCCGCCCTCGCACAGTCGCAACCCGCCGCACGTTAGGAAGCCGCGGCCGGTTCTAGGATCCCCTCCGCCGCAGCGACCACGGGTAACGTGACACGAAACGCGGCGCCACCCGACTCCGATTCAAGCACCGAAATCTCCCCACCGTGGGCGTGCACCAGTTCCGAACAAATGTAGAGGCCAAGTCCCAGACCGGAAACCTGGCTGGCCGACGCCGACTGGGTGCGGAAGAATGCCGAGAAGACCTGATCCCGCTCTTCAGCCGCGATGCCCGGTCCCTCATCCGATATGGTCACGGACGCCGATCCCTGATCCCGGTCTTCGCGCATCGAGATTCGCACTTTGCCGTCAGGCGGGCTGTACTTGATCGCATTCCCGACCAGGTTATCGATGACCTGGTACAGCCGATCCGCATCCCAATCGCCGACAACATCGGCCGGCAGCTCGTCGAGCTCGATCGCCAGCTTGACACCACCCGCCTGGCGATCGGTGATCACCTCGAAACAGATATCGGCCAGGTTAACCGGTGAGCGACGCAGATCCAGCAAGCCGGCCTTGAGGCGCGAAACATCCAGCAAGTCGTCGACGAGGCGGGTCATGCGGTCGACATGCGCCGCGGCCGAGTTCAGCCGCTGCACACTGTCCTCATTACCGCCCTTCCGGCTCAGATCGCGCGCGACCAGCTGGACGAAACCGCGGATCGGTGTCAAGGGCGATCGCAATTCGTGCGAGACCACTGACACGAACTCGTCCTTGAGTCTTGCCGCCTCCTTGAGAACGCTGATCTCTCGGAAGACGGTCACCACGCCGTGCATGGGATCGCCGGGATGCTGCACCGGCGCGGCCGAGACCAGCACCGGAATCTGCCGGCCATCCGGCCGAATCGCGAGCATCTCGGTCCCCGAAACCTCCTCGAGGTTCTCAACAGCGTCCACGATCGGAGAAGAGGCCGCGGTCACCGGCTCGCCCTCAACGGTCCGCAACCGGGCAAATGCCTGATTCACGTGATGACCCGAAAGCTCGCCGAGCAGCGCCGCGGCAACCGGGTTTTGGGCAAGAATCGCGCCGGTCTCATGGTCGATCAGCATCATCGCTTCCGGGATCGCGCCCATCACGCGTTCGAGCCAGACCTGGCGATCCTCGGCATGCCGCAGCGCCAGCTCGCGCTCGTCGACGGCCTCCAGCGCCTCGAGGATCGAGGCTGCCTTGTCGGTCAGTGCGGTCAGCCGGTAAACCTCCGCCGATGTAAACGAGTGCGCCGCATGGAGGCCTGTGATCACGATCCCGACGATCTGGTCTTGTCCGCCGAACATCGGCACGCCAAGTAGCGAGCGGACTCCGGCCCGCCTGAATTCGCTGTCGTCGAAGCGGTAATCCAGGTTGACGTCGTAGATCGTCCGTGGACGCCGCTGCTCGAGAATCTCGTCGAGGAGTTCCGGGCCGAGATCTTCGGCTTCAGACGCTTCGAGTCCGTATCCGGCGACCGGGTAAGGGTAGTGCTCGTCCTCGACAAGCAGCAGCACTCCAAATGCCGTTCGGTTGGCCGCTACCATCGCCCGCAGCAATGAGCCGTAGATCGTCGATCGATTGCCGATGCCACCACGGGCATAGGCCGCCGCATCAGCCTCGATGCTGTTCAGCGCAAACGTGGCCGATCGCGCTGCCTGGGCATCGCGCCGCGCGCTCTCGCTTTGGCCCTTGACCTCCTGGATCAGCCAGGCCAGGATCACGCCCGCCGAGCCGATCACGACGAGGGAGACGAACTCAGCCGCCTGGTCCGGCATGACCTCCGTAAACGAGTCGCCGATCCAGAACAGATCGATCGAGAGCAGAGTGAGGATGATTGCCGTGATCCCACCGAGCCATTCGCCGAGGTGCGTGGCCAGGGCGACGCCGACCATCAGCACCACAGCTGCCAGAGTTGGTTCCATCAGGTCATGAAGTGGCAGGAGTATCAGCACCGGCACCAGTACGCAGACCGTGCCGACGATGATCTCGAAGACCGGGTCGGGCAGGCCCGCGCCGGCTCCCGCCGGGCGTTGATCGCGCCAGCGATTGCGCAGGGACTCGCCAATCGCCGACCGCACCGAGTTCTCCAGCGCCCGCAGTCGGGGCATCCGCTCGCGCATAGCCTGGCGTGACATCAGCCGCGTGTTCATGGTCCGCAATACCGCACGCCGGTCAGCGATCCGCAGTCCACCTGAGTTGGCGTAATTCAGGCGTGTTAGGTAATGAGCATACGTACACCTGTGACAGGTGTCAAAAGCCGCGCAGCTCTAACCGGAAATCGATTCCGCCAATTCGGATCGGATGAGGTCCCCGAGCCGCCGGATTCCCTCGTCGATCACCTCATCCCGCGCGAACGAGAAGGACAGCCGGATGTGATTGCCGCCGGAGTGATCGAAGAAACAGGCGGAGCCCGGCAAGTACTCGATGCCCATCTCGCGCGCTTGGGCCAGCATGCCTCCGGAGTCGATGCCCTCCGGCAGCGTCAACCAGACAAAGAACCCGCCGGTCGGAACCGACCAGGTCGCACCCTCCGGCATGTGCGCCTCCAGGGCGGACAGCATCAGATTCCGGCGCTGACCGTAAATGCGGCGCAACTCGTCGACGTGGCGCTCAAAATGCTCTGGCAGCCATGAGGCCGCGATGAAGGAGCCGAAGATATTCGTCCCGCCATCCGTCTTGAGCGACGCAATGCGGCGAATGATCGGAGCCGGGCCGACTACCCAGCCGATCCGGAATCCGGCGGCCAGTGTCTTGGACAGGGTACCGAGGTAAAGCGTCCGCCCATTGGGATCCAGCGAGTAGATCGTCGGCAGGGCCTCGCCCTCGTAGCGCAGGTCGAAGTAGGCGTCGTCCTCGATGATTAGCGTATCGAATTCTTCGGCCAGCTCGACGATCCGCTTCCGCCGCTCCAGCGTCGTGCAGGCGCCGGTGGGATTTTGGTAGTTGGGCAGCAGGTAGAGAAAACTCGGGCGGACACCCTGCTCGCGCAACGCAACCAGTTCCTGCTCGAGCAGATCGACCCGGATCCCCTCGTCGTCGACTTCTATCCCGGCGATGTGAGCGCCGGAATTCCGCACGTCGTCAAAGAAGCCGAGGAACGTCGGACTCTCGGCGATGATCGTATCGCCCGGATCGACCAGGAGGTGAGTGATCAGCTGAATCGCCTGCGAGGAACCGGCGGTGACGATGATCTCGTCCATTGAGGCGGAGATGCCCTGGTCTCGCTTCAGTTTGGCTAGAATCGCCTCGCGGATCGGCTTCGGGCCGTTGACGGCCCCGTACTGCAACGCCCATATCGGGTTCTCGGTCAGGACGCGGTGCGTCGTCTCCGTTACCGACCCGGCCGGGAGCGACTCGGAGTCCGGAAAGCCGTAGATGAACGAGATGTAATTGGCCGATGCTGTCGGATCGGTAATCAGCGCATCACCCGCCCGGCTACCTCGCTCCGACACATACGCCGCGTAATCTCGTTCAACCTGACTGACCATATGGATTCCGAATCCCCCTCAATGAAGCAATGTGACCGGGGCATTCTACGGCCTGTCGAGTCCGCCCGCCCGAAGAGGCAATGCTAGACTTTCGCGACGAACATCGCCGTTCCCCTGACATTTGGCGTTTCCCGTTGCAGAACCCTGGAGATCATGTGCGCAATGACTGAGCGCGATGTCTACGACATCACCATCATCGGTGCCGGACCGACCGGGCTCTTCGCCGCGTTCTATGCGGGCATGCGCCAGGCCCGGACACAGGTCATCGACTCGCTCGAGGAGCCCGGCGGCGCGCTGACCGCCATCTACCCCGAGAAATACATCTACGACGTCCCCGGCTTCCCCAAGGTCATGGCCAAGGACTTCGTCGAGCAAATGGTTCTCCAGGCCGAGCGGGATCAGCCGACCATGCGGCTGAGCGAAGAAGTCCTCAACCTCGAACTGCTCGACGACGGCATCCTTTGCCTGACCACGACCAGGGGCGAGCGGTACAGCAAGACTGTCATCATCTGCGCCGGCGTCGGCGCCTTCGAGCCGAAGCGGATCGACGCGCCGGGTGTGGCCGATCTCGAAGGGAAGGGCGTCCACTACTTCGCCAAACGGGTCGACGACTTCCGGGAACGGGACGTCGTCATCGTCGGCGGCGGCGATTCCGCCGTCGACTGGGCGGTCACGCTCGAGCCGGTCGCCAGCCACGTCACGCTCATCCACCGGTCGAAGTTCCGGGCCCACGAAGCCACCGTGCGTGAGCTCGAGGAGGGCCGCGTCGAGCTCCGCTATCCCGGCTGCGAGATCGTCGAGGTCCATGGCGCGGGAGAGGGTTACCTCCATGCGGTTAGCTACAAGGACGCAACCGGCGAGGTATTCCGGATCCCGGCGCATGACCTGATCGTGGCCATCGGCTTCCTGGCCGACCTCGGGCCGCTTAAGACCTGGGGCCTGTCGCTAACCGATCGGCGCAATCAGGTCGTGGTCGACAAGATCACCATGGAGACGAACATCCCCGGCGTCTATGCGGCCGGCGACATCGCCTTCTACCCGGCGAAGTTCAAGCTGATCGCGAACGGCGCCGCCGAGGCTGTGACCGCCGTCAATCACGCGGTCACCTACTTCGATCCGGGCGCCCGGCTCGACGCCGGCCACTCCACCAACATCATGGCCGCGCGGGAGTGACCCAAACCGCGGCAACAACTTCGCGAGCAGCCGCACGAACCGCATCCGTCGGTCTGATTGCCGGCACCCTCGGAGCAATCGGCCTCCTCGATGGCGGCGGCGGCGGGACGTGGACCGACGTCCTCGCCAGCTTCGGCCTTAGCGATTCGACGCTCGGTCCGGCCTTTGCGACCCAATCCGCCTTCGTCTTTCCCGTTCTCCTCTTCGGCGGCATCGTGCTCAGCCGGGTCGGGTTGCGACTGATGCTCGTCATCGGTCTGCTCCTGCTCGCGGCGACGTCGTTCGCGATGACCAGCCTCGAAGGGCTGTCGCTGTTCATCCTGCTCTTTGCCATCCGCGGCACCGGCATCGCATTGCTCGATCTGGCCGGCAACACGATGGCCATGCAGGTCGAGCGGGCCACCGGCCGGCACATTATGGGCATCGTCCACGGCGGTTTCAGTGTCGGAATCATCATCGGCTCGCTGCTGGCGTTCGGAATCTATACCCTTGATGGCAGCTTTCGGCTGATCCACGGCCTGCTTGGCGTGGCGATGGTCGGGATGGCGATCGTCGCCTCCCTCGCCCCGATACCCAATCTTGAGGACGATGCGGCGCCACAGCGTGTCTCTCTGCGCGCGTTCAATTCGCGGATGGTGCGGATCGCGGCGATCGGACTGGGGTTGGCCTTCGGCGGCGAGGTCCTCATCTCGCAATTCGTGAGCGTGCTGCTCCGTACCAGGATCGAGGCATCGGATGCGACCAGCGTCCTCGCGGTGGTCATCTATGCCACGATGATGGCCGTCGGTCGCTTCGGCAACGGTCCGCTGATGAACCGCTTCGACCCCATCACGCTGCTCTATGGACAGGGCGCCGTCATGGCGATCGGCGGCGCCGTGATTGCGACCTCGACGACTGTTCCGATGACGCTGATCGGGTCGTTCATTGCCGGCCTTGGCGTCGCCGGTGTCGTCCCGACCATCCTCAGCTATGCGGCCACCCACGCCCGCGCCACCCCGGGCGAGACCGCCGGCGCGGCGCTGCTCGGCGGTTATTTCGGCGGCTTCATCATGCCCCTTCTCGCCGGCGGTCTGACCTCGGTCCTGTCTATCCGGGCAGGTATCGCCTTGGTCGCTGTCGCCGGCCTGCTGACGATCTGGTGCGGTCAACTGCTCAGGCAGGACGAGCGCGCGTCAAATCGCATCGCCCGCCGAGTTGCTGGTTAGGACGGCGCCGGAGTTACCTCCCGCAGGGCAATGCGGGGCAGCATGATCACGCACCAGATGGCCGACAGCAGATACCCGGCCGCGCCGACCGTGAAGGCAAGGCCGAACCCTCCGGACGGCAGATCCTGTAAATAGCCGCTCAATGCCGCGGCCGTCGCGCCCACTACGCTCCACAGGACATTGTTCAACCCCGCCATCAGGTCGCGCGCCGCAGCCGGCAACCGGCCCATCACTTCAGCCGCGTAGAGCGCACTGGTTCCGTCCAGCAGTCCGTAATACAGCAGCGTCAGGGCAATCACCGCGCCCAGCTCACCAACGGCGAACCACGCCGCGACCGACAACGCCCCGGCAAACCGCAGCAGCCCGAGCGCTCTGGCATTGCCGATCCGCCCCGCAAGCACCGGCATAATCAGCGCCCCAACGGCGGCAAAGATCGCGGTTGATGCGATCACCACACCGGCGGACCCGGCAGACAGCCCCTGGCCCTCGGTCAGGAAGAGCGACATGAATGGCCGAATGCTGTTGTAGCCGAATCCGAACAATGCCTCGGCGAGCCCGAACAGGACCAGGCTCCCGATCAACAGTCCGACCGGCACATGGTGACTTCCGGCGCCGGCCATCCGATGCCCGAGCGACCGGATCGGCGCCCGCCGGAAGATCAGGACTTGAGCGGCGTCCAGCCCGGCCAGCACGAATAGCATCGCCCAGTAGGCATCGCGCTCGCCGACGCCAAATGCGCGCATGACGCCCTCGGGGACCGCGCCGGCCGCGAGCGCGCCGATCGAGGATCCGAGTGTGAAAAACAGCCACTTGAGCGCGTATGCCTGCGCCCGGTATTCCGGCGCCGTGGCTTCAGCGAGGAGCGGATCGCTCAGCGTCCAGTAGGTGGCAGAGCTGCCGCCGCAGAGGATCACCGCGAGCATCCAGACGGCATACGGTGCGTCGCGACCCGCGATCAGCGTCAACATGCCGAGCATACCGATGGTAGGCCCGAGCATCATCAGCCGGCGATCCCACCCCCGTCTTGCCAGTAGGAGGACCGGGATCAGGGCGAGGATCGGCGTGATGTTCTGGACCGCGGCGAGCAGACCGTATTGCTCGGTGCTGAAGCCCGACGCTTTGGCATAGAGCGGAAGCAGGAACGAGAAGCCGACAACGCGGGCGACGAAGGCCCCGCTTCCGACAAGTACGGCCCGACCACCCGTGCCGCTCGCATGCCAGGTCGCTCGATATCCCGCCGCAATGCGCTTGATCGCGCTCACCGGTTAGCGGTGAGCATTCGTCAGCTCGAGCCCCATTCGCTCGCGGACCAGCGCCATCTTCCTGCACGCGCGATCCCGAGCTCGCTGAGCGCCATCGGCAAGGATGGCGATCGTGCCGTCCGGGTCAGCGGAAAGTTCGGCCAGACGTTCCTGGATCGGTCGCAACGCGGTGACGACTACCTCGGCCACCTCGGCCTTCAGTGCGCAGTATCCCTTGCCGCTGAAGTGCTCCTCCAGCTCCGGAATGCCCGAGCCCGACAGTAGTGCGTGCATGGTCAGCAAATTGGTGATGGCCGGCTTGTCGGCAGAGGCGCGGACCTCGCCGCCCGAGTCCGTAACCGCCCGCTTGATCTTCCGCGATATCTCGTCCGGGGTGTCGGTCAGGGCGATGTAGCTGCCAACCGAGGCCGAACTCTTGCTCATCTTTTTGGTCGGATCGTCGAGCGCCATAACCTTGGCGCCCTCGGCCTTGATATCCGCCGCCGGCACCACGAAGGTCTCGCCATACCGCGAGTTGAAGCGAATCGCGACATCCCGGGTCAGCTCGACGTGCTGGCGCTGATCCTCACCGACCGGCACGAGGTCGGCGTCATAGAGCAGGATGTCGGCTGCTTGCAGGACCGGATAATCGAACAGTGCCGCCGAGACACCTTCTTCGGCCCCGCCCGCCTTGTCCTTGAATTGCGTCATCCTGCGCAACTCGCCGTATTGGGTCACGGAATTCAGCATCCAGCAGAGTTCGGTGTGCTCGCGGACATCGCCCTGGACAAAGAGGATGGATCGTTTGGGATCGATTCCCGCCGCCAGGAGCGTATTGGCCATCGTCAGCGTGTTCTCGAGCAGGGTCGTCGGGTCCGTCGGCAAGGTGATCGCATGAAGGTTAACGATGCAGAAGACGTTGTCATAGATGTCCTGCTGCAGTACCCAGTTGCGAATCGCGCCCAGATAGTTGCCAATGTGACTGACGCCGGAGGGCTGGATACCGGATAGGACGCGCTTCCGTGCAGGCGCACTCGACATGTTGATGGAAACCTCTCAGGATGCTCGGGATTGAAACGCGCGTCCGGTGCGACGCGGCCTGATTATACCGAGGGCCGGTCGAACCCTAGCAGGGCTCTTCGGCGAGCCAGGTCGAGCCGTAAAGCCGCATCGCCTCGATGATTGGGAGGAGGGCGTGTCCCTTGGAAGTCAGGCAGTATTCCACGCGTGGGGGAACTTCGGCGTAACAGGTGCGCGCCACGACGTCGGATTCCTCGAGTCGCTTCAGCCGCTCCGAGAGGGTCTTGGGGCTGATCCCGACCAGTGAGCGCTGGAGTGCGCCGAACCGCCGCGAGCCATCAGCCAGGTCACGCAGGATCAAGGGGGTCCAGCGGTTGCTGAAGAGATTCGCCGTACGCGCCACCGGGCATCCGATAGATTCTGTACGCGGGTCTTCGGTCTCCGGAACAGCCTGAGTTGTCACGCTCTTGATCATGCACGGCTACCGTTTCAGTGCCAATAGTAATACTTCCCAAAGGATAGCACGGCGTGCAACCCCGACCAATTTGCATCAGGAGCGATGGCGGGAAATTTCGTCGCTACGTATAGTTCCACGTCAGGCGCAACGCACGAATTGTCCGACGAGGCCCGGAGGGAAATCTCCGGGCAGGAACCAGCAGGCACGATGGAGTGCCACGAAAGGACGTAGAAGGTGTCGTCACCAGAGATCTCACGGTATTTGTCCGCCGCCGCCAGTGGCCGCCTTAACCGGCGCCAGGTCCTGGAACGGGGCCTCGGACTGGGTATCTCCAGTGCCATGATCATGTCCCTGATGGAGACGGCGCCAGAGGCGACCGCTGCTCCGTCGACGTCGCGCCAATCGTTCCTGAAAGTCGATCAGGACAAAGATCCCGGCGTGGTGACTGTTTGCTTCGTGGATGGCGCGAGCGACATCGACCCGCATTCCTCCTACACGACGTATGGTGCGGTGATCTGTCTCGCCTCCTACGACATGTTGATCAACTACAAGGGTCTATCTCTGACCGACTATGAACCCATGCTCGCGG
>Ga0164302_10000225_pt1 | contig 14838 bp, 14 predicted proteins | sample Whisoiple_202_MG_FD_109714 | JGI IMG/M metagenome (GOLD analysis project Ga0164302, IMG submission 109714) | Soil microbial communities amended with pyrogenic organic matter from upstate New York, USA - Whitman soil sample_202_MG | ecosystem: Environmental > Terrestrial > Soil > Agricultural... | reverse complement strand
CGCTGGCGTCGGCGAAGGAGACCTTGGCGATGATGTCGTCGATGCTGTCCTTGGCGCTGATGTCGGTGGTCTTGGCGGTGCTTGACCGCGACTGGGCCGACTCCTCGGCCAGGGCCAGCCGCAGCTGGGGGTACCCGGGCAGCCCGAGGCGCTTGCAGAAGCGCAGCACCGTCGTCTCCGACGTGTGGGCTGCCACGGCGAGCTCGCTGATGGTCAGCGCTGCGGCCGCGCGGGCGTCGGCGAGCACCTGCTCGGCCACCCGGTCCTCGGCCGGTGAGAGCGAGGGCCGCAGACCGCGCAGTCGGACGAGCAGCGGGGCGGGGACGGCGAGGGTGGGGGCAGGGGCGGGGGCGGCAGCAGGGCTGTCGGCTCGGGGCATGTCTCTACGCTACGGCCTGCCGGGTGACGGCCGCCCAGCCTTCCACCGAGAAGGCCTCAGGCGTCCGCTCGCCGTCGAGCAGGACCCCGCCGGCGCCCTGGACCAGGATGCCGTCGATGAACACACCGCGGCCGAGGTAGCCGCCGTCGGTCGTGTACCGCCAGCGCAGCAGCTGGGTCCCGGCCGGGAGGCCCGCCCGGGCCTGGGTCCACCGCCTGGTGCCGCTGCCGGAGACCGCGCCGTCGCTCGCCTGCGTCTCGCCCCGGTCGCGGACCTCGAAGGGCACCCGCTCCCACGTGGCGCCGCCGTCGGGCGACGTCTCGAGGAACAGCGGGTCCGTCTCCTCGGTGTCGAGGAAGAGGTCGAAGCCCAGGCGGGCACCGCCGGCGGGGACGTCCAGCGGTGCCGTCAGCGTGGAGGTGGCGTCATCGCGGGCACCGGAGTACCAGGCTGTCTCTCCCTGACTCGGCCGCACCCCCATGGCCAGGGCCAGCCCCCGCGACCACTCCCGTCGGGCGGCGTTGTTGCTCCCCCACGACCGGGACGGGTGGACCCGGTTGGTCAGCAGGATGGCGAAGGAGCGCGAGGCGAAGTCGATGACGATCGACGTCCCGGTGTAGCCGGTGTGCCCGGCGGTGCGCGGCCCCGAGAGGGCATCCATGTACCAGCGCTGGTCCAGCTCGAAGCCGAGGCCGTGGGCGTCCCCGGGGAAGTCCTGGTTGTAGTTCGTGATCAGGTCGGCCACGCTCTTGCGGCTGAGGACCCGTTGGCCGCGGTAGACGCCTCCGTTGAGCAGCGCCTGGGCCAGCACCGACAGGTCGGTGGCGGTCGAGAAGACCCCCGCGTGGCCCGCCACCCCGCCGAGCGACCAGGCGTTCTCGTCGTGGACCTCGCCCCAGACCATGCCGCGGGCCGGCGTGGACTGGTACTCCGTGGCTGCGGTCCGCTCGCGGTCACGCGGGTTGTAGCCGGTGTCGTGCATCCCGAGGGGATCGGTGATGCGCTCGCGGACCACCGCGTCGAGGGTCTTGCCCGTCACCCGCTCGATGAGGACGCCGAGGGTGATCAGGTTCAGGTCGCTGTAGAGGTAGGTCGAGCCGACCGGGTTGCGCAGCGGCGCATCCATGACGGCCTTGATCCGGGAGGCCTTGTCGGGGTAGCGGCTGTAGAGCGGCAGCCACGAGGTGAACCCCGAGGTGTGGGTGAGCAGGTGCCGGACCGTCACCGACTCCTTGCCGTTCACGCCGAACTCGGGCAGGTATGCCGCGACCGGCGCCTCGAGCTCGATGCTCCCGTCCTCGATGAGCTGGACGGCTGCGATGGAGGTGAACAGCTTGGACACCGAGGCCAGGTCGAAGATGGTGTCCTCGCGCGTGGGGACCCACTGCTCCCGCGGCAGCTCGGTTGTCGCGTTCTCGTAGCGCAGGGCGTAGCCGCTGGCGTCCCGCGCCACGACGGCGCCGTCGTGACCCATCAGCGCCACCGCACCGGCATACATCGGGTGTCCGCCAGCGGGCGCCTCCTCGTGCCCGCGGATCTGCGCCACCGCCTCGTCGATCGGCGACGGGTCCAGGCCGGCCCCGGCCGGGCTGGCGTCGCGCAGCACGGTGTTCGCGGGGGCGAACCCCGTGAACGGCCGGCTGAAGTCCTCGGCGCCCGCCGGCGCTGCCGCCGTCATCGTTCCCGTGACGGCGCCGACCGCCGCGACCGCCACCGTTGCGACGAGCCTGCGCATCTGCATTCCTGTCCCCTCACCCTGTCGATTCTCGCGGTCAGGCGGCCGGGCCCCGGTACAGGAGGTACTGCTGGCGCCGGTCGTCGAAGGCGGCCAGCTCGTCCCGCCAGGCGCCCACCACCTCGTCGGCCGAGGCGCCCGCGGAGATCTGCTCGCGCAGCCGGGTCGAACCGGTGAGCTTGTCGATCCAGTAGGGCCGCTTCGGGTCGTAGCTGTCGTAGCGCCACTGGAAGTCGCCGTAGAGGGCCTTGGCCCCCACCAGCATCTCGACACCGACTCGCATCGGGTCGAACGTGCGTGGGTCGGTGATGTGCACCTGCACACCGCCGCACACCTTGCCCGTGTGCTTACTGAAGGTGGGGTTGAAGTAGGCCTCTCGGAATCCGGCGCCGGGCAGGTCGAGGCCGGCGAGGCGCTCAGCCCAGCGGTAGTCGACGTAGGGGGCGCCGACCAGCTCGAAGGGTCGGGTGGTGCCGCGGCCCTCCGAGAGGTTGGTGCCCTCGAACATCCCGGTGCCCGGGTAGACCAGCGCCGTGTCGGGGGTGGGCATGTTCGGGCTGGGCATGACCCACGGGAGCCCCGTGGCGGCATACGGCATGTCCCGGCGCCAGCCGCTCACCTCGATGACCTGGAGCTCGCTGAGCCGTCCGCCGACCTCGGCCTCGAGGAACTCGCCGTCGAAGAAGCGGGCCAGCTCGCCGACCGTCATGCCGTGGGCCTGGACGATCTCCTTGGCGCCGACGCCGGAGGTGTAGGGGGTGGTCATCATCGGCCCGCGGGCGGTGCCGCCGACCGGGTTGGGCCGGTCGAGCACGACGAAGCGCGCTCCCGTCTGCACGGCCGCCTTCATCGCCGTGTACATCGTCCAGATGTAGGTGTAGAAGCGCGCACCCGCGTCCTGGATGTCGAACACGACGGTGTCCACGCCCGCGGTCCGGAACATCGAGGCCATCTTGTCGGTGCCGGCGCCGTAGGCGTCGTAGACCGTGACGCCGGTGCGCGGGTCCGTGTGCGTGCCCTCCGAGTCGCCGGCCTGCGCGGTGCCGCGAAAGCCGTGCTCGGGGCCGAAGACGCCCCTGATGTCGACGGCCCCGGCCTCGTGCATCTCGTCGACGATCGTCCGCAGGTTGGTGAGTATGCCGGTGGGGTTGGTGATGATCCCCACCTTGCGGCCCGCGAGCGCGGACCAGCCGGTGGCCGCGGCCCGGTCCGCGCCCGGGGTCACCGGGCGGGCCGGGTAGGTGACGCTGCGGGACACCGACTGCGGGGCGGCACCGGCAACAGAGGCCGCCACCGGCACGGCAGCGGCGCCGAGCGCTCCGGCGGTGAGGAGCTGGCGGCGGTTGAGGCTGGTCATCGAGAGCTCTCCGATCCCTGGTTGAGGAGCACGGTCGCAACCACGGCTCGGTGGTCGCTGGCGAGGAGGTGGGTGGGGTCGTCCTGGGTCTGCGCACGAAGGACGGTCGTGTTGGGTGAAGCGGTGACGAAGTCGATGCGCTTCATGGGCGCGGTCGCCGGGTAGGTCAGGCCGGGGGCGCCGCGGCGCCCGCTCCTAGCGCGCATCGGAGCAGGCGCCGCGGCATACCGAGGGTCATCCCCATTCCCCTCAGTAGCCCAGGCCGTGGCCGAACGGGTAGAGCACCGTGGTGGGCTGTCCGGCCACCGGGATGTCCACCGGCAGCTTCCCGCTCGGGCTGACCTCTCCGGTGATCACCCGGGCCACGGCGTCGATGGCGACGGGGCTGTAGGAGTAGGTCGCCAAGTAGGTCGGTGCCTGCGTGAAGTAGGCGATGTCATAGGGGTCGCGGGTGGCCACGACGACCACCGGCTTGCCCGTCGCGAGCAGGGCCTTGACGAGCTTCTGCTGACCGGCCCGCTTGTCGGTGACACTGGTGTCCCACGCCTTCATCGTCGTGACCACCACGGCGTCGCTGCCGTTGGCTGCGCTCACCGCGTCGGCGACCTGGGCGTCCGTCGGCGAGGTGCCCGTCTGGCGCACGGCAGTCGTGGCCCCCTTGGCGGCAAGGGCGTCCGCCAGGGTCGAGGTCACGCTCACCCCGTAGCCGGCCACCAGGACCTTCTTGCCCGAGACGGCCAGGGGCAGCGTGCCGCCGTCGTTCTTGACCAGGGTGGTGGTGCGGTCCGTGACGGCGTCGGCGGCGGCGAGGTGCTCGGGTGTGCCCACGACCGAGGAGACCGCGGCGGGGTCGGCGTACGGGCTGGCGACGAGGCCGCGCCCGAACTTCAGCTCCAGGACCCGCCGCACCTTGGCGTCGAGGTCTGCCGCGCTGATGCGGCCTGTTCGCACGGCGCCCAGCACCGCGGCATACGCCTCGTCCATCGCCGGGCTCATGAGCAGCTGGTCGGCTCCAGCCTCGAGGGCGCGGATCGCGACCTCCGCGTCGCCGTACCGGTCGCGCACGCCTTGCATGCCGAGGGAGTCGGTGACGATGACGCCCTTGTAGCCGAGCTGCTCGCGCAGGACCCCGGTCAGGATCGGCTTGCTCAGCGTGGCCGGGTCGCCGGAGTCGTCCAGGGCCGGGAAGGCCAGGTGCGCCGTCATGATCATGTCGATGCCCTTGGCGATGGCGGACTCGAAGGGCGGGGCGTCGAGCTGCTCCCACTGCTCACGCGTGTGGGTGATCACCGGGAAGGCGACGTGGCTGTCGGTGGCCGTGTCGCCGTGGCCTGGGAAGTGCTTGGCCGCCGAGGAGATGCCCGCGTCGTCCTGGTAGCCGCTCACCTGGGCGCCGACCATCTGGGCTGCCAGCGACGGGTCCGAGGAGAACGACCGGGTGCCGATGACGGGGTTGAGGGCGTTGACGTTCACGTCGGAGTCGGGCGCGAAGTTGGTGTTGACGCCCATGGCCTTGAGCTCCTGGCCGGTGATCGCGGCCGCGGTGCGCGCGTCATCGGCGCTGCGGCCAGCCCCGAGGGCCATCGAGCCGGGGAACTGGGTGGCCGGCGGCCCGATGCGCGTCACCACGCCCTGCTCCTGGTCGATGGCGATCTGGAGCGGCACGTGGACCTTGGAGTCCTGGCCCAGCGAGGCCCGCTGCAGGCCGTTGGACAGGCCGGTGATCTGGTCGGGGTCCTTGACGCTGTCGGTCCAGGCGAAGTAGATGACGCCGCCGAGGTGGTACTTCTGCACCACCTCGGCCGGGGTGGCCACCCCGTAGAGCGGGATGTTGCGCGCGTCCGGCGTCGTGGCGTCCGAGCCGTAGACGTTCTGGATGAACAGCTGGCCGACCTTCTCCTCCAGCGTCATCCGGGCCATGGTCGAGGTGACCCAGCCGTTCTCCTCCGCCGGCGGGACCGTGCCGGCAGTGGCGGCGGCAGGCAGCAGGCCACCGAGGAGGGCGGCCGCGGCGGTGCCGGCGAGGACAGCCCTTCGGGCGGGTGCGGACGGGGACATGCGACCTCCACGACGTTGTGAATCATTCACGTAACTGTTGTCCTTGCTGGAAGTTACCTACGTGTCTCGACGTTGGCAATGCCCGACAGCGCCCGCTTTGGCAAAGACTCGGTCAAGTCCTGCGGCCTCCCCGTAGAGTCGGCCCGGCGTCCACTCGCACAGGAGGTCCGCGATGATCGGCCGGCTGCACCACGTCGTTCTCGACTGTCCCGACCCCGCCGCGCTCGCGGCCTTCTACTCCGAGCTGCTCGGCTGGCCGGTGACCTACACGAGTGATGACTTCGTCGTGGTGGCGCCGAGCGGACAGCACTCCGGCGTCGCCTTCCAGCTGGCACCCGACCACGTCCCGCCGGTGTGGGGCGATCCCCGCCGCCCGCAGCAGGTGCACCTCGACGTCATGGTCGACGACCGGGGCCGCGCCGCCGGGCAGGTGCTCGCCCTCGGCTGCCGTCGGCTGAGTCCGGCCGGCTCGGACGTCTTCGCCGACCCCGCAGGCCACCCGTTCTGCCTCATCGACCGTCCGTCGTGGGCGCCGCCGGTCCTGCCCTGACCGCTGGGCGACCGAGTCGGCTCACCCGTCGCACGGGACGTCCGGCCTATGGCATCACCGACGGGCGCCGGTGAGGATGGGCCGCATGACTCAGGGTGCCTACGCAGCGGCCTACGCCGAGAGCCTCGCCGACCCGTCCGCCTTCTGGGGCCGTGCCGCCGCGGCCGTCGACTGGATCGCCCCGCCCGCGCAGGTGCTCGACGACAGCCGCCCCCCGTTCTACCGCTGGTTCCCGGGCGCCAGCCTCAACACCTGCTTCAACGCGCTCGACCGCCACGTCCTGGCAGGTCGAGGCGACCAGGCGGCCGTCCTCTATGACAGCCCGGTCACCGGCACGAAGCGCACGCTGACGTATGCCGAGCTGCTCGACCAGGTCGCGCGCTTCGCCGGAGCGCTGCAGTCACTCGGGGTCGAGAAGGGCGACAGGGTCGTCATCTACATGCCGATGGTGCCCGAGGCGCTTGTCGCGATGCTGGCGTGCGCCCGCATCGGGGCGGTGCACTCGGTGGTCTTCGGCGGTTTCGCGCCGGGTGAGCTGTCGCTGCGCATCGAGGACGCCAAGCCCCTGGTCGTCGTGGCGGCGTCCTGCGGGATCGAGCCGAAGCGGGTGGTGGAGTACAAGCCGATGCTGGACGCGGCGCTGGACCGCAGCAGCCACAAGCCGGAGGCGGTCATCGTTCTCCAGCGGGAGCAGGCGCGCGCGGCCGTCGGCGAGCGCGACACCGACTGGGAGGAGATGGACTGGGACGAGCTCATGGCGGACGCCGAGGCGACCGGCTGCGTGGAGGTCGCTGCCACTGACCCGCTCTACATCCTCTACACCTCGGGCACGACCGGCCGGCCCAAGGGCATCGTGCGCGACAACGGCGGCCATGCGGTCGCGCTGCGCTGGTCGATGGAGAACATCTACGACATCGGCCCCGGCGACGTGTGGTTCACGGCGAGCGACGTCGGCTGGGTCGTGGGTCACTCCTACATCGCCTACGCCCCCCTGCTCACCGGCGCGACCACGGTTCTCTACGAGGGCAAACCCGTCGGCACCCCGGACGCCGGCGCCTTCTGGAGGGTGATCGCCGACTACGGCGTGAAGGCCATGTTCACCGCCCCCACGGCATACCGGGCCATCAGGCGGGAGGACCCGGATGGCACCCGCATGGCGGAGCACGACCTGTCGTCCCTGAAGACGGTGTTCCTGGCCGGCGAGCGGCTCGACCCCGACACGTACGAGTGGGCCTCGACCGTCCTCGGCGTGCCGGTCATCGACAACTGGTGGCAGACGGAGACGGGCTGGCCCATCGCGGCGAACCTGCGCGGTCTGGAGCCGATGCCGGTCAAGCCCGGGTCGCCGTCCGTGCCCGTCCCCGGGTATGCCGTGGAGGTGCTCGACGAGCACGGCTCACCGGTGCCTGCCGGCACCGAGGGGGCGATCTGCATCCGGCTCCCGCTACCGCCGGGGACGCTGCCCACCCTGTGGGAGGACGACGAGCGCTACGTCGACGGCTACCTCGGCGCCTTCGAGGGCTACTACCTGACCGGCGACGGGGGAATGCTCGACGAGGACGGCTACCTGTTCGTCATGGGGCGCACCGACGACGTTCTCAACGTCGCCGGGCACCGACTCTCGACCGGGTCGATCGAGGCAGCGCTCGCGGGCCACGAGGCCGTGGCGGAGTGCGCCGTCATCGGGGTCGCGGACGAGCTCAAGGGCCAGGTCCCGCGGGCCCTCGTGGTCGTCAAGAGCGGGGTCGACGTCGTCGGCGACGGTGAGCGCCTGCGCGCCGAGCTCGTGAAGCGGGTGCGGGACGAAGTGGGCCCGGTGGCCGCCCTACACCAGGTCGATATCGTCGCCGCCCTGCCGAAGACGCGGTCCGGCAAGATCCTGCGCAAGACCATGCGTGAGATGGCCGACGGCGGGACGCCGACCGTGCCGGGCACGATCGAGGACGCCTCCGTGCTCGACGCCCTGGCGCCGGTGCTCCGCCGCGAGTAGCCCCGCGCGTCAGGGCGCGCTGGCCTCGGCGTCCATGTGCATGACCTCCCAGACATGGCCGTCGAGGTCCTGGAAGCTGCCGCCGTACATCGGGCCGTCGGCGAACGAGTCCTTCCACGGCTTGCCGCCGGCCTCGACCGCCCGGCGCACCAGGGCGTCCACCTCCCCGCGGCGCTCGGCGGTGATGCAGGTGAGCACCTCGGTGGCCCGCGTGGCGTCAGCGACCTCGCCGTTGACGAAGGTGGCGAAGAAGTCCTCGCGGAGCAGCATCACGAAGATGTTGTCGGCCAGCGCCACGCAGGCCGCCCTGTCGTCGGAGAACGCGTCGTTGAAGGCGAAGCCGAGGGCGGTGAAGAACGCCCGGGACGCAGTGAGGTCCTTCACGGGCATGTTGACGAAGATCATGCGGGACACGGATGCCTCCTGGCTGTGCGGGTGCGTATGCCGGGTCGACCGCTGGGAGGCAGGGAACTCATCGGCGTTCAGGGTGTTGCCGGCAGCAGTCGCGCTCGCCCGTACCTCGACCCGGGACTACCCGGACCCGGGACTACCCGGACCTGGGACTCTGCGACCCCGGGACTCTGCGATGAGTTTCGTCGTCGGGACCGGTCGGTAGAGTCATGAGCGTGACCGAGAGCCGCACTGCGGACGACTTCCTCACCGAGGCCGAGGCCTACCGGCGCGAGCTCTTCGCGCACTGCTACCGCATGATGGGCTCCACCCACGACGCCGAGGACCTCGTGCAGGAGACCTACCTCCGCGCCTGGCGGTCGTTCCACGGGTTCGAGGGACGGGCGTCGATGCGCACGTGGTTGCACCGCATCGCCACGAACGCCTGTCTGTCCGCCCTGGAGGGACGCAGCCGTCGCCCGCTACCGACGGGGCTGGGGGCTCCCCCCACGGAGCCGGACGCCCGCCTCGTGGAGCAGACCGACGTGCCCTGGCTCGAGCCGGTGCCGGACTCCCTGCTGGAGGACCCCCATGACCCCGCCAGCATCGTCGCGGCCCGGGCGGGGGTGCGCCTGGCCCTGGTGGCCGCCCTGCAGCACCTTCCGCCGCGCCAACGGGCGGTGCTGATCCTGCGCGAGGTGCTGCGGTGGTCGGCCGCCGAGGTGGCTGAGGCGCTGCAGACCTCGACCGCGTCGGTGAACAGCGCGCTGCAGCGGGCCCGGGCCCAGCTCGAGCGCGCCAACCTCTCGGAGGCCGACATCGTCGAGCCCACCGACTCCCGCCAGCGAGAGCTGCTCGGTCGCTACGCCCGTGCCATGGAGCGCAAGGACATTGCGGGCATCGTCGAGCTGTGCGCCGAGGACGCACTGTGGGAGATGCCGCCCTTCGTCGGGTGGTACCAAGGGGCGGAGGCAATCGGACGGCTCATCGACGTCAACTGCCCGGCAGGCCCGGACGAGCTGCGGATGGTGCCGACAGGGGCGAACGGCCAGCCGGCGTTCGGCATGTACATCCTCACGGAGGAGAACGTCTTCCTGCCCTTCCAGCTGCAGGTCCTCGAGCTGCGCGACGGCGCCGTGGCCCACGTGACAGCCTTCTTCGATCTCGCCCTCTTCCCGCTCTTCGGCCTGCCGGACGCAGTCACCCACGACGTGGCCTCCCCCGCCCCCGCGCCATGACCCCCTGGCCGGCCGCCACTCCCGTGGAGGCCGGCACCGAGCTCCTCGAGCGCGCGGTGAGCTACACCCGCGCCAGCCTCTCGATGGTCACAGCCGCTGACCTCGGGCGCTCGACCCCGTGCCGAGAGTGGCGCCTCGGCGAGCTGCTCCGCCACATGGACGACTCGCTCCAGGCACTGCAGGAGGCCGGGGCCACCGGGCAGGTTCGTCTCCGGCCCGATCTCGACCCGGCGGCTGCGGAGCCGTCACTGGGCGTGGTCGAGAGCCTGCGGCGTCGGGCGTGCGCGCTGCTCGGGGCCTGGAGCCTCCTTCACGCGCAGGAGCAGGTCGTCGTGAGCGGGCGGGTGCTGCCCGCCAGCCTGGTCGCGCTCACGGGTGCGCTGGAGATCGCCGTGCACGGCTGGGACGTGGCCCGCGCGTGCGGCGTCGACCGGCCCCTGCCCGACGCGCTGGCCCGCGCGCTCCTGGAGGCGGCACCCGCCCTGATCTCGGCGGAGGACCGCGGGCAGCGCTTTGCCCCAGCCGTGCCCGTTGCGGCCACGGCGTCAGCCAGCAGCCGACTGCTGGCCCACACCGGACGGCGGACCGCACGCTGACCCCGCCCGACCACGATGTGGAGGATGCACGCAACCGGGGCCGCCACCCGGCAGACTCAGGCCCGTGACGGGGGTGTTCGAGGGATTCGCGACGATCGGGGCGGTCATCGCGCTCGGCGCCCTCCTGGCCCACCTCCGGGTCCTCGACGCCAGCGCCCAGGTGATCCTGTCGCGACTGGCGTTCTTCGTGGCGAGCCCCGCGCTCATGGTCGTCACACTGGCAGAGGCGGATGTGTCCGCGGTCCTGTCCCGCAACCTTGTCGCGTCGGTCGCCGGGGTGGTCGCCGCCGGAGGGGTCTACATCCTCCTGGCTCGGCTCATCTGGCGACGCCCCTTGGGGCACACCACGATCGGCACCCTGTCCGCCTCCTACGTCAACGCGGGCAACCTCGGCATCCCGGTGGCCTCCTACGTCCTGGGCAGCGCCGCCTACGTTGCGCCAACGCTGCTCATGCAGCTCCTGGTGATGCAGCCCCTTGCCCTGGCCGTGCTCGACGCCGACGCCCGCGGCAGCCGGGCGCCACTGCGGACGATCATCGCGCAGCCCTTCACCAACCCGCTGACCCTCGGCTCGCTCGTCGGCCTGACCCTGGCCATCACGGGGTGGACGCTGCCACCTGCCGTGCAGGACCCGATCGAGCTGGTCGGGCACATGGCCGTGCCGGCGATGCTCATCGCCTACGGCATCGCGCTGCGCCTCGGCCCGGGTCTGGGGTCGGGCGGCTCGGCAGCCGAGGTCGGCGCGACCTCAGCGCTGAAGCTGGCCGCGCAGCCGCTGGCGGCGTTCCTCGTGGCCAGGTATGCGCTGGGCGTCCAGGGGCACGCCCTGCTGGCGATCGTGGTGACCTCGGCGCTGCCGACGGCACAGAACATCTTCGTGCACGCCACCCGCTTCGACCGCGCCACGGTGCTCGCCCGGGACACCATCCTCATCACGACAGTGGGGTCGGTTCCCGTGATCCTGCTCGTCGCAGCCCTTCTCGGCTGACTCAGCGCCGGCGGCGGGCCGTGCCGAACAGCGAGCGGGTGATCTCGCGCCCGATGACGGTCCCGGCCGAGCGCAGCATCGACCGGAAGGCGCTGGACTGCACGACCTGCTCGACCATCCCCGGCTCGGGCTTGGGCTGTCGCTTGGCGGCTGGAGTCGTCCGGGGGGCCTTCGGTGCGGGTGCCGGCTCCTCCTCGGGCGTCGGCGCATGGGCCAGCCGCGCCTGCAGCTTCTCGTACGCCGACTCGCGGTCGGCCACGTCGGCGTACTTGGCGGCGAGCCCGGACCCGGCGATGAGCGAGGCCACCTGCTCTGGTGCGCTCGGCGCCATGAGCGACTGGGGCGCGATCATCCGGGTCCACGCGACGGGCGTCGGCGCCCCGCGCTCGGAAAGGACAGTGACGACGGCCTCGCCCGTGCCGAGCGACGTGAGCAGGCTGCTGAGGTCGTAGTCGGTGGTGGGGTACGTCGAGACCGCGGCCTTGAGCGCCTTCGCGTCGTCGGGGGTGAAGGCGCGCAGGGCATGCTGCACCCGGTTGCCGAGCTGCGCCAGCACGTCGGCGGGCACGTCCTTCGGGCTCTGGGTCACGAAGAAGACCCCCACGCCCTTGGACCGGATGAGGCGCACCGTCTGCTCGATCGCGTCCTCGAACGCCCTGCTCGCCTCGTCGAAGAGCAGGTGGGCTTCGTCGAAGAAGAAGACCAGCTTGGGCTTGTCGAGGTCGCCCACCTCGGGCAGGTCGTGGAACAGGTCGGCGAGCATCCACATGAGGAACGTCGAGAACAGCTTCGGCCGGTCCTGGACGGCCGGCAGCTCCAGGCACGTCACGAGGCCGCGGCCGTCCTCGGCAGTGCGCAGCAGGTCGCTGGTGTCGAACTCGGGCTCGCCGAAGAAGACGTCGGCGCCCTGGTCGGAGAAGGTGATGAGCTCGCGCAGGATGACGCCGGCCGTCGCAGAGGACAGCCCGCCCAGGGCTTTGAGGTCGGCCTTGCCCTCGTCGGACGTCAGGTGCGAGATGACCGCCCGGAGGTCCTTGATGTCGAGCAGCGCCAGGCCGTTCTTGTCGGCGTAGTGGAACACCAGGCCAAGGCTGGACTCCTGCGTCTCGTTGAGCCCGAGCACCTTCGCCAGCAGTGTGGGCCCGAAGGAGGTGACGGTCGCCCGGATGGGGATGCCCTCCCCGAGGCCGCCGAGCGAGAGGAACTCCGTGGGGTAGGCCGTGGGGGCCCAGTCCTGCCCGACGTCCTGGGCGCGGGCGGTGACCCTTTCGCTGGGCTCACCGGGGGTGGCCATCCCGGACAGGTCGCCCTTGATGTCGGCGAGGAAGACCGGGACGCCCTGGCCGGAGAGCTGCTCGGCCATCAGCTGGAGCGTCTTGGTCTTGCCCGTGCCGGTGGCGCCCGCAACCAGCCCGTGGCGGTTCAGCGCGGACAGCGGGATGCGCACCGGGGCGTCGGGATGCGCCTGCCCGTCGAGCACGGCGGCGCCGAAGCGCAGGGCGGGGCCCTCGAAGGCGTACCCCGACCGGATCTCGGCGAGCTGCGCGGCCGCCGTGTCCGCCAGGTCTTCAGGGCTGCGAGTCGCCTTGTCCGTCATTTTCGGCACTCTAGTGCGGCCGGGGTGGCTGCGCAGTCGGTCCGCGGCGGCCTCCCGGGCGCCCGTCACCCCGAAGCTCCCCGCCTGTGCGTAGGGTGTCTGGGTGATCTTCAAGGCTGTCGGCGACTCGCGCCCGTACCCCGACCACGGCAAGGAGTCCCCGCGGGACTGGGCCGCGGTGCCGCCGCGCATGGTCCGGCTCGACGACCTCGTCACGACCAAGCGCACCCTGGACCTTGGTCAGCTGCTCGACGAGGACTCCACCTTCTACGGCGACCTGTTCGCCCACGTCGTGCAGTGGGAGGGAACCCTCTACCTCGAGGACGGCCTCCACCGCGCCCTGCGTGCCGCCCTCCAGCAGCGTCCTACCCTCCACGCGCGCGTCCTCGTGCTTGACTAGGTCCTGAAACCGGGCCAAGGGGGGCCGGGCTGGGAGGTGACGGTGAGCTACATCGTCGAGTCGGGAGCCTCGAGCTCGCGACGGGCGCGCAGGCGACGCGCCCTGATCACGCTCTCGCTCGTCGTGCTGATGCTGTTCTTCGCCTTCTGGTACGCCTACTCCTACATCCACGCCCCTGCCGACCCCAGCGCCGCCGCGGCCGCGCCCACCTGCCCGCCGGCGGCGACGTCCGCCGCTCCGCGGCCGCGAGACACCACCGTGAACGTCTACAACGCGACCAGCCGCACGGGGCTCGCCGCCAGGACCGCCGCAGAGGTGCGAAAGCGTGGCTTCCGCGTGGCCACGGTGGCCAACGACCCTCTCCTGCGGACCATCGCCGGTCCCGCCGAGGTCCGATATGGCAGGTCGGGCGCGGCGAAGGCCAAGCTCGTCCTCGCGCTCGTCAAGGGAGCCAAGGCCGCCCCCGATGCGCGAAGCGACGCCTCCGTCGACCTCGTCCTGGGCGAGAGCTTCACTGCGCTGGGACGGTCCCGGGCGTCCGTGCCGGCCAAGCCATCGGTGAAGCCCACCGTGAAACCCACCGTGCGGCCCACCGCCAAGACGACGTCGACGGCGCCAGCCCCCCGGGCCACGACGCCTGCCTGCTGAGCCGAGGGCTCAGTAGCCGCGAGAGGTGTCCTTTCCCTCGGCGCCCCCGGAGACCTGCTCGACGAACTCCTTGCCGGTCATCGGCTTGGAGAACATCGGGTAGTCGTACTGGATCGCGTTGGCGTGCTCCTCGGCACTGGTCGCGGCGACGCAGTCGCTCAGGGTGACCACCTCGTAGCCACGCTCGTAGGCCGAGCGCATGGTGGACTCGACGCAGCAGTTCGTCAGGAAACCACCGAGGGCCACCGTCGTGATCCCCTTGCTGCGGAGGATGAAGTCGAGGTTGGTGCTGGCGAAGGTGTCCAGCCCGCGCTTGCCCTCGACGACAATGTCATCCGCCTCGGGCTTGAGGTCGTCGATGATCTCGGCGCCCCACTCGCCCTTGACGAAGGCGTTGGAGTCGACCACGCCCTTGAGGATGCCGTAGGGGCTGCCGGTGATCTCCCTGTACCCGTTGGCGAAGGAGATGGGGGCGTGGATGATCGTGGCCCCGGCCTCACGCGCGGCGGCGACGACCTCCTTGGCGTTCTCCAGCATGTTGGTCTGCGCCATCGAGTCGGCGACTGCTCCATGCAGCGCGCCACCCTCGGTGGTGAAGTCGTTCTGGAACTCGATCAGGACAAGGGCGGTGCTGCGCGGGTCCATCGGTCCTCCGTCTGCTCGGAACTGTCTCTTGCGACGAGGCTATCGACCGCACGTCGCCCGGGACACCCTCTTCGTGGACCCCGCGTCGCTCCGCCGAGCCTGCCGTCAGGGTGCTGGTGTGAGACGCCTCTGGACCGGCCGTCCCGCGAGGCGCATGCTGGCTCGATGGATCCACTGGCCACCGTCCGCGCCCAGGTCGCGGACTCGTGGGTGCGCTCGGCGGCCGCCGGTGTCGAGGCCGACCGGGGCGAGGCGCCCATCACGCTG
>Ga0164302_10000223_pt1 | contig 14853 bp, 16 predicted proteins | sample Whisoiple_202_MG_FD_109714 | JGI IMG/M metagenome (GOLD analysis project Ga0164302, IMG submission 109714) | Soil microbial communities amended with pyrogenic organic matter from upstate New York, USA - Whitman soil sample_202_MG | ecosystem: Environmental > Terrestrial > Soil > Agricultural... | reverse complement strand
TCTTGCCCGAGGTCATGGCATGGGTCGAGCCGTTCCGCCGGTCGTAGTCGGCTGCAGGGCCGCACGCGGCGGGCCGCAGCCGGCCGCGCGGCCTACCCGGCAGGTCAGACCAGGCCGTAGAGCCGGTCGCCGGCGTCGCCCAGCCCGGGCACGATGTAGCCGTTCTCGTTGAGCCGCTCGTCGACAGCGCCCGTGACCAGCGTGATCGGCACGTTGAGGTTGGCGACCTCCTCCTCGAGGTGCTTGATGCCCTCGGGTGCGGCGAGGAGGGTGACCGCGGTGATGTCATCGGCTCCGCGGTCGACGAGGTAGCGGATCGTCATCGCGAGCGTGCCGCCCGTGGCGAGCATGGGGTCCAGCACGTAGCACTGCCGGCCCGAGAGGTCGTCGGGGAGGCGGTTGGCGTAGGTGACCGCCTCGAGCGTCTCCTCGTTGCGCTGCATGCCCAGGAAGCCGACCTCGGCGCTGGGCAGCAGCCGGACCATGCCCTCGAGCATCCCGAGCCCGGCGCGGAGGATGGGGACCACCAGCGGCTTGGGGGTGCTCAGCTTGATGCCGGTCGTGGGGGCCACTGGGGTCTCGATCTCGAAGGGCTCCACCCGCACCTCGCGGGTGGCCTCGTAGGCGAGCAGCGTCACCAGCTCCTCGGCGAGCCTACGGAAGGTCGGCGAGTCGGTCCGCTTGTCTCGCAGGTAGGTCAGCTTGTGGGCGATCAGCGGGTGGTCGGCAACGTGGACGCGCATACGCGAAACTTAGCGCGTGACGTCGACACGCGGTCCAGCGGCCGATCCTCGGTATGCCGCGTGGATGGGTCATGCGCTGGACCTCGCCACGGCGGCGGCCGGGGACGGCGACGTGCCGGTCGGGGCCGTGGTGGTCTCGCCGGCGGGAGAAGTGATCGGCGAGGGCCGCAACCTGCGCGAGGTCCAGGGCGACCCCACAGCGCACGCGGAGATCGTCGCCCTGCGCGAGGCCGCGCGGAGGGCGGGGGAGTGGCGTCTGGAGGGCTGCACCCTCGTGGTGACCCTGGAGCCGTGCCCGATGTGCGCCGGCGCCCTGGTCCTGTCCCGGGTCTCGACGCTCGTGCTGGGGGCGTGGGACCCCAAGATGGGGGCCTGCGGCTCGGTCTGGGACATCGTTCGCGACCGGCGGGCGACGCACCGGGTGGAGGTCATCAGCGGGGTGCGCGAGGCCGAGTGCTCGCAGGTCCTCCTCGACTTCTTCGCCGGCCACCGCGCGTGACCTGGCGCCGCGGCGACCGCCGGCACAGCCCTCGCACAGGAACCGTCCAGACTGCTTGGGCACACTTGGCTGCATGAGCGCCCTCTTCGACCACGTCCTCGGGGCACCGGCCTGGCTCGTCTACGTCATCGTGGGCCTCGTCGTGTTCGCCGAGGACGCGTTGTTCGTGGGCTTCGTGCTGCCTGGGGAGACCCTCGCGATCCTCGGCGGCGTGACAGCGAGCCTGGGCCACACCGCATACCCGTGGGTGGTCGCCATCGTCGTTGCCGCGGCGATCATCGGCGACTCGGTCGGCTTCGAGATCGGCCGCAGCGTCGGCCCGCGGGTCATGGGGCACCGTGTCTTCGACCGCCGCCGGGCTCGCCTCGAGGAGGCGCAGGACTTCCTGCGCCGCCGCGGTGGGGCTGCCGTCTTCCTCGGTCGCTGGACTGCGTTCTTCCGGGCGGTGATGCCCGCGCTCGCCGGTCTGAGCGAGATGCGCTACCGCGTCTTCCTGCCGTGGAACGCCGTCGGCGGCATCGCCTGGGGCGTGACGGTCGTGACGGCCGGCTACCTCGCGGGCGCCTCCTACCAGCGGGTCGAGCGGTGGCTTGGCGGGGGCGCGGCGGCCGTCGTGGCCGCGATCGCGCTGGCGGCCATCGTGGTCTGGGCGCTCCGCCGACGCAGCTCCGAGGCGTCGTCGGCCTGAGTCGGACCAGGCTCACCGGCTGGCCGGCCGTGCCTCCGGCCCGGGCTGAGGCGATTTCATCTGTGGTCACCCGCTCTAGTACCCTGCTCGGCGGTGGCGTGTCCGAGCGGCCTAAGGAGCACGCCTCGAAAGCGTGTGTGGGGGTAACTCCACCGTGGGTTCAAATCCCACCGCCACCGCCACAGGGCTTCGTCAGTTCCGAAGCTCGACGATTGACGGAAAGGCGCCCCTGATCGGGGCGCCTTTCCGTCAATACGGCGCGTTTTCGTCAACAGCAGCACTCGCCGGTGATCCGACCGGTGCACGGCGATGGTCGGCTGCTGGGTCAGGAGTCCCTGCCGCCGGCTTGCCCGGCCCTCGCCGAGCAGCGAATCCTGGCCGATGCAGCCGGGTAGCGTTGCCACCGGCACACGTCGGACACGGCTGTGCACCGTGGAACGGGGATGGCGTGGCGGGTCCGCTGATTGCTACCAAGCTGTACGTGCCGAAGCTGCGAGGCGATCTGGTGGCACGCCCACGGCTCCTCGAGCGGCTGCGACGAGCGGGCTCGCGCCTGACCCTGGTGTCCGCCCCGGCGGGGTTCGGCAAGACGACGCTCCTGGCCGAGTGGCTGGACGCGACACCCGGCGACGACCGCGCTGTCGCGTGGGTTTCGCTGGACCCGTCCGACAACGAGCCGGCGCGGTTCTGGACGTACGTCGTGACAGCCCTCCAGGGCGCCGCGCGCACCGTCGGCTCGGGCGCGTTGGAGCTCCTCGGCTCCGCGCCCTTGGCGACCGACCTCGTGCTCACCACCCTGCTCAACGACCTGGCCACAACACCGGGGGAGGTGTGGCTCGTCCTGGACGACTACCACCTGGTGGACGACCCTGACATCGGCGAGGGAATGGCCTTCCTGCTCGAGCACCTCCCGCCCCACGTGCGCGTGGTGCTCAGCACCCGCGCCGACCCTGACCTGCCACTTGCCCGGTTCCGGATGCGCGGCGAGCTGGTCGAGATCCGTGCCGCCGACCTGCGGTTCACGTCGGAGGAAGCCGTGGAGTACCTCGACGAGGCGACTGGACAGCACCTCAGCGCACGAGACATCGAGGTCCTCGAGGAACGCACCGAGGGGTGGATCGCCGCCCTTCAGCTCGCCGCACTCTCACTCCAGGGACGTGAGGACGTCAGCAGCTTCATCGCCCAGTTCGCCGGGACCGACCGGTACCTCGTCGACTACCTCGTCGAGGAGGTGCTGGCCCACCAGCCCCAGCCACTGCGCGACTTCCTCCTCCAGACATCCGTGCTCGACCGGCTCACGGGGACGCTGTGCGACGCGCTCACCGGCCGCGACGACGGCAGCCTCATGCTCACGACCCTGGAGCGGACCAACCTGTTCCTGGTCCCGCTGGACGACCAGCGGGAGTGGTACCGCTACCACCATCTGTTCGTCGACGTGCTGAGGGCGCGCCTGCTCGCCGAGCAGCCCGAACTGGTGCCGCTGCTGCACGAGCGCGCCAGCCGCTGGTACGAGGCGCATGACTCGGCCGAGGAGGCGGTCCGGCACGCGCTGGCCGCGCGCGACTTCGACCGGGCGGCCTACCTCATGGAGATGGCTGTGCCGGCCATCCGACGCGAGCGGCGCGAAGCCCTGCTGCTCGGCTGGCTGAAGGCCCTGCCCGACCCATGCATCCGCCGCAGCCCGGTGCTCAGCGTCCTCCACGGGCACATGCTCTTGGTCTCCGGCGACCTGGACGGGGTCGAGGCCCGGCTCGACGACGCCGAACGAGCACTGGCTGCCGGCCCAGACGGTCCCGCTCCCCCGTGGGCTGACACTGAGGAGCTGCGGACCCTGCCGGCGACCATCGCCGTCTACCGGGCTTCCCTGGCGCAGGCGCGCGGCGATGTGGCCGGCACGGTGGAGCACGCACTGCGCGCCCTTGACCTGGCCGGCCCGGGCGACCATCTTGCGCGAGGCAGTGCGAATGGGTTCCTCGGGCTCGCCGCGTGGGCCAAGGGGGACGTGGCGGCGGCGCTGGAGACGTTCGGGCAGGCGGTGGCCAGCCTGCACGCGTCGGGCAACCTGGTCGACGAGCTGAGCAGCACGGTGGTGCTCGCTGACCTGTGGCTCGCGGCAGGTCGACCCGGAAAGGCGCGAAGGCTCTACCTGGGTGCGCTCCAGCGGGCCGAGGCAGCGGGCGAGCGCGTGGCGAGGGCAACACCCGTCCTGCACGCGGGTCTCGGTGAGATCGACTGCGAAGCCGGGGACCTCGACGCCGCCAGGCGACACCTCGAGCGGGCAGCGGCGCTCGGGGAGAGCGCTGCCATGGGCGAGAGCCGGTACCGGTGGTTCGTCGCCAGGAGTCGGGTCGCGGAGGCTGAGGGCAACCCGCAGGAGGCGACCGCCCTCCTGGACGAGGCGGAGCAGCTGTACCGGCCGGGCTTCTTCCCACAGGTGCGCCCCATCTCGGCGATGAGGGCCCGGGTCTGGGTTGCGCACGGCAACCTCTCGCAGGCCGCTGGCTGGGCTGATGAGAGGGGCGTGTCCGTCACGGGCGATGTCGCGTACCTGAGCGAGTTCGACCACCTCACCCTGGTGCGCCTGCTCATCGCCCGGCACCGGGGACACCCAGACCCCGCCGCGCTCGACGAGGCGGTGCACCTGCTGGCGCGGCTGCACACGGCGGCTGAGAACTCTGGACGCGCCGGGAGCCTCATCGAGATCCAGATGCTGAACGCGCTGGCACTGGACGCGCAGGGACACCGTCAGCAGGCGCTGCAGTCCCTTGCCCAGGCCTGGGACGAGGCGCCGGAGCCGGAGGGCTACGCGCGGCTCTTCCTGGACGAAGGCGCCCCCATGGTGGAACTGCTTCGTGAAGCCGAGCAGCAGGGCGTCGCCGCTGACCACGTGCGTCGCCTGCTCAGCCTCAGCCTCGGCCCGGCCCGCGACGGCGTAGGCGCTGGGGCACGCCGGCGCCGGGCGTCGTCGTCGGCAGAGTCGCTCAGCGACCGCGAGCTGCAGGTGCTCCGGCTGCTTGACAGCGAGCTGAGCGGACCGCAGATCGCCCGCGAGCTGTTCGTGTCGCACAACACGCTGCGCACCCACACCAAACACATCTTCACCAAGCTCGACGTCACCAACCGCCGGGCGGCGGTCCGCCGCGCCCGCGAACGCGGGCTGCTGTAACGCCCGGCGCACAGATCACCCAGTCACTCACATCGTTGGGTGACGCCCGCTCACCACGCCGGTCCCTACCTTCGGGTCTACCGGGGCACCTGCCACGGACCTCGAACCAGGGAGTCGGACATGGCCATCACCACCACCACACTGACCCGCGCGGCCGGCCTGTCCGCAGTCGTCGCGGGCCTGCTGTTCATCGCCGTCCAGATCAAGCACCCCCACCTGGACGTCGCCTTCGTCACCACGACCGAATGGAAGGTCCGTCAGAGCATGAAGGTGCTCATGGCCACGCTGTCACTGGTCGGCATCACCGGCATGTACCTGCGCCAGGTGAGGCAGACCGGAGTGCTCGGCCTGCTCGGCTACGTCGTCTTCAGCGTCGGCTACGTCGTCATGCTGAGCATCGAGGTGGTCGGTCTGTGCGTCCTGCCGTCCCTTGCTCACAGTGCCCCCGGCTACGTCAACGACGTCCTCGCCGTGGCCACCGGTGGCACCGCGACCGGCGACATCGGCCTGATGCAGCCTCTCAGCCTGCTCTCCGGCGTCGGCTACATGGCCGGTGGTGTCATCTTCGGCATCGCCCTCTTCCGCGCCGGCATCCTCGCCCGGTGGGCGTCCGTCCTCCTTGCCGCCGGCACCGCGGCCACCATGGCGATCCCCGTGCTGCCGCAGGTCAACCAGCGGCTGTTCGCCGTTCCCACGGGCATCGCGCTGGTCGGCCTCGGCTACTCGCTGTGGCGCGAGCAGCGCACCCCAGCCGGTCGGCCGGTGCCCAGCACCGTCGGCTCGCAGCTCGACCCGGCCGGTGCCAAGTGACCATCCACGCACCGACCCGCCCCACCCGGTCGACCGGGTGGGTGCCGGTCGCGCTGGTCGTCCTCAGCCTCATCCCCGCTATCTCCGGAACCCTGCGCCTCGTCGAGGTGTTCGGTGGACCGCACCTCATGCCCGAGAACCCACGCATCGCGGCATCCCCCGCGCCCGTGGTGGTGCACATCCTCAGCGTGATCCCCTATGCCGTGCTTGGCGCCTTCCAGTTCTCCGCACGGCTCCGCCGCCGCCGACCCGGATGGCACCGAGTGACCGGGCGCGTCCTCGTCGGCCTCGGCCTGGCGGTGGCGTTCTCAGGGCTGTGGATGACGCTCTTCTACCCCCGCCAGACCGGCACCGGTGAGCTGGCCTACGTCTTCCGGCTCTCCGTCGGGTCGGCCATGGCCGCCAGCATCATCATCGGCCTGGCGGCAGTCCGCCGCGGCGACGTCGCCCATCATCTGGCGTGGATGACCCGGGCCTACGCGCTGGCCCTCGGCGCCGGCACCCAGGTGTTCACCCAGGGCATCGGGAACGCGGTCTTCGGTACCAGCGCCCTCACCACCGACCTGAGCCTCGGTGCGGGCTGGGCCATCAACCTCGCGGTAGCCGAGTACGTCATCCGTCGGCCAGGCCTCGGACGCCGCACCCGAACCACCGGCTTGACGCTGAAGGCGGAGGTCGAGGCCCCATGACACAGCTCCGCCATCAGGGCGAACCGGCGGAGTACCGGATTCGGGTCGCCGGGCTCCTCGACGAGCACTGGTCGCCGTGGTTCGGCGACCTCACCCTGACCCATGACAGCGACGGCGCCACAAGTATCGCCGGTGTCGTCGCAGACCAAGCGCAGCTGCACGGACTGCTCGCCAAGGTCCGAGACCTCGGGGTCACCCTCCTCTCTGTGCAGGTCTGCGACCCCACAGCCCCCGTGGCCCAGCCGACGCCCAACCGGCATACCTCGTCTTGATCCGGGCATCAGGACGAGGGCTGAGGAGTGCGACGTCGCAGGCTCTCCACGAGTCGCAGCTTCGACGGGCGTCTCATCCGGCAGGGGGAGGCCCCGCTCCCGCCACAGTGCGAAGGTGAGATGTGCCGCGCCGGGCCACTCCGGGCGCGAAGCCCTGTGAGGGAAGGGAGTGCTCTCGTGCTCATCCTGGCCATGCTCGTCCTCGGTCTCGCCGCCGGCTGGGCCGCCCATCTGCTCGTGGGCCGGGGCGATCCGAACTGGCCCCGGCTGCTGCTGGCGGGACTGCTCGGCTCGTTCGTCGGGGGCACCCTGGGCAGCCTCCTCTCCGGTGACGGCCTCGAGCTGCGAGCGAGCGGTCTCATCGGCTCCATCGTGGGAGCCACACTGATCCTTCTGCTCTGGCGCGCCGTGGGCGGGAAGCCCACCTCGACACCCTGATGCCGAGCAGCCGCACCGAGCGCCTGCAGGAGCTCTACCTGCAGATGTGCCGGATCCGCTCCACCGAGGAGGCCCTCGGCCGGCTGTGGCACCGGGGCCTGGTCTCGGGCGAGATGCACCTGGGCCTGGGCGAGGAGGCAGTCGTGGCAGGCGTCGTGGCGCACCTGGTGGACGGTGACGCACTGGCCCTGGACTACCGCTCCACCCCCGCCTTGGTGGCCCGGGGGGTTGACCTGACCGCGCTCCTGCTGGAGGTGCTGGGAGCAGAGGGTGGTCTCTGCGGCGGGCGGGCTGGCCACATGCACCTGATGTCCCCGGCCCACCTCGCCGCGGCCTCGGGGATCGTCGGAGCTCCCGGCCCCCTCGCCTGCGGCTTCGGCCTGGCCGCCCGTCACGCCGAGCGGGGCGCGGTCGCGGTGTCCTTCTTCGGCGACGGTGCGGTCAACGAGGGGATGCTCATGGAGGCGCTCAACATGGCCGCCGCGTGGCGTCTGCCGGTCGTGTTCGTGTGCAAGGACAACCGGTGGGCGGTCAGCACCCGAAGCGACGCGCTGACCGGTGGGGGTCTGCGCCGGCGGCTGCGGGCGTTCGGGGTGCCTGTGGTGGAGGTGGACGGCAGGGACGTGGAGAGGGTGGACCGTGCCGCCGCCCGGGCGGTGGCCCGGGGCCGGGCGGGCGCGGGTCCCACCCTGTTGCTGGCCAGGTGCGCTCGCCTCGAGGGCCACTTCCTCGGCGACCCGCTGGTGCGGCTGACCTCGGCGCTCGGCGAGCTTGTCGCCCAGGTGCGACCGCTCGTCGGGCAGCTGCGCCCGCAGCCGGGTGCGCCGGTCGCGCACCGGGTCGGCGCCCTGTCCGCGATCGGGCGCCGGGCCGCCACCCTCGCGCTGGAGCGACCCGGGCGCGGCCGGCAGGACCCGTTGCGCCGGACTGCCCGGCGGCTGTCGCCCGAGGTCGCGGCCACCGTGGCGGCGAGGGCGCGCGAGGAGGTCGAGCGCGCCGTGCAGGCGGCCCTCGTGGAGGCGGGCACCAGTGCCTAGGACGACATTCTCCGAGGCGATCGACCGGGCGCTGGCGCTCGCGATGTCGCGCGACCCGCGTGTGGTGGTGCTCGGGGAGGACGTGCGAATGCTGCGCCGCACGGCCTATGTCCGGTTCGGGGGCGACCGGGTCCTGGACAGCCCGATCAGCGAGTCGGCGCTCCTGGGCGCTGCGCTCGGCTCGGCCATGGCGGGGCTGCGGCCGGTCGTGGAGATCATGTTCGTCGACTTCATCGGGGTAGCACTGGACCAGCTGCTCAACCATGCCGCCAAGGTGGCGGCCTTCACGGGGGGCCGGTGGCAGGCACCCATGGTGGTCCGGGCCGCGTGCGGCGGTGGCTACGGCGACGCGGGCCAGCACGAACAGGCCCTGTGGGGCCTGCTGGCCGGCATCCCCGGCCTGGGCGTCGTGGTGCCCTCCACCCCTGCCGACGCCGCCGGGCTGCTGCTCGCTGCGATCGAGGATCCCGGCCCTGTCGTGTTCCTCGAGCACAAACTGCTGTCCGAGCAGTGGCTGGACTACCTCGGCGGCACGACACGCGACTCGGTCGCCTTCGACGTCCCGGCAGCGGGTGCGCACGGCGACGTCGCGGACGAGCCGGCACCGGTCGCGCTCGGGCGGGCGGCGCTGCGCCGGGAGGGCAGCGACGTCGCCATGGTCTCGCTCGGCGTCGGGGTGCACCGCTGCGTCGAGGCAGCCGAACAGCTCTCTGCCGAGGGGGTGTCCGCGGCCGTCCTCGACCTGCGCAGTGTCGCCCCCCTGGACCGCGGCGCCATCGCTGGCCTGGCGGGGCGCACCGGGCGGGTGCTGGTCGTCGACGAGGACTACACCCGCGGCGGACTCTCCGGGGAGGTCGCCGCGCTCCTCGCAGAGGAAGGCGTGGCCACGGCATACGCGAGGGTCACGACCGAGGAGACGATCCCGTATGCGCGCGCGCTGGAGGCAGCGGTGCTGCCCAACGTCGCGCGCATCGTCGCGGCAGCGCGACGCCTGATGACGGACCGGCCGGCGACCGGCCCAGACCTCACCGGCCCACGCCGCACTGGTCCACACCCGCCCGCACACCTGAGCGACCGACCCGCACGCGGTGGGTGAGATGGACGCGGTGCTTGGCGTGCTGCTCGTGGTCACGGCCGTCGTCACCGTCGCCTACTGGCTGGACTTCTTCTTCAGGGGCACGGTGCAGGCTGTCGAGGAGGAGTGGTACCTGCGTTTCGAGCGCGCCTTCCCCGTGGCCGACGGGTGGATGGCGGCGTGCTCCCTGGTATCGGCCGTGGGCCTGTTCACCGCCAGCAGCTACGGCACGGTCTTCGGCCTGCTGGCGGCCGGCGCCCTGGTCTTCCTGGGCCTGATGGACCTGACCTTCAACCTCCAGAACGGGATGTTCCGCCTGTTGCCGGGGTCAGGGCAGATGTGGGTCGAGGTCGTGATCGTGGTCTGGTGCCTGGCCCTCGGCGGCACGCTCGCGGCCTACCTGTCCGGGCGCGTTGGCTGACCGGGCATCGCCCGGGCGGAGGCCAGGCCCCGGCGGGCCGCCCGCACCCTGGCGTCGAAGTAGGCGAACCACGGGCCGCGCAGCAGCCCTGACGTGCGGGCCACGACCTGGGTCTGCCAGTCGGGTGAGATCAGGAACTGTCCCCGCTCCATGCCCCGCACGATGCTGGCTGCCACGCGCTCGGCGGTGAAGGGTTTGATCGCCCCGGAGATGGCGAAGGTTTCCGCGGGCTTGTACCGGTTCTCGTAGGCGAGCTGGGGGGTGTCGGTGTCCGGCGGGCACACGCAGCCAACGTGGATGCCGATCGGACGCAGCTCGACCCGCAACACCTCCAGCAGACCGCGCACCGCGAACTTCGGCGGCGAGTAGGCCGAGTAGCCGAAGACCCCGACGAGCCCTGCTGTCGACGAGATGCCGACCACGCTGCCGTGCCGCCGCTCGATCATCGACGGCACGACCGCGCGCACCACGTGGAGGGTGCCGAAGTAGTCCACTTCCATGGTCCGGCGGAAGACCGCGTCGTCGAGTCGTTCGAAGTACCCCGGGTGAGCGATGCCGGCGCAGGTCAGCAGGACATCGCACGGCCCCAGCGCGTCGGTGGCCCGTGCCACCGCCACCTCGACGGCTCCGCGGTCGGTGACGTCGAGTCCGACGACGGTGTATGCCGTGCCCGTCGCGCCCAGCTCGGCGGCGGTTGCGTCGAGGTCCTCGTCAGCCAGGGCGAGCACCGAGACCTTGGCGCCGCGCGCCACCACCTGCCGTACGAACGCCCGGCCGATCCCGCTCGAGCCGCCGGTCACCATCACGTGCCGTCCGCGCCAGGCCTCGACCCGTGGTCCTGCCGTCCCGCCGCGCAGCGAGAGGAGGCGGCGCATTCCGTCCGCGGTCACGCACCCACGGTAGGCGGGGGCACTTGGGGGGCGAAGGGGCGAAGGTCCCAGGGGCTGTCCGATTTGTCCGAACTTACGCAACTCGAACGCTCCTTGCGTAACTTTCCCGCGCCGGTGCCGTTAGGGAGGTGTCATCACCGCTTTACCGCTTGTTGACCTAATAAAGGGGAGATCATGACCGACACGATCGGCCACCACAGCTCGTTCCACATCGCGCCCGCCACCAGCCCGGCCGTGACCCGGCCCGTCGCCCGGCTCGCAGTCAGCTTCGGGCTCGCGTCCGCTCTCGCCCTTGGTGCCGCGGCGACCGCCACGGCCGCTCAGCACCCTGACCAGGGGAAGCAGCCCCGTGACGCGGCCTCGGATGGTCCCCACGCTGGGCGCAGTCGGCACCAAGCGCCCGCCGACCGCCCCGCGGAGCGTGGGTCCGCGCCCTCTGGCCGCTCCCACTCGCCGTCCGGCCGCTCCCGCGCGCTGTCCGGCACCTCGGAGCGGCCTGGTCAGGCAGGCACCGGCGGGACGAGTGCTCCCCGCGCCCAGCACAACCCAGCCGACCCGGCGGGCAACAACGGCACGATCAAGGTGGACGGCCCCGCCTACGACGACGGCGTCGACAACGAGCCGCACGTGAGCTGCGAGGTCCGGGTGACCTTCTTCGGCTTCGACGAGGGGCAGACTGCTGACATCACCTTCACGGGGCAGGCGCCCACGGGCGGTGGCGTGCTGCTGCACCAGAGCGCGGTGCCGACCAGCGATGACTCCGCGGGGGGCGCGGGCCAGGACGCCGACGGAGCGACCCGGGTCTACACGGTTGACGACCTCGGCCTGTCCGGTGTGGCGCCGCACCCGAAGCAGGGTTACCACGTGAAGGTGTCCGTCGAGTCGCTCGCGGCGCCCGGAGGCGCCAAGCAGAAGGTGCTCTGGATCGAGCCCTGCGGCGACACCGCGGACAGCCAGGTCCCCACCGCTGCGGGCCAGCTCCCCGCCGTGCCCCCGACCGGCCAGGCGGTCGAGCAGGCCCCGCCCGCCCCGGCTGCTGTGGGGGCACTGACCTGGGGGGAGGTCGCTGGTCCGGCGGTCGCACCGGGAGTGGCCGCAGCCGCCATGGAGGCGCCGACCCAGGCCGCAGCTCCGATGTCGGCCCAGTCGTCGGCTCCGAACCCGCGGACGGCTGCCGTCTGGCAGGGCGCGGCGCTGAGCTCGCTGCCTCACACCGGGGTGGACGGGCTCGGAGCACTGCTGCTCACCGGTCTCGGGGCGGTCGCCGCCGGCGGTGCGCTCCAGCTGGCCCGTCGCCGGCGGCCCTCGACCACGTCGTGACCACGGCCTGACCACGGCATGACGTGGCCGGGGTGAGGGGCGGCACCACCACGGTGCCGCCCCTCCCGCGTGTCGGCTCAGGCTGTCACGGCTCGAGGCACTCGGGGATGGAGTCGGTCTGGCCAGTCGGGTTCTCGGTCCGCCAGGACGGGTCGTAGATCTTGACGTGGTCCACCGTGGAGAACTGTCGCAGGCTCGGCATGATCTCGCCCGCGATGGTGACCGTGGAGCCCCCGCTGCTGCATCCCCCGGTCAACCGGACGTACGCGATCCCGTCCGAGATCCTCAGGTTCGCGAAGCCCGTTGCCGTGGACAGCAGCGCTCGCAGTCCGCTGGAGTACTCCGTGGGCGTCGGCCCGGCGAAGATCCGGTCCATCACACCCGTGGCCGGGGTCAGCGGCTGCACGGGACGGGCCACCGGGGTGAAGAACGGCTCGGTGTTGGCCAGGAAGCGCTTCTGGTTGAACAGCCACACCTGCTTGAAGGCGGTCGGGAACGCGGCGTTGATGTCGATGACCAGACGGTCGGGGCTGCGCAGCGTGAAGACCCTGAAGGACTCCTTCCTCGCCAGCCCGATGCCGTAGCTCGTGACCGCCTCGAAGTCCCCGGAGCGCACGACGGTCATCACGTTCGGCAGCGCGAACGCGATCTTGCCCGGTGCGGTGACCTGCCCAGCGTCGTTGTGCGCGTTCGTCGGTGACATGGTCACCGCGAGGATCGCCCGGCCGGCAATGGGCAGGGGCAGGCCTGACGGGTCTTGGATGAGCTGGCTGACGTACCGCACCGAGCGGGTCGATGGCAGCCCGCCGGTGAAGTCGAAGACCACCCGGTCATACGTCGGGTGGTGCGCAGCCCGGATGCCCACGAGTGTCGGTACCGGCGCGGCCGTCGCGGCGCTGCTCGTGGCGAGCGCTGCTGGGCCGACGAGGGCGGCACTGAGGAGGAGCGGGAAGAGAAGTCGTGACATTCTCATGGTGATCACCCCTGTTGTGAACCCGCAGAGCGGGACAGGGTCACCGTGGCATGAGGACGTAGGCGCGCAGTAGTGCTGGAGGTCCCCTCTTACTCCTCGCTTGCGTGTGGTCCCACCGCGCCCTTTCGGATGGCGGCCACCGGAAAGCGCCTGCCCTGTACCTCGTCGGGTTGCACTCGGACGATCCGCGGCTTGGGCCCGCTGTGCCACGGGAAGAGGGGCAGCTCGAGCGAGTCGAGGGACTCGTGCAGCTTGGTCACCTCGTGCGCGTGGCCCTTGATGACGACGCTCCACGCGAGCGTGCCGGTGGGGTCGAGCCCGTCACACTCGTAGGCCACCTCGTGGCCGACCGTCCCGGACAGCTTGGTTCCCTCGGCCGTGCGGAAGACGAGCGTTCCGTGGTCGACGACGTGGTTGAGCGGAAAGATCTCCGGCCTGCCGTCGACCACCACGGCCAGGCGACCCACGGGCGCCGAGCGCACGAGCGACCAGGATTCCGACACGGACAGGTGCTCCATCGACGCGAGCGTCTCGTCCATCACTGCCTCCCAACAGGCGAGATGGCGGCGGTCCGTTCCGCCGCTGGCTCGAGTGTGCGCCCGTGCCGTGGAGGAACACAGTGACGAACGTCCCGTATGCCGCGGGGGTGGGTCGGTGGCGGGCCGTTGGTCCCGGTCGCGCGTGCCCTAGTCCCCTGACCACCAGTAGCCGACGGAGAGACCCTGAAAGTGCCCACAAGGCACTGCAACAGAAGGAATGGCCATGAGCACCAAGCACAGGATCGAGACAGGCGCCCGTTTACCGGACCCCAATTTCGTGCACCCCGAGATCATCGCCCCGGAGACGAAGGCCGGGAAGGCCTTCCGGTACGTCGCTGCTGCCCTGCGGCTCAGCCTCGGCTGGATCTTCCTCTGGGCCTTTGTCGACAAGCTCTTCGGTCTCGGCTTCGCCACCCCCAAGGAGGGTGCGTGGCTCAACGGCGGCAGCCCCACCAAGGGCTTCCTCGCCAACGCGGCCACCGGCCCGTTCACCGGGATGTACCACAGCATCGCCGGCGCGACGTGGGCTGACTGGCTCTTCATGGTTGGCCTGGCTGGGATCGGCCTCGCGCTCATCCTCGGTATCGGCATGCGCATCGCAGCCGCATCGGGTGCGCTGATGCTGGTCATGATGTGGACCGTCGCCCTGCCCCCGGAGAACAACCCGTTCATGGACGACCACCTCATCTACGCCATGGTCCTCGTGGCCCTCGCCCTGGTGGGCGCCGGACGCACCGTGGGCCTCGGCGCCGCGTGGGAGCGGCTGCCCTTCGTCCAGAGGAACGCCTGGCTGAAGTAGCCGGTCATGCACAAAGGCAGTGGTGGTCGGGGGTGGCGCTCCCGACCACCTCGGCACACCCTGAGAAGTACCTCGTGCCTGAAGAGGAGGACATGATGAGCACCAACTTCGCCGGCGTCGTCGTGGGCTTCGACGGCTCTGCCCCGTCGACTGCAGCCCTCGACTGGGCCGCGGCGGAGGCCGTCAGGAGGGACCTGCCTCTGAGGGTGGTCCTGGCGGTCGAACTCGGGACAGCCCTGCCCATGCCCATGGACTCCGGCACGCCCTGGGCGATGGCGAAGATCGAGGCGGCTGCAACGGAGGTCCTCGCGGACGCGGTGGACCGCGCGCGCAAGACCGACCCTGGTCTGGTCGTGGAGTCGTCACTGGTCATCGACACCGCCGTGGCAGCCCTCGTCGCGGCCTCACGCACCGCCCAGCTCGTCGTGGTCGGCAACCGTGGTCACGGCGACCTCATGGGGACCATCCTCGGCTCGGTCGCCTTCGGCGTCACC